>Ga0182021_10011092_pt1 | contig 10686 bp, 5 predicted proteins | sample 612E3MmetaG_FD_120493 | JGI IMG/M metagenome (GOLD analysis project Ga0182021, IMG submission 120493) | Permafrost microbial communities from Stordalen Mire, Sweden - 612E3M metaG (Illumina Assembly) | ecosystem: Environmental > Terrestrial > Soil > Wetlands > Permafrost | place: Sweden...
GCCCTCAACGGCGGCCTCGGCCTCATCCATTACAACATGGCGGCCAAGGATCAGGTGAAGGAAGTCGCCCGCGTGAAGCGCCACATTCACGGTTTCATCCAGGACCCGATCACCGTCCCGCCGCACTTCACGATCGGCGACGTGCTTGAACTCGTGGAGCAAAAAAACTTCGGCTTCCTCACGTTCCCCGTCGTCGACGGTTCCGGAAAGCTCGTCGGTCTGCTTCCCGGCAGCATCGTCAAGGAGCGCTACCGCGCCAAGAAGGTCACCGAGGCCATGACACCCCGCGCCCGCCTCATCGTCGTGCGCAAACGCGACCTCGGCACCGATCCCATCAAGTACGCCGACAAATTTTTCAGCGACCACATCGGCATCAACAAAATGCTCGTGATCGACGAGCAGGACCGTCTGTACGGACTCGTGACCAGCACCGACGTCGAGCGGATCGTGAGCGAATCCAAATCGCGCCGGAAACCGGCGCGCGATGCCGCGTTTCGCCTCGTGTGCGGCGCCGCCGTCAGCCCGGTGCGCAAACCCGGCGGCGAACTCGACCGTGAGACGATCGTCGCCCACGTGGGCCGCCTGGTCGACGAATCGATCGACTGCGTCGCCGTCTCGACGGCGCACGGACACTCCGCGGGCGTCGGCGAGATGGTGAAAATCATCCGCCAGGCCTTCCCGGCGCTCACGATCGTCGCCGGCAACGTCACCAGCGCCGACGGCGTCGAGTTCCTCGCCCAGTGCGGCGCCAATGCCATCAAGATCGGGCAGGGGCCCGGCTCCATCTGCACCACGCGCATCGTGGCGGGCGTCGGCATCCCGCAGCTCACGGCGCTGCACGTCGCGAGCAAGGGGGCGGCGGCCCGGGGCGTGCGCCTCATCGCCGATGGCGGCATCACGAAATCGGGCGACATCGTAAAGGCGCTCACGCTCGCCGACGCCGTGATCTGCGGCGGACTGTTCGCCGGTTGCCGCGAGGCGCCGGGCGAGATCATCGAGATCACCGGCAAACTCTATAAGCAATACCGCGGCATGGGCAGCCTGGCCGCCATGAAGGCCGGCAGCGCCGCGCGGTACGGCCACGACAAGGAGGACAAGACCCGCAAAATCGCCGGCGAAGGCATCGAGGCACTCAAGGAAGTAAGCGGCTCGGTGGACGACGTGCTCGCCAACCTGATCGGTGGAGTGCAAAGCGGCATGGGCTACCTCGGCGCGCGCACGCTCGCCGAACTCCGGACCAAGGCGCGTTATTGCCGGGTGAGCGACGCCGGCCAGAAAGAAGCCACGCCGCACGACGTGATCGAGGTGTCGCGCAAGAGCTAGCGCTACTCTGTTAAGTCATCGACTGGAATCCTGGCGATTCTCAGAGGGAATGTTACGTAATACGTATCATTCGGCATTGGCATATTATTGAGGAAGAAGTCACAGAGTAATACTAGCAGCCTGTCGGACTTCGACCTGCAGGCTGCTAGGCGGACTCTCTTCTCCGACCAACCGCACCCTCCGGGTACTCCTGCCGGTTGTACTGCGCCGCGGCAGCAGCCGACGCGGCCTGAAAGGATTTCGCTCCTACCATCAACCTTCTCTCTCAACCGGCCTTTTTCGTCGATGCTGTCCTGCGCCACAGCATTGGTCGTCGCAGGGCTTCCAGGTTTTTCCGGAGGAATTGCCGGGTGCTTTCGTATTCGGTCTGGTTGAGAAACTGCGCCTGTCGCAGGTATTCATAGCGAACGACCGCATCGCGGCCTTCCTTCCGATAGGTCAGCCGGCATTGCTCCCCAGGGATCGTCGATTCCCATTCGTCGGGCAATTCCTCCACTTCCCAATCATCGGACACCGTGAATCGCACTTCGCAGATTTGTTGATCGGGTTCCGTCCAAACCACACCCGTCTCGCTCGTTTTCCACTCGGGCCAGAGGTTTTGCTGGCTAAAGACCGCCGGATTGGCCATGAGCCGGTCGACCCCGACCTTGCGGGCGAACTGCGCCGTCGCAAACGAGTATTCAATTCCCAGATTGGCCGCCGGCCGGTCCCACGTGTCGGTCCAGCGAATTTCCCGCGCCAGGGGCAGGGCCCGGTGCACGCGGTTCTCCAGCGCGCGGCCGAATTGTTCGTGGCTGGCATGATTGTTCCCCTTGTACTCGGCGATCGCCGCCAAACCCCGGTAGCTTTCGCTCGCGGTGATGTGTCCCATCCCGGCTTGGTCGATCCGGGCGACAATATGCCGTTCGGTGGTCAGACGACTTGGCCGCTCCAGCGGCAATAGGACGAGTTCTTTCCCTCCGATCAGCAGTCCATGGCCGCCTTGATCGCCGCGGGGCAGAAACCCCAACGGTGTGACGGGATCGGTTGGATCAAACAAGATCATCCTGCCCTGGGAAGCGGTTTGCACCGCGGGCCAGTCCGCGGGCGCCGCCTCGTCGCCCGGCAGGGCAATGATGGCATGATTGAACCGGGTCGAGGGCCACTGCGCGGGGACGGCCCGCGGGTCGCCCGCGCAGATGAACATCATTCTCCCGTCCTCACCGATGGCCCGCAGCAAGGTGCAGAGCAACGTGACCTTGTCCTTGCAATCGCCGTTGCGGCTGGCGAGCACCTCCGCCGCCCGATGTGGCCGGTAGCCCGCGAGGTAATCCTTGTCCAGCGTTACCGAAAGATAAGATATTTCCCGCTGCACAAATTCGGTCAGTGCGCGGATGCGCTCCCAGCGTCCGGATTTGCCGGCCGTCAGCGCCTCGGCACATTTCCGAATCTCGGCCGTCACGGCGATCTGGGGCGCGACCTCTTCGTCGAATTTCCGCGCCAGAGTCTCCCAATCAGGCACGCGCAGTTCCGGATGCTGGCGGAAGGCGCAGCGCACCGCCACGATCAACGGGTCGGGAATGAATCCCGGCGGGGCGTGTTCCCGCGAGGGAATGAGGTGCGGCCAATGCCAGCGCAACGCCTCCGCCGTGCTGCCCGGCACCGGGGCGGGGATGGCTTTGCTGGTGGCAAACCACTCCAACGATTCGCCCGTCCCGGGGATCACTTCGAACCACGCGTGCGCCAGCGGCAGGTTGCCCCGGAAAGAGAAGCTGTTTTCCACGATGCCCGATTGCGATTCGAATTCCATCTCCCAAGCCAGCACGCCGCCCACCTCGAGTCGGGCAGGCGCGCGGTAGGAGACGATCCGGCGCGCGTTCCACAAACGGCCGTCCAGCTCCGCCACCGTGTCGGTAAAATCATCCTGCGAAATCTTCTCCACTTTCCGGCCGTTGGCCGAGACCAACCAAGCCCTAAGGTTGACCACCCGCTCGCTATCGGCGTTGAAAGAAGCGACCGCGTGCGCGTGCCGCCGGCCCGGCTCCGAGAAAGCCCTGACCGCCCCGCGGATCGTCTTGCGAAGCAGGACCGGTGACTGGTAGCGCACGATCTCCTGATCAAGCAGGATCACCGCCCCATCGGGCCCGCGCAAGTCTGTCACCTCTTCGCGCAAATAGGGCTCGAGCCAGTCCGGAGCCGATGCCGCGTGCACCGCCGACCAGCCCGCCAGCGCGCAGACCGCCCAAAAGATCCGCCCGCCTTTCATGGGGCAGCAGGGGCCGCGGTTTCCGATGATCGGCGGAAAACAATCTCCGCCTGATCGGAGCTGGCCATGGCATCAAACCAGCCTTTCAGCCGGGGATAAAGCTCCGGCAACCAGTCCGGGGTAAACAGCACAAACTCGCGCCGCGAGTGCAGTGCGTTCAACGCCGGGTCGAAGTTGAGTGCCGTCTTATAATAAAACTGGCCTTTCTCAAGAATCGGCGCCGCCGGCGTCAGCGTCTGATCGGGGACATACCCGGCAGGCAGCGTGACGGTCAGGTCATCGAGCTCTCCCCAGGCATAAGGAAATTGCACCGGCCTGCGCCGGGTGGCGGCGGAAAAGGGTGAAGTGTCGGCGGTCCGCAGCAGCGCCGGCCGCAGGATCAACCGGTCTTTGGTGACCACCGCGAAACCGGGATACTCAATTTCAAACACCACCTCGAGTGGCGTGCCCACGCCATCCATGCCGTCAATTTTGAGAACCTTGACCGTCGTGTTGCGCAACTCGTCACTCAGCTGGTCGCGCAGTTTTTCTTCCTGCACCTTGGTTTCCTCGTCGAGCAACTGCGCCCGGAGGTTGAATGCGGGTTGTCCGGTGATCTTCCGCCGGACAGTGCCCCGCAAGGTGCCTTCCTCATCCAACTGGAGCTTGCCCGTGGTGGTGATGATCGACTCCTGGGGCGGCGATGGACGCAGGGGAATGAACGTCTGATCACCTTCCTGGGCCAGCAGGCCGATGTCCCCCTGGCTGGTCCAGGGCATCACGCCAAACGGCAGGGAGGGATGGCGCAGGGGATCGGACACATACCAGCGATTGTCGATCTGCACGGCGATCGCCAGGTTGTCCAGAAAGGGCGGGCACACCATCTTGATATTGAAACGCGCCAACTTACGACTGGGCATCAAAACCAGTTTGGAATTCAGGCCGGCCGCGCGATTGAGCGCCAGCTCAAGCCATAGATACTGGCCCTCATGAATCTGCAGGTGCGCGTGGTCGTCGTCGCGCTGGAGCATCAACTCGAGGCTCACCCACCCCCGGTCGGCGTTTCTCACGTCATCCGGCTTTCGCGTCTTCAGGGCTCGCGCGAAATCCCGATAGAGCGCGCTGACTTTGTCATGAATCAGTTTCGCCTTTTCCAGCGGTGTCGCCGCCCCCTGCACCAAATTCATCGCATATTTGTCGATGATTTTGCTCCGAGCAGAATTGCCCTCCTCGATGAGCAACCATCGCGCTGCCAGGTTCGCCCAAGGACCGTTTTTTTTGACATCCACCACGATGGTCCGAATGTGCTTCGCCTCGAGTTCGAGAACGAACGGCTCGTAGCCCAGAAATACCGTGGGAGTACGGTCATAAATCGTACCCGCGAGCGGCTCGGCCATGAGGGAGGGTAAATCGTGCGCCTCGATCGTAAAGATCTTGTCCTTGTCATCCCGTTTCAGCTGGACCTTGGCGGGGTCGGTATTGAAAAGGAAAACCCGGCGGTCCACCCGGCTTGAATCCGGTGGAATCAGGGTGAGTTTGAGTGCCCGCACTGGCAGGTCATCTGGCTGCAAAATCCATCCCGTCAGATGTCCCAAATCGCCTAGATATACAGCCTTGCTGCGGGTCTTCCATTGAAACTCAAGCACGGCACCCGCTTCCAGACCCGGCACGGCCAGAAATTTCTCCTGCACCGACTGGTAATCCATGGCAAAAATCCGCCCGAGCAGTGAGCGTTCCGCGCCGGATTTCACCAGGGGTCGCTCGCGGATGGATTCCTTGCCAAACTCTTTGGTGGTGCCGTCGGGCAGGGTCAGACGGGCCGACAACTCCGTATCGTAGTCTTTGGCATCACCCAAAGCGAAAATGTTGGCCAGTTGATCGGCCCGGTCTGGCGCGAAAACTTTGAAGCGGATATATTGCGTCTCGATCCGGGTGGGCTGATCGGCGTCATCGACCTGCATGTTCCAGAATATCACCTCCGCCGGCGCGTCCGGGTTGATCTGAGGCCGGGTTTCAGCCAGCTCCGCCGGTGTCACCGGCAGCCAGCTGGGTTTACCAGCGGCCGGCACCGCCCAAGGGAGCATAAAACCCAGGGTGAACGCGGCCGTCAAAAGACGTCGGGGCATGACCAGCGCAGGGAAAATCATGGGGAATTCGCGCGCCGACACGACGCACTGGCGCAAAAAACGGTTTTCCCTATGCGTTGTCAACAGAGCCGATTTTCTCGCCCCCCCACCACCGCAGAAAACCAGGAGAACGAAACTGGTCGTAGTTGATAGGACCTTCTCTCCGTTTCGCTGAATTCCCTCGATCAATGTCTCACGGATCGTCTCGTTGGTATTTGGCTTGAACTCCGCCCCCCGCTCGCGTTTTCCCTTTGTGGCAACAGGGGTCGCGAGACTTGGGTTGCCGCCAACGCAACATGTCACTTCACCCGTTTTCCAGCCAGTTGATCGCCGACGTCGGCATTTCCTTCGGCGACGAGGGCAAGGGCCGTCTGATCCCCGAGGTCGTCGAAGAACTCCGCCCCACGCGCGCCCCGGTCTCCACCGTCCTCAAGGTCAACGGCGGCGCCAACTCCGGGCACACCGCCGGCGGCATCAAACTCAACCTGCTGCCCGCGGGCGTCGTCGAGGAGAGTGTCGCGCACCTGTGCCTCGGGGCCGGCGTCGTGGCCGATCCGCGCAAAATTTGGTGGGAGACACGCCCGCTCGAGAAAAAGGGCTATGCCATCCTCGCGCGGCTGCTGATCGACGAACGCACGCTCGTCTCCGATCTGACGCACCGGCTGCTCGATCTCGCGTGGGAAGATTATCGCACCAACGTGCTGCACGAGGAACCGCGCGGCTCCACCGGGCGCGGCATCACCCCGGCCTATCTTGACGAAGTCGGCCAGTGGCAGATTTGCTACGCCGACTTTCTCGCCAGCCGGGAGTCCTACGCCCGAAAGCTGGCGCAACGGGCCGACCGCGCGGTGCGCACCATCCAGCACGTGTGCCAGGTGAGCGCCGCGAAATGGCACGAATGTTTCGACAAGCTGACCGCCGCCGAGCAGCGCGCCAACGCCGAGGCCCTCGAGCTCGGCGTGTTCGCCAAGACGGAGTTCGATTTCACGCAGTTCCGCGGCGCTGCGCCGTTCACGTTCGACCTCGAACGGCTCACCGAAGTCTACTGGCAGGCCGGCTCGGCGCTGGCGAAGAACATCGGCGAGGTGCGCGAGCTCGTGTTGCGCGAACTGGGCGCCGGTCGCACGATCATCGGCGAATTCGGCCAGGCTTTCTGGCTCGACAAACGCCAGGGCTTCTCGCCCAACCAGACCGCCTCGCACACCTACACGCCGGAGCTGTTCGAGAGCGCCGGCATCCCCGTGCAGCGGATTCACACGTTCGGCGTCGCCAAGGCCTACGACACCAAGGTGGGTACGCACACGTTCCTCACGCAGATGGACGAGGCCCATCCGCTCAGCGCCAAGCTCAAGCAGATCGAATTCGGCACCAGCACCGGCCGCCAGCGGATGGTCGGCTGGTACGATGCCGTGGAGAAGGGCGACGCCCTGCGCTATGGCGGCTACCAGGACCTGATGATCAACAAACTCGACGCGCTCACCTACGGCGGCGAATGGCGCGGCGACTTGCAGATCTGCACCGCCTATGAGGACGCCGGCGGCCGGCGTTATGCGCACGTGCCGCGCAACGAAGCGGTCCACCGGACGCTGCACCCCGTCTTCACCCGGCATCCCGGCTGGAGCGAAGATCTCGCGGGGGTACGCCGCTTCGGCGATCTGCCGCGCAACGCCCAGCGCTACGTCGCCGCCATGGTCAAGAGCGTGCTCGACGTCGCCTATGGCGGCCGCTGGCCCGCGGCGCTGCCGAACCTGCGCTACCTGGGCGTCGGCCCCCTGCCCGCCCAAATCATCCGCGACGTGCCGGCCACGGCCGAGCTCGTCCGGATCAATTGAACCATGTCGATGAATCCCGAACACGATAGTTTCCTCCGTGCGATCGCCAAAACGGAACGGCTGACTCCCGCCCCGCGGATTTTGGGCCAGGTCATGGCGTTGCTGCGCGATCCGGACACGGACATCAACAGCATCGCGGCGCTTGTGAAAAACGATCCGGCACTGGTCACCGATATGATTCGGGGGGCCAACACCGTTTTTTATGGCCGGGGCGAACGCGTCTCGTCCTTGGAACGGGCACTGCTGAAGATCGGTTTTCGCGAGGGCATTCGCCTGCTCAACCTCGCGGTGGCCCGCACGCTATCCTCGCGCAACCTGGACAGCTACGGCATGGCAGCCGACGATTTCTGGGCCGAGAGCCTGTTCAACGGCCTGTTTCTGAAAGCGCTGGCCATGACTACCAGTGCAATCGAGCTGGACGAGGCGCACACCGCCGGCCTCCTGCGCTTCACCGGCCGTCTGGTCATCGATCAATGCATCAAGGAGCGCAAGACCGCCATCCGGTGGGATGGAGTGACCGCCCTCGAAGCCTGGGAAACCGAACAAACCGGTTTCACCCAGGCCCAGGCCGGCGCCTTGCTCCTGCGCAACTGGAAATTCCCGGAGCGCCTGACCCATGCGATCGAATGGCAAAATCAGGCGGCGCGGGCCCCCAATCCCGATTGGCTGATGGAGGCCCTGAATTTCACCTCGGCGGTGCTGCCGCAGGGTTTTGGCGCGTCGTTCGCCGTCATGGCGACCGATTATCGCGTGCCCGCGCTGCCGGAAACGGAGTTTGTCGTCCGATACAATCTGACCGCCGAACGGATCGAAGAGCTCCTGAATTCCTGCCGCAGCGAATTCGTGGCCATCGGTAGCAAACTCTACGACTATCGGAAATCTCCCGAATGACTCCGAATCCGAATCAATTCTTCGACGCCGTTTCCAAGACCGAGCGGCTGTCGCCGGCGCCGCGGATTTTGGGCCGCGCCATCGCATTGCTGAAGGATCCGGAATCGAACATCGATGACATTGCCGGGTTGATCAAAAGCGATCCCGCCCTCGTGTCCGACATGATCCGGGGCGCCAACAGCGTCATGTATGGCGGGACCGAGCGCGTTTCGTCATTGGAGCGCGCCCTGCAAAAGATCGGCTTCGGCGAAAGCGTCCGGCTGCTCAACCTCGCGGTGACCCGCATCTTTGCCACCCGCAATCTGGAAAGCTACGGCATGGCGGCGGACGATTTTTGGGCGGAGAGCCTCTTCAGCGGTCTTTTCCTGAAAGGCCTGGCGACGTCCACCGCCGGGTACGATGCGGAGGAAGCGCACACCGCCGGCCTCCTGCGTTTCATCGGCCGGCTGGCCATCGAACAGTGCCTCAGCGACCTGGGCGGCGGCAAGTGCTGGGATGGACTGGCGCAATTGGAAACCTGGGAAATCGAGCAGACGGGTTTTTCCAACGCGCAAGCCAGCGCAGCGCTCCTGCGCAGCTGGAAGTTCCCGGAAAATCTGATCCAGGCGCTCCAATGGCAAAGCCAGCCGGCGGCCGCCCCCGAGCCCAGCTGGCTGGCGGAAGCGCTGTGTTTTTCCTCGGCCGTCCTGCCGCAGGGCTTGGGCCTTTCGTTTGCCGTCCTGGCCTCCAACTATGAGGTGCAGACGCTGCCGGAAACGGACTTCGTGCGCCAACAGGATATAACCGTGGAGCGGGTCACGAAGCTCGTCGATGTCTGCCGCCGCGATTTCATCGCCATCGCCAGCAAACTCTACGACTACCAGAAGGCCACTTAGTGGGCTTCGCAAAATAGGGTGACGCGTTCTGCCTGTAGGTCGGGGTTTATCCCCGACAGGTTTTCCCGGGCCGTCGGGCATAAAGCCCGACCTACGAAACCGACAGCCAACATCACTGTATTTTGCGCAGCTCAGTAAGAGCACCCCTGATCCCCGCTGACCCGCGAAAAATCCGCTTTCTTTCCGCGACAACTGCCTGAGAATCGCCATAGTGGGTGGGTGCAACCTAGGAGCCTGTCGGACTTGCTAATGACTACCATACCTTCTTCGGGAAATTTCATTGGGATGGCGGGAATCTGCCTCGACCGGCTCCTTGAGCAGCGCTCCGCGCTGCGAAAACCGGATTTCTCCTTCGATTTTCCGCCGCCTCGCGGCGGTTTAGGGAGTTTGTCGGTCGCGGCAGATTGCAGCGCGACGAAATCCCGAGCTCTTTCCGAACTTTTATCCTAGGCCCGACAAACTCCCAGCCATGAGCGCCCCGTCTTCCCCGTCTTCCCCGTCTTCACCCCCCGCCGCCTCCGCCGAGTCGATGGATTCGGCGATCCTGCGCCTGCTCATGGATGTCATCCCCGACACGATCTACTTCAAGGATCTCGAAAGTCGCTTCGTGCATGTCAATCGGGCGCAGGCGCGGTTGCTCGATCTGGCCAGACCGGAGGACGCGATCGGCAAGACCGACGCCGATTTTTGCGAGCCGGCTCAAGCCCAGGCTTTTCTCGCCGCCGAACAGGAAATCATCCGCACCGGGCAGCCGTTGCTCGGCAAAGTGGAACGGATTTTCAGCCGCGATGGGACCGCCGCCTGGGGTTCGACCTCCAAGCTGCCGTGGCGCGACGCGGCCGGCCGCATCATCGGTACCTTCGGACTCACCCGCATCATCACCGCCTCCAAGATTGCCGAGGAAAAACTCATCGATGAGCGCAACCTGCTCCAAACGATCATCGATCACCTGCCGAGCAATGTCTTCGTCAAAGACAAGGAGGGCCGTTACCTCATCAACAACCGGGCCCACCTGAAGTTCCTCGGCGTGACCACGCAGGAAGATGTCATCGGGCGGACCGTGCTCGATTTCTTCCCGAGCGATCTCGGGCAGCAGGCTTCCCTTGACGATCAACAGGTGCTGGGGGGCGGACCGCCGATTCTCAACCGGGAGGAGCCCGGCTACGGCCCTGAGGGCCTCACCCGCTGTGTGCTCACCACCAAAGTGCCGTTGCGCGACCTCCGCGGCAACATCACCGGATTGCTCGGCATCAGCCACGATATCACCAGACGGAAACGCGCCGAGGAGGAATTACAGCGCCGCACGGCCGAGATGGAAGCCGACCTGCGCATGGCGCGACAGATTCAGGAATCATTTTTCCCGCGGGAATATCCGGTGTTTCCCGGCGGCGTGCCGCCGGCGGCCAGCGCCCTCC
>Ga0182021_10011093_pt1 | contig 10685 bp, 8 predicted proteins | sample 612E3MmetaG_FD_120493 | JGI IMG/M metagenome (GOLD analysis project Ga0182021, IMG submission 120493) | Permafrost microbial communities from Stordalen Mire, Sweden - 612E3M metaG (Illumina Assembly) | ecosystem: Environmental > Terrestrial > Soil > Wetlands > Permafrost | place: Sweden...
CCTCGCCTATGACCTCCCTCGCGGCAGCATCGACGGCCCGAGCCGCCACCCCAGGTCTGACCGCCATGCAGGCCGCCTCCTGCGCGAGCTGCAGCACGGAGTAAAGGGTGACGAACTCCTCCGCGGGCTCACCGACAGCGTAGGTACGTGTCGAGTCCGACCAGTAGCCGGATGGCATCGTGCCACCGATATCGACGACTACGGCGTCACCGGGCCGGATGACGCGCTCCGAGAGCTCGTGATGCGGACTCGCCCCGTTCGGCCCGGAAGCGACGACGACGAGATCGGCCGACGCGTGGCCGGCTACGAGCATCGCAATGCGGATGTCGGCTCCGACCTCAAGCTCCGTTCGACCTGCGCACAGCAGATCCGGCAGCCGGGCATGAACCGAATCGATTGCTGCCCCCGCTTCCTTGAGCGCGGCCACCTCCTCGTCGTCTTTGCACATCCTGAGGGCGTTGAGGATAGCGCCAGCGGGGCGCTGCTCGTGCCCCGGCATCGATGCGCGCAGCGAAAGGGCCTGCGTCGCCCACATGCGATCGCTGACTGCGACTGTGCCGTGTCGCGGGAGGTGAGCCGCGACCAGACTGTAGGGGTCTTCGCTCTCGCTCCAAGCCATGACCTGCACATCGGCCGCACCCAGAGGGCTGGCGTCGACCGCTGGCACCTCGAGCTCAGGCACAACCACGACTATGTCGCCGGTCGCCGGAACGATGAGGCAGGTCAGCCGATCCGGCAATCGCGAGTCGTACCCGGTCAGATAGAGCAGGTCGGGGCCTGGCGAGATAAGCAGGGCCGTGACCCCGGCCTCCTCGGCCGCGGCTCTCGCTCTCTCAAGCCGGACACGAACGTCGACAGCAGTCATGGGCATTCGCCTAGCGACTCGGCAGCCAAACATCGTCGAGGACCAGCACCCATGCGACAGTCAACGCGCGAGGGTCTCACGAGCCTCATCTAGGAGACGCCGCGGATCAGGCCATTCGCCAAGGCCAATCTCGCGCCCAGCCTCGTCGATGAGACCGCACAGCTGCGACTCCACGTCCACGGGCAGGCCGATCGGCTCCGCCGCGAGATGCTCCTGCAGGCGCTGACGTGCGGGTTCGAGCACGCTGGTCCGGCCCGTCGTCAGCCATTCCTGAAGGCCGCCATGATAGGAGATGGAGGTCGGGCAGGCCTCGCGACGCAGATACTTGCGCGTTTGGCGAATCCCCAGGAAGTTGCCCTTGAGGGACCCCTCGACCATAGCGTCGACATCGAGCGCCTCGGCATCCCAAGGTCGTTCTTCAATCGCATAGAGCAAGTACCCCATAATCTCGTCGTCGATCTCGATCTGCTCGAGACTAATGGCCGCCACCGAGTCGAGGCTACCAACACCCGAGAGGTAGCGTGGGCGAGCCATAGCGCCTAGAAGTCCGTTGATGGCGCGCTCATAGCCGTTCTGTGCATCGACGACCTTGGCATCGGTGGCCAGGCCATAGCAGTCGGCGGCCAGTCCGACGCGACGCGCCAGCAAGGTGCCCCCGGCGGCGGAGAGCCCCAGCACCGGCATGCCCCACACGGCTGTCCCAGTCCGCGGGTCGCTCGCCTGTAGACGCGGCCCGTAGATGCAGGGCGTCCCGGGGTTCACCGCCTGGGCGACGATGACGGCCGCGAGCACCTCCGCGTGCTGCTGCGCTAGGGCCGCGGCTAGCGGCACGGGCGCTGTGGTGCCCGCCGTTGGAGCGGGCAGGATCTGGCACACAGCGCCAGCCCTGGCCGCGACCACCAACCCCTCGCTCACCTCGCCGCCGAGCTGCATCGGCGACACCGGCGAGAGGTACAGGCTGAGGCGGTGGGAACCACGCGCCTCAGCGTCGCCGAGCACGACGCTGGCCATCTTGAGCAGGTACTCCACCTGGATTGCAAGTGAAACGCCCGGGCCACCAATGTGCTTGTCAGATTCGCTGACCAAGGCCAGATACGAGAAGAGAGGTACCAGCGGACCGGGAACGTCTTGCGGCGATAGCGGCGGGTTGATCGAATGCAGGTTTCCCAACTGATGCATGACACGGGCGGCACCCACCTGGTCGGTGAAGGTCGACGGCCGCGATTGTCCGGTCAATGGGTCGAGCAAAACGGCCGTCTCGCCCGTGTTGTGCACGTAGACGATCCCGGGGTCGGGATCAACCGCGAGGTCCTTGATGGGGTCGCGAGCCGCCTGAGTGAACTGCCGTGGGCACGCGGCCAGGGCGTCGCGCACCGCCTCTGCTGGCACGCGCACACGGTCGGCATCACCCAGCGTGCAGCCAACACCCAGCATAAGCTCGCGAACGGCGGCCGACGGTACTTTTACACCCGCCCGCAGGAGAAGCTCGAACGCCGCCCCCTCGATGGCATCGAGTGCCTCGTCAGACCACAGGTCGCAGATCCCAGTATGCATGGCATTCCTCTCAGACACATCGCCGGTCATAGCGGCAAACGCACGCCCGCCCCGCGCTCCAGGGCACGCTCGTAGAGCACCTTCGCCGTGACCATGTCGTCGACAGCGATCCCCATGTTCATCGAAAAGATCCGCTCGCCCTCGCTCTCGCGACCGGGCTTGAGCCTGGCAGCCAGCTCGCCGAGGTCGGCATAGATGCTCGAGGGGATACCGCCGAAGTACACGCCGTGATCCTTAGTGGCCAGCAGCTGGCCGACATCGTCCGAGCAGAACTTGTCGCACGCCATCATGGCGGCGCTCGTCCAGGCCGAGTCGTAGTCAAGCAACACGGCCAGGGCCCCCTCTTTGAGCATGCCAGCGTCTAGGTCGGGCTTCGGATCGACGACAATGGGAATCGCCGTCACCACCACATCGGCTTCCCGCGCGGCCTCCGCGGCGGAAGCGCACGATACGAAATGCAACGTCGGGAACCGCTCGCCCATCTCGGCGACGAACTGGTGCGTCGCCTTGGGATACAGATCGTAGCACCGCACGCTAGCCAAGGCCGGCAGCGTCTCGACCAGGGCCATCAGGCTGGTGCGTGCTTGCACGCCGCAGCCGATGATCGCCGCCGTGTTGCTGTCGGCGCGGGCCAAGTACTTGGCCGAGATGCCGGCGCTGGCACCGGTGCGCATGGCGGTGATCCAGGCGCAGTCCATGACCGCCAGCGGCAGCCCCGTCTCACAGTCGTTGAGCACAAGCAAGCCGCTGATGTAGGGCAGCCCTCTGTCGGGATTGGGCGGGTAGCCGGAGACCCACTTAAGCCCAGCGACCTCAAGCTCACGCACGTAGGCCGGCATGGCATGGATGAAGCAGTCCGGCCGGGTGTGGATGCCGGGCTTGGGCGGCATTTCAGTGTTGCCGCGACCCTTGGCTGCAAAGCCCGCATCGACAGCTTCCAGCACGTCCCGCATGGTCATGCCGAGATCCTCGACATCGGCTCGACTCAGGTAAACCAGATCCATGGACTCACTCCTTGTACGTTGGCCAGTTCGGGGCCGCGCGGCTCCGACGCTGGCTTAGTGGCACGGCGCGCGCGCTTCAGAGAAACTGCCTTTGGTGTCTGCTCGACCAAGTCCTCGCGAAGACACGTGTGGATCTCTCGTACGCCGCCAGCTCATTGGTGACGTGGAACCATCGTTCGTCGCCCGTCATCGTGCTCACCGCCTCGACTCGCGTCTGCCAGGCTGCTCTGCATCCCGAGTCGCCGTCGCGTCATTCTTGCGATACGGGATGTACTCGAAGATGGCCGGGACCGGACGCTCACGAGCGTCGGCCGGCAGCCAAACGCGAGCGGCGAGACGCACGTCGTCGCGCATGGGTATCCACACGTGCCGCAGAATCTCGACGTCGTGGGAGAAGTCGGCTCTGGCGCCGCCGGCTGGCGCATCGTTCACGGCACGGCCTCCCGGTTGGGCGGTTGAAGATCGCCCTGGCTGGTGGTTGCGAGCTTGGAACTTGGTTCCTCTCTAGCTGACTCGGCGATCGCCCGCGCCTCCTGCCAAAAGTGGCATGCGGCAACGTGCTGCTGCTCTATCGCTTCGAGAGCAGGCTCGACCTCGCTGCATTTAGGCTTGGCGAGCTGGCAACGCGGGTGAAAGCGGCAACCCGACGGCGGGTCGCTCGGGCTCGGCATCTCGCCGCGAGGCACGAACTTCCGACCGATCAAGCCGCGTTGGCCCACCTCTGGAATCGAAGAAAGGAGGCCGATCGAGTAAGGGTGCGCTGGTCGGTCGAAGATCGCCCCGACGGGGCCCACCTCGACAATCTTCCCCAAGTACATGACCGAGATTTGATCGGCCACGTACCCGAGAACGTTCAGATTGTGGGTGATGATCAGATAGGTAAGACCCAACGTGTCGCGCAGCGACTTCATGAGGTTCAGGGCGCTTGCGGAAGCGGATGCGTCGAGGCCAGCCGTGGGCTCGTCCGCGACGACCAAATCAGGCGACAGGGCGAGCGCCCTGGCGATGCCAACTCGCCGTGCCTGGCCGCCCGACAGCTCGTGCGGGTACTTGCCCGCCAAGTCATGCGAAAGGCCGACCGTCTCGAGCAGTTCCGTGGCCGAGCGACGGTCTGACTTGGCGATCCTGTGAATCGTGTAGGGCTCGGCCAGCAGGCGCGAGACCCGCATACGGGGGCTGAGACTCGAGTAGGGATCCTGGAAAATCATCTGCATGCGCCGCCGAAGGGTGCGGCGTTCGTGGCCGCCCAGGCGCGTAATGTCGCGACCCCCGAACTCGATCGACCCCTCGGTGACGGCAGTCAGGCCGATGATCGCTCGTCCGATCGTGGTCTTACCCGAGCCGGACTCGCCGACGAGCCCCATGACCTCACCCTTGACTATGTCCATGTCGATGCCGTCGACGGCGCGAACCGAACCGAAGTGGACTTTGAGATTCTGGATCGAGAGCACCGGCGCGGGATGCATTTCCATCAGCACACCAGGGATGCATCCACGAGCTCGGCAAACGACGCGCTCCTGGAAACCGACGGGTCATAGGCATAGCAGCGCACGACGTCGCCGCCGGTCGTGGGCTGCAGGAGGTCGGGCTCGCGCGGCAGGCAGACCGCATCGACGTAGCCACACCGATCGGCGAACTTGCAGCCGATGGGCAACTCCGAGAGGCTGGGAACGCGCCCCGGAATCGACTCGAGTGGTCGCCCGCGATGCCTTCGCGAGGGCACCGCACCGAGCAGGGCGCGAGTATACGGATGAAGCGGGCACGCGAACAGTGATTGGACCGAGCCGGTTTCGACCACGCGGCCCGCATACATGACGACCACCCGGTCGCAGATCTGCGAGATCACCCCCAGGTCGTGGGACACGAATAAGATGGAAGTTCCGCGGCTGCGGCGCAGATCGTCGAGTAGCTCGAGGATCTCGGCCTGCAGCGTGACATCGAGAGCCGAGGTGGGCTCGTCGGCGATCACCAGCGCAGGCTCGAGTAGGACCGCCATCGCGATCATGACCCGCTGCCGCATGCCGCCCGAGAACTCGTGGGGGTACGCGCCTAGGCGTCGCCGAGCATCGGGTATCCCGACTCGCTGTAGAGCCGCCGCGGCTCGATCGACCTGAACGCTTCGCGACTCGCGCAGGTGGCCCCGCTGCAGGAAGCGCATCTGCTGGCCGATCGAGAACGTAGGGTTCAGGCTGGTGAGCGGGTCCTGGAAGACCATCGAGATCTCGCTGCCGCGTAGCTGTCGCATCTCCTCCCGACTCAGGCCGGTGAGGTCGCGATCCTTGAAGGTTACGCGACCGGCCGTCACTGCTGCGTTCGGTGGCAGGAGCCGCATGATGCTCATGCTCAGCGTGGTCTTGCCGCAGCCGGACTCGCCAACGATGCCCAGGATCTCGTTCTCGTTGACGGCGAGGGTTATATCGTCGAGGCCGTGCAGCACACGGTCGCGGATGCGGTAAACGACGCTCAGCCCGTCGACGCGCAACAGCGGAGAGGTCACCGCGACAGCCTAGGATCAATGACGTCGCGTAGCCCCTCAGCCAGAAGCGTGAAGCCGAGGGTCGCAATCACCAGAAAGACGCTCGCCCAGATCACGGGCCATGGGGACTGCTCCACATAATAGAAGCCGCTCGAGAGAATGCCACCCCACGACGGTGTCGGAGGCTGCAACCCGAGTCCGAGGAAGTCGAGGCCGGCAGAGATCGTAATCGCGCTCGGGATATCCATCGCCATCAAGACGAAGAGCGAGGCGGCGATGTTCGGGAGGATGTGAACGACGACGATCCGCAGAGGACGAGCCCCCAAGCTCCGCTCCGCATCGACCCACTGATTATTCTTCGCCGCCATAACCAATGCGCGCGTCACCCGCGCGTAGCTCGGAATGAACGCAACCGAGATCACGAGGGTCTCGTTGCGCAGTGAGTGACCCACGAGAGCGAGTAGCGTTAGTGCCAGGATGACCGCCGGGAAGGCCTGGACAGAATCGAGCAACGTGACGACCACACGGTCGACAACACCGCCGAAGAACCCCGCCAACATGCCAACGGTGACGCCGACAACGAGAGCGATGGCGACAGCCGGGATCGCCACGGCCAGGGCGTAGCGAGTGCCAACCATGAGCCGCGACAGGAGATCGCGGCCCAGTTCGTCGGTGCCGAGCAGATGCGCATGCGACGGGCCTTGCAGGCGATGCGCTATGTCTTGTGCATCGATCGCGTAGGGGGCGAGATGCTGGCCCCCGATCGCCATGATGATGAAAGCGACCCAAACGCCGAGCCCCACGAGCATGACCGGCCGATGAACGATGTCGTGAACGACCTCGCCCAGCCAGCCGGGGTGGCTCGCGCTGGTGGTGGGCGCCTCAGGGAGGGCGTCGACGGTGCTCATCGCTTGACGTTCTGCAGCTCGACCCGAACCCGTGGATCGAGGAATCGATACACGATATCGGCAGCCAGATTGGCAAAGACGAACAGAATGGCAACCACGAGCACGCCACCACGCACCACCGGGTAGTTGCGCTCCAAAATGGCGTTGTAGATGAGTGATCCGATGCCGGGGCGGGCGAAGATCACCTCGACGAAGATGGCGCCGCCGATGAGGCTGCCCAGCCCGACCCCCAAGACGGCGACCACGGGGATGAGGGCGTTCTTGAGAGCAAGCCTGTAAAACACGACGCCGTCGCGAACGCCGTGAGCGCGGGCGGTGCGGATGTGCGGCTCACCTAGCACTTCAAGCATGTTGGCCCGAACCAAGCGACCGATGTAGCCAATCCACGTGAGGGCGAGTGCACAGGCGGGCAGCACGAGGTGGCGGAGGTAGTCTCCCGGGGCCGACAGGGAGCCCGTACCAATGGCCGGAAAGACATGGATATGAACGGAAAAGGCCAAGAGCAAAAGGAGCCCGACGACAAAAGCCGGCATGGTGATGAACGAAACCGAGACGACGGCCAGCAGCCGATCAGCCGCCCCATTCACGTGCTTGGCCGCGTAGACGCCGACGGGGACTCCAAGGCCAACCGCAATGAACAGGCTCGTAAACGCCAGCGCCAGTGTCTGCGGTAGAGCGTTGGCGATCAGCGACGTCACGGACAAGTTACTGACGAAATCGACCCCGAGGTTGCCGCGAAAGGCGCCCGTTATGAAGTCCCATACCTGCACCGGGATGGGCCTGTCGAGATTCATGTCATGACGCACGATCTGGGCGAGTGCGGGACTCGCCCGCGGGCCCATGATCGTGGTCACCGGATTGCCTGGAATGAGATGAACGAGCAGGGCCAGGAAGGTGATGACGATCACGATGACGACGAACGCCATCACCAACCTTGTGCCCAGGTACTTCAGCACCGCCTCTTCACCTCCCGCAGCGCGCTACGCGTCACCAAGAGAACGCACACCAGAAATGGCCTGAAGCGCCGTTACGCTTCTTTGTAGTTCCAGATGATCTCCTGGCCATCAGGGCGAATCGACGGCGTGATCTGCTTCTTTCCGGCGAGATAGCGAGTGATGTAGGCGATCCATACCATGCTTGCCTCTGCGTCCCAGAGCTGCTGCGCCTGAATGTACAGGGCGGTACGCTTGGCAGGTTCGGATTCGACTAGAGCCTGGCTGAGGAAAGAATCGAACTTCGTGTTGTACCAGTTGTTCCAGTTCCACTGGTTCTTCTGAGCGCTCGTCCACCAGACAAATGACCACGAGGGATCGGGCTCAGTGCTGTACTCCGAGTACACCAGTTGGCGATTCTTACCGCCGCCGCCGGCGCCCGGGATTGCGTAGAAGGTCCCTGCGTCTTCGGGCTCGATCGTGACCTTGATGCCGATGGAGGCGAGGTTGCTCTGGATCACCTGAGCGACGGTCTGGTCAACCTGGTCGCTCAGCACGGTGAGCTTCAGACTCACGTTCTTCAGCCCGCTCTGAGACAGATACGATTTGGCTTGCGTCGGGTCCTGCGTGTAGTGCGGAGCCTGAGGCCAGTACCCGACGCTCATCGACGGCGGGATGATCGCGTACGCTTGCTGGAAGGCGCCGTTGTAGGCGGCCGAGATGATACTCGGCACGTCAATCGCCGCGCGGATGGCCTTGCGGAGGTTGATGTTGCTGAGCTGCGGATCGAGAACGTTCATCGCCATCCAGTAGTAACTCTGGGTGGGCGCCTTATGCAGGCTCAAACTCGAGTCGCCCTGCACCTGCTTAAGGTTCTCGGTCCCCACGACGCCGATGTCAACGTCGCCAGCCAGGAGGGCGTTGAGGGCGGCTGTGTCACTGCTGATCGGCATGACCAGGATCTTGTCGGCTTGGACTTTCGCGGCGTACGCGGAGTTGGCGCCCCCGTAGTCTGCGAAACGCTGCAAGGTGACCTGTTGCTTCGGCACCCAGCTGGCGAACTCGTAGGGCCCGGTGCCGATGGGATGCGTCGCAAATTGCTTGCCTAGGGTCTCGACCGCCTTCTGCGAGAGAACCTTGCCACTCATCACCGGCAACGTGCTGAGCATCAGCGGGGCGAAGGGCCGCTTGAGAACGATCGTGCCCTCGTATTTGCCGTTGACCTGAACGCTCTCGAGTGCGTCCCAGTCGGCCTGGTACACCGCGTGGAGATTGGGCTTGCTCAGACCCGCGATTCGTTCAAACGAGAACTTCACATCCTGCGTGGTGATCTCGCCGTAGCCCTTGTGATAAGGAACGCCCTGCTTGAGCGTGAAGTGATAGCGCAGGTTGTCTGAGGATGGCTCGAACGTGTCGGCCAACGTGTTGGCGATATCCCACGTGCCCGGCTTGAAGCTCACCAGCCCTTCGTAGACGGCATCACCGATTGCGGCATCGACGTGAGAGACCCAAAAAGCGGGGTCAACATTCGCCATGTCGAGATCGCTGCGCATCTTGAATGCGGCCACTGTCGCGGGCGCCGCTGCTGGCGAAGCAGACGAGCTACTCGCGCTACTCCCCCCGCATGCGGAGAGAATGGCGCCCGCTGTCGAAAACGAGACGCCGAGAGCAGCCGCCCTGAGGAGGAACTGCCGCCTCGATAAATGTCCGTTCGTGAGACCTTCAACCAGACTTGACAAGTCGTCTGAACTCATCGTGCCTCCTTCTTGGACCTACGAGTATGAACGGACACCCGAGGTTGTTACGTGCCGGGAAGACCCACTCGCATGAAGCTGCGTCACCCCTGGCGCCCAACCTCGATCACGCTGATCCCCCCCGCGACAAGTGGCTGCACCCCGCAGCGCTTGTTGTAGGTTTGCTCTCTGCTTAGACACAGCAAGCACTGAGCGACTTGTAGCACCGTCAGAATAACGCGTCAATAGCCCCGAAGCGGCTGGTATCAGACTGCGAGAAGTCGATGTCAGTGCGCTCGTATCGACCCCAAAGTTGGCTCCGAGCGTCTCGGCCACGCCACCGTAGCAATCACCTTGGACGACCGCTCTCGCTCCATCCTGCCGCTGCAAGAGGGGAGCGCGGATCTCGGAAGTCGTTTCTGCAGACAAGTCGGACACCGATGGTCGGTTCATACATCCGTGATATATTGCTGCCATATCATTGCCGGAGTCAAGAAGAACGCAGTCGAGCTCCATGCCGATAGACGAACTTACTTCGTTGGGCGAGAGAGGTCGCCCCAGGAGCTGCGTACGGTCGCCTTCGCACCCGTTCAGGAGGTGGAGCTTGACTAGAACACTCGACCTCGTGCAGTCGTTGCTGGAAGACGACGAGCCCGCGTCATCGCTCTCCGAGGTCGCCCATCGTGAGCTTAGGGCACGCATCATTGCCCTGCAGCTGCGGCCAGGCGAACTCCTGACCGAGGGTACGATGCAGAGGGAGCTCGGACTGGGCCGAACGCCGATTCGTGAAGCGTTCAGTCGCCTAGTCGAGGAGAGGCTGGTCGTGATCCGGTCGAGACGAGGTGTCTTCGTCAGCGAGATCAGCCTGCCCGATCTTAGCGGTGTCTACGAGATCCGAGCCCATCTGGAGGGCCTTGCCGCCCAGCTCGCCGCGAGACGCACCGACGAGATGGACGCCCAGCTCGTGCAGCGGATTGCGGAGTTAGAAAGGCTCGAAGCCGAAAGCCTTGATTATGGTGAGCTATTGGCTCTCGACTACCGAATGCACCAGACTGTCTACAGGCTGAGTCGGAATCTCGACCTTCAACGCGATCTGACTCGATATCTCAACCTGTCCGTGCGGCTGATTCTGGCCGTGTCTGAGCGGGGGGGCTTTCCGCTCGCCGACCTGTCACATGTGGTTGGTGATTTTGGCGACCTGTTCGGCGCCATC
>Ga0182021_10011095_pt1 | contig 10684 bp, 9 predicted proteins | sample 612E3MmetaG_FD_120493 | JGI IMG/M metagenome (GOLD analysis project Ga0182021, IMG submission 120493) | Permafrost microbial communities from Stordalen Mire, Sweden - 612E3M metaG (Illumina Assembly) | ecosystem: Environmental > Terrestrial > Soil > Wetlands > Permafrost | place: Sweden...
GGGGTTTGTCTGCGGCGGCTGTCAGTCCGAGGTGCGGTTCATCCAGCAGCCGTTTTGCGAACGTTGCGGCCGGCCTTACGAAGGTGAGATCAGCACCCGGTTCGAATGCGCGAATTGCCGGGAGATGACGCCGCATTTCCGGTCGGCGCGCTCTGCAGTGGCCGCGCGGGACAAGGTGCGGGAAGCGATCCACCGCTACAAATACCAGCGGGCTTTGTGGCTGGAACCGTTTCTGGCGGAGTTGCTCATTCGCGCGGCGCGTCCCGAATTGGCCAGAGAGAAGTGGGATCTGATTGTGCCTGTGCCTTTACACCCGGCGAAACAACGCACTCGCGAATTCAACCAGGCAGAGCGGCTGGCGGATCGTCTCAGCGCAGCGACGCAAATTCCCGTGAACAAACGGCTGGTCCGGCGCGTCCTCCCGACCCGCACGCAAACGCTGTTGAGCCGCGCCGAGCGCCTGGCAAACGTAAGAAACGCCTTTGCCACGCGCGCCAACCAGCGCTTGGCCGGCGAGCGGATCGTTTTGCTGGATGACGTTTTCACCACCGGCGCGACCACCGATGCCGTCGCGAAGGTGTTGCTGGCGGCCGGAGCGGGTGAAGTTTGCGTCTGGACAGTCGCGCGCGGAATCTGAATACTCCGTGAATTCCAAAATGAAATTGGTCCTGAATATGAACAGCGCAGGCGAGACGCTCGCCCCGCGGCGCTCCACTCGCAACGCTTAATCCTACCCCTAATGGCAACGACTTCGTTCACCAAAAAGACGCTTGGGCTGGAAACCGCGGAGCCCGGGGTCACGCCGCCGCCCGCGCCTCACCAGACGACCTTTGTGAAGAAGCCGCGGCTCGCCAGCCCGAAATCCAAGAAGCGGGATATTCCGGAAGGTTTGTGGACCAAGTGCCCGAAATGCGGCACGATGGTTTTTGACAAGGAGTTGGATGAGAACCTCAAGGTCTGCAGTCATTGCCAGCATCATTTTCCCATCGGCGCGCGCGAGCGCATCCATTCGATGGTCGAGACGTGCACGTTCGAGGAGATGGACGCCAACATGACGAGCGTGGACGTGCTCAGCTTCACCGGCGCAGCCTCTTACCGCTCCAAGCTCGAAAAGAACCAGGCCTCGACCGGCTTGAAGGACGCGGTCATCACCGGGATCTGCAAAATGGGGGAGTGCCGGGTGGCGCTTGGGGTGATGGACTTCAAGTTCCTGGGCGGGTCCATGGGTTCGGTGGTCGGCGAAAAGCTGACGCGGCTGATCGAGAAGGCCACGGAGAAAACTCTGCCGCTGATCATTGTTTCGAGCAGCGGCGGCGCCCGCATGTACGAAGGGATGTTCAGCCTCATGCAAATGGCCAAGACCTGCGCTGCGCTGGCCTATCACGCCCGCGCGCGCCTTCCTTACCTGAGCGTACTCACGGACCCCACAACCGCGGGCGTGATGGCCAGCTACGCCAGCGTGGGCGATCTCATCATCGCTGAGCCCGGCGCGATGATCGGTTTCGCCGGCCCGCGCGTCATTAAGGACACGACCCAGGCGGAATTGCCGCCCGGCTTTCAGACCGCCGAGTTCCTGCTCGAGCACGGGCTCATTGACGCCATTGTCTCCCGAAAGGAGATGAAGTCGCGGTTGATCACGTATCTGGGCTATTTGAACAACGGACACAAGTAACGTCCTCCCGCTGCCGGATCAGGCATGGCTGAATCGAGTTGGCGGCTGAAGCAGGGCAGAGGCTAACTCCTTGGTCTTATGGGCGTCGGCCGGTTGAACCTGCTCCAGACTCAGGATTTCGGACTTCGGATTTGCAGTTTGGCGCGGCATCTCCTACCTTGTTGCCCCGATGAAAGGCATAATCCTGGCTGGGGGCGCCGGCTCGAGGCTCTTCCCGCTCACGCTGGTGGCGAGCAAACAACTCCAGCCGGTCTATGACAAACCGATGGTCTATTATCCGCTGACGACGCTGATTGAAGGCGGTATTCGGGAGTTTTGTCTCATTTCCACCGCGCAGGATTTGCCTCGTTTCCGGCAGTTGCTCGGCGACGGCAGCGCCTGGGGGCTGGCGATTGAGTTCCGCGAGCAGCCAAAACCACAAGGCATCGCCCAGGCCTTTTTGATCGCTGAATCCTTCATCGGCCAAGACGCGGTGACACTCATCCTCGGAGACAACGTCTTTTATGGCGGCGACAGCTTCGCTCGCGCCTTTGCTGAGTTCCGCGGCGGCGCGGCGATTTTTGGCTACCACGTCAACGATCCTGAACGTTACGGCGTGGTGGAATTCGACGCGGATGGCCGGGCGATCTCCATCCAAGAGAAGCCCAAGCAGGCCAAGAGCAACTACGCCGTTCCCGGCCTTTACATCTATGACAACCACGTCCTGACGATTGCGAAGAACTTGAAGCCGTCCGCGCGCGGCGAATTGGAAATAACGGACGTGAACGTCGAGTACCTGCGGCGTGGCCAACTGCATGTGCATCGGCTGGGCCGCGGATTCGCTTGGCTGGACGCCGGCACCAGCAGCAGCTTGCACGAGGCCTCGGCTTACGTGCAGACCATCGAAAAGCGTGCCGGCCTCAAGATTGGCTGCCCGGAGGAGGCCGCCTTCCGCCGGAGCTTCCTCTCGCTCGCCCAGCTCGAATCGCTGACGGCGAAGATGCCCAGGTGCGAATATCGCGAGTATCTGGTCGAAGTCGTTGCCGAGGCGAAGCGGTTGGCCCATTGACGCAATCCCAGTCCCTCGTTTTGCCATGAATGTCACCTCCGGCCCCCTTGCTGGCCTGCTCATCCTCGAACCGGACGTTTTCGGCGACGCCCGCGGTTTCTTCCTCGAAACGTGGAACCGTGCCCGTTACCGCGACGCCGGCCTGGATGCCGACTTCGTGCAGGATAACGTCTCCTTTTCACGGCGCAGCATTTTGCGGGGCTTGCACTTCCAAAATCCCAAGCAGCAGGGCAAGCTGCTCCAGGTGCTGCTCGGCGAGGTGTTCGATGTGGCGGTGGACATCCGGCGCAGTTCGCCCACTTTTGGCAAATGGCACGGGCTGACGCTTTCGGCCGAGAACAAACGCCAGTTCTACATCCCACCCGGATTTGCGCACGGCTTTGTCGTGCTCAGTGACACTGCCCTGTTCCACTATAAGTGTACCGAGTTCTACTCGCCCAGGGATGAAATGGCCATCCGTTGGGACGACCCAGACATCGGCGTCCAGTGGCCGGTGAAAGAGCCTTTGCTTTCGGAGCGGGACGCCAAAGGACTGCGTTTGCACGACGCGCCGCCTGAGCGACTCTTCGCCTGACGCACCAACCATGGAACTGCCCCGTATCCTCCTCATCGGCAAGATCGGCCAGGTCGGCTGGGAGCTTCGGCGCACCCTGGCGCCCATGGCCCAGGTCACCGGTGTGGACTTCCCGGAAATTGACCTGACCAGCGGCGACTCGATCCGCCGATGGGTGCGCGAAAGTGGCCCCAACATCCTTCTCAACGCCGCGGCCTACACCGCGGTGGACAAGGCGGAATCGGAGCCAGAGAAGGCGATGCAGATCAACGGCATGGCCCCGGGCATTCTGGCGGAGGAGGCCAGGAGGTCCGGCGCGTTGTTGGTGCATTATTCCACCGACTACGTTTTCGACGGCACCAAGACCATGCCCTACGTCGAGACGGATACCCCGAACCCGTTGGGCGCCTATGGCCGTTCCAAACTGGCGGGCGACGAGGCCATCCGCGCCGTCGGCGGTGCCCATCTGATTTTCCGGCTGTGCTGGGTCTATGGCGCGCGGGGCCAGAACTTCATGCTTACCATCATGCGCCTGGCGCGCGAGCGCGAGAAGCTGCGCATAGTGGGCGACCAGCTCGGCTGCCCGACCTGGTCGCGCATGATCGCGGAGACTACGGCTCAGGCGTTGAGGCAAACTCTGGCGGCGGAAGACTTCAGCGCGTTCAGCGGCACGTATCACCTGGCGGCCTCCGGCGTCACCAGTTGGCACGGCTTCGCCCAGGCCATCATCAACCGGATGTCCGGGGAGGAAAAGAAATGCGCCGCGGTCGAAGCCATCTCGACTGCGGAGTATCCGACGCCCACGAGGCGGCCGGCCTGCTCGGTGCTGGCGTGCGACAAGCTGCAGCGCACCTTCGGCCTGCATCTGCCGCACTGGGAGGAGAGTCTCAGCCAGGTTTTGGAGAGATAGTTAACCACGAAGACACCATGCAAGCGATGAATCTTCTGATCACTGGTGGAGCCGGCTTTATCGGCTCAAATCTCATTCAACACGTCATTGACCAACCTGAAGTGAGCAAGCTGGTCAACCTCGATTGCCTGACTTACGCTGGACACCGGGAGAATCTCCAGAGCGTTGCCCGGCACCCAAAATACGCCTTCGAAGAGATTGACCTGCGCGACAAGAATGCCGTCCTTGAAGTCGTGCAACGCCATGCCATCACCCATGTCATGCACCTGGCCGCCGAATCGCATGTGGACCGCTCGATTACCGGCCCCGGCGACTTCATCCACACCAACGTGGTCGGCACGTTCAATCTTCTGGAAGCCTGCCGCGCCACTTGGCTGGGCGGAACACGCAATACGCAACACGCAACACGCTTTCACCACGTCTCGACCGACGAGGTCTATGGCAGCCTCGGCCCGACCGGCTTCTTCACTGAGACGACCCCCTACGCGCCCAACTCGCCTTATTCCGCCAGCAAGGCCTCCAGTGATATGCTCGTTCGCGCTTATCATCACACCTACGGCTTGGACACCGTGATCACCAATTGCTCGAACAACTACGGTCCCTATCAGTTTCCCGAAAAGCTAATCCCGGTGGTGATCCAAAGCGTGCTCGCCCGAAAACCGGTTCCCGTCTATGGCGACGGCCTGAACGTGCGCGATTGGCTCTACGTGCGCGATCACGCGGCGGCCCTGTGGCGCGTGTTGACGCGCGGGCGGGTGGCCGAAACCTACAACATCGGCGGCCACAACGAGTGGGCCAACCTCCATATTGTGCAACTGATTTGTGATCTGATTGACGAAATGGCCCCGCAGCTTGGCGGCAATTCACGCAAGCTGATCACCTTCGTCAAGGACCGGCCCGGTCACGACCGCCGCTACGCCATTGATGCCACGAAGATCAAAGACGAGCTGGATTGGGTGCCCGCCAACAAGTTCGAGCAGGGCATCCGCGAGACGGTCCGCTGGTACCTCGATAACCAGGTTTGGGTCCGCTCGGTCCTGAAAAAGGCGTAGCTCCCGGCGCCGGAGAAAGTGCCGCCCATGCCAATTGTTGCCGCGCCTGCCACCCGACCGTCTCCGACGGTTCGCACCAACCTTTCCTACCTCATTCCCATTTGCCTGGTCGCCACGCTCGGCGGCCTGCTTTTCGGCTACGACACCGGCGTTATTTCCGGGGCCATTGAATTCCTGACCGCCCGCTTCCACCTCGACGTGGTGATGAAGGGCTGGGCCTCCGGTTGCGTGCTGGTCGGCTGCGCCACCGGCGTCCTGATCGTCGGGCCGATCTCGGACCGCTTCGGACGCAAGAAAGCCCTGCTGCTCGCGGCGGCGCTCTTCCTGGTCTCCGCTATCGGCACTGCGCTCCCGAGGGACATCTGGATCTTCATCCTGTTCCGCTGGCTCGGCGGCATTGGCATCGGCATAGCCTCCATGTCCACGCCGATGTATATCGCCGAAATCGCCCCCGCTCACCTGCGCGGACGCCTGGTGTCGGTCAACCAGATCGCCATCGTCGGCGGCATTCTGGTCGTCTATTTCGTCAACTACTTCATTGCCCGCTGCGGCGACCAGGCCTGGAACGAGGCGACCGGCTGGCGCTGGATGTTTGCCAGCGGCATTTTGCCCTCGGTCGCCTTCGCGCTGTTGCTGATCGGTATTCCGGAAAGCCCGCGCTGGCTCGTCGAGATGGATCGTGCCGCCGAGGCCGAGAACATCCTCACCAAAGTTGCCGGCGAAGACTTCGCCAGTGCCGAGCTGGCCAGTATCCGTGCGGCGCTCTCGGCTGAAAAAGGCAACTGGGCCGAGCTGTTTTCCCGAGCCCTGCGGCTGCCACTGACCGTTGGCATCCTGCTCGCCATCTTGCAGCAGGTGACCGGCATCAACGTTTTCCTCTACTTCGGCACCACGATCTTCAAGAACATGAGCGCCTCGACCGGCGTGGACGCCGGCATGCTCCAGCAGATTGTCATTGGCGGGGCCAGTGCGCTGTCCACCATTGTCGCCATCGCCACCGTGGACAATTGGGGCCGCAAGCCGCTCATGTTCCTTGGCGCGGCCGGCATGGGCGTCAGCCTGCTGGCGATGGGCCTGATGGCCCAGAACATCGCGGACCCGACCACTGTCAGCGGCTGGATGCTGCTGTTCATCATCGTCTATGTCGTCTGCTTCGGCCTCTCGGTCGGCCCGGTGACATGGGTCATCCTGTCTGAGATTTATCCCACGGCCATTCGTGGGCGCGCCCTGGGCCTGGCCACGTTCTTCCTCTGGATGGCGGACTACGCCGTTACCCAGACTTTCCCGATGATGGACGCGAAAGACTCGTGGTTCGTGCAGCGGTTCAACCACGCCTTCCCATTCTACATCTACGCGGCGTTTTGCCTGGTGTTGATCCTGGTCCTCTGGTCCATGGTTCCCGAAACCAAAGGCCGCTCGCTGGAGGAGATCGAGCGAAGCTGGGCGCGCGCCTCGAACGACTAGCGCTTTTTCAGCAACTGGAGCAGATTCTGGAGATTTTGGTTCCCCGGCGCGAGTTGCACCGCTGTCTGGACCAACTGCCTCGCGTCGGCGAACCGCTTCTGCTCGATGAGCAACTTGGTGTAACTGAATACCGCTTCCGGGCCGGCGGGCGTCAGGTCGGTGGCGAGCCGAAGGGCTTGCTCCGCCTGAGCAGCATAGTTGCGGTCGAGAAAAAGATTCGCCTGCGCCAGCAGCAGTTTGGCATAAGCGTTGCGCGGAGCTGAACCCTCAGGGGTTTCCGGATCGGCGAGCAGTTCCTGGGTGGTCGTCTGGAAATACTCCAGCGACTGCGTCGCGCGCTCGGGCGTCAGGCCGGCTTGCGCGTCCTGACTGCCGAGTTCCATGATTGGCCCAAGAGTGGTTGCGCCGGCATAGGTGGACTTAAACGGAAACGATTCCTCCAGGGCGAACGCGGCCTCCGGGTTCTTTTGCATCAACGTTTGCAGCAGCCACTCACGAATATAGCAGACGGCCACCTGCCCGGAGACCTCGATCCGACCGTCGCTGTTATGGACTTCCTCCCGGGGGCGAAGCTGTTTCGGCTCATCGGGAAACTGCTCGTCGTGTTGCAGGCGCTTCGTGGCATCCGCCACGTAATCGCTAATGGCCCGCTGAGATTCCTCCGGGGTCAGTGTCGCCATGCGATCGCCGTAAAGGAAGCGCACGTAATCGAGGTACGTGCCGTCGGAGAGGGCGTTCTGGGTGAGGATGATGTGAGGGGTTCCGTCGCCGCTCTCGTTCAGCAGCGTGGGAATAAAGCGGCCCGCGTCAGTGCCGCCTACATAAACCATGTCGGGCCGGAGGGAATCCAGCACCGCATTGCCGTAATCCAGTAGTTTCTGTGCCGGCCAGTCGTGCGCCACTTCGGTGACACCATAGGTTTCCATGATGGCAGGCCAAAGCACTCTGAGGCCGGGGGCCGCGTCCGGGGACTTACGCCTCTCTGACATGGATTTGAACAGAGCATCCACTTCATCCTGTCGGCCGGCTTCGACCGCCTCGAAGAACCGCTTCACCTCATCGGGCACTCCCACTTTGAAGTGCCGGGCCATGGCCTGGACAATCTCCCGCCGATTGCGCGCGAATTGGCTCACTTTCCCGGCTACGATTTCCCGCGCCGTGGGCCCTGCCGAAGCACCCGACCGGGCGTAAGGTCGCAGGCCGCCTCTGGCGCTGCTCGGCTGTGCGCGAGCGGTCGTGTCCGGCGCTTCGGCACGTCCGGAAAGTTCACTTCCCCGCCGCGGCAAAACGACCGCAATCAGGAGGACCAGCAGGCAACCGAAAGCGAGTATCCAAGGCCAGAGGGAGCCACGCCTGGAAAGATGGCGGTCTTGCGGGTCTCTGGCTTGCATCGTCATTCGTCAATGTTCGCTCTCACCTATCCAGACACCACAATCCTCGGGATTTGTATGGCATGAATTCGCGGTTGACTCAAATCCGCGCCCCCGCTTACTCTCTCCGCCAACGTGTGCAAATCTTACTGAAAGGACTCCTATGGCAGATTTGAAGAAACTTTATGACTCGGTGGTAAGCGGTGACGCGAAAACCACTCAGGCAATCACCCGACAAGCCCTGGCCGAAGGTGTGGACCCGCTCAAGTTGGTCAACGAACACATGGTGCCGGCCATGGACGAGGTGGGCCGCCGCTTCGAGGCCAATGAATATTTCGTGCCCGAACTGCTCATCTCGGCCCGGGCCATGAAAGCCGCCCTCGAACTCATCCGCCCGCTTCTCACCGCCCGCGGCGACCAACCGGTTGGCCGCGTCGCTATCGGCACCGTCAAAGGCGATTTGCACGACATCGGCAAGAACCTCGTTGCTTCCCTGCTCGAAGGCGGCGGCTTTGAGGTCATTGACCTCGGCGTCAATGTTTCCCCCGAGAAGTTCATCGAGACGGTCAACGCCAAGCAGGCCAACATCATCGCGATGTCCGCCCTGCTCACCACCACCATGCCCTCCATGAAGACCACCATTGACGCCCTCAAGCAGGCGGGTGTGCGGGAGAAGGTCATAGTGCTCATCGGCGGCGCGCCCATCACCCAGAAATACGCCGACGAAATCGGCGCCGATGGTTATAGCGAAAACGCCGTCGGCGCCGTGGCCCTAGCGAAGAAGGCCGTAGCAGCGGCATAAACGGCGCCGAGTAGCCGCCTTACCCGCGATGCACCCGCTAATCCAGGACCTTATCTCCCGCGGGCCGGTGATCACGGACGGCGCTTGCGGCACTGAGCTGCAAGCGCGCGGTCTCGGCATGGGCGAGTTCCCGGATACTTGGAACCTTACTCACCCCGAGCGCGTTGGTGAAGTCGCCCAGGCCTATGTCGCCGCCGGAAGCCAAATCATCCTCACCAACACCTTCGGCTCCAACCGCATCCGCCTCGGCGAGCAGGCTGCGGCGGACCGCCTGGCCGAGATCAACGCCCGCGGAGTCGAGATTTCCCTGAAAGCCGCTGCTGGCCGCGCGCGGGTGTTCGGCTCCATCGGCCCGACCGGCAAGCTCCTGTTGAACGGCGACATTACCGAGGACGAGCTGCGCGCTGCATTCGCCGAACAGGCTCGGTTGCTGGCCCAAGCCCATGCTGAGGGCCTTGTCCTCGAGACCATGTCGGATCTCGAAGAAGCCAAGCTGGCCGTGAGCGCCGCGCGCGAAACTGGCCTGCCCGTCGTCGCTTCCATGGTCTTCGACAGCGGTAAAGAGAAGGACCGTACCATGATGGGCAACACACCCGAGCAGGTCACCCGCGCGCTCACCGAAGCCGGTGCGGACGTGATCGGCGCCAATTGCGGCCAAGGCATCGCCGGCTTTGTCGCGATTTGCCAGCGCCTGCGCGCCGCCACCGACCGGCCCATCTGGATCAAGCCCAACGCCGGCTTGCCCACGATGGTGGATGGCCGCGCCAAGTACACCACCACCCCCGACGAATTCGCGAGCTACCTCCCAGCCCTGCTCAAAGCCGGCGCAAACTTCATCGGCGGTTGCTGCGGCACCCGGCCCGATTTCATCGCCGCCATCCGCCGCGCTCTGCGCAGCAGCAAAACGGAGTGATGGAGTAATGGAGTATTGGCGTGTTGCCAAACGGGACGGCGAAGCCACCCCATCAATCCACCAATCCACCAATCCATTAATCCACTAATCCATTAGTCCATCCCCTTCATGACCAGCCGCGAACGAGTCCTGGCTCACTTGGGCGGCCGCCCGGTGGACCGCCTGCCGCTGATGCCCATCACCATGATGTTCGCCTGCATGCAAATCGGCGCGCGCTACCGCGATTACTGCACCGATTACCGCGTCCTGGTCGAGGGCCAGATTCGCACCGCCGAGGCCTTTGGCTTCGATTACGTCAACACCATGTCCGACCCCGCCCGCGAGGCCGCCGATTGTGGCGCCACCGTTCAGTACTTTGACAACCAGCCCGTCGCCCTCGTCGAAGACCAGGCCCTGCTCGCCGACAAGACCAAACTCGCTTCCCTCAAAATCCCCAACCCGCTCGCCGGCCGACGCATGCACAACGGCCTCAAGGCGCTGGCCCTTTACCAGGAACGCGTCGGCAAGGACAGGATCATCGAGGGCTGGGTCGAAGGCCCCATCGCCGAAGCCGCCGATCTCCGCGGCATCAACACCCTGATGATGGACTTCTTCGACGACCCGGCCTTTGTGCGCGACCTCTTCGCCTTCGTCATCGAGATGGAGCTGCGCTTCGCCCACGAGCAAATCAAGGCCGGCGCGGACATCATCGGCGTCGGCGACGCCGCCGCCTCGCTCGTCGGCCCCAAGATTTACGACGAATTCGTCTGGCCATACGAAAAGAAGCTGGTGGACGGCATCCACGCCCTCGGCGGGAGAGTCCGCCTGCACATCTGCGGCAACACCCGCCGCATCCTGGAAGGCATGGGTAGGCTTGGGTGCGACATTGTGGACTTGGATTCCTTGGCGCCGCTCGCCGAA
>Ga0182021_10011096_pt1 | contig 10684 bp, 5 predicted proteins | sample 612E3MmetaG_FD_120493 | JGI IMG/M metagenome (GOLD analysis project Ga0182021, IMG submission 120493) | Permafrost microbial communities from Stordalen Mire, Sweden - 612E3M metaG (Illumina Assembly) | ecosystem: Environmental > Terrestrial > Soil > Wetlands > Permafrost | place: Sweden...
CAGATCTCGTCCGCCATGCTGGCGGCCGAGGCCGGACCTGTGGCTGCGGCAACGCGCGTGGGGAGCCCGCCGGCCTTGCCGGCGGCGAACCGTCGCGCGAGGCCGAGCGAAGCGAGCGGGGAGGAGGCGCCGGGTGGGGGGCCGAGGGTATGGGAACCCTCTCAGGGTTCCCATGAGAATCGCCCGCCCCCAGCCGCGGGCTCGAATCTCGGCTCGCCAGCCTCCCGTGGCGTGGGCGCCCGCCCGCCTGCGGCAGTGCCGGGGCCGCGCGCGCAATCGGCTCGAGGGGCTGTTCAGGCAGGGGCTGCGGATGCCCGGTCGGTGGTCCCGTTCGCACTCGACCAAAGCACAGCAGCGGATCAGCACCCCTCCGCCGCGGATCGGGTCGCGGCAAGCCGGCAAGGCGTCGCCAAGCCTGTCGTGCCCTTCGCGCTCGAGACGTCGCCGCCCAAGGATGCCGGCGTAGAGGACGAGGAGGAGGACGACGACCAGGATGACCGGCTGTCGCATATCTCGGCCGATGATCCGGACGTCGGCGTGGTGTACGACGACGAAGATGACGTCGAGGAGCAGGTCGAGGTCGGGGCGGATGGCAAGGTCAAGCGACGCCGCCGCCGACGTGTGCGGATTCCTCCCTGGTACCGCAGCCCACTAGCTCGCAAGATGTCGCGGCTGGCGCTTATGCCCTTGGTCGTCTTGCTGATTGTTGCGGCGGTTGCGGGCATCTTCTTCTATCGCGAGTGGGCCTCCACACGGGCGGAGAGCGAGCGACAGAATGCGCTGCGGGTGGCCGAGGCTGCCCGCCGCGCGGCCGAGTTGCGGCCGCCCAAGCCGCCCGAGCCTGCGCCGCTGCCGGAGGGCCAGCTGGTGGTGAAAACCAACCCGGACGGGGCGACTGTCTGGCTCGATGGTGTGCGAAAGCAGAAGACCCCGCTTACGCTTACCGCCACGCCCGGGTCACATCGCCTGGTGGTGACCCTGACGGGCTACCGCATGCTGCGAGACGTGGTCGACACCACCAAGGGCGTTCTGTGGGAGCGAGAGATGTTCGTAGCACCTCGTCTCGACAGCGGGCAGGTGCCGCTGAACGTGACCTGCACCACCGAGGGCATGTACCCGGTATTCGTCGATGGCAAGGATTCGGGCGAGCTATGTCCCGCCAGTGATCTGAGGATCGACCCGGGCCGTCATTCCATCGGCCTCTACGTGATACCCCAGAACCGCATCTGGACGTTCGATCGGGAGGTTCAGCTCAACCGTCCCCACCGCCTCCAGTTCAACTACTGAGATCGAAAATCCTGCGTTCGGCGGGCACCTACACTCGACACGAACTCAACCGCCGCCAGGAGCCAACCACAATGAGGGCCAGCTTTCCGCGCCTTTCGATCCTAGGTCTGTCCAGCCTCTCCGTGCTGGCTCTCCTGTCGGCGTGCTCGGGGAGTGGATCGGGGCGGGCCGATGCTTCGCAGAACGATGCGGGACCGCCCTCGACCGGAGGCACGACCACCGATGCCGGCGACCAGTCGACCGTGACGGCGGATGCCGCGCTCGCGACCGGTGCGGACAGCGGCGATGCGCTCATCACTGCCACCGATGCTCGTGATGCGCCCGCGACGGCACGAGACAGTCGTGATGTGCCTGCGACCGGAGCGGACACTCGCGATGCGCCCGCGACAAGGTCGGATGCCGGTGATGCAGCCACTGCGACCACGGACGCTGACGAGCCGGATGGGGGCTCCACCATCTATCCAACCTCATGCGACGACATCGGGACCGAGCCGGTGATTCCCCCTCCGTGCACCACGGTTCTCGCCACCAAGACGGTCGCCGCCGGGGTCGCAACCACCGACGCGGACGAAGCGGCGCTCGACACGGACGCGATCCAGACAGCCATCAACGCCTGTCCGGCTGGTCAGTCGGTGAAGCTGGCCGCCGACGCGAGCAAGAATGCTTTTCTCGTCGGTCCCATCCGGGTGCCTTCCGGAGCGACGATCTGGATCGACGCGGGCGTCACCGTGTACGCGTCGCGGAATCCTCGGGTCTTCGATGCCAAGCCGGGCGCGTGTGGGACCGCGGCGAGCAACAGCTCCTGCTCCGGCGTGTTCAACATGGCGGGCGTCAACAACACAGGCCTTATGGGCGCGGGCACCGTCGACGGGCAAGGCGGGCAGGCGGTGTTGGGCTCGGCCTCGACCTGGTGGCAACTCAACGACGCGGCCAACGGAGGATTGGCGGCACCGCGCCTGGTCTCTGCCAACTTGGGGAGTGATCTGGTCATCGCGGGCCTGCGCTTTCAGAATTCGGGCAAGTTCCACATCGTGCCCACGGGCGTGCGGGGCTTCGTCATCTGGGGCGTCACCATCATCACGGATCCTTCATCGCCCAACACCGATGGAATCGATCCGGCTGGCAGCAGCAACGGCGTGATCGCGTATTGCAAGATCTCGACCGGGGACGACAACATCGCGATCAAGGGCGCTGGTCCCATGGTCGTCGACAACATCATCATCGCGCACAATCACTTTGGCCGCGGTCACGGCATGTCGATCGGCAGCGAGACCAACGTCGGGGTGAGAAACGTCAAGGTGTGCGATTTGTCGCTGGACGGGACAGACAACGGGCTTCGCATCAAGTCGGACATCGGCCGCGGCGGACTGGTGACCGGGATCAGTTACACGGACGTGTGCATGCGCAACGTCACTTCGCCGCTGGTCTTCAATCCGTTCTACACCTCTGGCGCGACCGGGACGCTCATCCCCAATTTCCAGAACATCACCCTGAGCAATGTGCACGTCCTCGGGGGGGGCAAGGTGAGACTGCAGGGCTACGACGCCACCCGTCCGCTCACCATGACCATGGACAATGTCGTGTTCGACGCGGTCCCGACCATTACGGCCTCCCAGGCGGCGATCACTCTGGGACCGAAGCCGGTCAATATCACGCCCAGCGGAACCGGAGTGACGGTGACCGACGCTGTGACGGGAACCGCCACGCCCCGCGACTGCATGAACGCGTGGGTTACCTTCCAGTGAGCGACGACTGTCCCGGTTGTCCCACCTGGCAGGTGCGAACCTGGTCGAAGCGGGCGTCGCCGCAGGGGCTCGCGGCCGCCGCATCGACCCGCGGCAGCCCGCGCTCGTCCAGCCGGACCACGATCGTGTGCCAGCGGCGGACGCCCCGCCTGCCGAGAGTCAGGTGGAGCAGCCAGCCTGTATTGGCCTCCTCGCCTTCAAAGCCGTTGAACACGAAATTGCCCAGGCTGTAGAGGATGAGCTTGCCCCGGTAGATCTCCGCGCCCTGGGTGACGTGAGGATGACCACCCACCACCGCGTCCGCGCCGGCATCGATGAGAACGCGGGCCAGTTTGCGCTGGCGCGAGCAGGGTAGCGTCTCGTGCTCCCAGCCCCAGTGGATGACTGGGATGACGACGTGGGCGCCGGCCGTGCGCGCTGTCCGTATGTCGCGCAGGATCTGCTCGTCCTCGCTCCAGGCCACACCCGGCGTGGACGGCCCGGCCTCGAACCAGCGCGGCTGAAATTCGTTGTAGCCGAGCAGCGCCACGCGCACCCCCTTGCGTTCCACGATCAGCGGTCGGTGCGCCTCGATCAGGTTCTTGCCTGCGCCGAAGAACTGAATCCGTGCGGCGCGCAGGCGCTCCATGGTCTGCAAGAGTCCGGCAGCACCGAAGTCCGAGCTGTGGTTGTTGGCCAGCGAGACCGCGCCGAAGTGCCGGGCCACCACGTCGAGAACCCGAGGATGGGCGCGAAACGTGAACTCCTTCTCCACCGCCTTGCCACCCTCTGCGACGGCGCATTCCAGGGTGCCCACGGCGAGGTCGGCGCCATCCAGCAGCGAGGCCAAGGCGGCAAACGGATCTTCGCCCCGGGCTGCCGCTTCGCCGGGAAGCTCGTCGAGCATGATGTCGCCGGCAAAGACCAGGGTGAACTCGTCCGCGGGCTGGGCCAGAACACGCGGCGCGGTCCACAGCAGGACGAGTGCGGGTACGAGACGCGTTCCCCTCATCGCGCCCAGCCGCACCAGTACTGCAACTCGCTGCTGTTGCGTGGCTCGTAGACCGCGTGCACGCCGGTGAAGCCCTTGGCTCCGGCCTGCGGAAAAGGTGGCCGGTACTTGGCTTGATGAATGAGCACCGGGCCCTGCCCGGAAAGGGAATAGGTGTAGATGCTGACCACGGCCAGCTCCTCGGGCGCGGCAACGTAGACCACCTTCCATGCCAGGCGATCGCCCAGTTCGACCACAGGCGTGCCATAGGGATCCGCGGTGGGAGGAATGTGCACCACCTTCTCCTCGCCGCCGTAGACGTAGGTGCACTCGAGCGGCCGCTGCGCGCTGGTGGCGGCGCAGGAGCAGGCGAAAAGGGCCAGAGAAAGCAGGCGGGCAGCCATCTGAAGACGGAATTGTACTCGCCTCGTGAGCAGTGGGTCTGGCCGCGTGCGCCCCGGTGTAGAAATTGCGCCTGCGAAGCGAGGTGAACTACCGCGCAATTCCCGCGTCGCTGGAGGCCGACGGGGGCGCGGTTGCGACCGCCTGGGTGAGCGCCGCGTTCGGGCGGCCGGGCCGATGCACGAAGAACGGGCGAACGGCGATCCATCCCACCACGGCCGTGGCGGTGACCACCGCGATCGTCTTCCACCACAGGCTGGCGTCGTGCAGGCCTGGGCTGGGGACCACGGCGGTAGAGGAGGGCACCCTCAGGCCCGCCAGGCTGCTCGAGAGGGTGCGCGATTCTTCCAGGGCCGCGAGCAGGAGTTTCTTGAGGTCATCGGCCGAGGCGGGCCGCCGGGTCGCGTTCCGGTCCAGGCACTGCATGATGAGGGCTTCGAGGTCATCGGGCAGATCGGAGCGATAGTTGCGCAGCGGGGTGGGGTCCTCGGTCAGCTTGCGCTGCCACACGTTCTGCACGTTGCTGCCCTCGATGGGGCAGTGCCCGCCGCTCAGCATGAAGTAGAGCAGTCCGCCCACTGCGTAGATGTCGGCGCGGAAGTCGACCACGCCGCCCCCGCCGATCTGTTCAGGCGCCATGAAACGCGGGGTGCCCACCGCGGCGTCGGGCACGGTCAGGTTGGGGCCGGCTTCGTCGCGCAGGAACTTGGCGACGCCGAAGTCCAAGACCTTCACCAGATCGCCCTGCTCGTCGGACGGCCGCACCAGCATGACGTTGGAGGGCTTGAGATCGCGGTGAATGATGCCCGCCCGGTGCGCCGCCTCGAGCGCCCGGCACACCTGGATCGAGACGAGCAGCGTCCGTTCCGTCGCCATCGCCCCGTCGCGCCTCACCAGCGCTTCCAGGTCGACGCCGTCGACAAATTCCATGACGAAGAAAAAATCGCCGTCTTCAGTAGTCCCGCAGTCGGTCACATCGACCACGTTGGGATGGCCAATCTGCGACGGTGCGAGCGCCTCGCGCTGAAAGCGGCGGGCCAGTTCACTCTTCCGCCTTTCCACGCGACGGGGGATCTTGATGGCCACCCGCTTGCCAATGCCGGTGTGATGGCCTTCGTACACGCGCCCCATGGCACCCTCGCCGATGCGCCGGCGCACGTGGTAGCGGTCGCCCAGCACCGTGCCAATCAGGGGATCGTTTTCCGAGGGGGCGCTGTCGGTCAGCTCCAGCGGCGGAACATGTTCGCCCAGGGCGGCGGCGCGCTGAAGCAGATCACGCTGCTCGGCCGCCTCGGCTCGCATCTCGGCCTCGAAAAGCTGGGTCAAGAAGGCCGCAGCCGCCAGCTTGCCGCCTCCATCGCGCGGCATCTCGGCGAATAGCGCAGCGCTCATCTCCTCGCCGGTGGCAAAGCGTTCGGTGGGACTAAAGGCCAGGGCCCTGCCCACCACCTCGTCCAGCTTGGCAGACAGGCCGTCGTTCAAACTGGAAGGCGGTGGGATCTTTTGGTTGGGCTGGCGCGACTGGGTGGCCGGGAAGAGCTGCCGTCCGGTGAGCAGCTCCCACAGGATGATGCCGGCAGAAAAGAGATCGCTGCGATGATCGACCGGCTTGCCCAGGTACTGCTCGGGCGACATGTAGCTGACCTTGCCCCAGTTGGTGCCGGCCGCGGTCTGCGCCACCTTGTCGTTCCACTGGGCCAAGCCGAAGTCGATGAGCTTGACCCCGCCGGTGTAGGTCAGCATCAGGTTGGAGGGCGAGATGTCGCGGTGGACGAGGTTCATGCCCTCCAGCCGATGCGCGTAGCCGAGTGCGGCCACCAGCTCGCCGATCAGGTAGATGGCCACGCCGGTGGGGAAGCCGGTGCGCTTGATGGCACAGCGGTTCCACGCCTCGGTGAAGGTCTTGCCCTGCACGTATTCCATGGCCAGGTAGCCCTGGCGGTCCTGCACGCCGAAGTCGAAGACGTAGACCAGGTTCTCGTGCGACAGCTTGGTCACCACCTTGGCCTCGTCGAGAAAACGCTGGGTCATCTCCTCGGCGTGGTGGCCGGCCTGGAAGCTGCGCAGGATCTTCAGCGCGCACACGCGCTCGACGCCGGCCTGGCCGGTCAAGGCCATGAACACGCGGCCCATGCCGCCGCGGCCCAGTTCCTTGAGCAGGACGTAGCGCGGCCCGAAGCGGCGGGGAAAGCGCGGCGGCTGCTGCGGTTCGGTGTCGGTGGTCGGGGTCACGGGATCAAGCCAAGAATGTACCCGTTCCGCGCAGCGGGGGAAAATCCTTCGCGGACCGCATCCCTACCTCATCACCGGCACTACTCCTGCAGCCGTTCGGGTGGCACCAGCGGGCTGGGCGTGCCGGTGACCAGCAACCATAACTGGTGCGCGGCCCGGGTGACCCCGATGTGGAATAGGTGGCGGGATTCGTCGTCGGTGCCGTAGCTGCTGGCGTTGGTGTCCAGCATGACGACGTAGTCGAATTCCAGGCCCTTGACCTGGCGCACGTCGGTGACGTCGATGCCGGGCCGGAAGGTGAACTCCTGGGCGCGCACGCGGCGCAGGGCCGGCACCTCGGCGCGGCGCAGGCCCTCGAAAGTGCGATCCGCCTGCTCGGGGTAACGGGCCAGCAGGGCCACCGTGGCGCGTGGCTCGCGGCTCGCAAGATCGCGCAGGGCCTCGGCGAGAAAGGCCACCGCCGCGCCTACCGCGGAAAAATGGAAGGCCTCCACCGGGGCGCCTCGCCGTTTGGCCTCGGCCGGCACGTCGATGGGCAAGGGCCCCATGGCAAAGCGGGCCAGTTCCAGGATCTCGCAGGTCGACCGATAGGCGATGCGCAGGGGCTCGATGGCCACGTGGTCGAGGCCCAGGTGCGACAGGACCGCGCGCCAGTCGCCGAAGCCGTTGTCGAGAAACAGCTTCTGTGCAGTGTCGCCCGCCAGGGTCAGCGAGGGCAGCGGGCGCGTCGCACCGGATCGGGTCTGACCGATCAGAGCCGCCAGCTTCATGGGCGAGAGATCCTGGGCCTCGTCGACGAAGAGATGGGCCAGCGGGGATTCCACCGGCCGCAGCAGTTGATTGGCCCGCAAGAGGATGGCCAGGTCGTCGGCGTCGAGCAGGGGTTGATCGTCATCGGTGCGCTGGCCATCGATGCCAATCTCGCCGCGCACGTTCTCATCGTCGTCCACCTCGTCGCGCTCGCTTTCGAAACGCCGCACGCCCTCGGGCAGATCGGAATCCACGGTTCTTGCGCGAGGATTCTCGGCCAGCCCCATCGTCGCCCACGCACCGGGCGCCGCCAGGTCTTCTCCTTCGTCTTTGCCGCGAACCCGTCGCGGCGCGCGCTTTTTCTCCGTCGGACGATCGCGCGGATCCAGGCTGACAATGGCCTGCACACGCGTGACCATGATCCGGTGCGCTTCCAGGATGTCGGCCTCGGACACCGGTTTCTCGGCATCGTTGCGCAACAACGAGAGCAGCAGGCCGCGGTCGGTGAGCAAGTCGGCCCACAGTTCCACCGCCGCGCGCGAGCCACGCTTGCCCTTGCGGGCTGCGGCTGCGCGCTCCAGTTCGTGCAGCAGAGCCGGGTGGCTTTTCACGCGCGTGACCGCGGGGACCACGTCCTGGGTGAGGCTGGCACGGATCCAGGGGATCGCCCTGTGCAGTTCGCGCTCGGCCCATTCGTCAAAGGTCACCACCCGCACGCCCGGCAGACCCAGGGCCGGCAGCACCTGGCCGATGTACGCAGCCAGGCCCGTGCCTTGCGTGACCACCACCATGCGCCTGGCCGGGAAGCGATCGGGAAAGGCGAAACCCAGATAGGCCAGGCGGTGCAGTCCGATGGTGGTCTTGCCGCTGCCGGCGCCGCCCTGGATGACGACCACACCTGAATGCGGGGACGTCATGATCTCGAACTGGCGCGGATCGATGAGCGCCGCGATCTCGGGCAGGTGCCGGTCCAGTCGCTGCTCGTCCTCGCGCGCAGCCCCCAGCGTTCCGCGGTGGGGCATGGGCCGGGTTGCGGTTCGTTCGCCGCCCGCTAGTTCGCGCAGGGGCGCGTCCGTGCGCTGCCAGATCGCGGTCGACCCGTCCTGGCCCGGCAGCCGTCGCTTGACCCAGATCCCCTGCGGGCAGGCGATGCGCAGAAGCATTCCGTTCTGGATGGTCACTGTTCGCCGGACCAATACGTCGCCCTCCACCTCGCGCTCGCCAAAGGTCTCCTCGTAGTCGCTGCCCTCGGCGTAGCGGTAGTAGAGCTGACTGACCGGGGCGTTGCGCCAGTCGACGATGGCGATGCGCGTGCGCGGATCGGTGAATGTCGCCCGGCCGATGAAGACGTCGCGCTCCACCTCGCCCCGGCCGGCTACACGCTCGCGCAAGCGCAGGTGCGCGAAGTAGGGCGAGAGGGGATCCACCAGCATGGTTTGCAGGCCGGCGCGGGTGAGCGAGACCTCCTGCAAGCGCTCCATCTGGGCGATGAGCGCCGGAACGTCCTCCAGGCGGGCCTCGCCGATCTCGTCGCGCAAGGCAATCAACTCGGCGTCATAGCCGCGTGCGCGCCCCGCCGCCTTGCCTCTGCTCGCCGGCCTTTGCGCAGCCGCCGCTGCCACGCTCAGCGCGACCCGGGCCAAGAGCCGCTCTTCCTCGGCCGGGATGTCATCGGGCGGGCTTCGGGGATCTTCATTCATGTACGAACTGAACTATAGCGGACAGACCTTCGACAGGGCCGTCACCACGATTCGGTATGGCCCTGCTTTGACCCACAACCGCTTGCTGGATCCGAGGCATCCCGGTCGACCGTGCGCCGGAGGCCGGCCTGGCGTCGCGCAGGGTGTAAGAAGACGGGTGCGCAGCACAGGGCGGGAATGTCGTGGTCATGTCGCGCTGGTGTTTCGTAGGATTGGGAGGGATGCTCGAAAGAATGGACGATTCTCCGGCCGTCATTGACGGCATGTATATTGCTTTGAGAAATCCAAGAGGAAACACCATGGCAAAGCTGAGAACGTCCTGGCTGCTCGTGGGGCTGGTCGGAGGTGTGCTGTCAGGATGCAGTGCTAGCAGCGGCGCCGCATCGCCTGCCTACGGTGGCAACTCACCTGGGATGGGCGGGGCCAACTCAGGCGGCCTTGGGTCCTCGGCCGGCGGTACGGTTAATCTCTTGGGAGGTGGGGCGGACGCAGGGTGTGTCACTTGTACGGCTTCCCCCCCGATTCCAGTGTCCGGCTACGCTGGCAGCACCGGCTTTGCGGCAACCGGGGGCACGGTCGCGACCTTGTCCACTTTCCCGGCGGCAGGTGGGGCCAGTTCCAACGTCACCTACACCGGCGGCTCCACGTTCTACGCGCCCGCGGGTGGCACGGTAGCCCAGTCGAGTGGCGCCTCGCCAGCGCAGGATGCTGGCATGCCGGGCAGCGCCGATGCGCTCCCTGCGATGGACGCGGCTGGGAAGAAGGACAGCGCGACCGCAATGGGCGGGGCAACTTCCGCCGGCGGGACTCGGGCGACGGGCGGCGTGGCTGGAACTGGCACGCCGGTTCCTTCGGGGGGCGTACCTGCTGCAGGCGGAAGCCCTGTTTCCGGCGGGGCCGGAGGAAGGGCCGGGAGCGGCACCGCGAGCACGGGCAGGGCTGGCGCCGGGGGTGCGACAGCGGCCGGGGGCATCATCAGCACCGGGGGAGCAACCGTGGGCGGGGGCATGCCCAGCGCCGGGGGAACGTCCTCCAACTCGCAGATACCCGCGATCATCAGCTTCACTGCTTCCCCTACGACGATTTCACCAGGTCAAAGCAGCACACTCAGTTGGACGGTGACCGGCGCTACGAGCCTATCCATCAATGAGGGCATTGGTCAGGTTTCGGGCAAGACCTCCCAGGTCGTCACGCCCGCCCAGACCACAACCTACATCCTGATGCTGAACAACTCTGTGTCCGCGCAGGTGACGGTGTCGGTGTCGGCGTCGGCGCCGCAAGGAGGCTTCACAGCGACGGGCAGCATGACCGTGGCAAGGTGGAGCCACACGGCGACGTTGTTGCAGAACGGGAAGGTACTCATCGTCGGCGGACACGACAGCAGCAACCAACTCGTGAGTGCGGAGCTATACGACCCAGCGGCTGGGACATTCATGGCAACCGGCAGCATGACCGCGACAGGACAGGCCAATACAGCGACGCTGTTGCAGAACGGAAAGGTGCTCATCGCTGGCGGAACACCCGATGGCAACGGCAACACGGTTCTCGCGGGAGCGGAGTTGTACGACCCTGGAGCCGGGAGATTCACAGCCACTGGC
>Ga0182021_10011097_pt1 | contig 10684 bp, 4 predicted proteins | sample 612E3MmetaG_FD_120493 | JGI IMG/M metagenome (GOLD analysis project Ga0182021, IMG submission 120493) | Permafrost microbial communities from Stordalen Mire, Sweden - 612E3M metaG (Illumina Assembly) | ecosystem: Environmental > Terrestrial > Soil > Wetlands > Permafrost | place: Sweden...
GCCAAACCAGCCACATACGGCGTCGCGGATTCGCCGCCGCCGCTCGTGCCGCGATAGAGGTTGAACGACGTGCTGCCAGCCGCCGCCGTCCACGAAAGATTCACCACGTTGTCCCCCGCAACGGCTACGAGGCCAGCCGGCGTGCCGCGTGACACGACAATTTTGTCAAAGTTTGGCGCGAGGTTGGTTGGGTTGCTGAAGGCGAGCGCATTCGGGCCAGCATTGAGCGGTTGATACGTTGTGATGACCGAAGGCGATGTGTCACTGCCGGTCGCGGGGAAGGAAATGTTCGTGGCCGCGCCGCTGTTCACGCTCAATTGCGCCGTGCGCGCTGCTGCACCGGCATAATAGATGTCCACTTCGTAAAGTCCGTTCGATGGCGCGGTGACTTTATTGAATTGAAGCGCGTTCGCCGCGCCGTTGCCGACGCCGGTGACATAAGCGGTCGCCGAAAAGGTAGCAGCGTGCGGAACGTAATACGCATTGCCGGAGCAAGCGTTGTAACCTGACTCCGCTTCGTAAGTGCGCGGCCGATTCCAGTCAAACGTGCCAGTGATTTTCAGCAGCACCGAGCCGTGCGCGGGAATGTTCGCCGCGGTGTAACTGCCGGTAAAGCTTCCCAAATTCGCGTGCGCCCACAAATCGCGGACGCTGGCCGCCGAACCGGCGACCAGTCCAAGGTCTGCCCAATTGACCGTGAGATTGGCCGTCGAACTGGAGCGATTCAGCAGCAGCACGGCGAACTGGCCGGAGACAAAACTGCCGATCGGCTTGGCATAAACATTGTTCGCAACGGCTGTGCCGACCGCGCCGAGCGCGTCCTGATCCACCGCGATGGCTTCGGTGTTGGTCATCGTGGCGAGAGTCGCGGCGCTCAAAGGCGGCGGGTAATTGCCGCCGGTCATGCGCACGTCCGTGCCGATCATCAGCGGCGCGCCGAGGATGCACCACATGTTGAAATGGGTGCGGCCTTCGAGATCGCTGATGCCGTTCATGCCGGTGCAAAACATATCGGGATCGCTCCAGCGGCCGGGAGCCTGCGCATACCAGTCCGCCTGCGCGACGTCGAATTCGCGGAGGATGTCACTCCACGCGACCGAGCCGCCGGAATAGTCGAGGCTGATGTCCTGGCTGACGCGATACGCGTTGGCGATGCGCGTGCCGAATTTTACGGCGTCGGTCTGCGGACACGACAGGCTGACGACAATGGGGCGGTTCGAGGCGTTGTTGGCGATGGCATAAGCGGCGGCGTAAAAATCGCCCGGGCCGTGGTCGTCAATTTTCACGAAGTCCCAGCCCCACGCGGCGAATTGATTCGCGTCCTGCTGGTAATACCCAAAACTGCCGATCTGGGAATTGGTGATGGCATAGCCGAGCGCGCCGATGTCCGTATAACCGCCCATCAACAGCCCCTTGGAATGGACGTAATCCGAAACGTATTTCATGCCGTGCGGCCAGTAGGTGGAACTGGGAATCAAATTACCATTGGCATCGCGGCTGCCGCGTCCGGGCGTGGCGATCCAAGTGCAATCAATGACGACGTATTTGTAACCGGCGGCGGCCAGACCGTTCGTCACCAGCGCGTCGGCGGTGGCGAGGATGAGGCTTTCCGACGGGCCGGGCTTGCCGTTAACGACGAACCAGGAATTCCAGCCCATCGCCGGCGTGAGCGCGTTGCTGGCGTTGTTGATTTGCGGCATCGGCCACGTTGTCTGCCAGACGGTTTCATTAGCCAGATCAGACGGCGCGCCGATTTGTGGGCCGGCCTCAATCAGCACGCTGTTGAACGTGGCGACGTTGGTGAGCGAATTATTATGCGCGGTGACGGCCAAGCCGGCCAGAACTGAACTATTCATGGAAACCGTTTGCGGTGTGCCGAGCTGCGTCCAACTCGTGCCGCTGGTGCTGTAATTGGCAGTGAAAGTGTTAGCGGAACGGCTCAACCTGACCCACACCGGCGTGGTGATGCCGGTCTGGTTCACCTGCACAGTCGCTCCGCCAGCGGTATTGCGATAGCGGAACGAAACGCCGTTGCCCGGCGTGATCATGAGCGAGACTTGCGGCGCGTTGGACGCCAGTCCGTCGCGGAACATGATGCCCGCCTGCGCCCAGGCTTCCGAACCGGACTGCGCCAGAACGTGCGCCAGGATCATGCCGTCGCCGTTCAGGCTGTTGGTGCAATAGTTGAATTGATCGCCGTTATTCCAGATGTCGGTGCCGCTGCCGGTGACTTTCCAGACCGTGTTGCTGTCGCAGCCGGCCGAACCCGCGAAAGCCGGGGAACCGACGTCCACATCGCCCCAACCGGCGGGCAAGGCGGCGCGGGCCAGACAGCAAAAGAAAACCAGCAGGGCGACAAGAATGGCGGGAAAATATTTCATTAGAGAGGCTTTGATAAAAAACGCCGGCCCGCATAAACAACATGCAGGCCGGCGTCTGCTAAAGGGCGTCGGTCATTGTTGAATCAGCCGGTAGAACTTGGTTGGACTGTTCGCCGGCGCGGTGACCTTGAACTGGCCGCTGACGGCGGATTGCGCATTGGTGACATTCACCCACACGGCTGGAGTTAGGTTGGTGGTGACTTGAACCTTGTAGCCAAAGCTGTCCACCGGCCAGTTCAACACGGCATTCGCGCCGGAAGAAACGATGTTCAGGCTCGGCACGGGATTCGAGGTGATGCCAAGGTCGCTTACCGTGGCGGTGGTCGTCGCGCCAGCATTGTGCGAGCAGACGGCGACGCCGACATAGACGTTGGTCGGGAAATAATCGCTCGACCCGTTTTTGGCCACGTTGATGATGAGGTTCCAGTCCGTGCCGTTGGTGCTCCAGTAGGTGTTGAAGGAGTTGTCCACACGCTGCAATCGGATCCAGTTGTTGGTGCCGAATCCAACACCGGTATATTGGAATTGCACATTGGTTTCGTTGTCGATCCCGTTGTTCCGGCGATACAGGACTTCAACATAGCCATTGCCGCCGTTGTTGCCGGTGGCTACGCAAGGGCCAACGAAGGAAGCCGCGACGTTGTCGCTGGTCATGTTGTTCGCATCGCGAGCCATCAGGAAGACGCGCGAAAATTGGTCGCCCGCAGAGGGAACTGATTGAACGCGCAGACGGTAATCAAACGCGCCGGTGAACTGGGTCGGATAATAGATGTAGGCGAAGTTGTCCGAGCCGAGCCAGACATCCGAGCCGCCGCCCGTGCCGTAAATGATGTCGCCGTCAAACGTCGCCGAAGCGTCCAAGTTTGTGGCGTCACCGAAGGCCATGACCTGCAAATTGCCCACCGACGCCGAGCCGAGGGCGTTGGTCATGGCGTTGCCCGGGGCGTCCTTGACGCCGTTGATGGTGACATTGGCATAACCGCTGACTGGCGTGCTCAAATAGAGCGTGACGGATTTTCCATCCGCGCCGAGCACGACGTTCGTGACAGTCGAGCCAGGAACGGTGTAGCGGGCGGTGTTCGTCGCCGTGGTCGCATTGAGGAGTTCGTTGAACTGAATCCAAACCGCGTTGCCATCATAGCTGATGACGCGGTTGATGAACGGCGCGTTGGTGTCCGCCGAGACGGTGATGACCGAGTTGGAACTCAACACACTGATGATGTCGTTATAGACGAGCACGGTGTAAGTGCCGGAATCGGACAAGGCGGCGGAAGCCACGTTATAAGTGGCATTGGTCGCGCCGGCAATGGCGACGCCGTTGGTGCGCCACTGGTAGTAAACCGGAATGCCGTTCGCCGTGACCGTGAGGCTTTGCGAGGAGCCTTGCAGCCAGATGGCGCTGGCGACGGGCTGCGCAGTGATGCTGACAGCCTGATGCGGCGTCGGACCGAAGTCGCTCACGTCGGCCGTGGTGACAGCGCTCGCTCCATGGGCGCAAACGGCGATGCCGAGATAGAGCACGCTGTTCGTGAAGGAATTGTCGCCAGTTGCCGAGCCATCCTTTTGCGTATCCAGCACCCAGTTGACATTATTGCTGCTGTAATACGTGCGGAAGATGTTGCCCTGACGTTGCAGGCGCACCCAGGAATTTGTGCCGTAGCCCGCAATGGTATAACCGTTGTCCGTAGTTGTTCCGCCGACCGTGTCACGATAAAGGTGTTGGAACAAGTTGCCGTAATTCCAAACCATGCTGATTTCATGCGCGCCGCCGCTGCCGGTGTCGAGATCGTCGCGCGCCATGATGCCGGCGCGGGTGAACGTGCCGCCGCCGCCGTCGGTGAGCGACTGAACATTCAGGCAATAGTCAAAGTCATTCGTCGCCATCAGATAGGCATAATCAAAAGTATCCGACGTGCCCCAGATGTCTGCGCCGCCGGCTACGATGTTGGCGAGAAAGCCGGTGTAGGTGGCGGAGACGGTTTGGAACGTGGAAAAATCGGCGAACTGCAAGTTCTGCACGATGTTGGTGGCCTTGCTGTTGTTGATGATGGCGTTACCGGCCAAATCTTTTACGTTGTTCACCGTCACAACAAACTGGCCGGATATGGCAGAGTTCAAAGTGAGCGCCACGGTTTTGCCGTCGCCCGTCAGCAGCGCGCTGGAGACGGTTCCGCCGGTGACGGCGTAGTTGGCTGCGTTTGCGGCGCTGGCGGAATCCAACAGTTCGCTGAAACGCACACCGACGCTGAGGCCGTCATAGCTATTCACGTCGCTGATGGTTGGCGGATTGGTGTCGTTGGAAATAGTTACGACGGTGTTGGAACTGATCACGCTGTTGGCATTGTTATAGACGCGCACCGAATAAGTGCCGGCATCTGAAAACTGCGCGGCGGCGACGCTGTAAGTGGCGTTGGTCGCGCCAGGAATGTCCACAGTGTTGGTGCGCCATTGGTAATAAACCGGCGCGCCACTGGCCACAACCGTCAGGCTGTTGGCGGTGTTTTGCCGCCAGACGGCTGAAGCCGGCGGCTGCGTGATGATGGCGACCGCCACATCTGCGTTGGACACGACTTGAAAACCCGCGATGCCGCCGTTATTAATAATTCTCCAAGTAATCGTTTGGGACGATCCGGTGAGATTGGTGAATACCGCGTAGCTGGCCGACGGGTTCGAGCCGTTGGTGCTCGTGGTCTGGATCAATGAGGCATTGCCGCCGCTAATGGCCGCCGAGCCCAGCGTCTTGAAGTCATACTGCTTGGATCCCACCGACACCAAGCCGGTGCGGTTGGCTGTGTCAGAAGAGAGATAGACGTAGATGGAATAACTATTGTAGGGAATGGCGTTCAAGGTGATGGACTGCTGGCTGCCGGAGTCCAGATAGCCGTTGAGCAGGCGCTTGTTGTGAGTGCCGTTCGCATCAACACCTGGGTCGGAAGCTTGGATGCGCCAGTTCCCGGTCGTGCTGGGCGTGAAGCCCAGGCTGGTGGCCGCGCCCGAACTGTCCAACAAATTCGTTTTGGAGGCAGCCGAGGGAAATCCTTGAAGATAGGAATCGTTCCAGTTGGCTACGGAAACCACACCGCCGAACTGGCTCGCGCCGGAAAAGGTTCCGTAATAATCGTAGTTCCAACTGATGGCGTTTTGCGCCGAAGCGGATTGCAAAGCCAGCAGACCAACCGTGGCGACCGCCGACATCCAGAGTTTTATATATTTCATTGGGGGGATTGATTTGAGGTATGGGGGTGAAGTGCGGATGATCTTATTTCAGATTTGAATCCGTAAGCGGAGATTCGTCGTAGTTGTAACCAGGCCCACTAGCATTGGTATATTGGTTTAACTTGGTGAACAGGGCGAACTGGGTGTGGCCGTCCACAAATAGCAGGTTCATTCCCTTGCCGTGCGCGCTGTCCATTTGTGGTTTGCCAGTATAGTCGGTGTTAAAAGTAACGGTGCTGCCACTGGCCATGCATCCTTCAATGGCTTTGTTCACCGGAATTTTCACCTCGGACACCTTGTGTTTGGCATTGTAAAACGCGTAATAGTAGGCGTAGGTGCTTGGAAACAAGATGTCATTCACACTATAGCCACCGCCGCTGCCGGGAAATCTTGTTGCTAGATCAACATTCCACCCCTTCTCATACCGGTCGGCTGGACAGCGAAAAAATGCGCGGTTGTTGGTGCTGACGTAAGTGTTCTGCAGCTTGAGCAGGTCAACCAACGGCATCCCCCACCACCCCTTGCCTGAATAGGGGAAAGTCTCCTGATTGTCCCCGACATACATGGTCATGAGCAAACCGACCTGCTTCAAGTTGGATACGCAACTGATCCCTTGGGCTTTTCGTTTGGCTTTGGCCAGCGCCGGCAGCAGCATCGCCGCCAGGATGGCGATGATGGCGATGACCACCAGCAGTTCAATCAAGGTGAATGCCTGGCCACGAGGAACTTTTCGGCGGAATTTCAGCGCTGGGAAAAGCGGTGCCAACTTCCTTTGGAACCGGGAACAGAATTTTTTAGACATCTGCATAAAATACAATCCAAAGACATCAAAGGAAAATGGCGGTGGCAGCGAGGGCCACCACCGCCATCAAGCTGCAAAAAAGATCAGCTCTTTTTGAAACGGCGTTTCATCAGCAAAACACCAAATCCGCCCATGACCGCCAGGGCCATTGAGCTAGGCTCCGGCACGGCGACAATTTGGAAGCCAGCAATACCGGCACCGTTTGCAGTGCTCTCGAAGATGGTTTGGCTACTGCCGGTCAGACCGGTGAACACGGCATAATCAGCGGTAGGATTTGCGCCCGTGGTATCCGTGGTTTGCAGAAACAGGCCGTTAGGACCATTTACCGAGGCCGGCCCATATGTGGAAAAATCGTAAGTGGTGCCACCGATGCCAACCGTGCCCACACGTCCAGCCGTATCGGAGTTGAAATAGACATAAATGTCGTAGGTGCTGTAGGGAATGGCGTTAATGGCAATGCTTTCCAAGCCATGTTGATCGAAGTAACCGTTGAGCAACTCCCGGTTATAAGTGCCATTCGCATCCTGTCCAGGATGATTTCCTATATGCCATCCCTGAGGAGTCCCACCAAGCGTGTAAGACACTGCGGTTGTTGCACCCAAATTATCCATCAGATTCGTCACCCCGATGTGAGAATACGGCGTCCCGTTTTGGTAGTAAGAATCATTCCAATTTGGCGAAAGCACCACGCCTGCCTGATTGGAGTTCGGTCCGGCCGTTGGATTGACAGTCGAGTTATTGTCAATATTCACGCTGATGACCGATTGCGCCTGAAGTTGGCTGGTTGCCGCCAAGGTCAAGACGGCTGCCGTGACTGGTAACATTCCGAAACGATTGGTTTTCATGGGATATTAGCGATATATTAAGGTGTTCAATCAGTAGTGCGCCCTTCCGGCTCAAAAGAGGAAAATATTTTGAAGTTTTTTGTGCGGGCAGCAATTCCTGCGTTGACTATCCCCGGTTTTCACCTTTAGCTGGCTTGGTGAACCCGGACAATTGAATCTTTAAGCCATGTCCAGCAACCCCAGCGACGAAATAACCCGAATCCTTCAGGCGGCGGATCAGGGTGGCGGCGCTTCAGATGCGCTGCTGCCGCTGGTTTATGAGGAACTGCGCCGGCTGGCGGCGGCGCGCATGGCGCAGGAAGCCGCCGGTCAAACCCTGCAGGCCACGGCGCTGGTGCATGAAGCGTGGCTGCGGCTGTTTGAGGGCAAGAATCAAAATTGGCAGAGCCGCGGCCATTTCTTCGGTGCGGCGGCAGAAGCGATGCGGCGAATCCTCATCGAACGCGCGCGGCGCAAAATGCGGCTCAAACACGGCGGCGACTGGATTGCCGTCAATATCGAAGACATTGACATCGCCGAGACGCAGCCGGACGAGCAGATTCTGCTCATTGATGAAGCGCTGGAGCGCCTGCGCAGTCGTGATCCCGAGTGGGCGCGCATCGTCACGCTGAAATTTTACGGCGGTCTGACCGACAAGGAAGTCGCCGAGACGCTCCAGATTACTGACCGCACCGTGCGCAATAAATGGCGCTTTGCCCGCGCCTGGCTGCTGGAAGACATCCGCAAGCAAACCCTTTCGCGATGATAACATCCGGGGATGCTTCCGCTTTTTCACCGCGACGACGCATGAATCATTGACCGACTACAGGCCATGCCTGACTTTACCGATAAAGAAGAATCACTGTTCACGGCGGCGCTGGAAATTCCCCAGCCTGCCGAGCGCGAGGCCTTTTTGAACCGGGCTTGCGCGGACGACCCCGCTTTGCTTGACCGCGTCAAACGCCTGCTCGACGCCGATGCCCAGAGCGAACGCGTTTTCGCCGGGTGCATTTCCAGTGCGAGCCACCTGCAAGATGACCAGCCCCCCCAACTAGCCGGTTTGGAGGCAGACGAAAGGCCGGGCACGGAACTTTCCGACGAAGAGCGCCGACACGCACGCATCGCCCGTTACAAGTTGCTGCAACGTCTTGGCGAAGGCGGCTGCGGCGTGGTTTACATGGCTGAACAGGAAGAACCGGTGCGCCGACGCGTCGCCATCAAGGTCATCAAGCTCGGTATGGACACCAAGAATGTCATCGCCCGCTTCGAGGCCGAACGGCAGGCGCTGGCGATGATGGAACATCCGAACATCGCCAGGGTTCTCGACGCGGGCACGACGGAAACTGGCCGCCCTTATTTCGTCATGGAACTGGTGCGCGGCGTCCGCATCACCGAGTTTTGCGACCAGCGGCAACTCGACATCCGGCAGCGGCTCGACCTGTTCATTCAGATTTGCCACGCCATTCAGCACGCCCACCAAAAGGGAGTCATCCACCGCGACATCAAGCCTTCAAACATCCTCGTCACGATGCACGACGGCCTGCCTGTGCCCAAGGTGATTGATTTCGGTATTGCCAAGGCAACCGAGGGACGCCTGACCGACAACACACTGTTCACCGCCTACGATCAATTTGTCGGCACACCGGCTTACATGAGTCCCGAACAAGCGGAGTTGAGCGGGCTGGACATTGATACCCGCAGCGACATTTACAGTCTCGGCGTGCTGCTTTACGAATTGCTGACCGGGCGAACGCCGTTTGATTCTACGGAACTCATCCAGTCCGGCTTGGACAACCTGCGCCGCACCTTGCGCGAGGAAGACCCGCACCGCCCATCCACGCGACTGAATACGCTTTATGGCGAGGAACTCACCGCCACCGCGTCACATCGCCACGTTGAGCCGACCAAACTCAAGTCGCTACTGCACGGCGATCTCGACTGGATTGTGATGAAGGCGCTGGAAAAAGACCGGACGCGTCGTTACGCCACAGCCAACGGACTGGCTGCCGACATCGAGCGTTACTTGAACAACGACACGGTTTACGCCCGCCCACCCAGCCAATTCTATCGTTTTCAAAAACTTGTCCGGCGCAATCAAGGCGTTTTCACGGGCGTTGCCGCCGTGGCGCTGGCGCTGATGTTGGGTCTGGGTGCAGCCACTTTTTTTTATCTACGCGAAAAAGAATTGCGCCACCAGGCGGAAAAACGGGAGAAAATCACGCAAGCCGCACTGCTGGTCAGTCAGGGCGAATATGCCCAAGCAGATGAAATTGTCGGCCATCTTCAAATCACCGATCCGGGCCTGGAAAGCGCCGCAGTGTTGCGCGCGCTCGGTGAATGGAACGCGTTAAATCAGCAATGGCCAAAAGCCGTCGCACGGCTGGCCGTGCTCCAGCAAGTCAACGGCCTGGACAAGCCGGATGTTGCGTCGCTCGACGCCTTGCGTTACGGCGCGGCTTTGCTGGTGAACGGGGATTGGGCGGCTTACTGCCAAAATTGCGATTCCTTTCTGGCGCGGTTTTCGCAAACGGAACGTCCGCTGATTGCGGAACGGGTTTTGGCCGCCAATTTGTTGCGGCCAGACAGCGGGCAAGCCAACGCGGCGCTGAAACATCTGGCGGACCTCGTCCTGCCAAAAACGCCGGTCATCATCCGCGTTCAGCCGCTGTCCGACAGCTCATTGAGTTCCGACACTTCGAATATTTTCACCAACGACATCCAGGCGAAGTTGGACGTCGCTGATTTTGAAACCGCGCGGTCGTATTCCATTTCCAACGTCGGAAACGCGCTCATCATCAATGCCGGCGGCTTAAACATCTACGAGACGAATGACAGTTTTCTTTTTGCCTATCTGACCGTCACCAATGACTTCGACTACCGGCTGCGGGTGCAATCTGTGGAGGACGTGGACAGTGACCGCGACAAAATCCACCAACATTATTCGCGGGCAGGCCTGATGGCGCGTGATTCATTGACCGATAATTCGAGCCACCAGATCACCGTCGCGGTCAATTCCGGCAACACGTTTCAAAACCTGTTTCGCAGCACTCGTGGCGGGAACACGGCGGACAACAACTCGCTCTGGCCGGCGCACGGCTCCAATTCCTGGGTGCGGCTGCAACGCATCGGAGCCATCTTCTACACTTACAGCAGCGGCGACGGCAATGACTGGACGCTCTTGTTCCAATTGGATACCGCCAACGATCCCGATGGTCCGTTTGCCAATCCGATTCACTTGGGCATCGCGGTTTCCGCGCACAGTTTTGTATCAAACACCACGGCGGTTGTGAGTGATTTGAGCGTCACGCCGACAGTGCCCATCAATCGCACCATTCCGCTGGCGCTGCTTGAATATCGCCGCGGCCACTCCGACAAGGCCATCGAATGGTGCCGTCGTTGTCTCGGCGGCTACCCCAATTACAGCGCTGCCCGCGTCGCCGCCGCGCACGCAATCCTGGCCA
>Ga0182021_10011098_pt1 | contig 10684 bp, 11 predicted proteins | sample 612E3MmetaG_FD_120493 | JGI IMG/M metagenome (GOLD analysis project Ga0182021, IMG submission 120493) | Permafrost microbial communities from Stordalen Mire, Sweden - 612E3M metaG (Illumina Assembly) | ecosystem: Environmental > Terrestrial > Soil > Wetlands > Permafrost | place: Sweden...
GCAGTAGTTGACTTCTTCGACGGTATGTAGTGACCGGTCGCTGATCGGTTGCGGGCCGGGGCCTCGCTCACACATTCTCGTGGGTTACCGAGCAAAGTCCCTTGCTCGGCCTCTCCGACAGGTGTGGGAGTCCCCGGTGTTTACCGAGCGTACGAGTGTTGGTCTGGATGTGCACGCACGATCTGTGGTCGCGGCGGCGATCGACGGCGACACGGCACCTTTCCCTTGACGCGACCTTGGCTGCTCAACATTCTGGACGAATCGAGGATCGGATGGAGGGGACATGGAACTCGTGACATTGCAGCGGCGTGCCGTGCAGCACTGGGTCGCCCGCGTGGCGGAGGTCAGGAACAGTCAGTGGGGTGCCCCGACGCCTTGCGAGCAGTGGTCGGTGCGCGAGCTGGTGAACCACGTGGTCGCTGAGGAGCTGTGGGTGGTGCCACTGCTGAGCGGCAAGACGATCCAGGAGGTTGGTAGCCAGTTCGACGGCGACGTGCTTGGCGCAGACCCGCAGGGGAATGCGCGGATGGCGGCGGACGACGCCATGGCCATGGTCGAGGCGGTTGTCCCTGCGGGCGGGCGAGTCCAGCTGTCCTACGGCGAGGAAGACATGGGCGAGTACGTCCGTCAACTCAGCGCCGACCACCTGATTCATGGCTGGGACCTTGGTGTGGCAACTGGCGGGGACGCCTCGATGGATCCTGAGCTGGTGGCTGAGGTGGGGGCCTGGTTCTTTCAACGAGAGGCGACGTACCGCAGCGCCGGTGCTGTTGGTCCGCGCACTTCTGGTTCTGGCGATCCGGCTGCGGAGCTTCTGGCAGCTTTTGGCCGCGCCTCGAAAGGGGGCCCCACCACTCAGCTCTGATTATCTTTCGGCGACTACTGGCGGCTTTGGTGACGTCGACGCCATCACGGCGGAAGACAGACGCCTGCGCGTCCGAGTCGACCGGTCCAGGACCGGACGGTCAACGTGATCCTTGGCCAAGGCACCGTGACGTGAGGCAACAGGGAGGCCTTGGAGCAGTTCTTCGGCACGCGAGAGATCCGAAGTGTGTCGATAACGACGTATTCGTCCCCGATGACCGAGGCATCCTTCGATGACGCTTGCCTTGACCAACGACGACGGATCCGAGGTTTACGACTCGAGGAGTCGACGTCCTGCTGTGCCGCGGTCGGCTCGTTGCGGAGCAGCGCGCCGACGTGAAGGGCTGAGCAGTCTCTGGTGAGACAGGCAGTGGCCAGGACTGGTCATCTGGCTGAGGTGAAGTATCCGCGGGCCACCAGCTCGACGGTTACCAGAACGGCGATGGCCTGCACCAGCAACAGTGCCACCAGCACCACGAGCTGAACGGCCGCTGCCTGCAGTGGTGAGGCACCGCCCAGGAGCATGCCGACGAAAGCGCCGGGAAGGGTTACCAGCCCCACAGTCCGGGTCTGGTCCAGACCCGGTACCAGAGCCAGCGAGGCGTCATCACGGGCGATGAGCAGCGCCGAGTCGCGGGGCATGAGGCCGATCGAGAGCGCGGCCTCATACTCGCCGTGGCGAGTCCGAAGTGCGTCCAGGGCGCGTTTGCCGGCCAGGGTCGTGGCCGTCATGGCTCCGCCGATCAGGATGCCGACGATGGGCACGACGGCGATGGTCTGGCGCGGGATCAGACCGCTCAACATCAGGCCGCTGGCAACCGGGACGGCGCCGGCGACGACCGGCGCGAAGCCCCACCACCACCGACCCTTTGGGGTCAGTCGCCTTCCTGCCGTGACGGAGGCCACCGACAGCATCAAGGCGATGAACCCCAGGGTCAGCCACCACGATCTGAGCACGGCCAGGATCAGCAGCCCGACGAGGCCGAGCTGCAGGCTTGCTCGTAGTGAGGCGGACACGTCGTCGCGTCCATGCCCTAGGTGCCCCCAGCGGTTGATCGACGCGGCGAGACCGGCGCATAAGACCACGACCAGTGCCAGGCGAGCCAGCCCGCTCACGCCTTGTACGCTGACCAGCGCCGCCGTCGGTGGGGTAAGAGTGGGGATCACGGATCGCATTATCCGCCGGAGGCTGGACACGTGTCGGATCCACGCACGAATCACCCTAAACTGAGAGCGTGATTTCCCGGATCGACCTACGTGGTCGTGTGCTCGATGCTCACTCCCTCAGCACGGTGCTGCCCCGCGCCGACTTCGACGTCGAGGCGGCGATGTCTGCGGTCCGACCGATCTGCCACGACGTGCGCCAACGTGGAGCCGCAGCCTTGCGGGACCTGGGCGAGCGGTTCGACGGTGTCCGACCGGCCCGGCTGAGGGTGCCGGCAGAGGTCTTGAAGTTGGCGTTGGAGAGGCTCGACCCGCAGGTGCGGGCCGCCTTGGAGGAGACCATTCGTCGGGTGCGCATCGTCCACCAGGACCAGCGTCGCACCGACACGACCACTCAGGTGGCGCCCGGTGGAACCGTTCTCGAGCGATGGTTGCCCGTGGACAGGGTCGGTCTTTACGTTCCCGGCGGGGTCGCGGTCTACCCCAGCAGCGTCGTGATGAACGTCGTCCCGGCCCAGATCGCGGGCGTGGCATCGGTCGCGGTCACCAGCCCGCCGCAACGAGACAACGTTTCGGAGTTCACCGGTTACCCAGCCCCCACGATCCTGGCTGCGTGCGAGCTCCTGGGCATCGACGAGGTGTACGCCGTCGGCGGCGCTCAGGCGATCGCCATGTTTGCCTTCGGGGCACGGGAATCCGGCCTCGATGGCACTGCCAACACCGGAGCAGTGGTCTGTGAGCCGGTCACCCTGGTCACCGGCCCGGGCAATATCTACGTCGCGGCCGCTAAGCGCCTACTAAAGGGTCTGATCGGCATCGACGCCGAGGCTGGGCCAACGGAGATCGCGGTGCTGGCCGACGACAGCGCCGATCCTGAGCACGTCGCCGCCGACCTGATCAGTCAGGCTGAGCACGACACCCTCGCGGCATCGGTGCTGGTGACCGACAGCGAAGACCTTGCCGTGCGCGTGGAGGCGGCGCTGGTGAGCAGGGCCGCGGCGACCAAGCACAGCGAGCGGGTCTGTGCCGCGCTAGCCGGCCGGCAGTCTGGTGTGGTCTTGGTCGACGACCTCGAGGCCGGCATCACGGTGGTCAACGCCTATGCGCCCGAGCACCTCGAGGTTCAGACCCGCGATGCTCGCGGCCTGGCCCTTCGGATCCGTAACGCCGGGGCGATCTTCGTGGGGGCCTTTACGCCCGTGAGCCTCGGCGACTACTGCGCCGGCTCCAACCACGTGCTGCCCACCGGCGGATGCGCCTGTCACAGCAGCGGGCTTTCGGTTCAGTCATTCCTGCGCGGCGTGCACGTTGTGGACTACACCGAGGCCGCTTTGCGCGAAGTCGCCCACCACGTGGTGACGCTGGCTGGAGCCGAGGATCTTCCTGCCCACGGCGAGGCTGTGCAAGCACGTTTCAGTGATGCAGTGCGCCCGGGGGACGTGGGAAGGTCGTGAGCATCTCGCTCAGTGACCTGCTGCGCTCTGATCTGCGCGGACAGACGCCTTACGGGGCACCTCAACTGGACGTGGCAGTAGCCCTGAACACCAACGAGAACTCGTACGCAGTCCCGCAGGACGTCGTCGAGGCGATCGTCTTGGCCGTGGCGCAGGTGGTGCCAGGTCTGAACCGCTACCCGGATCGTGAGTTCGTCCGACTGCGCGAGGACCTAGCCTCCTACCTGACCAGTACCACCGGTGTTGCCCTCAACTCCGAGCAGATGTGGGCGGGCAACGGCTCCAACGAGGTGCTGCTGCACCTCCTTCAGGCATTCGGTGGCCCCGACAGGGTGGCGCTCGGTTTCACCCCGGCCTACTCGATGCACCCGATCATCACCAGGACGACGGGGACCCGATGGGTCGATGGCCTTCGTGGGGTCATGGGCGCAGGCGACTTCGACCTGGATGTTGGGTCGGCCGTGGCACAGGTCAGGGCGCACGAGCCGGACATGGTGTTTCTCTGCTCGCCGAACAACCCGACAGGCACAGCCATGGGGCTGGACGTTGTCGAGGCGATCTATGCGGCCGCGCCGAGGGCAATCGTGGTGGTGGACGAGGCCTATGCCGAGTTCGCCCGGCCGGGCACCCCCAGCGCGCTGACCCTGCTGGAGGGCCGGTGCCGGCTCGTGGTGACCCGGACGATGAGCAAGGCGTTCGCGCTGGCAGGGGCCCGGCTGGGCTACCTGGCGGCCGATGTTGAGCTCACGCAGTCGCTGCGGCTGGTCCGCCTGCCGTATCACCTGTCGGCCACGACGCAGGCGGTTGCCTGTGCGGCCCTTGAGCATGTCGACAGCCTTCTGGCGACCGTCGAGGCCATCAAGACTCAACGCGACCGGATCGTGGCCGATCTGGGCGAGATGGGCCTGGACCCGGTTGCTAGTGACGCCAACTTCGTGCTTTTTGGCGGCCTTGCCAACGAGCGCGCCACCTGGCAGGCGCTGCTGGATCGTGGCATCCTGATTCGCGACGTCGGGCTGGCTCACCATCTACGTGTCGCCGCGGGCACTCCGCAGGAGACTGGGGCATTCCTGGAAGCGATGAGCAGCCTCGCCCCGACCCACCGCCAGGAGCAGTCATCATGAGCGAACCGGCAGCGAATCGGGATCAGCGCGAAACCCGCGAGCAGCCTCGCACCGCCCACGTCAGGCGCTCGACCCACGAAAGCACTGTCGAGGTCGAGATCAACCTCGACGGGTCTGGCGACTCCCAGATCAGCACGGGAGTGCGTTTCTACGATCACATGCTGACCGCCTTGGCCAAGCACTCCCTGATCGACCTGCGGGTCGAGGCTGCGGGGGATGTAGACGTCGATGCGCACCACACTGTCGAGGATGTTGCGATTGTGCTCGGTGACGCGTTCAAGCAGGCTCTGGGTGACAAGCACGGCATCTCGCGCTTCGGCGATGCCACCGTCCCTCTGGACGAGGCACTGGTTCATGCGGTGGTTGACGTTGCAGGCCGTCCCTACTTCGCACACACCGGTGAGCCTGAGGGTCAGGCTTACGTCATGATCGGCGGCAATTATGTTGGGTCGCTGACTGCTCACGTGCTGCAGAGCTTCGCCTATCACGGTGGCATCGCCCTGCATGTGCGTGTGCTCTCAGGCCGCGACCCGCACCACGTAGTCGAGGCACAGTTCAAGGCCGTCGCCCGCGCACTGCGCGCCGCGGTCGCCCGTGACCCGCGGGTCAAGGGCATCCCCAGCGCGAAGGGGAGTCTCTGATCCCGTGAGCGAGCTGGCGCGCCCGCCCTGGCAGGGGAGGGGGATGCTTCTTCTGCAAGGCGACCCGGACCCGGTGGCGTCCTGGGCGCAGCGCGGTCTGATGCCTGTGCACGTCGTCCCGCTACCGGGATGGACTGCCGTTCTGCCGGCCGGGCCGTCCCGGGCGTTGCCGCCTTACGACGACACCCTGAAGACGCTTGCCGGGCGCCCCATCCCTTCCCGTCTTCGTTCTGCGATCGGTCTGTTTACCGTGGACGGTAATGCGGTGGTCAGTGCTCAGGCTTCCGGATGGCGGGCCAAGCGGAGATGGTTCGTGTGGTCTCCCGGGGAAGGAGTGGTGCAGCCTCAGCAACTGGTGGCCGGGCGGCCGGCTGACCTTATTGCTGCCGCCGGAACCCATGAGCGGGGTGCCCGCAGCCTGGTCCGGGACATCCTTGTTGATGCTGGCGGCGACGCCGCAGGTTTGCTCGACGACCTGCTGGATCTGCTGGCCTTGCCGGGCGCCGAGCTGCTCAACGGAGTTCAGGACCCCTGTACCGTGCCGGGCTCAACTGTGGTCGAGCCCGGCGAGCAGCACGTTGCCAGATTCGAGAGGATCATCACCGACGAGGCCCGGCACCGGGCCGAGCTGGAGGAGGACTAGATGGTCGCCCGTGTGGTGGTGCTGGACTATGGCTGCGGCAATGTCCGCTCGGCGGTCCGCATGCTCGAGCGGGTGGGTGCCAGCGTCGAGCTGAGCTGCGACCATCACCTGGTCCAGGAGGCTGATGGGCTCTTCGTGCCCGGGGTCGGCAACTTTCACGCTTGCATGCGAGGGCTGCGCGCGGTGGACGGGCCGCGCATGGTCGACGTCCGGCTCTCGGGTGGCCGTCCCGTCATGGGGATCTGTGTGGGGATGCAGGTGATGTTCGAGGGGTCGGCTGAGCTCAGTGCCCACGGCCAGGAAGTCGGTCTGGGGCAGTGGCCTGGAACTGTGGAACGGCTCGTGGCTCCAGTCGTCCCGCACATGGGTTGGTCGACAGTGAACAGCGCACACGGATCGCGGCTCTTTGCCGGCGTTGAGGATGAGCGCTTCTACTTCGTGCACTCTTATGCGGCGCTGAGCTGGAAGCTCGAGCCCGAGGGGAGTATGGCGGTGATGGCACCCAAGGTGAGCTGGTCGGAGCACGGGTCCCCGTTCGTGGCGGCCGTCGAGAACGGGCCATTGGTGGCCACGCAGTTCCACCCGGAGAAGTCCGGGGACGCCGGGGCCGGCCTCCTGGAGAACTGGGTGGCAATGCTGTGAAGGGTGCTTTGCGCCCGGCCGTACCGGCCGCCGATGATCAACAACAGCAAGGGATCTCACCGATCGTGACCTCATCAGTACGTCTTGAGCTTCTGCCAGCCGTCGATATCTCCGGCGGGCAGGCGGTCCAGCTCGTCCAGGGGGTCGCCGGTACTGGGGGCCAGTTCGGCGACCCCTGGCAGGCTGCCCAGGCATGGCAGGAACAAGGTGCTGAGTGGATCCATCTGGTCGACCTGGACGCTGCCTTCGGACGCGGCTCCAACCGTGAGCTGCTCGCCAGCATTGTTGCTCGCCTCGACATCAAGGTCGAGATGTCAGGGGGGATCCGGGATGCCGAAAGCCTGGCAGCCGCGCTGTCGAGTGGCTGCCGCCGAGTCAACCTCGGGACGGCAGCGTTGGAGGATCCGGACTGGACAGCAGCGGCCATCGCCGATTACGGCGACCGGGTTGCCATCGGGCTTGATGTTCGCGGCACGACCTTGGCCGCGCGCGGCTGGACGAAGGCGGGCGGTGACCTGTGGGAGACCCTCGAGCGTCTTGACCGACAGGGATGCGCCCGCTACGTGGTGACTGACGTCAACAAGGACGGAATGCTCAAGGGTCCCAACCTTGAGCTGCTCCAACAGGTGTGTGAGCGCACCGACCGTCCCGTGGTCGCCTCCGGCGGAGTGTCGGCCCTGACTGATATCGAGGCGATCCGAGGCCTGGTCGCAGCCGGGGTGGAGGGGGCGATCATCGGATCGGCCCTCTATCGGCACGCCTTTACCCTGACAGATGCCCTGGACGTGGCGGGCCGGCCATGACCAGGGGCTCGCCGCTGCGCCAGCTCTACTGCAGTGGTGGCCCGTGGGAGGACGCCTTTGGGTACTCTCGTGCACTCCGGACCGGTGACCGGATCATCGTCTCCGGCTGCACGGCCATGGTGGATGGCGAGGTGATGGGCAAAGGGGACGCAGATGCCCAGATGCGGTTAGCCCTGGACAATGCCCTCGAAGCTCTCACGGCCCTGGGCGGGACTCTGGGTGATGTCATCCGGACTCGCATCTATGTGGTTGACCGGCAGCATGTCGATGCTGTCGGCAGGGTCCACGGCGAGAGGTTTGCCGAGGTCCGCCCGGCAGCGACCATGATCCTGGCCTCTGGGCTCCTCGATGAGGAGATGCTCGTCGAGGTGGAGGTCGAAGCGCGCGTCCGGTCGGCCAAGCCCTATGAGCACCGCGGGAGACACTCATGAACATGGCAGAGACCTCCGGTAACCACACCCCTGGGCAGACACCCGCCGACTCGGCTGGGCGCCCCTGGTCGGGTCGCGAGCTGACAGGCACGGGGTTCGACGGCGACCTTGGCGCCGCCGACGGCGATCTGGCGTCGGCCCTTGATGATCTGGGCGACGAGCTGACCCTGATGCAGGCAGTATCCCGAGCTCGGCTGCTCGTCCCGGTGCTCGCCGTGCCAGCCCGGGCAGGCCAGCAAGCGGCGGGTGTTTCCGCAGACATGGCGGTGGTGACCCTGACCGCGCCGGACGGTCAGCGCGCGTTCCCGGCCTTCAGCAGCCTGGCCACCTTGTCGGCCTGGGACGCCACCGCCCGGCCGTCCCCGGTCACCAGTGCGCGGGCTGCTCAGGGCGCGGTCAGCGAGCGTTGCGACGTGATGGTGCTCGACGCCGGCTCGGCTCGCGAGGCCATCTTGCGCCCCAGCATGGTCTGGGCACTGGCGCAGCATCGCGACTGGCTTCCTGCCCACAGCGATCCCTTTGTGGCCCAGGTGCTTGTTCGGGCCGTTGCCGACGAGCCAGACGTGGTCGACTGCGTCGGCCAGGACGGCCCAGCTGGAGCGGGCATCCTGCGGGTCGTGCTGGGTTTGCGCGCGGGACTGGATGCAGCCGAGGTGGCGGCCCTGGCCACGCGCGTCGGGGAACGGATCGCCACCGACGGCGAGGCACGTGCGCGCATCGACGGTCTGTCGTTCACCATTCGACCCGCCTGACCGCTGCGCGGCGGAGGCCGCGCAGCCCGCTCGGTACGCGGCATGGCGCTGACAACCCGTTGTCCAGGCGGGGTTCCTGGCTGCGCGGACTGTGGCCTCAATCCTGTTGCCGGTGTCGCTGTCGACGTCTTCGGGTGGTCGAAGGCTCTCTCGAGCACATCGCCGTTGACACCACCGAGCGGTGACCGGTCACGTCTTCGATGCGCTCGGCGCGCTGCATCGTGTTCCAGGCCTCAGCCACCAGGGCGCCGCCTGGTCGAGGTCGTCGTGCCATGCGCGGAGCTCGTCGTCCCGGGTCTGGACTCGCCGAACCACCCAACCTGGAATGAGGCGTGAAAAGCAGGAAGGTCTCGTGCGCGGGTTCGGCGCCGCTCGGTCACGTGTGACAACCTGGGTGGCGTGCCACTCAGCCCGTATCGCCGCGTGTTATCCGTCCCCGCAATGCGGCAGGCGCTGGCTCTGGGGCTCCTGGTGCGTATCCCGATATTTGCCGGCGGTGTGCTGCTCACGCTTCACGTGGTCCAGACCCTTCACCGGGACTACGGTTCCGCGGGTTTGGTGACGGCCGCAGCGACCGTCTGCATCGCGGTAAGCGGGCCATGGCGTGGCAAGCTCCTGGACACCAAGGGGCTGCGTCGGGTGGTCCTGCCGTCCCTGGTCGTGACGGCGATCTGCTGGTCGATCGCGCCCTTCGTGGGCTACCTCCCGCTGCTCCTTCTTGCCGCGCTGGCCGGCCTGTTTGTCGTGCCGACGTTCTCCATCATTCGCCAGGCCGTCATGGCTGCTGTTCCGGACAGCGATCGGCGCACTGCGCTGTCCCTGGACGCTGTTGCCGTCGAGGTGGCCTTCATGGTCGGCCCGGTCGTCGGAATCTGGGCGGCCACCATTTGGCCGACATCATGGGTCCTGTTCAGCATCGAGATGATCGGGGTCCTGGCCGGCATGGGCCTCTGGCTTGCCGACCCCGTCATGCACGCTGAGCCTGGCGACCTGGACCAGGACGTTGAGACGCTGTCGCGTAAGGCGTGGTTCCGTCCGCAGTTCTTGGCCATGTGTGCGGCCGCTGCTGCCACCACGATCGTCCTGTCCGGGTGCGACATCGGGTTCGTTGCTGCCTTACGTCAGTTCAACAAGGTCTCGCTGATCGGGCCGGTGCTGGCGATCTGGGGGCTCGGATCGGTGATCGGTGGTCTCGTCTACGGCATCTTGCACCGGTCAATCTCGGCGTTCCTGCTCCTGGGCGGACTCGCATTGGCAACCATCCCGATCGCCCTGGCCCCGAGTGTGTGGCCGCTGGCCGCGCTCGGTTTCGTGGCGGGCCTGTTCTGTGCGCCGACGATTACGGCAACCGTTGACCAGCTCAGCCGGGTTGTGCCCGAGGCGGCCAGGGGCGAGGCAATTGGGTGGCACGGATCCGCCATGACAGCCGGCTCGGCTCTGGGTGCCCCACTGGCCGGTCTGGCGATAGACCGCTGGGGGTGGGCAGGTGGATTTGTCAGTGTCTCCGTCGTCGGGGCGGCAGTGGCCGCCGTGGGTGCGGGAGCGACCACTACCTACCGCCGTTCGCGCCGGCGGGCGGCGAACCGCCGGGAACAGGTCACCGAGCTGGTGGGCTGATCACCGCGGCCTTGACTAGGGCAACGGACGGTCCTTGGCGCGGGACCGGTACTGCGGCCAGACCTGGCTGATTGGCAGTTCGGGGGGTCACGCTGATAGCCTTACAACTCGACCGGCTGTGTCGTCGGGAAGCCTTGGGCTTCCCGACTGGTGCAGCGTGCAAGAGAAGCTCTAGCAAGTCGCTTCCACCCGCGTCGGCACGCTCGCAGTTCGCTGCAGTTATAGCCGCCGGGTTCCAGGTCCGCCCGGCTGGGCGCCGCACGCAGAGTGCGTCGCACAGACGTGACGCGTGTGATGGGTGTATTTCACCTGTCATGGGCGGCGGTTTGGTTGGACGTTTCTTGTCAAGATGCTCCTCGCGCACCACGGTGGCGAGGAGCTTTTCTCGTCTCCGGTGGTCGCCCTTGACGGACACCACAGTCCCGCTTGGCCGGACAATAGAGGAGAACAGACATCAGCGAGCCTCGTATCAACGATCGAATCCGGGTTCCGGAAGTGCGTTTGGTTGGTCCCAATGGTGAGCAGGTCGGCATCGTGCGTGTCGAAGAC
>Ga0182021_10011099_pt1 | contig 10684 bp, 13 predicted proteins | sample 612E3MmetaG_FD_120493 | JGI IMG/M metagenome (GOLD analysis project Ga0182021, IMG submission 120493) | Permafrost microbial communities from Stordalen Mire, Sweden - 612E3M metaG (Illumina Assembly) | ecosystem: Environmental > Terrestrial > Soil > Wetlands > Permafrost | place: Sweden...
CTGCGCGGCGCCAGGCCGAGCGCGAGGTTCTCGAAGTCGATGAACACAGCGAGGCTGTGGGCTTCGTCGGACATGCTGTTCCCTCCTCGGAATGACCGCCGATGACCGCGGTCCCGCTCTTCAGTGTAGGGCCGAACCGGCATCACTGCTGCAACTCGATCGTGGGAGCTAGTTCGCGGGCTCGACGATCTCGCAGTGAACCTTCCCCACGCCATCGATTCCCACGATGCCGCCGGCCCGAACGGTAAGGTCGAGGATGCGGCCCTTCGTGTACGGTCCCCGGTCCGTGACCACGACGATGACACGGTTGCCGCCCCTGCTCACTGCAAGACGCGTCCCGAAAGGCAGCGTGCGACTTGCGCAGGTCAGCTCCTGGTCGTTGAATGGCCGACCGCTCGCCGTCCCCGTGCCGTTGTCGGCGTTGCTGTACTGAGTGGCGACGCCATCGAAGGTCACGCCAGTCGACCGGTACTTCTTGGGCTCGCTCGCCATGACGGCCCACGAGCCGCTGTGCCCGGCGATGGTGGCCTTGGACAGGCTCGTGCTGCTCCCGCCCGAGTCCGGCATCCCCTGTTTGGGCTGCGGTGCTTCGACCGGGTCGCTCGCGGTCGTGACCTTGGCCGACGCAGCGGCCTTGGCCGCCGCGGCTTCCTGCTGGTCCACAATCGTCTGCACCTGCGCCGAGAGCGAGTCCAAGTACGCCTGCTGACGGTCGATGTTGCTCTGGACGCTGCGGCGCTTCGCCGTCACGGCTGCGAGCTCGGTCGCCTGCTTGGCCTCGCGCCGCTGGAGCTGCGTGCGCAGACGGACACTCTCGGCGCGCTTGGTCTTGAGCGAGTCGACGAGCGACGCGTCCTGTGACGCGATATCGGTGAGCACCGACAGTCGCGACGCGAAATCGTCGAACGACTGGGCGCCGAGCAGGACGTCGACGAAGCCGGCACCCCCGGTGCGGTAGAGGAACCTCGCCTGCGAGCCCAGCACAGACTGGCCGCGCTTGAGTGACGCGTCGACGGCCGCGAGCTGCTTGGAGTTCTCGGCGATCTGAGCGCGGGTCTGGGCGAGGTCGTCCGAGGCCGCCGAGTAGCTGTCCATGCCCGCAGCGAGGTCGTTTCGCATGGACGCGAGCTTGGCCCGCGCAGCCGCTGCCTGCTGCTTGGCGTCTTGGAGACTGCTCGGCGCGGGTGCCGCGCCTGCGGGCACGGCGGCGATGCTCAGTGCGAGTACGAGTCCGACGGAGAGGACTCGCAGCGTGAGCTTTCGACGTGCGCGCACATAGCCTCCGAGGGCCGGGGACAAGAACGTGGCGCCCATCGTCGGCGCCTGGTCGGTCTGCATGCAAAGGAAGCAATAGGATACCACGGACCGTCGTCCGTGCCCCGTGCCCCGTGCCCCGTGCCCCGTGCCCCGTGCCCCGGGCCGGCCGGCTCCGCGGCACGCCGACGGACGCGCCGTTCGAGGTGAGCTGCTCGGGTACATAGGGTGTGTACTGTCAGGCGACCCCGCCGACACCTCGGACGAGGCCCACTGGAGCCGAAACCTTCGAAAGGACGACACCGTGAGTGACGAAAAGGACATCGAAGCTGTCGACGAGGGTGCCGGAGTGATCATGTACTGCCGATCGTGGTGCGGAGACTGTGCCCGCGCCCGCGCGTGGCTCGCAAGTCACGACATCCCCTACACCGAGGTCGACGTCGAGGCAGACCCGAGCGCACGCGAGCGTGCGGCCGCGCACAACGAAGGACGGCTTCACACCCCCACCTTCGAGATCGGCGACGGCGTGTGCGTGGACTTCCGCCCGGCGAAGCTGTGCGAGCTGCTGGGGATCGAGGAGTAGCGCCGCATCCGGCGTCACGCCCGAGCCGGACCGGATGGCCGATCGTCTACGATGCGCCGGAGTCTTCGGGCGGCGGCGCATCGTCATTCTCGGCGGCGGGAGGCGCCGACGGGCTCTCCCAGACCCGCACCTCTTGCATGCCGCCGTACTTCAGCCCTGTCAGCGCGCCCGCCATTGCGCACACGGCTCCCGTTCGCAACCACTCCGCGCCGAGCACCACTCCGAAGTAGTCGGCGACCACGCACGCCGCGATGAGGCCCGCGGCCGTCAGCCAGAAGCCCCTGCGATCGCTCACGGTCCTTCGGCCGAGCGCGTAGCCCACCGCGCCGCCAACGACCAGCCCCCCGAGCGCGTACGCGACGAAACGCAGCGCGTTCACCCTACTGGGCCCCGGCTGTCGTGGTTCGCGTCCTTGGGTCGACGCCGGCACGCTCGCGAGCCGCGTCGGCGGCGTACAGCAGCCACAGCGCCTGCGTCCCCAGGTTGGCGCCGCCACCGTCCGCGAGGTGCTGGTACAGCCGGCGCGCGCAGGCGAGACCCGGAAGGTCGAGGCCGAGCTCGTCGGCCATCTCGAGGGCGATGTTCATGTCCTTGACGAAGTGTTTCACGTAGAAGCCGGGCGCGAAGTTGCCCGCAAGAATCCGGGGCCCGAGATTCGCGAGCGACCACGAAGCCGCCGAGCCCGCGGTCACGGCCTCGAGCACGCGCGCTGGGTCGAGTCCGGCACGCTCGGCGTACGCGAGGCACTCGGCGGTCGCGAGCATCGAGCCGGCGATCGCGATCTGGTTCGCCATCTTGGTGTGCTGTCCGCAGCCGGCCGGACCCTGGAGCGTGACGTTGGCGCCGAGGACCCGGAAGACGGGTTCGACGCGGGCGAACGTCTCGGCGTCGCCTCCGACCATGATCGAGAGCGTGGCGTTGCGCGCGCCCACGTCGCCGCCGGACACCGGAGCGTCAAGCGCGCTCAGGCCTCGCTCCGATGCGGCTCCTGCGATGCGGGCCGCGAGCCTGGGCGACGAAGTGGTCATGTCCACGAGCACCGCGCCCTCGCGAGCGCTCTCGACGATGCCGCCGGCGGCAAGGTAGATCTCCTCGACGTCAGCCGGGTAGCCCACCATCGTGACGACGATGTCGGCACGCGCCGCTGCGTCGCCGGGCGAGACCGCGACCTTCGCTCCGCGGTCGATGAGTGGCCGCGCTCGGCTCGGCGTGCGGTTGAACACGACGAGTTCGTAGCCGGCGTCCAGGAGGTGCCCGGCCATGGGCAGACCCATCACTCCGGTGCCGATGAACGCGATCTTGGTCTCGGAAGGCAGTGCCATGCGGACTCCTAAAGATCAGCCGAACGGCGCGAGCATCTCGACACGAGTGTAGACGACGTGGAACCCCGCGCGCTCCATGTTGCGCTGCGACGTGCAGCCCGGCCGCGTCTCGGTGACCGCGAACTCGCAGCCCGCCTCGCGCGCCAGGCGGACGCGCTCCGCGTGCAGCGCGGACTGCACGCCTCGGCGGCGCAGGTGTGGCAGGGTGGCGTCGCCGAGCAGCCAGCCCATACGATCGTCGATCCACAACGCACCCGCGCCCGCGTCCTCGTCGCCAACCGAGCCGATGAACAGCTCGAAGTCGTCGCGCGCCGCCATCACGAGTCCGAGCCGCTGCATCTCCTGCGTGGGGTCGTCGGGCGCCGCGAACGCCGACGACGAAAGAGTGGCCCAAGCGAGACGATCAGCGGCGGAGCGGGCCGAACGAACTGCGACGCCCCGGGCGGTTGCAGGCGCAGCGTCATCAGAGTGCTCGAGCCCGTGCACGAGAACGTTCTCGAAGTCGGCGACGAGCCAGCCGCGAAGCGCCAGCTGCTCGACGAGCGAGGAGTCGGCGAGCGGGCAGAGCGAGATCGCCGGGTGAGCGCCGCGCTCTCGGAGGAACCGCTCGGCAGCGTCCAGTTCGCTGCCCGAAACAGGTCCGTCCAGACCCGCTCCGTAAATTGAGTTGACGGGCGAGCCCGGCGCGAGGAAGAGTACGACTCCGCCGCCCACGGGAAGGTGCGCCGGGCGGATCGCCGCATCGAGGGCGGCCGCAACGTCGGCGAAGGCCACGAGGTCGCGCACGACCGAGTGCTCGATACGCGCCGCAAGCGCGTCTCCGGACGGCGGTGTCGGCATTGGCGCTCCTGTCTCGGACGGTTCAGCGGCGGTCGTGGACAGCGCGGACGGTCGCGAGTGTCGGCGAGCCGAGCGCCCGACTGTGTCGCCGGTCTCGGTTCGCTCGAGCGCTGCAGACCAGCATGACGCCGCCTCGGGTACGCTTCAACCGGCAGACCGTCCCCCACGTCAGGACAGCCGATGACCCCTGCTTCGCCGCTCGTCCCTCCTGCCTCCCCTCCGCGACCGCCCGAAGCCGCGACCGGCACACCCGGCGCCGAGCCCCTGCTGCCGCGTGGCCGGCGAGTGGGCTGCTGGGCGGGCGCGATCGTGGCGCTGCTGCTCGTCGTGGCGCTCGCCGCCTTCGGAGTCTGGTGGGCGACGTGGGCCCGAACGCCCTCGACTCCCGCGTCGATGGGGCAGAACGCATTCGAGTCGGCGATGCGCAAGGCGGGCGTCTCGGCGGTCGAGCCGGCCTCGCCGATCGCACTCACCGCGATCAAGCCCACGGGCTCCCACCACTTCGACGCCACCTTCACCGGCGATGAGCTGGCGGCGCTCATGAGCGCTTTCACGTACGCGCCGGCGTCCGGACAGCGCTTCGCGCTCTCACACGTCGGCGTCTCGTTCGAGAGCGATACCGTTTCGATCTCGGGCACAGTGAACGCGAGCGGGAACAGCTACTCGGGCACGATGAGCGCGCCTGTCGCTTACGAGAGCGGCCGGATCGTGCTCTCGGGGACTCCGAGCGTCACAGCCGAAGGCCTTTCGATCGGCGGCGCTCAGGCGCAGCAGGCGACCACGCTCGTCCTCGGCTACGTCAACGGCTATCTCGATGCGGCGCCGGGACTGAACATCGAGTCGGCGACGGCCACAGCGAACGGCGCGCACGTCGTCGGGACGGCGCCGGACAGCATCTCCTACTAGCGGGATCCCGCCCCGCGTCAGGCGCGTCGGGTGCCGGACGCCCGCACGGGACCCGACCGCCCTCGCGCTACTCGGCGAGCTTGCCGAGCAGCCACGCCATGTTCTCGCCGAGATTGGCCATGTTCGCCATCGCCTCGGCATCCTCGGCGACCTCGCCCTTCTCCCGGCCGTAGCCGAGGTTCCAGTAGGTCGAGCCGACCACGACCATCTGCGAGATCGTGAACAGGTGGTTGATGCTGTCGAAGACGTGGATGCCGCCGCCGCGCCTGACCGCGACCACCGCGGCGCCGACCTTGCGCCTGAGCAGGCCGCCGTTGGCCATCGACACGAAACCGGTCCGGTCGATGATCGCCTTGAGTTCGGATGAAAGGTTCGCGAAGTAGGTAGGGCTGCCCAGCAGGATTGCATCCGCCCCGTGGAGCGCCGCGATGACCTCGTTGCCGAAGTCCTTGCGACCGTGGCACTGGCCGTCCCTGAGCTCGAAGCAGCGGTAGCACGCGATACAGCCGCGCACCTCCTTGCCCGCGAGCTCGATCAGTTCGCACTCGATGCCCGCCTCGCGCAGCGGAGCGAACGCCGCTTCGAGCAGCATCGCGGTGTTGCCGCCCTTGCGTGCAGACCCGCTGACTCCAACGACCTTCATGCTATCCCCATCTCATCTTTCGACACGTGACCCGGTGACTCATCAACCCGCGCGTCGTCTCCGACACCCTTCCCCGCGGCGCTGAGGGCCTACTTGGAGACGGTGGCCTCGGGAACCGACTCGGAGCGCAACGCAGAGATCCAGAAGATGCGGTCGGCGATGAGGAGGCCGGTGCCCACCGCGATGTAGAGGACGGAAAGGAAGACGAGCCCCCACGCGAAGTGCGGCAGCGGGGTGAACTCGCGCAGCGCGACGCCGCCGCCCATCATGACGAGGATGAATCCCCAGCTCGTCCAGCCGAAGAACCCGAAGAAACAGGCGTGACCGCGCCGCTGGATGCGGGCGACAGCCTTGTCGGCGTACTTGATGAGGATGTAGCGCGCTTTGACGGCGCCGACGACAATCGCCGCCACCACCAGGAGCACCAGCACCCACACAGCTGGATGAGCGATGCGCCTGAGCTCGAGGATGAAGCCGATGCCTCGCCCGAGCAGGAATCCGAGCCCTATGAGCCACAGGAGTGCGGCCATGTACATCTGCACGCGCACGCTGGCCCGCGGGGTGAACCGGTCCCACCAGGCACGCGACTGAGCCGAGGCTTCGATCTGGGTCATCGGCATTGCTTCCACGCGAGGCGCATCAGAGCGCCTATCCAATGAACACTTTGACTGCCAGCACGATAGCAGCACCTGCAAGCACGACCCCTGCCAACCCCATCAGCCTGATGCGCAGCGCCAGCCGTTGCTGGTCCCATCCACGGTCGGCGTAGCCACGCGACAGGAGTACCCGTGCGAGCGGATCCGGACGCGCGGCAAGCAGCACGAAGTACGCCGCCGCGATGACCGCCAGCACGCCACAGACGACGCCGACGAGGTGGGCGTGGCTCACGACTCACGCTCCGGACCCCAGAAGACCGCAGCCACCATTCCGGGACCGGTATGCGACCCGATGACCGGGCCCACCTCGAACACGAGAACCTCACCGATCTCGGCGCGCTCGCGCAGGAGCGCCTCGAGGGTGCGCGCGTCATCGGGGGCGTCCCCGTGCGCGATCACGACCGTGCCCTGAGCGCAACCGGCCACGCGAACCGCGAACGTGTCGGCGATGGCCCGCAGCGACTTCTTGCGTCCGCGCACGGGCCGGTCGATCACGAGCTCGCCGTCCCCGTTCACGCGCAGGATCGGCTTGACGTCGAGCATCGTGCCCGCGAGGGCGGCGAGGTCCGAGACGCGCCCGCCACGGCGAAGCGCCTCGAGCGAGTCGGTGGTGAAGTAGCCGTTGAGACGGCGGCGGCTTGCTTCGACCCAGTCGCCGAGCTCGTCGAAGCTCACACCGCTTGCGCGGCGTCGCGCTGCCTCGAGCACGAGCAGCCCCTGGTGCGCCGAGGCGCAGAGCGTGTCGATGACCCGGATTCGCGCCCCCGGCTGAGCGGCCAGCACCGAGTCGCGCGCCACGAGCGCCGCGTCGTAGGTTCCCGAGAGGCCCGAGGAGAAGCTCAGGAACAGGAGGGGGACGTCGTCGTCAGCGGCCTGAGTGAAGGCCGCCAGGTACTCCGAGAGCGGGACCTGCGCAGTCGTCGGCTGGGCGCCGCCACGCATCGCATCGTAGAACGTCGTCGCCGACATCGACCTGCCCAAGTCGTCGAAAAGCTGCTCCTCGCCGATGGTGAACGGGAACTCGAGCACGACGAGCTCGAGCTCCTCCGCGAGGGATTCCGGCAGGTCGCAGCAGGAGTCAGTCGCCAGCACGTACACTTCGCCGCTCACGCGAACTCCCGCTCGGTCTCGTAGACGATCCCGATGGCCGGCCCCACGTGCAAGCCGATCACAGGGCTGACCGGGATGACACGCACCGGCCCACCCGCGATGGGTGCGATCTGCTCGGCGGCGAAGCGTTGGGCGAGTTCAAGGTCGGCGATGTAGTGCACGATGACCTGCGCCAGGCCGAACGCCTCGGCGTCATCGGCGAGCTTGCGCGCGATCGTCTCGAGCGCGCGGGCCTGCGTGCGCACCTTCGCGAACGTCTGGGTCTCGCCGCCCTCGACCGTGAGTATCGGCTTGATCTGCAGCAGCCCGCCGACGAGCGCCGACGCACCGCCGATACGCCCGCCGCGCCGCAGGTACTCCAGCGTGTGCGGCGAGAAGAGGAACCGCGTGCGGGCGAGGGTGTCCGCCGCGGTCCTCATGCAGCGTTCGATCGACTCCCCCGCGCGAGCAGCCTGCGCCGCCGCGATGGCGCCGAACCCCTCCTCCATCGAGTTCGAACCGCTGTCCATTAGTTCGATGCGGGAGCCCGGGAACTCGGAGAGAACCATCTGAGCGGCAAGGCCGGCGGCCTCATACGTCCCGCTCATCTTGCTCGACATGAACACGCCGAGAACGTCGGCGCGCTTCGCGAGCGCGCCACGAAACGTCTGAAGCAGCGTGTCGGGTGACGGCTGCGAGGAAGTGGGCAGTGTGTGCATGTCGGCGAGGCGACGGTAGAAGTCCGCGACGTCCATCTCCGTCTCGGGCAGGTTCCTCGCGCCGTCGTTGACGTAGAGCGAGACGACGTCGATGCCGTTCTCGGCAACGATGTCTGCCGGGATCGAGGCGACGGAGTCGGTGATGACGCTCACGGTCATGATGGGCCTCGCAGATGGAGCGAATGGGGCGGTGACGTGCTCACGATACACGACGCGCGAGCGCGCCTAAGGCAGCTGCGCGACGACGTTGGTCCCGGCCTGCCCCTCGACGATGCGCGTGATGTCTTCGAGCCGGCCGATTGCCGAGCGCTTCCCGCCGCTGAGCACGAATCGCGACGCGGCCTCGACCTTGGGTCCCATCGAGCCGGGTGGGAACTCGTAGCGCGCCAGTTCCTCGGGAGTCACCCAGCCGAGCATCGCCCGCTCCGGCGTCCCCCAGTCCAGATAGACTCCGGCCTCGTCGGACGCCATGACGAAGAGATCGGCGCCGAGCTCGCGAGCGAGCAGTTCGCTTGCGAAGTCCTTGTCGATGACCGCCTCGACGCCCGTCAGGATGCGCTTGCCGTCGGGCAGGTACGCCGTCGGGATGCCGCCGCCACCGGCGCAGATGACCACCGCGCCCTTCTCGATGAGCCATGTGATGGGGGCAAGCTCGAATATCCGCTTGGGTTCGGGGGAGGCCACGACGCGCCGCCAGCTGCTCCCGTCCTGCTTGACGACCCACCCTCTGCTCGCTGCCAGCTCGCGTGCCGCCCCCTCGGAGTAGCAGGGGCCCACGAACTTCGTCGGGTCCGCGAACGCGGGATCGTCGGGGTCGACCTCGACCATCGTCAAAATGGTGGCGAGGGGCTTCTCGAACGGCAGGAGGTTCCCGAGTTCCTGCTCCACCATGTAGCCGATCATGCCCTCCGTCCCCGCCCCCATGACGTCGAGCGGATACGGCTCCGCGCCGTCGTAGGCGGCGGCCTGCAGTGCCAGGAGACCGACCTGGGGGCCGTTGCCGTGCGCGAGCACGAGCTCGTGCTCCGCTGCGAGCGGCGCCAGTGCCAGCGCAGCAGCGCGGACGTTGCGGCGCTGCGCCTCCGATGTGGGCGGGTCCGAGCGCCGAAGCAGCGCGTTGCCTCCCAATGCGACTACGATCCTCACGAGGCCCCTTCCGGCCGAGACTTCCAGTTGAGCCGCCGCCGGCAAGCGGCGCACCAGCGCATCGTATCAAGACCGCCCGATTCTGTATCAGCCGAGCACCGCTGCCGACGAGCTGATGTGGCACCCGGCATCGCGCATCGCCGCGACCGCACGGTGCCCGTCGTCCGGCGAGAGGTTCACCGCCCGACAACCGTCCTCGAGCAGCGTCACGCCGAACCCCTCTTGCAGCGCGTCGAGGACGGAGAACTGCACACAGTAGTCCGTCGCAAGCCCCATGACCCACAGCTCGCGTGCGCCCGCCGACCGGAGGTATGTCGTGAGCCCGGTGTTGCACGCGCGGTTGTTGTCGAAGAACGCGGAGTACGAATCGACACGCAGGTCCTGGCCCTTGCGCACCACGTGGTCGATCTCGGCGACGTCGAGCGCCGAGTGGAACGAGGCGCCGGGCGTGCCCTGCACGCAGTGATCAGCCCACAGCACCTGTGGCAGCCCGTCGAGCTCGATGACCTCACCGGGCGCGTGGCTGGGGTGGCTCGTGGCGAACGACGCGTGGCCGGCCGGATGCCAGTCCTGGCTCGCCACTACCAGGTCGAAGTGGGGCGCCAAGGCGTTTGCGACCGGGACGACCTCGTCACCACGCGCCACGGGCAGCGCGCCGAACGGCATGAAGTCGTTCTGCACGTCGATGAGCAGCAGGGTTCTCATAGCGGGTCCATCCCTTCCTCGGCGAGTCCACGGGCGCGAAGGACCAAGGCATTGCGCGCGTCGTGCACGCTGCGCTCCAGGCCCACCGGATACGAGTGCGGGTTCAGGAAGCGTTTGATCGACGGGTCCAGCTCCGCAAGTGAGCGCTGCGCGAGCGCGCGGACCTCGCCGAGCGGCGGACAGTCATAGACCACGCTGCCACCGCGAAACACCGGCACGAGCAGGTCCTCGTACGGGGTGTCGGCGGCTAAGCTCTTGCGACGCGTCGCGTCCGCGGGATCGATCATGAGCGAGTCGCCGTGCGGAGGCCGCATCACGTCGAAGATCATGTCGCCCGAGAGCGACCCGTCGGCGCGCCGGTACCGCCGAACGCCGAGAATGCCCGGAGTGGTCACCTTGGCGGTCTGCTCGGAGACCTTGATTCGCGGCGTCCATTCTTCCCCCGGCCGCCTGACGGCGGCGAGCTTGTAGACACCCCCGAGCGCAGGCTGGTCCCATGACGTCGCGAGCTTGGTTCCCACTCCCCACAGGTCGATGAGGGCCCCTTGGTCCTTCAGCGAGACGATCAGATGCTCGTCGAGCTCGTTGCTCGCCACGATCTTGGCGTCGGTCAGGCCTCCCTCGTCGAGGATCTCCCTGACCCTTACCGACAGCCACGCCAGGTCGCCGGAGTCGATACGCACGCCGATGAGCCGGTGGCCACGCTCGCGCAGGCGCTGGCCCACGCGAACGGCGTTACGAGCGCCCTCAAGCGTGTCGTACGTGTCGATGACGAGCGTGCAGTTGTTGGGCAGGGCCTCGGCATACGCCTCGAACGCCTC
>Ga0182021_10011100_pt1 | contig 10684 bp, 5 predicted proteins | sample 612E3MmetaG_FD_120493 | JGI IMG/M metagenome (GOLD analysis project Ga0182021, IMG submission 120493) | Permafrost microbial communities from Stordalen Mire, Sweden - 612E3M metaG (Illumina Assembly) | ecosystem: Environmental > Terrestrial > Soil > Wetlands > Permafrost | place: Sweden...
TCAGCGGCTTCCATAAGAATGCAAAGGAAGTAGATATCATGAGTAAAAACGACTACTTGGCGATGAGCGGCTTCAGTCGCTAAACGCTTAGCGACACGATCGCGTCGGCGATGGTCGAGTGATGACACCGGATCGTCGAAGACGATGCCTCCTTTTCCACCGCTCAATCCAACTTCAGCAAGGAACGACCCAATAGCTATGGCACGCTGCTCGCCCTCGCTGAGTATGTCACCGGGACAACAGCTTTGCGGTAGTTCCAGCTTTAATTTGTGTAAAGCTTTTCCCTTGTCCGACCGGCTTTGCAAGGAAACACTGAGTGTTCCAACACCCAACGCCTTGAACTCCTGGTTGAGCGCGTCGGCCAGACCTTTCGACACCACTTTCTCAGCCAACTCCGAGGCTTTCAAAGAAATAGCGTTAGTCTTAACGGCTGATAGGCATCGAGTGAGTTTGGCCTGATGACTGAGCCTCGACACAGCCGCTATTACAGCTTCCTTGACCTTGCTCAACCTGATCCGGGCATCCAATTCGTTGAACTGCTCTTGCAGCACGGCGCGGGCCTGTTCATCAGATGCATTTTCCAATGTCACAGCTTCGGCGATCAGCTTGTCGGCCAACGTTTGAAGCCGCTTTGCAGGACTTACTAACTCACCATGAGTTTCATCCCACTGATAGGACTGCACGGCAGCTTTAATAGCGTCCTGACGAGCCGTCAGATCTCTTTCGAAAGCGCGCACATCAAGTGCTAACTGTAAATCGAGGTCTTCGATCTCACCATAGGTAACATCATCGAGATTCAGGCTCAGGACGCGGTCTGCAAACAGCTTATACTCCGAAGCCAGCGCTGCGCTACGCTCTTGCGAGATCTTCTCTGCTTCCTGCTGAATGAATGCCTCAAAACGCAGAAGGCGGTCGGCACCTTCGGCTAAGGGTTGCTGGCAAAGCGGACACGACGCATCCGCCCCAAGATTGGGGAACGCTCTGCCTGGATGTGATTCGAGTGCAAAATTGCGGGCTGCATCAAACAGCTCTCTCCAGGCCGCACCGCCAGTGCCCGGCAACAGGTTCTCGCCTTCTTTAAACTGTTGAGCTGCAAGCGCTGCCGCCGCCTGCGCAGCACGGGAACCGTCGGCCAGATCACGCAACTTCGCAACTACCGTCTTGTCAACAAGAGCCCCCTTGCTGATAGCATTCCCCGCAATCGCGGATATGCGGCGCGATCGCAAGCGCAACTGGTTAGCTTTCTCCTTCGGATTACTCTCCTTCAAGCTCTTATCCAACTCGGCATGCTTATCCAGTTCTTCCTGGCTCAATGTCGCCAGCGATCCGATCTTATTCGTCGCAGTTTTGGCGGAAAGAGTCTCAATCAGCTTGCCGACGAGTGTGGCACCTCGAAGCGACTCAAACGCGGTCATATCGACGGCGAACTTTCCATGCTCGACCTCGATCATTGTCTTCAACTGCTTGCACGCCCGGGCTAATCCCTCGAAAACATCAAGTCCATAGGGCACGTAAGAGAAATCGTCCTCTTTATCCAAATAGGCACGTGCGCAACGCGCATCAAAGATCGCTAGTGACGATAGTTCAGGAGGAGCTGCTTTGTCATTGATCCAATGCACGTCCTTTTCTACACCATTTACCGCAATCTCAAAATCGGCCTCGGCAATACAGGTCTTGCCAGATGGCCGGTTAGCATTCGGATGAATCGACTCCATCTGATCGCGGGCACGGCACGCGCGCTTAAGCACTCGCGAGTAGCCGGATTTGCCTGAGCCATTGTCACCATAGATAACGGTCAAACCCGCCTTACCAAAAGGCAAGCATTGGTTCTCGGCAATCGCGTTGACGTTCCGCATGTTCTTAATGGCAAGCAGTTCGACATGAGTCGAAGCCTTGACAGGAGTTGGAATCTGATCAGAGGTGAGTGGCTTCGGCGTTCGGCCTTTGGGGTCTGGAATACCATGAGCGACTTGCAGCAATGCGAACAGGTCATCTAGATCTTCTGCCGTCAACGTCTGTTTTGCAAGCAAGCGCGCTACAGCATCACTTTCCCATGGCGGCAATCCCTGTGCCCATTTCAATATTTCCTGAAGTATCGCCATACTATTCTCCTACCCTAGTTTCGCGAATTCCAAAGAACTAAATCTCACTTTTTATTTCATTTAGATATCGTGATTTCAACATGAATGATACACTGCCAAATTTCATTCTACTCTCCGCAGAGGAAAGGTACAGTCTTTCTCGAGCTCTCGTGCATCCAACATAAAATAGACGGCGCTCCTCCTCCAGGGCAGCATAGTTATCTAGCGATCTCGCCGACGGTAAAACTCCTTCCTCAAGTGCAGGGATAAAAATCACCGGAAATTCCAACCCCTTTGCAGCGTGTAGGGTCATGATTTTAACCGATGTATCGCTGCCGATCCTATCTTGTTCAGAACTCAATTGATTATCTTCTATGAACTCGGAGAAACTCTTTCCTTCTATCTCAACGTTCTTTAACACATTCGAAAGTTCCGATATATTGTCGATGCGATCATCATGATCATCTTTATATTCATTCTTCAAATAATCGAAGTAGCCTATCTCCGTAATCAACTCCATTAAGACCGCAAATGGAGCATCTTCAATCATTGGTGTAAATTTTTCTACAATAGCAATAAAGCTATCAACATTAGATCGTTGTCTAGAAGAAAGTTTAGTATCTTTCAGCGCCTGTATCCAATCTGTCTTGTAATGGTCACTGACCAAAGATAGCGCCTTTTTGCCCATATATCTTGACGGGATGTTAATAATTCTTTTGAAGGCAGCTTGATCCTTATGGTTTGCTATAAATCTAAGGTATGAGACTAGATCCCTAATTTCTATATGCTCATAAAATGCAAATCCCTTCACTACCTGGTATGGTATGTTATTTTTCATTAAAGAACTCTCTATGCCACGAGACAGAAAACTCATCCTTATAAGAATGGCCATGTCGGAATAAGAATAGTCATGTTTTCTTCGCAGAGCCAATATTTTCTTTGCAATATGATCAGTTTCTTCTCTGTCGTTCTCATTTCGCTTACTCTCAATTTCTCCATCAATTTCACAATCAGTGTGCAATGTGAGGATTCTATCTCCCCACATATCACTCGCCCCGCACAGTATCTTATTGGCCAACTTGAGAATCTTTTTGGTCGAACGATAATTCTTTTCAAGTTTCATTTCAGCAGCACCGAAATCTTCTATGAACCGTAGCATATTAGTAGGCTTCGAGCCGCGCCAAGAATATATTGATTGAAAGGGATCGCCCACAGCAAAGAGGCCCTTCTTATTTCCGTTAAGCAATTTAATAATCTGATGTTGGACGTCATTCGTGTCCTGATATTCATCTATTAAAATAAACGAGAATCTTTCCTGCCATTTTTGCCTCACTGTTAAATTGTTCAATAGCAGTTCTGTTGTATAAAGCAAAAGATCATCATAATCAAGCGCATTTGATTTTTCTAAATCTTTTTGATATTCCTCAGCCACGACAGCATATGAAGATGCGGGGAAAGGCAGCTTTCTAATATGATCCACTATACTAGCCCTGTGCTCCTGCTTTGCTTTCGAGATGATCTCCTTAGCCATGCGGGCTTCTTTAGGCTTCATGTTCAGCCTTTTCATTATATCCGTAATTATTTTGAGACTGTCGTCAGCATCGTAAATGACAAACTTTCGATCATATTGCTTGCCTAGAGCTTCGATGTCTTCTCTTAACACCCGAACTCCAAACGCATGAAAGGTACTAATCCATGGCACCTCGATAGAAACGGTCTTTCTTACTCTTTCCGCCATTTCATTTGCAGCTTTTTTGGTGAAGGTAATTGCAAGAATTCTATTCGCCTTGATACCTTTCTCGGTAATAAGATACGCAATCTTTGAGGTCAATACTTTCGTTTTTCCACTGCCAGCACCTGCAATTAACAGCAAAGGAGAGTCAACAAATATCACTGCTTCCTTTTGTTGCGGATTGAGTCCGTCTAGCATCATTTCTCCCTTAAATAAAATTATCCTGCACAAATATTTCTGTGCGCGCTTGGCATTTCAGCAGCATTATTTCTTGCTACTGCGCTGCATTTGCACTCATGTGTTCGATATCCATCAATGCAGCATCGATAAATTTTTCAAGCTGCATGACAGCTTCTATGGTCGTCGTACCCGCCGATAGTTCCGTTTTAATCTGACGAATGCTTGTACTAAATGACTCCATTAAACGAGCCACACTTACAATATTATATGTCTTTTTGTAATTCGCTGCTTCTTCGAATGCCATGTGAAGATAGATATCAACGGAGTTAATGCTTTTATGCCCTGTCCATTGTTGCAACTGCTGTTTAAAGGTTAATCCATCCAATAGTGCCCTCCGAAAATCATCCTCATTCTCAAACCTGTGTTGCTCTATCAAAGCCACAAATAACTTAGTTACGAACCTATGACGAAACATATGTGGGCAGGCCTTCACCTTTATACCTGCTTGTGTGCATAAAATAGAGATCTCCTGAGTGATTGTATTGGGTCTTAAACGCTTGCCGGTCGTCTCGCTGATAAGAAGGAAGCCATCATCATTAGAAATGCCACAGGTTCTTTTAATAATTTGTCGTCTATTTTTATCTATAAACTCCACCAAAAACTCTATATCGTGTCGTGCTATCGGGATCGTTCGTTTATCGTCGATACCTCCCGGTTGCTTTACAGTTATCAGCTCCAACATCGGCTCTTCCATGCGAGCAGCTTCACGAACGCTCTTGACAGTAAGCGACGCGACTTCATCTCGACGAGCACCCGTGATTTCAAGCAGCTTTATCATTACATATCTGCGCTTTCGCAGATAGATCGATCTGCTCGCCGGCAAAACAGCCTCCCTCAGCTTCTCTAGCGTTTCAGTATTTATAGGTAGGCGCTTCTTCTTGGGGTCAGGTTTAGGAAATGAATTATGGTGCCAGTATATTCGGAATATCTTCTTATTCATTCCCTCGACCTGTATAGCGCACCGTTTCCGTTCGACTATTATGCGACCTTTTGGGCCAACGAAATTATCATCATCGTAAAATTTGCCAACGCACGCCAAAAAATCGATGCAATTACGCCCAATGGCCAAAACGGCATTCGCGTCGCGCGCCATCGCTCCTGAACCATCGGAGCGACGCTCTCCTAGCAAGGTTTTAATAAATAGCGTGAATTCATTATCGGTAAGGTCAATAAGGTCGATCCGATTCCTAAAACAGTATCGAATAAGAGCACTGATATTAGTTGCATAGACTAACAACGTGCCACCCCTATCTTTCCTTGACAGGCCACGTCCATATAGTTCTTGCATATGTATATTGGCAAGCCAACACCATCTACCATCCGGCCATCGAATCATGGGAATGTTATCAGCAGGCGCTGTCCCAATTCTCCCATTTTTTCCAAGATAGATGAATGCTTTGAAGTCTGGGTTTGTAAGTTTGTAAAGCTTATCCCCTTTCATCGGGTTCATCCTTTGGCTGACTTCTAACTAAGGGATGTTTGCTCAGCGATAATATCGCACGTAATTCACGCTGTTCCTTTAAACACAGAGCAAGAATTGCCGGATTATCCGACTGTTGCGCATAATGACGTCCCTGAGATAAGGCTTTCTCAAATGCCATGGTAATATGCCAAATATCCTGAAGCGCCTGCTGAAGTTCAACTTCCATTTCCGCTACCCGTCGTGTAAGACCGATTTTGGTAGTTTTGTTTGAGCGTTCAGATCTGTCCCTGTATGTGTTGATGCCGTCCAAAGCTGCTATGCGCATCCGATCAAGATCTTCAAAGCCTTCCTGAAGCACGTTATCAGAAATCCGCTTGATTGTATTTAATGAGGTCGCCTGAATGCCACGAGCCATATCGTTATATTTGGATAAGGCTCCCTGCGACTTCAGCGCCTTTATCACAGTTTCGTTATCAGCAAAGGCAGCTGGATTCTGTAAAATCTCCACAATAAAGGATCGCAAGGCTACTACAGAGCGTGTATTTCTCTCTCTGCGTGGATCTACTGTCATTCTCGTCTCTCTTTCACCACAATCAACACTCTGAATGTTTTTCCGTTAGGTGTTTCAAAGAACTCAGGCTCTATCTCAAGCTTTCCTTCCTCCATCAAGTCTTCGATATAATCTTCGAGCTCATCTCTATCAAGCACGGAGAATTGACGGATACCAAATTTTTTTCCTAGCAAGTCTGCTAAAGCCTCTGTTCCTTCAGCTTGTTCTTGAACTTTCTGAGTAGCAAAAGTTGACTTTACGCCCCTCAATACTGCACCAGGAGTAGATTCGGTAATGTAGTGATACAAGTGCTCCACATCGGTATGACCCAGGAACCAACTCAGAGTTTCCATGCCACCGAATGATCGACCCCAGAAAAATAACATAGCGAAAAAACGTCTCAACTGATGTTGCCGTATATAATAGCGCTGCCCATGCTCGTTTAGAGGGACCTCGAAATAATCACAGAAAGAATCAAGTGCCCTATTATATGATGAAGGCCCACTTACCAAGAAAGAGCCGTTAGGATCCGGTCGAGCAAAGAGGTATGATGGTTTTTTTAACAATCCCAACTCAATCAATCCGCATTGAAGCCTTTCCAACATTGTGACCGCTCTAGCTATTACTTGCGGTATGGGCCGCACCTCTTTTTCACGGGCCTCATCGACTCCCGACTTGCGATTTTCAAATATTAGGTATCTCTTCGAACGATCCAGGCAACTCATTGCTACCAATTCTGCCAACTCGCTCTGTCGTCGAGCAGTCAAGGTCCCAACACACAGCTCCACTGCACCGTATAGTACACACAATAATTCATAGAAACCTTCATTAGATCTAAATCGACGGAAAAAATCAGCGGCAGGGGTACGATTCAAGATTGAGCGACAATTTTTCGTTTCAGTCAACGACATATGGCGCAGTAAATACCAGTTATGCACGCCCATTTTGCGAATCTTTTTTGTGAGCAATGGCTTTATATCCTGTGTCGAGCAATATGATTGGCAGTGCATTCCCATCTTGTGTGCCGCTCGAGCCAATGCCAGATAACTATCTATTAGCTCATCGCCATATTCCAATATAAACTCTAATGCATTTCTAAGTGCTTGGAAAACTACATTCTGCGGTAAAGTGCGAAAACGTCCGGTTGATTTCAGTTTCAGCGCCTGAAACAGCGCTTTATTTGACAACGCATCAAGTGCATTCATTGGAACTGGCAAATCGATTTCCCTTAACAAGCCCAAACTGCGGAGGGTCGATCTATACATCTCTATCACTTTTTTTGACTGATATCTCTCCTGTGTGGTATAAATGGGTGCGCGCGGATACTCATGAAAGTAATGTTCTATTGATGATATGCGGAGTTCTTCCGGTATGTCCTTTTTGCATTTGCCCCATAAAGTATTTGAGTATATAATTTCGGCAATCTTAGCTGTATTCGGAGAGTATCTATAATCAAAATTATAGGTGCTAGTGTAAAATCCTTTATCCCAAAGATAAGCTCTTGCTCGGATTAACTCCTCGTCAGTCAAAACTAGAATTCGATCATTAGGATCAATATCAATTATACTAAGTGACGATTCAGATGAAAGAATAGTCTCCAATTTCTCTGAGTTGATATGTGAGGAATTATCTTTTAAATATCTCGTCAACCGCTCATTCCAATGATAAATGTTTTCGTTAGACGAATTAGAAGTGCCAAGATCTATTATTAAACGCTTAAGATCACCTTCAGTTACCAGGCTTAATCCGTACTTTGTTAATTCAAATTCAGCTGCGTTCAAAAGAAAATAGTCGATAAGCCTTAAAACACGCGTCACTTTTATATAAGCAGTGCTTGGATTTAGTGTGGCCCCTCCAGTAGCATCAAAATGAGTTTGCAAGCACATCCAGCTTTTGAAAATATCCAGCAACGGTCTATGTCGAGCATTTGTTAGTAAACTGCCGTCTTCGAGTTTTATGTGAAAGTCCACATTGAAACTAGTTTTACCAAAGGTGCACTGCCAGACATCGTTATCATAAGGGCTCTTACGCCATGAGGCACTGCGATATTGCCTCTTGCGATCGCCATTAATCTCTTCTAAAAAGGCAAGCTCCTTGATATAAGTCTCTGTCAAACTACTCATAAATCAAAACCTCCATTTTACTGGGATCTATTCTATGTCTTGCTGCCTTTAAGTAACTTTTCAGATCGGTTCTGTTACATTGTTCACTTTCTAAATATTTTACTAAGCATTCAGTAATGCCAGCCCAGAAAAACGCCCGGGCATTAACTCGCACCTTCGCTCTCCTTACGGCTATTTGCAAACTTATCATAACGGTAAGAATGCCGGTATTGATACCAAACACGACCTCATTCTGCGATGATATGTCGGCAGCTTTTTCTTCTTTTTTATATGGATTTTCCAAGTGCTTCGGTATGGTTTTCAAGGCGTGAGTCATCAGAAACTCATTCAATTCAGTCATGCTGCTAAAACTACTAGCTTCCAGCAAATACGCGCTGTCCTTTAAGGCTTTAACGATAAAACCTTCCTGAAAGATCCGTATCCACCGTTCCTGAAAAAAAGCAAGAATCGGCTCGGGAAGATAACGGGACAAGAGTGCGGAAGAACATTCAGCATGCCCCAAGGCTTCTGACATCTTTTTGACGCTCTTTTCTTTTATATAAATTAATACGCCAGCACTTGCCCGTAGTGCGGGCAGACTAAATCGCTTAGCTAAGCCTAGCCGCTCTTCCCTGCTGAGCTCGCACGTATTTGCCATGCTATCCGCAAGTGCTTCGACTCTCGGCTGGCGGGATGTATCACTTGCAAGTCTTCTCACTCGGTTAGGATAGGAAAAAGCACTTCCACATGACAAAAGAAGATAGCGCCAGTTATCATCACCCCGTTCCCTGAGGTATTTGCGAAGCGGGTCGGTGAGTTCTATCATTTGAGAAATCACAGTTGATGTCTGATTATTCAGTTCGATTATTTGTTGGCTTCTGGACGGCCCCCTACGATCTTTGCGCCCATCGAGTATGTAGCCTGCATCAGTTTTTATGAAACCAACGAGCTTACCATTTTTATCGTACAACATCAGCTTTTCAAGAAACGATGGCGTTATCTTTGGATGATTTGCCACAAGAAGAATACAATGCGGAAGCAAAGCTCCAGAAATCGGTAAAGCTAAGTCCTCTGCAGTTTGAGTAAGACCTGTGGGGTAAAGACGTACTAAGGGCAATTCCCATGTTGTCTTAAACCCGTAATGCTCGAATGTTGCAGCTGCATTTTTAAGGTAATCAGGATTTTGGCGATTCATTAGCCACATCTTACCGTCCGATGATCCGTTTTCTGCAACAGTGTGAAGAACGCGCACTTTACCATGTGGTGCCAACTGCAGTCGTCGTTGATAGCGCTTCCAAATATCCCTAACTGACCACAACGCACAGTTCACTATCACGTCGTGATCTGCCTGAATTTTCACGAATAGAAATTCGATTGCTTCTTGGTCAGTCACATGAAGTGGGATATCAGTCAGAAGCTTCGTCTTAATTTCTATGCCATCCTCTGTATGTCTAATATGAGTTCTTGATCCGGGAACTTTTTTTTGTTCAGGGGAAGGCAGCTCTCCATAAGGTTCTGCGAACAGACCGGATGGGATAAGATACTCTCTAACAAAAGAAAGGAATAAACCCCAAGCTTTGATTGATGTCGAAGTCCGCACGTCAGCAACATACTTGGTTTTTATATAATATGTGAAGAACTTGCGCCAAAATTGTGAAACAAACAAAGGGTTATTGAGAAGTTGAGGAACCAAATCCTCTGGGTATTGATAAATAAATTGCGTTAACTCTTTCAGAGCTACCAGCGTATCACATTTTCTACCACTGAAATAGTCATCGCAAACAGCATGCAAGCGCTGCGTGAATTCACGCCCCAAACGCTTATAAATAGGGTATAATGGGAAACACATCGTCTTACCATTACGATTAGTCGAAGGCCAACCGCGCCACAGCCACACCTTTTCTTCTTCAAGATCGAGTTCTTCAAATTGGCTTATACACGCTGCAACAAAATCTGTTGCGCCCACTGATGAAAGGCAAAAGTTAGGCATCGATACCGGAACCAGTTGATTCAATTCGGCTAGCAATACAGACATCATGTGCCCATAATTATAAAGGGACCGTCTTACACCCGAAATGAAACGACCTGAATGCACAGCCCCAACAAATTGTTGACAAGTTATGCGGAATATAGGATTGTTCAGGTCAGACAGTGACAATTGATGACCGGTAATCTGAAGGAAACATTCTAATGCCCTTATAACAGGGCGAATTTGTCCATTGAAATTCTTAGAAATTGCACTACGCCGTTCAATGGCCTGATCAATAACGTTTAAGACCTCTTCACTTAAGGCCTCAAAAGGATAATCATCGTACGCTCCAATATCTTGGATAATTATCCGTTCACATTCCTGTGCTTTCACCAGCACATACGCCTTGAATTTCTTGACATATTCAAATTATAGACAACTTAATTAAAAAAGTAAAGCCTGCGATTCGTCGACAAGGATATAATCGAACCTCTCCTGCCAATGCCTTCTCAGGTCCGGCTTCCTCGATAATAGATCTACGGCGAGATAGATGATATCATCGTAATCCAATGCATTGCTCTTCTCCA
>Ga0182021_10011101_pt1 | contig 10683 bp, 8 predicted proteins | sample 612E3MmetaG_FD_120493 | JGI IMG/M metagenome (GOLD analysis project Ga0182021, IMG submission 120493) | Permafrost microbial communities from Stordalen Mire, Sweden - 612E3M metaG (Illumina Assembly) | ecosystem: Environmental > Terrestrial > Soil > Wetlands > Permafrost | place: Sweden...
AATTCCAAGATTCTGCGGAGAAAGATTTTGAAGTAAGAATGAAGTGTCTTTAGTTCGAAGAACAATCCAATAGTGATGGGTTTCTGCCATCTGTGCGACCGCAAACGACGCAATTACAATAACAGCAAATGCCGATTTGATTACTCTCTTCATTGCGTCTTACAGCTGTTTAATTATGACTTCACATCGTGAATCAATTTTTCAACAATCTGGATCGCAGAAACACCTTCTGCTTCAGCATTGAAGCTTGTCACGAGACGGTGACGCAACACCGGCCCGGCTATTGCTTTTACATCGTCGATATCCGGAGTAAAGCGTCCGCTGAGAATTGCGCGTGCTTTTGCGCCAAGAATAAGATACTGTGATGCCCGCGGACCTGCGCCCCAACGAATCCAATTCTTAATATAGACCGGTGCATCTGATGATGATGGCCGTGTAGAATCTACCAGTCTTACAGAATACTCAATAACATTATCTGCTACAGGCACACCTCGGACAAGATTTTGAAATTCAATAATATCTTGAGCGGAAAGAATGTGTTTGACCGATGCATCATATTTGCTCGTTGTGGACTTGACAATTTGAACTTCTTCCGCAAACGAAGGATAGTCGAGCCAAAGATTCATCATAAAACGATCTAGTTGTGCTTCGGGTAATGGATACGTTCCTTCCTGTTCAATAGGATTTTGCGTGGCAAGAACGAAAAAAGGTTCATCGAGCATATAGGTTTCGCCGGCAACTGTCACATGATGTTCCTGCATTGCTTCTAATAATGCCGCTTGCGTTTTCGGCGGTGTTCGGTTGATTTCATCGGCAAGAATAATGTTGGCAAATACCGGACCACGCACAAACTTGAATGCCTTCACTCTGGTAGATACATTCTCTTCGATAATTTCCGTTCCGGTAATATCACTCGGCATCAAATCAGGTGTAAATTGGATGCGGCTGAATTTTAAATCCAGTGCTTGCGCCAGCGTTTTAATCAGAAGCGTCTTTGCTAATCCTGGCACACCAATAAGCAGACAATGTCCGCGCGAAAGCAGTGTAATAAAAAGATGCTCAATAACAATATCCTGACCTACGATCACATGAGCGATTTCCGATCGCAGATCTTTGTATACCTGTGCGAGTTTGTTTACAAATTCGACATCGCCTATTGGTCTTGTGTTTTTCGTCACATGCGTACCTGTGATAAGTGTTGTGTGCCCCGCCGATCAAAGGCGGATATCGACGTAAATAGTCTTTTTCAGTTCATCAAGCCATTCCGCATTGAGCTTATTACGTTTCATATAGAGCGCAAGCTGCTCAATACGTTTATAATCACCTTGAATATTGATGGTATGTGGCGGCGTTTGTTTACGCATCCAAATAATGTGAAATCCATAGGATGCTCCAACCATGGTTCGTTGTGATTCGCTTATTTCTCCCGCCTTCATACCTTTAATTTGTCCTGCAAAATCCGGCTGTAACTGATCCACAGTCAATGAACCTAAATCGCCGCCGACAGATTTTGTATCTTCATCTTCTGAATACTTACTTGCAAGTTCTGCAAATGATTCGCCTTTCAGTACTCGTTCCCGAAGAGCCCGCAAAGTATCTACGGCTGCAGAGTCACTTGCAGGTCCTTTGTCAATCTTCATGAGAATATGCCGTGCGTGTACGGATTCTCCTCGCCTGCTTATCAGTTGAATAATATGAAATCCAAATTGTGTCTTGATGATTCCAGAGATATCGCCTTCTTTCAATCCGAAAGCGGTCTCTTCAAATTCTCGCACAAATACTCCGCGCTTTTCCCATCCCAAATCGCCGCCGCTGGTTGCAGATCCAGGATCTGTCGAATATCGTTTTGCAAAATCAGCGAAATCACCGCCGGCATGAATACTGTCGAGAACCGATTGCATCAATTGCCGTGTTTTTGCTTCCACCGCTGTATCGGGTTTGGGTACAATATAAATATGACTTAGTTCAAACTCTTCAGGAACCTGCGGCAAGCTATCTCTAAAAGATAGAAAGAAATCCTCCGCTTCGCGCCGTGTAACAGAGATCGAAGATTCACGCTGCTGGCGTACTTTCTGTACTAGAAGCTGATTCTTGATTTCTGTTCTGTATTCACGTTTTATGCGGTTTATGGATTTTCCGTACATTTGTTCCACTCGCTGCTCGGAACCAACCTGCCGGACAAAATTTGCTATCTGCTGGTCGAGTGCGCGTGTGATTTCATCATCCGTTACTTCAATACTGTCAATCAATGCTTGGGCAAGAATGAGTTTCTCTGAGATCATTCCATCAAGCACTTGAGTACGTAATCCTTTTTGATTCGGATCGATATGGTTTTGCATTGCAAGAAATGTCACTCGCTCACTCAACTCTGACTCCGTGATGATTTCCTTATCCACAACCGCCACAATGCGATCAATTAATGTCTGAGCCGATAGTCTTAACGAAATCAGGAGGATTGTCATCAATAAAAATCTTTGCACATACTTCATTTTTTTTCCTATTCTTCTATTTTCGATTTTCCAGAATCGGATGTCGAGTTAACAAACACTTCAATTGCATGCTTTGCGCGAAGATTCTGAATGAGTTGATCAAACAATCTTCGTCGCTGCTCAACAGTCAATCTTCCGCGGATTTCCTGTTCCACCATCGGTACTTCTGCAGTCTGTCCTTGTTTGACAAATTTCCAGACAACCAGAATATAATAACCGTTATCAGTACTAATAGGAAAGGAAAATTCACGGACTGCCACTTTCGTGACAACGCGCCATAGTTCTGCCGGCATAAACGTTGCTTGCGTTTGGAACGATGAATCTACGCGCATCAGAATAGAAGATTCTTGCTGAACGAGAGCGGAACTCCAAGGTGTTCCTTTTAAAACAAGATTGCGAAATTCCGTAGCTGCATCTCGATTCTTGAAGAGTACGTAGCTGACTAACGCGATGTCATGCATCAGATTGAATTCCTTGATGTGTGCATCGTAGTACTGTCGGATATCATGTGGAGAGAAGTTTGACAGTTGCTGAGAATAGACTTCTTTATCCAGCAGCGCATTGATGGCAAGCTGGCGCCGCACATCTTCTACTTTCTGATTCATTTCACCTGAGCGATCCAACCCGCGTTCTACTGCCTCGCGATAAAGCGATTCTTCCGTGAGCCACCGCTGAATGTACTGCTGGATTTGTGCTGGCGATGGCTCGTGTAAGGTATCGATATGCGCACGGATTTCTTCTAACGCCAATGTTGTATTATCAAGACGGGCAACAGGCGTCTTACCTGATTCCGTTTTGGAACAACCGGCTGCCATAACAACAAAAAGAGCCGCAAGAAGAAATTTACTGGGATTCAACCCGTTTCCTCTTGAATGCTTCTGATAAAGCTTCTTTATTGATGGTCACTGGATACTTGTTCCTGAGCGTTTCGATCCATTCTTGCTCACGCTGTTTTGATGCCACTTCTTGATATCCGCTCGCAACCTCTGGCATTGCTTCCTCGAACGTCTTCACGTGTGCGTTGTCCCTGCCCAATGCCTTAATGATAGACCAACCTGATTGAAATTTAAACGGCGCAGTGATGCTGTCAATTGCCATCGTTGAGGCCTTCAATGACAAATCATTGAATGTGAATGGTTGGAATCCCCACACACCTTTCTTTTCTTGATACCCGGAACGATTGGTATATTCTTGTGCAGCATCTGAGAAATCTTTACCTTTTTTAATTTTTTTGTACACTGCCTTTGCTATGCTATCTGTTGTTGTATAGATTTCGGCAAAGTTGATGCGTTCTGGCCATCGGTAATTTTCCTTGTGTGCATTGTAATATTCCCTCAACAACGAATCATTCACCAAAACCTTTTTCCATACTTCGTCTTGTTCGATTCGATAAAGGAGCGTTCCCTCTTCATATTCCTGCAGAAGTTGAGCGAGGACAGGATGTCTCTCTGCAGCATGTCGTGCATGTTGTTCGAGCGCCACAACATCGACAACCTTCGTCACGAGTACCCAAACATTTACGGGAGTTAAGAAATAGCCTTTGTATTCGTTTGTTGTTATTACTTTATCGGCAAAATCTTTTACTAGATATGGACGGCCAGTGCTATGGATCAACGGTGTTTTCAACATTTCAGCCGAGAGGGTATCTTTCCAATTTTCATTACCGGCCACCTTATTGGTGTCAAGTTTGGAAATCAACATATTCACAACTGTAGAATCGATGAGAACACGGTACTGCGTTTTCAACTTCTCTACGTAATTCTTATACTCATACTGATAACGCACTTGTTGGTACTGACTCTTAAGGTCCTTCTGTATTTCCACAAACGATGGTAATGCTTTTTTTTCTGTAAGTTGGAAAATATGATAACCATAATTGAACCTCATCGGCTCTGATATAGAATCGATTTGCAACCTGTAGAATACATCTGCAACCACTGGCGGAATCCGATCGCGTTCATAGAATCCCATGTCGCCACTCTTCGGTACACTTTGAGGATCTTGACTGTATTTTTGCACCACTTCCTTAAAACTAGCACCGCTTTTTAATCGCTTATATAACATCCAAGCAGTATCACGAACTGCAGCAGTATCGCTTGATGATTGGTTGAACCGAAGGAGGATGTGGCTTATGCGGACAGATCCTGGATTCGGTCGACGAGCTGTTACTTTTATTACGTGATAGCCATATTGAGAGCGTATAGGTCTTTTAGTATACTCCCCTGGATTCAGTGAGTAGCAAGCGTCTTCAAACTCAGGTACCATTCTTCCAAAAGGAAGGAAACCGAGATCACCATAGTTCGACTTTACCGATGGGTCTTCCGAATATCGAGATGCAAGTGAATCAAAGGGAACAGAAGGAATTTGATCGATAGCATTCACTGCACGTATATATGCCATAAGCGTATCTTCAGGTGTTGCATTTTTCTGAAGACGGAAAAGTATGTGGCTTACACGTATTTCTTCCTTTTTCTTTTCATAAAATCTTTGAACGCCCGGTTCTATAACCTCTTTCTCAATCATATAAGACTGAGCAACAGAGGTATTATAGGAATCCATCTCGCTTACAATAGCAGAATCCTTCTCCAGTCCCTGTGCGCGTGCTTCTTTGACCTTTAGTTTAAATTTTATCAGCAGGTCAAGAAATTTTTGCCGGTCTTCAAGCGACGTGGCAGCGCTTGTATCCCAGCCGCCGTTGTTTTTTACAAAATTGTCTTCAAAGTTGTGCAGTGTGATTTTTTCATCACCAATAGTAACAAGAATGGGATTGGATACCCCGCAACCGATGAAAAGAATAACTATAAAAAGAGGAACTCCAAGAATAAATATGCGTATCATAGTTCTTTTTACCTCTGATTTTGATTTTGAGATGATAGGTATAATACCTTAGTAAGTAAAAAAGTAATCAAAAATGGCTCAGCAAGCAACAAATTGTACGGGTAAAGCAAGAAGTAGAAAGCCCTCCTCGCGAAGGGCTTATCTATCTGTTGAAGTTTCTTCACTATAACTACGTATTACATTCTACTATTGAATTCTTATTTTTTGCTCAATTCTACAATCTCCTTCTTCCGTTTCAAAATCTGGTTTGCCTTCCCAGGTTCTAGGATAAACCATTGAGATGAATGAGAAGATTGAACAGTATACTTATTGATTGTTTTGTTCAACGAGAAGCGAATCTGTACATCGGCATACATCACCACCGCCATGATCTTTGGCGATATTATGCTGTCAATAAAGTCATCTGCTTGAAGATTGGAAAGTGAGGAAAGAACACCATCAATTACTGATTGCTGTGCTTTGTCTTTTCCGATAAGCCAAGTGCTGTCTTTGAGTGTTATCGAAAATGTCGTATCACCATATTGGTACTGCACTTCCTTTATTCTTTCTTTCGTTGTTGTGAATATTGTCTTATCGCGCCAATCTTTTATCGGACGGCTAAACATAGAACTGTATGCCCCTTCGACAAGGAGTACATCCTTGGAATTAATTTTGCGCGCGTACGACTCGGTATAACTTGCCGCCATCTTACCAAGAACAAACGATATCTTCTCAATTCCTTTTTCATACACCTTCACTTCTGTACCTGATTGGTCAACTTGAAAGACGGAATGCTTTTCCGGTTTGCTGGAGACAGTGCTCTTAACCTCAATGTTTTTTATCTGATGAATGATTTGACCGACATTTGCTTGATTTGCTTTATAGTTGATCGGTTGAGCGATATACCATTCAGCTCCGCGTTTTTCTAATGCAAGAGAAAATAACGGTGTTTTGATTTCTATTTTGTCTACCGATACCGAATCGATAACAGTTAAGAAACCCATACTTGCTGAACTTGCACTTTGTTCTCCGGGTTTTTGGAGAACAAGAAAGGCAACAATCAACAAAACAACAAACAATCCAATTAGAATGTATGTATTCTTCTTCATAGCTCTTTACCTTCTACATTCTCCAGTTTACAGTTGGCTTTCGATAGATCGTTTCAATGCGATGCGTCGTCTCCACCGCAGCAAACCATAACCAATAACAAGGAATGGCGGCAAGAGGAGGGCGCCATACTTTAAAATCTTCTTGGTTCCATCGGAGACCTGTTCCAATGGAGGTTGAGCAATGTCCTTAGAACGAATCGTAATCAAACCAGCATCGTCAGCAAGGAAATCTACAATGTTTATAAAGAACGTCAGATTCCCGCGACTTCCTGCAAAATCGTCTTTCATAAAATCACCGTCACCCACAACGATAATGCGCGTATCAGGACTTTTGGTCGTGTGTGGTACAAGAGATTTTCCTTCAAAGAAGCTCTTAAAAGAACCGCTCACTACCGCGGCCATTGGAATATTGGATTCTGCCAATTCTTCTGGCGTGTAGCGATGGAACGGATCAAGCAAAACAAATCCACTTTGTCGTCCGCTGTGTTTAGAAGAGCGAACTAAGACTTCTGCTTTCAATCCTTTATTTGCCGCCAGAGTTGTGTCAAGCGAGCTTACGAAGTAGAAAATGAGCCCCTGCAAATCTTTAACAATAGGATTTGACCGGTCAACATTGACAGCATTAGGAAGATAGGGAAATGGAATCTGACTTCGCATTTGAAATTGACCCTGATTTTGCATCACGGTAATGCTGGCACATTGTGCATCTCGCACTAAATCACTATTGATGCGGATACCATAATTCTCAAGCATATCTTCCAATCCAAGATCCACGGACTGAGCAACCTTGTACTGAGCATTAAGATCGACATTCATTTTGTTGAGCAGGAATGCCACTTTTCCGCCGCGCATGAGGTATTGATCGATTTGATAGTTCGCTGTATCGGAAAATTTTGTTTGAGGTGCTATGATAAGTAATGCCGCTAGATCTTGCGGAATCTCAGCAGTATTTGAACCCAGATCGACCGGCACTATTTCGTATTGTGCATTGATCTCTTGACTCGCATGCTGCATGCTGGTCATCGCCGTTTCCTGATGACCGGTAGTGTAACCGATCCGTTTTTTTGTGCGAGATGTTAACCGTTTGATCGCTGCACTGATATCATATTCCAGCGAGCCCAGATTTTGTATTACCGGTAAAACTTCTTTCTTGTCCTCATACATCATAACAAGACCGAGGAATGCGCGTTTCACTTCAAATTTATCTTCCTTCACGATTTGCACTTCTACCGGAGGAATTCCTGCCTGCTGTGCCTCGCGTTCATTCTTCTCGCCTTCCGGATTGATGAACTCGTAATGCAGATTACCCTTCGAGTATGCCTTATAGTCATTGAGAATGTCCAGCACAGCTCGACGATTGTTATTGTATGGTGCCGGCAGATCTTCCGTGAAGTATGCTTTCACCATCACACGATCATCAAGATTACGCACCAGGTTTTTACTTGCATCAGAAAGCGTGTACACTCCTGCTTTTGTCAAGTCGAGACGACCGAAGATGCGCACGGAAATGAAGTTCACCAGAATCAAAATTCCGAGAACCAACAGTGCCCGGAGAAGTGTTTGAGTTTTTTTAGTATTCATAGAAGTCGGAAATCAGTTTTCAATAATATTTGACATTTTCACATCGGATATCGGTATTACCACTTACGTCTTCCTAGCGAGACAACCGAGAGATACAACGAGAATCCGAGAACAGAAAGAAAATACACGATATCCCGCGTATCAATCACACCCCGTGCAATATTGGAGAAATGATAATCGACGCTCAGAAACTGCAGGATACCAGTTGCAAAGTCAGGCATGACAATCAACATCTTATCGATAAAAAAGAGGACGACGCAGAAAAATAAGCCAAGCATAAACGCAACGATCTGGTTTTCCGTTAAACTTGACGCCAACAGTCCTACCGCTACGTAGACACCCGTCATGAGCATCAACCCGAGGTATCCTCCCACGACAGGACCGTGGTCGATATCACCAAGAAACACAATGATAAAATAATAGACAAGCGTGGGAAGCACTGTAATGCCGACGAATGCCCATGATGCAAGAAATTTTCCAAGTACAATTTCTCTATCGTGGAGTGGCTTTGTGGAAAGGAGTTCTATTGTACCGGATTTCCTTTCTTCCGCCAAAAGGCGCATTGTCATCGCAGGGATCACGAAGAGGAAAATAATGCCGGCATATTCAAACATATTCCGCAGTGTCGCAATATTCACAAGAAAAATGTTGCTGGCATAGAACCAACCCATCAGAACAAAAAAGACCACTATAACTACATATGCGATCGCTGAATTGAAATATGAACGCAACTCTTTCCGAAAAATTGTACCTGTATTGCTTAAGCTTGGCAACGCTTTCATGTAATTCTCTATATTCATATGTGATTACTCATGATTATGATGACTCAGCTATTCAGTAGTTGTCAACTTACGGAATACTTCTTCCAAACTCGTTGCTTTGCGTGACATTTCCAACAATACCCATCCTTCGGATACCGCGCGCCGGAAAATTTCTTCCCGAATATCGCTGCCCTTGACGGTATGAATGGAGAACTTGTGCAGATTCCCTTCCTGTCCGCCGTACTCTACCGACTCAACTTGTGAAATTTCTTTGAACTTCGGATATATATCCGTCATTGCGTTGACAATCTTGTCTGCCGGTAATTTTAATTCTAGCGAAATTTTTTCTGATCCGCGGAAATCTTGCTGTAATTGTTCCAGTGTTCCATCAGCAACAATTCCTCCGTCATTGATGATGATGACACGGTCGCATGTTGCCTGTACTTCTGTGAGAATATGTGTGGAAAGTACAACGGTCTTTGCGCGGCCAAGCTGGCGGATGAGGTTGCGGATTTCCACAATTTGATTTGGATCGAGACCGCTGGTTGGTTCATCAAGAATTAAAACTTCGGGATCATGAATCATCGCCTGTGCAAGTCCCACACGCTGGCGAAATCCTTTCGACAACTCGCCTATGTCTTTGTGTCGAACTGCGGCAATACCGCAGACATCGATCATCTCTTTCAGACGGCTTTTTAATAATACGTCTTTCAGTCCATGCAAACGCGCAGAGTATTCAAGATATTCCAGAACGTTCATATCAAGATAGAGCGGATTCATTTCCGGCAGATAGCCGATTTTTTTTCGCACTTCAAATGAATGTTCTGCAATATCAAATCCTTCTACTTCTACCGAGCCTGAAGTCGGCGGCATGTAGCAGGTGATAATCTTCATTGTTGTGGTCTTCCCGGCGCCATTCGGGCCGAGGAAACCGAGAATTTCACCGGTTTTGACATCAAAGGAGATGTCGTTAACCGCCTTCTCGGTATCGTAGTATTTTGTCAGGTTTCGAACTGCTATAGCCATAGTGTCTTACAGTTTGTTGTTCAAAGATAACTCGGTCACTTGGAGCGCACTAAGTTTAAGAAAAATGAAGGACATTTTCAAGAATTACATACATTTTTTTTTGCCGGTCTATAGTACAAAAACAATTTGAACGAACGTAAGTAGACGCGCACACTATTACGAAGGTTCCCCGTATTATTTATGTATTTTATTTTTTTGCGGTATGATAACTGCTGTAAGACCAATCTTTTTGCGAAATGTATCTATCATAAAGGTTGAATAAAGAAATTGGTATACGGAAAGAAAAACAAATTATAACAATGCCGATTAATAAAATAATATTCTCATTCTTGTTCTTGTCGTCTGTATGGAAGCTGTAAGAATAACGCATAAACAGACAATTTCTATTCTTTTCTCGTCGACATCATCATATCCAATAGGAAGCGTAAGTTTTAGAAAACAACGGCAGGTTATTACGGTAAGAACCTGCCGTTGATATTATTTATTTTTAGGCAGTCGCAAAAGATGCGGATGGATCTTCAAAGTATTCTGAGACACCCTTAAAGTATTCTGGAAGACCCTTAAAGTATGCTGAGACACCCTTAAGGTATTCTGGAAGACTCTTAAAGGATGCTGAAACACCCTTAGGGTATTCTGGAAGACCCTTAAAGTATGCTGGAACACCCTTAAAGTATTCTTGGAAAGATATAAAAGATAATAATTGGCGAAATTGGATGAAAAATAGGGATTGAGGCAAGAAAATAGAAACCATAGGAGAAAAAGTAATGAAACTGACAGATCATTTTACATTGGAAGAAATGACGGTATCCGAGTATGCTGCACGGAATGGGTTGAAGAATACTCCATCTGAGACGGCAGTACAGAACCTGAAAATATTATGTAAAAACGTGCTAGAGCCAT
>Ga0182021_10011102_pt1 | contig 10683 bp, 9 predicted proteins | sample 612E3MmetaG_FD_120493 | JGI IMG/M metagenome (GOLD analysis project Ga0182021, IMG submission 120493) | Permafrost microbial communities from Stordalen Mire, Sweden - 612E3M metaG (Illumina Assembly) | ecosystem: Environmental > Terrestrial > Soil > Wetlands > Permafrost | place: Sweden...
AGGATTAATCCGTAAATTGCTTCCTGCAAGGGGAGTCCGATCTCTTGACATTTTTCAGCGTATTTTTTAAAATATTCCTGGGTAATTTCAACGCGATTATCGGATGTCAGCAATTTTCGTAAATTGCGGTAAAAATCAACGGCGTAAATTATCAACTTTTCCTTCTTTATGTTTTGATAATATGTCGTTCTTTTATTTTTTTGAACATCTTTTGCCCAATGTTCGGCAATTTCTTCGGCGTTTTGTTCGGTGACATCAAGAAGTTTAATCGAGTCTATCATAAGAATATTCTCCTTTCCCTGTACGTAAAGCTGTTATAAGAAAACGGTTCATATACAGCGTCATTATTTTTTACTTTTTCCCTTCTTCATAAGTTCCTGGTATTCTTTGGTCACCTCATAGGCTGCATAATCGAATAATAGAATTGTCCGTCCGAGAGTATCAAGCGCCTGCCGTTGATTAATACCGGAGCTAAATATTGCCTGGAACTCTGCATATAACCAGATATGCCGTCTCATCAGTATCAGTGCGTAAATTGTCTCTTTTGCCGGAATACCCATGGCAAAACTTTCCTGAGCATAACTTCTAAAATACCTCAATACATCATCCGTAATTTTTTCATCAAGAAACATCTTACTGAAATTCTGATAAAATCTTACACATTGATAATTGATAGCTTCGTCATCCAAACTTTTATATGTTGGCGTTTTGGCGTTACTCTTAACATCCTTTGCCCATCTTGCTGTAATCTTTTCCGCATGTTTTTCTGCTAATTCTAAATATTTAATGGCATACGTCTTCATTATTAATCTCCTTTCCATCAAAACTTAACTTGAATGTCTGATATTAATATAAAACATGATGTTTGAATTGACAATATATTTTTATATGTAATTATTCATTGTCTTAATTATATCTCCTTCGAGGTTGCCGCCTTGTGTGTTATAACGATCAACCACCGATTTTAATCTTGAATACGCTTCATCGTCGGCAAGGTCATCAAGTTTTCTTAATACGCCACTTCGCCGTCCCAGGCGAAAAATGAGTCGGTCTTCAGCGGAAAGGTCAAAAAATCTTCTAATTGCCGATAAAATTAAGGGTTTATCTTCGGGAAATTCTCCTTCCAATTCTTCCAGCAGATTTAATATGTGATCGCTGGCCAGATATGTTCCCTGAACATTCAGATTTTCGATAAATAAATTTATTTCTCTAAGAATATCTTCATCATTCAACGGTTGGAATTCACCTTTTTTCCTTAACTCATCCATCTGGGTGCCCGGTACAACACACAGCGTGCGTAACCGAATAAAATCAGGATTGATCGCATTAATGACTCTGGCGCTCTCCAAAGCATGCTGATGAGTCCATTTTGCTCCGCCTAATCCGGGCATTACGTATTCGCTGAGTTCAATGCCTGCTTGTCTAATATTAAGACCTGCTTTAATATGATCGCTGGCCGTAACACCTTTGTGAATTAAAGATAAAACTTCGTCACAGCCGCTTTCCATACCGATGTGGATGCGGGAAAGACCGGCCTTTTTTAATTGCTCAAACTCATCAACGGTCTTTCTCGCCGCCGTGTGTGAACGGCAATAAGACGTGATTCTTTTTATTTGAGGAAACTTTTCCCTCAGAAAATCAAGAATAGCTAAAAGATCGTCGGTTTTCAAAATCAACGAATTGGCATCCTGCAAAAAAACATTTTCGCCTCCGAAGTAAAGCCACCCCGCCACAGTTTGAAAAAAATCATTATTAAAAATTTCACTATTGTAAATCTGCTTTAACACATTTCTGTTAACATGGCCGTCCTCTCCCAGTTTTAAGGAAAAACCGGTGATTTGATCGGCAATATCTTTCATTGTTTGAATATCTTTTTTCACTTCTTCCACACTTCTTAGTTCAAACTTGCTGCCACGGTATGTATGACAGAAAGAGCATTTGTTCCACGGGCAATTTCTGGTGACGCGAATTAAAAGGCTTGTCGCTTCGCTGGGGGGACGAATCGGTCCCTGTTCAAAACAGTTATTCATTTTTACCTCTTAGAGCTATAATAAGCTTTAATATAGCTATTATTTATTTTTCGGCAAGAGAGGAAAAATTAAATTAAGGCAGGAAAAAAATAGGATTGCGCGCTTTGCCCTGCAGGCGGATTTCAAAATTAATATATGCGTTACCGGTATCATCAGTTTCTCCCACTATTGCAATCGTTTCCCCTTTTTTGATGTTTTGATCTGTCTTGACATATCTTTTCTTCAGATGTGTATAGACTGTGGCAAGATTGTCTTTATGTCGGATAATAACTGTTTCCCCATAATTTTTTAATTGGGACGAGAAAATAACGGTTCCAGATGCTGCAGCCTTCACTTTTGTTCTCGCAGGGGAAACAATTTTAATCCAGTTATTGTAAGTTTTGTTGGGCTGAATACCGAAACTGGTAGTCACACTGCCATGCACTGGCCAGATAAACATCTTTTTATCTATTTTTATCTTTTCCCCAGGTGTTTTTGTTTCGGATTTCGATACGGATTGTTCGTCAGACAGCGTTTGGCCCGTAATATTTTCCGACGGTCGAGATTGTTCGCGAAGCGCAACTTTCGGCTGTTGTATTTCGGGGGATTTTACTATGGACGGCAATTTATTTTCATCCGGAACTGGCGGTGCCTCAGTTGCGGTTTTTCTTTTTTTTCCGGCGTCTTTTCCCGCAAGGCTTTTAACATTACTGGAAATGTCTTTCTTGGCTTTTATATCTGCCGCCGTATTTATAGCTTTCACACTTGTCGCAATATCATCAATTACTTGATTGGCGTTGGGAATAAATATAATCGAACCTTCTTTAACTGAATCGAGATCAGTTATATTGTTCGTTTCTATTAAATCTTGTAATTTGACATGATAAGCGCGGGCAATCATCCGAACCGTTTCATTTATTTTTACTCGATGATAGACACCCCTAGTCGGAGTCTTTTGTATCTGCGGGCTGAAACAAGAAAGAATTAACAACAAAGCCAGAAAAATAAAAAAACCTGACGCTAATGCAGGTTTTATTTTTTCCATCCGCTCTCTCCAATTAAGCTGACGAAGCGGCATCCGCCTAAATCCTCTTTGATAATTTCCTGCTGATTTTCAACAGGACGGGTAAGTTTATATAATGTTTGCACATCGCGATCGCCTACAGGAACAACCATTCTTCCGCCAACAGCAAGCTGTTCGACCAAATACTGAGGAATTTCGGGTGCTGCGGCTGTAGTGATGATGGCGTCAAAAGGAGCTTCTTCTCTCCATCCGTAAGAGCCATCGCCGACTCTTATGGCTACATTGTAAAAATTAAGTTTATCAAGAATTTTGCGCGCGTTTGTTGCAAGAGAAGCAATGCGTTCAACGGAAAAAACACGATCGGTCAGAGAAGCCAATACCGCCGTTTGATAACCGGAACCGGTGCCGATTTCCAGGACCCTTTCCCTTCCCTTTAACTCCAACGCCTGCGTCATTAGCGCGACTATAAATGGTTGCGAGATAGTCTGATGTTCATCAATAGGAAGAGGACTATCATTATAGGCCTGATCCATCAGTCCTTCGTCAATAAAAAGATGCCGTGGGATGGTACTCATAGCTTTCAATACCCGGACATCGCTTATAGCGCGCGATTTAATCTGCGTTTCAACCATCCGCGTCCGTTGCTTCTTGTATCTATCCATTAAGTTGTCCACATTTTTTCTTTTTTTTCGGGAATCCGGTAAATAGCCTGAATCACTTCATGCCGCCGTAAACCCAGCGCTTCCCTTGTAACAATGAGATAATAATATTGCAGTTGGGCTTTTTTACGAATAGAATTGAATTGATCAATGCTCAAGTTGATTTCTTCACAGACCCTTTGCTTTTTCTGCAACATTTCCGAGGTATGTTTATTCCGGATAAAAGTATTTAAAAGAGATAACTTTGCTTCGATTTCCTGATCTTTGCGCGTCAACTGTTTAATAGCTTCATCAACAGCCATTCCGGCTCTGCTCAATACTGCAGCTTTTTCCCGCAATAATTCTTCAAGCAAATTGTCTTGTTGGTCATTTTTTCTTTTCTGCGATAATTGCATGATTCTTCCTCTTACTCCAACAAGAAGAGCCTCTATCATTTCAGAGTTTGTTCCGGTTATAGATCAGCCGTTCAGGGGAAAAGATTAAAGATCCTCATTTTCCTTGTTAATTAAGTATTTGGCGATCACGGCATTTGTCGAATAATCCTGCTTTTTGCCTTTTATCAACTGACGAAGAACTTTAATGTCTGATTTCCAGACTATATCGCCCGGCGCGATGAAGCAAAAACTTCCCGGTATGTGTGTTGAACTTATTACTTGATTTTTATAATAAAAAAATTCTTTACTTGTTTCCGTTGGAAAAGAACGCACGATGGGTGGAATGTCAGTGGGGAGAAACCATAGTTTGATTTCTCGTTCCGCGTCCCCGGAATTAGCGGAGGCGTGAATCAGGTTATCTGATCTTTCCCCGATAAATTTTCCTTTTTCATCATACAGTGGAATTACGGTTCCCAATGCGCGAATGCAACCCGGCCTTTGCGCTCTTGCCTCGTGAGGATTTGTATTGCCGCAGATTTCCCGGATGTTCTTAATGGCATTTGGTCCCCGATAGAGTATCGCTATTACTCTGCGTTTCGAGGGATCATCCGGATAATGCAGATAACCACGAATGTAATCTAAAAGAGAAGGATAGAAAAATTTCCCCTTATGCTCGGCATAATGTTCTTCAGCTAGTGCGAGATTTACGGCAACGACCTTCAGTGCCGCGAAACGCAATCCGGTATGAAATTCAGAAAACTGCGAAAGTATATATCCGGTTAATGAATTCTTGAGAGCGTCAGGTTTGATAAGTACAAGCGAACTTTCTCTGTTTAGTTCTGCCATTTAGAGTCTCCTTGTTTTTGGAATATGTATAAATTCTTCAATTCTGTTTGTTAGATTACTTGCTTTGAAGCCCGTGAAGTATAAGAGAAGTGTTTGTTCGTGTCAATAGAATATATGCGGCAGAATATCAAACCAGAATTTGATTTGCGATCCAGTCATTCAATGATTGCAGCGCTTGATTTACAAGATGGGCGTTTCTTTCTTTCTTTTTTAATTTTTTTTCAGGCAATGTATCCAGTAAACCAAAATTAATATTCATGGGCTGAAAGCGGTCAGTCGATTCAGCGGAAACAATATAATGGAGCAGCGCTCCGATGGCTGTTTTCTTAGGCGGCGGTTGCAGTTGCTTTCCTTCGATGATGAAGGCGGCATTTAATCCGGCCAGAAGTCCCATGGCTGCCGATTCAGTGTATCCTTCAACGCCGGTAATCTGACCCGCAAATAAAATATTGTTATTTGTTTTAAGTTGCAGTGAGGTGAGTAGAAGGGAAGGGGAATGAATAAAAGTATTACGGTGAATGCTGCCATAGCGGGCAAATTGAGCGTTTTCGAGGCCGGGAATAAGACGAAAGATGCGCCGCTGTTCCGGCCATGTCAGTTTTGTCTGAAAGCCGACCATATTAAAAAGAGTGCCGGCCATGTTTTCCCGGCGTAATTGAACTACAGCATAAGAAGCTAAACCTGTTTGGGGATGGACAAGACCCACCGGTTTCATCGGACCGAAAGCAAGGCTTTTTTCTCCGCGGGAGGCCAATATTTCTACCGGTAAGCAGCTTTCAAAATGGCGGATTTCTTCAAAAGGTTTTACGGCTACCTTTTCGCCAGTCAGCAGTTCCTGCCGGAACTTCTCATATTCTTCTTTACTCAACGGACAATTCAGATAATCGGGAGTACCTTTATCATAGCGGGATGCCCAGAAAACCTTGTCCATGTTAATAGAGTCTGCCTCGACTATCGGCGCTATGGCATCATAAAAATAGAGATATGAACGGCCCAGCATTCGGGCTATTTCTTGTGCCAGAGCATCGGAAGTGAGCGGTCCGGTGGAAATTATTGTTGATGAATCTTGCGGAATTTTAGTAACCTCAATCCTGCTCAGTGTGAAGTTCTTCTGGCCCTGTAGCTGCGCTTCCACCTCTTGGGCAAATTGAGTGCGGTCAACGGCCAGAGCGGAACCGGCGGCGACAGCTGTTTTATCCGCAGCCATTATTATTAATGAGTTGAGGCGGCGCATTTCTTCTTTGAGCAATCCGGGAGCGTTATCAAGAGAATTGGATTTGAGAGAATTGCTACAAACTAATTCCGCCAGATGTTCCATTTTATGGGCGGGAGAAAATCTTTGTGGCTTCATTTCATGAAGATGAACGGCATGACCGCGCCGCAATAGCTGCCACGCCGCTTCGCAGCCGGCCAGGCCCCCGCCGATAATTGTAACTCGTGCAGACTTCATTCAACTGTTAGGTATTTTTTTGATGTTTTTGCAGTCGGGATAACCTGTGCAGCCAAGGAACTGGCCATAGCGGCCTCGCTTGACGGCCATCGGCTTGCCGCACGATTCACAAACTTCATCTGACAATACAGTTTCCTTCGTCATTACCTTGCCATCCTTACCCGTCTTCTTGATGTTTTTGCAGTCGGGGTAACCGGAGCAACCCAGGAACTGACCATAGCGGCCGCGCTTGATGGCCATTGGCTTGCCGCACAATTCGCAAATTTCATCGGTTGTCGGCGCTTCCTGTGCGATGATTTCGCCGTTTTCGTTTTTTGCGGCGTTCATAGTATTCTTGCATTCCGGATAACCCGAACAGGCCAAAAACTGTCCAAAACGCCCCTCTTTGACCAGCATGGGTTTACCGCATTTATTACATTTAATATCCGTTGTTTGTGTCTCCACGTGTTTTACCTTTCCATTTTCATCATGTGTGAAATTCATGGTGTTTTTACATTCGGGATAATTTGAGCAACACAGAAAGCGCCCGTTTTTCCCCCATTTAATCACCATGGGTGATTTACATTTTTCGCAAACCAAGTCGGTCGGAGTCTCTTCAAGCTTGACGTTGCGCATTTCGTCTTTTGCTTTATCCAATTCCTTGGAAAAGAGCTTATAAAAATCATGGAGAGTTTTAACGCGCTTGTTGTCGCCGTTTTCAATGGCATCCAGTTTATTTTCCATGGCCGCCGTAAACTCCAGATCCAAAACCGTCGGGAAACTTTTAACTAAGAGCTCGGTGACGATCTTACCCAGTTCTGTCAGGAAGAATTTGCCTTTTTCCAGGCGAACGTATTCACGGTCCTGAATGGTGGAGATAATTGTAGCATAGGTGCTCGGCCGTCCAATTCCCTTTTCTTCAAGTTCACGAACCAGAGATGCTTCCGAGAAGCGAGGCGGGGGCTGCGTGAATTTTTGTTCCGTATTCAATTTGAGAAGCTTCATTATTTCTTTTTCTTTAACTTCCGGCAGAAGCTTGTCTTTGCCGTTTTCCTCTTCTTTTTCGTCTTTTCCTTCAGTGTATACAATGGTGAAGCCGGGGAATTTCAGGACTTGACCTTGGGCGCGGAAAATACAATTGGCGCCGGCAATATCAATGGTGGTTTGATCGAAAATGGCCGGATTCATCTGGCTGGCCACAAAGCGGTTCCAGATGAGCTGGTAGAGTTTAAATTGCTCAGCGGAGAGGTATTCTTTAATATCCTGCGGTTTATTGGCCATGCTTGACGGACGGATGGCTTCATGCGCGTCCTGCGCTTTTTGCGCGGTCTTATAAGTATGAGGCTTCAGCGGCAGATAATTGGATGAATAATTTTCTTTGATGTAGTCACGCACGGCGGTAAGCGCTTCATCGGCTATCCGGTAAGAGTCTGTTCTCATATACGTGATGAGACCGACAGAGCCCTCTTTTCCCAGTTCAATTCCTTCATAAAGTTTCTGGGCAACGCTCATGGTTTTCTTTGCCGAAAATCTCAGCCAGCGGGAGGCTTCCTGTTGTAACTTGCTGGTCGTGAAAGGTGGCAGGGCTGAACGCTTGAGCTCTTTTTTATCCAGTTTTTCCACGCTAAAAGAAGCTTTTTTCAAGGTCTGGCAAAGTTTGGCGGCTTGTTCACCATTGGCGACTTTTACTTTTTTGCCGTCTATCTTGAGTAATTTGGCGTCAAAAGGAGGGGGATTGTTTCCCTCAAATTGCGCCAGAAGGTTCCAGTATTCTTCAGGGACAAATTTATTGATTTCGTCTTCTCTTTCGCAGATTATTCTCACAGCAACGGATTGAACCCGGCCGGCGCTCAGTCCTCTCTTGACTTTATCCCAGAGGATAGGACTGATCTGATAGCCAACCAACCGATCCAGAATGCGGCGGGTCTGCTGTGCTTCATACTTATTGAAATTTAGCTCCAGAGGATTATTAATTGCTTCTAATACTGTTTTTTTTGTGAGATCATTAAATAGAACGCGATATATATTTTTATTTTTGGTGTTTACCACCTCGGATATATGCCAGGCAATGGCTTCTCCTTCGCGGTCGGGGTCGGGGGCCAGATAAATATTTTCCACATTTTTGGCAGCTTTTTTCAATTCATCAATAGTCTTCTTTTTGGCTTCAATCACAGTATAAGTTGGCTCAAAATTATTTTTCAGATCAATACCCAGAGTGCTTTTAGGCAGATCTTTAATATGTCCCATCGAAGCTACGGCGTTAAAATCAGCTCCAAGAAATTTTTTTATTGTTTTAACTTTTGTGGGAGATTCCACAACAACTAACGACTTCGCCATGATTACTCCTTATAGTCAATTAAAAGGAAAGTGTCATTTTCAAGTGGCAATTTCCATGGAAGATAAGATTAAGTTTTTTGCCCCTATAAATGGAAGAAGATATTTTGTAAAGATATATTTGCTATGATGACAACGTAATTATTTCTTCAGAGAAAAGAATTTACCCGAATGCTGCTGAATAATGCCTTTTAATTCCAATGTCGTCAATGCGCCTAAAATGTCGGCAGAGGATAAGCCGGTTGAAGAAATTAAATCATCAATATGAACGCGGCTGCCGGAAATATAGCTAATGATTTTTTGATCAACAGTACTCAATATTTCGGCGGGTTTAGCGGCAATGACCTCGGAGTTGGAAACAGAAGGTGGTTTTAATACAATTGTTCCATCGAATTGGGGAAAAATTTCTTCCAGAATATCATCGATATTTTCAATTAATTTTGCCCCCTGCTTAATTAATTTATTTGTTCCGCGTGAACCTGCGGAATCGATACTTCCGGGGACGGCGAAGACTTCACGTCCTTGTTCCAACGCGAGTCTCGCTGTTATGAGAGAACCGCTTTTTTCTCCCGCTTCTACGATTACGACGCCATAGGACATGCCGCTGATGATACGATTGCGTGTCGGGAAATTGGCTGAGAGTGGCGGTGTACCTGGCGGGAATTCAGAAATGACAGCGCCATTTTGAATGATATCAGTAAATAATTTTTTATTTTCCGGAGGATAAATGACGTCCAGTCCGCTGCCCAGAACGGCAATAGTTCTGCCATGCGCGGTCAGCGCTCCGCGGTGTGCCACAGAATCAATGCCTCTGGCCATACCGCTGACAATAGTTAAACCTTTTAGGGCAAGTTCGCGGCTGATCTTTTCCGTCGTGTATTTGCCGTAAGTGCTGGCCAGTCTGGAGCCGACTACGGCAATATTTATATCATTTTTATTCAGGTTGCCTCGAACATAAAGAAAAGGAGGACGATCATATATATTCATGAGTTTTGCGGGATAAAGTTCATCTTGATAAGTAATTATTTTAATTTCATTTTTGTCAATAAGTTCAAGTTCTGCTTTAACTTTACCCCAATCATTAAAACCAACGATTCCTGCGGCGATGTTTTTGGAAATTCCCGGAATTTCATTTAATTTTGAAACAGGTGCGGCAAAAATTGCGGGTAGGGAACCAAACCTGTCCACTAATGCCGGGAAAGTAATATTGCCGACACCGGCGATAGATTTTAGCGCAATCCAGTATTTTAAAAAATCGTAATTCATAATTGTTTGATCAGGAACTCAAGCAACAAACTCCGCATTGGTGGATATGGTCTTGACGGAAAATTATGTGAAAGCTACATCTTGTTTGCCCGACATGTCAAGTAAATTGAATGCGATGGCTCAAATTAGTTGCTTAAATTTAATCTTTGAGTTAGGAATCCATTATTCATTATTATTCTTTTAAAGAGGTATTTATGTTGAAGATAAAGAATTATTTTATCTTTATTGTGAGACTCAAATTTCAAAAACGAAGTGCATTGAAATTTGTAAGTCGAACAATCCCGCACAGCGGAGGGTATAATATCCAGCAGCGTGCTGCGAAATTGTTCCCAAAGTTTGTTTTAAAGTTAATGCCCGTGATTATTTTCGCGCTGATTGTTTATCCATTTGCAACCTTTGCTCAGAATAGTTTAAATCAGGAAAAGAATAAAACTGCTATTGGGCAAAGTATTCAGAAACCTTTAAACAATAATGATGGAAAACAGAAAAAAGTCGGATTGACTATAAATCCGCAGGAAATTAATTTAGGAACAATTACTACGGATAAGACAGGTGAAGGTATATTTACATTAAAGAGCACCGGTTCTGAAGTCATTGATTGGTCAACAGAAGGGCCGGAAACTTGGAAAAAAGTCGAAAACCAGAAACTATCCGGTGTTTTAAAAAATAAAACCGATTCTTTGCGCGTGGGAATCTGCTTATTGCCTAAAGAGTCAAAAGAGTCAGAAGACAAACAAAAAAA
>Ga0182021_10011103_pt1 | contig 10683 bp, 12 predicted proteins | sample 612E3MmetaG_FD_120493 | JGI IMG/M metagenome (GOLD analysis project Ga0182021, IMG submission 120493) | Permafrost microbial communities from Stordalen Mire, Sweden - 612E3M metaG (Illumina Assembly) | ecosystem: Environmental > Terrestrial > Soil > Wetlands > Permafrost | place: Sweden...
CAGCGGTCGGACTGGCGGCTTTCCACTGCTTGCGGATTGAAGGTCTTGTCCAGCATTTGGTGCTCGATGGCAGATCCGAGCGATCGCCTCAAAGGATCGCCCGATCCGCGAAAATTAATGGATACCCGTCCCGAACCACTTGTCGGCAACCTCATCCTGGTTGACCTGAGGATCATAGATCGAAACGTTAAGGCTGAGGTCGCGTGCGTTGAGGCGACCGACCGCGGCCAGCAACTGGAACGAGATGAGCAGCGCGTCATGTTGCGCCGTCACCAGATTGACCTGGGCCTGCAGCAAGTTCTGCTCCGCCGTCAAGGAATCCAGCACGGTGCTGGTGCCGACCAGAGCCTGCTGCCGCGTGCCTTCGGCCCCGATCTCGGCCGCGTTCACCTGCGCCGTCAGCGCTTCGATATTGGCGCGCGAAGCCATCAACTGCTGCCACGCCGATATCGCGGTCTGCCGCGCCACGCGCTTGGCGTCCTCGATCGCGATCAGATACTGGTTCGCCGTCTGTTTCGCCTGCCGCACCTGGGAGGATGCCGAGCCGCCGGTATAAATCGGCCAGTTCATCTCGACGGCGACGCTGCCGGTGTCGACGTGAACGACCCCGCCCTTAGACCCCGCGGCAGCATTCAACGACGAATAAGAACCGTTCGGACCGGGGTACAGGCGCGAATAAGTGCCCACCACCTGCACAGTCGGCAAACGCGCCCCTTCCGCGAGATCGATCCCGTCCCGCGCCGCCCGCTCGACGAATTCGGCCGCCTTGACGGCCGGGTTGTTGGTCTCCGCCTCGGCGACAGCGTCCTCGAGGGAATCCGGCAGGCGATATTTGAAGACCGGCTGCGCCAGCTTTCCCGGCGCCTGTCCGACGACGCGCTGGAAGGCGGCGCGATCGCTTGCCAGGCTACCGACCGCCGTCGTGTGCTGCGCCTTCGCCTGCTGGTAGGAGGATTGGGAGAGCGCGACATCGGTTCGGGTCACCTCGCCTACACGAAACCGGTCGGTTTCCGCATCGAACTGCCGCTTCAACACGCTTTCGTTATTGGCGGTCAAATCGACCGTCGACTGGTCGCGCACCACATCCAGATAGCTCTGCGCCGCCGCGAACAGGACGCTCTGCTCCGCCGCGTCGAGCTGAGCCTGCCCCGCCTTCACCGTGTTGGTGGCCTGGCTCGTCTGGGCGACTGTCCTCCCGCCGCGATAGATGTTCTGGACAACCTGAACGCCCACCGACTTGTCGGTGTTGTAACCGTTGGAGTTGGCGGAGCCGCCAAAAAGGCTGGTCTGCTGGTGGTCGAAGTTCTCAGGCCGATAACCGGTGTGGGTCCGCGTGACGTTGCCGTTGAGGGCCACGGTCGGGCGCCAGTTCGATAGCGCCTGCGGCACCTGCTCGTCCGTGGCCCGCAACTGCGCGCGCTGGGACTCCAGCTGCGTGCTTTGAACATAGGCAGTGGCCAGCGTGTCATCGATCGTCTGCCCCTGCGCCACGCCGTAGCTGAAGATCGGCAACAGGACCGTGGATAGCAGGAGGCGTTTCAGCGGACCGTTCATCGGAATAGCCCTAGTACCGTTGCAGTTCAGGGGCCACCAAGCGCGCCCAGGCATCGATCCCGCCGACCAGATTGATGGCGTTGGCGAAACCCTGCGAGCGCAACCAGGCCGTCGCGCTGGCGCTGCGGCCACCGTGATGACACATCGCGACCACAGACCGTACGAGATTGGCCAGCATGGCCATCGCGCAGCCGGTGCCCGCTCCCACTACCATGGCCTTATCGCTCAGAGTCGGGAGCACCTCCTGCAGCAACCGCTGGTCGTCAACACGGTTCGTCCCGATTTGGCTCTCAACCATGTTGAGGCGCGCCTTGGCGGAGATGTCGCCTTGACGACGAGTGACTATCACAGTTGAGAACATGGGAAGCCTCGCTCACCGCCGCGAGCCAAATCTCGTTTGTGAAGTGGGGAAGTATCCTAATTTGACGATTCAACGTACCAGACGCTGATAACGATGAGGGGGACATTGTCTTTCATCGTCATCACCGTTTCGCTCCGTTCAATCGCGACCTGAGGTGATAGAGCGGATAGCCATTCATTAACTTCACCTTCAAGCTTAACGGGATCGCCCCTTCTAAAAATCTTTATCCTCGCCACGCCCAATTAAGCTCACTCCTGATTTGGGTTCACGAACATTCGCAACTCTTACCGCTGCCGCCGGCGAGTCAATCGGTGGGGGATGTAGCACGGCAAAGAACTGAAGTGGATCCGGGTTCTGGGACCGGATTGAACGATTGGATCGTGGACCGTTTCGTCAAGACAAACAGAGCCGAAGGTGAAGAAGACGAGACGGCGCACCAAGGTCTGGTTGGCCCGAGCGTCGACGAAGACGAAGTTGTCGACATCCTAGGCGGACAGCAAGTTGGCGATGATGATGTGATACTTGATCGAACGGGCAGCTTCTCGGTGATCTCGGCCGCGAGCAGGTCGCCGACGATCGGCCCGAACGCGCTTCTCGATATCGACGTAACCGGAAAGGCTGCCCTTTGCCTCGTCCCTGCCACGCACCATCGCCCCCCCCCGTATCATTCCGAGAGCGAATCACGACTGCCATGAGATCGCAACCAATTTCAGCAACCTGCTAGTGGATATAGTTAATTCTTTCAGCACGGAATAACATAGTAATGGGGATAAGCGTGCCCGCGCCGGATTGGAATACCTAAAATTAGTGATGCAACTACCGTCGCGACCATGAAACACTCTGGTGCCGCACAAGCAACCGCGCGCGCTTTAGATGCCAGGAGGGGATTAGTGGTGGTATTTCGCTTACAGAGCATCTTGATGCGTGTTTCCGATGGTGCTCTGCTCAACATTTTACCGTAAAATTTCAGTGCCTGACCCGAAAAGAAGTTGGGTGATATTAGTGACCCATGATTCGGTCGGTGTTGCGAAGCATCGACGGATAGGCACATGTGGACGGATATCACCCGCGAGAAACTGCCCGCAAAGGGCCGCGGCATTCAAGCGATCTGACGGACGCGGAGTGGGCGTTTCTAGAACCGCATTTTCCGCCCCGATTGGGGCTTGGGTGACCACCCAAGCCCCAATCGGGGCGGATGATCATGGATGGACTGTTCTACATGCTGCGCGGCGGTTTGTCGTGGCGGATGCAGCTCATGGATTTCCCGCCGGCTTCGACAGCGCAAAACTATTTCTACGCTTGGCCGGACAGTGGCCTTTGGAGCTACCTCGCCGATGGGTCGTCGAGCGCACTTTCGCCTGGTTCGGCCGCAACCGGCGTCTCGCCAAGGACTTCGAGGCCACCATCGAGAGTTCAACCGCTTGGCTCCCGATAGCCTCCGAAGGAAATCACGGTGGCAGATAATCCCGTTCGGTTAGTTCAATTCCGCAGATTCGGTGATGACCGTGGATGGTTTTCCGAAACCTTCAGGGAAAAGGATTTCCTGAGCCAGGGAATCAACGTGCGGTTCGTTCAGGATAACCATTCGCTTTCGCGGACGCGTGGCACATTGCGGGGAATTCATTTCCAATCGCCCTCCCACGCACAGGACAAGCTGGTCCGTTGTGTCCGCGGCAGCATTTTCGATATCGCCGTGGATATCAGAAAGAACTCGCCGACCTACGGAAAATGGGTCGGAGCCGAGTTGACGGCCGAGAATGGAAAGCAACTTTTTGTGCCGATCGGTTTTGGGCACGCGTTTGTGACGCTCGAACCGGACACCGAGGTCATTTATAAGGTGAGCGCCTACTACGCCCCCGAATGCGATGGCGGCATCCGGTGGGATGACCCCGACATCGGCGTGGACTGGCCGCTGACGACCGGTTCGCCCCAGCTTTCGGCAAAGGATCTGGCGCTACCGAGTCTTAAGGAATTCGAAAGCCCATTCGAATATGACGGGCGCCCCCTCGCCCCGCTCGCCCCCTAGAGACCCCGCTGATGGCGAATTCTTCCCTGCGCGTATTGGTGACCGGCGGCTCCGGTTTCATCGGATCCGCTCTGATCCGCAGACTGATCGTGCAGAGCGAGCACCTGGTGCTCAATTTCGACAAGATGACCTACGCGGCGACGTGGGGATCGCTTGAGAGCGTCGAGCAGAACCCGCGATATCGTTTCGTGCAGGCGGATATCTGCGATCCGGTGATGGTGGCTGCGGCATTCGAGAGCTTCGACCCGGATATCATCGTTCATCTGGCGGCGGAAAGCCATGTCGACCGCTCGATCGATGGCCCCGGTGAGTTCATCCAGACCAACATCGTTGGCACCTACACGCTGCTGCAGGCCGCGCTCGATCACTATCGGCGGTTGCCGGGAGCCCGGCAGGACAGGTTTCGATTCCACCATGTCTCCACGGACGAAGTGTTCGGATCGCTGGGCGCGACCGGACTTTTCATGGAGACGACACCTTACGATCCTCGGTCTCCCTATTCAGCCTCGAAGGCATCCTCCGACCATCTGGTCCAGGCCTGGGGCCATACCTACGGCTTGCCGGTGCTGCTCACCAACTGCTCGAACAATTACGGCCCCTTTCATTTCCCTGAGAAACTGATCCCGCTGATGATCATCAAGGCGCTGTCGGGGGAAATGCTGCCGATTTACGGCAAAGGCCACAACATTCGCGACTGGTTGTACGTGGGAGATCATGCCGCGGCCCTGCATTTGGTTTTTGAGACCGGCCAGCCCGGCGAGACCTACAATATCGGCGGTTCGGCGGAGCGGAAGAACATCGATGTGGTGGAATCCATCTGCTCCATCCTGGACCTCCTGCGGCCGCGCCAGGATGGCCTGAGGTATCGCGAACAGATCGGTTACGTCGCCGACAGGCCAGGGCACGACCAGCGCTACGCCATCGACGCGTCCAAGATCAAACGCACCCTGGGATGGGCGCCCAGGGAGAGCTTTGAGAGCGGTATCGAGAAAACCGTGCAATGGTATCTCGACAACGAAACCTGGTGGCGAGAAATTCTCGGCCGGACCAACGCCAGCGAACGGCGCGGGCTGAGCGCGCTCCGGCAAGCCGATCCGGTGCCGGCATGATGGACATTCTGATCACCGGCGGACAGGGGCAGTTGGGCATCGAGCTTCAGGCGCTCAACTGGCCATCCGACGTGCGGGTCCATGCGCCGGCGCGCAGCGAGCTCGACCTTGGCAGCCACAGCAGCGTACGCGCGGCTTTTGCCGGGCGCCGGTATGACGCGGTGATCAACGCCGCCGCCTACACCGCGGTGGACAAGGCGGAAAGCGACGCCGAGGCCGCCTTTCTGGTCAACGCGCAGGCGCCGGCCTATCTGGCCGAGGCAACCAAGGTGGCCAGCGCGGCCCTGGTTCACGTGTCGACCGACTATGTCTTCGACGGGCAAAAGGCGGATGCTTATGACGAGAGCGACCCGGTCAACCCCCTCGGAGTCTATGGCGCCAGCAAGGAGGCCGGCGAACGGGCGGTTCGCGCCGGCAACAGCCACTCGGTGATTCTGCGCACGGCCTGGGTGGTGAGCCCGCACCGCCAGAACTTCATCAAGACGATGCTGCGGCTTGGCGCCGAGCGTCCGACTCTGCGGGTGGTCGACGACCAGCGCGGCTGCCCGACATCGGCCACCGATCTGGCCAGCGCGGCGGCGCGGATTGCCTTGCGTCTTGCCCGGGACCCGGCAGCCCCGACCGGCACGTACCATTTCGTCAATGGCGGTGACACGACCTGGTGCGGACTGGCCCGCCATGTCTTCACGATCGCGGCCTGTCTGGGCGGACCCAACCCGGCGGTCGACGGCATCGCCACCGCGGACTATCCGACGCCGGCGCGGCGGCCCGCGAACTCGCGACTTTCGACCGCGAAAATCACGCGGGATTATGGTTTCGCACCCAGATCCTGGCGACAGGCGATGAGCGACATCGTCGCCACCCTGCTGGGAGCCGGAACCGATCGAGGATTTTCATGAAGGGCATCATTCTGGCCGGCGGCTCCGGCACAAGGCTTCACCCGGTGACGCTCGGGGTCAACAAGCAGCTTCTGCCGATCTATGACAAGCCGATGATCTATTACCCGCTATCGGTGCTGATGCTGGCGGGCATCCGCGACATATTGATCATCTCATCGCCCGAGTATGTGGGCAGCTATGAGGCGCTGTTCGGGACCGGCCAAGCCCTGGGCATCAAGATCAGTTATGCGGTGCAGCCGCGGCCCGAGGGGCTGGCGCAGGCCTTCATCATCGGCCGCGATTTCATCGGCTATGACGACGTGATGCTGGTGCTGGGCGACAATATCTTTTTCGGCGCCGGCCTGCGGCAGCAGCTCTCGACCGCGATCGCCAGGAATGCCGGAGCCACGGTGTTCGCCTATCATGTGGCCAATCCCGAGCAGTATGGTGTGGTGGAGTTCGACGCCTTCGGTTGTCCGGTCGATATCGTGGAAAAGCCGCTGAAGCCGGTATCACCCTGGGCCGTGACCGGCCTCTATATCTATGACAATCGCGTGCTGGACATCGCGGCATCGATCGAGCCGTCGACCCGCGGCGAGCTCGAGATCACCACCGTCAACATGGAATATCTGAACCGCGGTGCCTTGTCGGTGGAGCGACTGGGGCGCGGCTATGCGTGGCTGGATACCGGCACCCATGACGCACTGCTGGAAGCGGCCGAATTCGTTCGAGCGGTGCAGCACCGGCAAGGCATCCAGATCGCGTGCCTGGAGGAGATTGCCTTCATCAATGGCTTCATCTCGCTGGCAGCATTGCGCGAGCGGGGCGAGTTGTTTCGGAAGACGCCTTATGGCGCCTATCTGCTGAATTTCGCGGATGAAGTGGAAGCCGGGGTGGTGGTGAGCTGAGAAAGATTTTCAGGCCACCGCCTCGCCATAGACGGCCATGTAACCATCCACCATGATTTGCCTTGACGCCGGGGGCGTGATTCCGGCGACCAGTTCATCCCACAAACCCTCCTCGGTGCTGGCTCTTCGTATGGTGCTCGCCAACGAACGCGGGTCGGCCACCTGAAACAAAAGTCCGTCGACGCCGTCTGTAATCCGTTCAGCCGGTCCGCCGACATTGGACGCGATCACGGGTTTCTTGAACATCCAGGCCTCGGAAATCACAAGACCGAATATTTCCCACCATACCGAAGGCACGATACACCAGTCGACACCGGCCATGCGCTGGCTCAGTTGGTCAACATGATATGAGCCGTTGAACCAGACCAGCCGATCACTCGCATCGAGATTTTCTTCCTCGCGCCGGAAGTTCTCAATTTCCTTTCGACGGGCGTCGGAGGCGTATTTCAGATTATCGCCATTAATCTCAATCGTGAAATCCGTAAAACCCTCTCCACGAAGGATCTGGACAGCGCGCAATATCAGCCAGACACCTTTATTATCGACCATTTGCCCAAAGAAACCGAATCGATTTCGCTTTGAGTCCCGGGGCTCGATAATGCTCTGTCCGAGACTGTAGTCGCGCTGCCCGTTGGTGACATGCGTTATTTTATCGCGGTCGAGGCCCCATCGGACGTAATGTTCGATCATGAACCGGCTCGGCGTAGTATAGGCATCCATGACGGAAAGATGCCGCTTCACCCACATCTCCCGCATGAAAAATTGTTCCGGGTCGCGGTCAGGAAAGCATTGATGGCATCGCACGGCCGATGCCCGATCGCACAGGGAGCCATCGAGCGGGCGGACCATCTGCCCATCGGCCGCGCAAATCGACAGAAATTCGTGAAAGGTGAAGATAATGCGGGCCTTGGGGAGAACGCGCCGCGTCAGGGTGATCAGATCGAGCCCAAACAACAGGAAGTGATGGAAATGCACCACGTCGGGCCGCACGAGTTCAAGAAATTCCGCATAGGATTCCAAGAGGATGGGACTCGAGCTCTTGTGCCACCAGTAATCATACTCACGGCTCAGAAACAAAAACTCACCTTTGCGGCCGTCAAAGCCAGTGATCCGTGCGCCGCTTTTGTACAAGGCCTTGAAGCTAGGATCTATGGCTGCCAGCAACGTCGGTTCGACCCCGGGAGTCGCCTTCAAACCTTCAAACAGCTCATAGCAAACCTGCTGCGCCCCGCCCCGGACGACTTCCGGGTGAAACAGGCTGATGAGAAGGACATTCATGCTACGCTATTCCTGGTCCGCTTGACGGATGGCTTGGTAGACACTCCGCTCGCGGCGGCGGACCCGGTACCATCGCCGGCCGGCGGTTGCCGTTGAAAAACCGGATGGGGCGGCTCTTGGCCCAGCAAATTGTCGAAAATGTACGAGCCCCAGTTCGATGAAAAAAGCCACCGGTTTACCAGCGAGCCGCCCTCATGGACCGGCAGTCGCGTCGATCCCTTGCCTTCCAGGTGCCATAGCTTAATATCCTGCAACCAGGGGACATTGCCCGCTTGTATGCTTTTCAGGCAGATGACGGCGACCTCGTAGTGCCCGAACACATAATCCTCGATGAAGCCGCCGAGCCGTTCGAACCATCTCCGTTCGCAGGAGATGAACGCGCCGGTCACCGCCGGAACCGGCCGCGGCGATATGAACCGAGCGGTGTCGGGCGGCGCCCCTTTGCCGTAATGCTCGACCCGGATGAGTTGCCAATGAAACGTCTTCTCGTGATCGACGGAAGGCCCGCTATCCACTTCGAAATACATGCCGCCATGCATCAGCGATCCGTCGTCGTAATAAAGCGGGGCGCCGAAAAGACGCGTCTGTTCCACCGGCAGGTTTCTGACAACCGCCGTGTGCTTGGCGGCCCAATCGCGGTCGTACGGAAAAACGTCGGGATTGACGATCAGAATCCGGTCGGTTTCAGCGAAACGGACCGCCGCGTTGTTTGCCCCCCCGAACCCCGCGTTTCCCGGCAGAATGACAACGGTCAGGTCGAGACCATAGACATTCGCGGCGATCCTGGCCTCGCGCAGGAGCGATTCCGCCAGTTCCGGACTGTTGCAGACATAGATGAATTCATAATCCTCGATGCCCGGCCCGCCGGAGAACAGCGCGTTCTGGATAAACAGGAACTCGACCTTCCCATATAGACAAACAACGATCGATCCCAGATGCTTGCGCCGCCGGGAGCCGAAGCGCTCGACATAGGGCGAGGCCAGGATCCGCTTCGTGATATAGCCATTATGGCTGAGGATTTGCCCGCCCAATCCCCGATCGACGCAGGCTATCCCCTTGACTTGCGCGTTGCCGAAATGCGGCGCCGCGGCAAGATAAGACAGAACGGTGTTGCGCAACTCCAGATCGTCCATCAGGTTAGCGGAGGCGTCGTGGGTGGCTACCCGCCGGTCCTTTGTACAGATCTCGATTCTGAATACGCCGTAGGGATCGATTTGTTTGCCGGCGAACAGGAAACCGAAATAGCCATAGGTGTGGCCGACGCGCTGCCCTAGCGCTTCTTCGACATCGTAGCGGCGGATGCGCGCCAGCGCCGCCCCATCAAATGTCAGGCGCCACTCCGGACCGACGACCCTGATGCAGTCCACCGGGGACGCCGAATCATCGATCCAGCCGATAATAAAAACGCCGCCGGATCGCGAGACCGTAAGAGTCTCGAAGGACTGCGCCAGATAGAGATTTGTCGCCTTCGACTCGGTCGTCGGCGCAAACGGAATCAACCGGTTCCGCGGCTCTGTTCCCAGCCCCGGCGGCATTCGCCCCTCGCGAATGCCATACCGGACGAAATGGATATATCCTGACCTGACCTCCCCGCGCTGCATCGCGGTAGCGACGTCCGGATAGGCCAGCAGGTATGCCGCTTCATCGAACATGTCTGGCGGAAAAAGCTCAATCAGACTTGGATCGACCACGTCAACGGGCTGGCCCCGCTGCTCAAGGATGATCCGCGAGGCTTCATCGCTCATTGGCCAACCGCGTGAAGGTAATTTCGACGACAATCCCCCCGCTGATAGCGCTGCGCAAAATGAATCACGCCTCGACCGTTTGGAGGACGAAATTCGCGAACGGAATACGGCCTTCCTTAAACCCCAGCAGCTCGAAATGCGCCTGGCCCGAGGCAAAGTGACCTGCGTCAATTCCGGATTGGACGTCCGGATACGCATTCACATACCAGTCTTCGTCGACACTGATCCGGTACGGCATTCTGTGTTCGTAATATCCGAACCGTCGAAAATGCTCTTCCGCACCGGAAACGCCGCCTGATTTAACCGCTTCGCGGATATCAGGGTATTTTTCAAGGTACCAAGTGGAATCAACATATACATTCCCGATGTAATGCTCCATGATTTTGTAAAAGAAATGCTGCTCAACAGCAAAATACGGCGTCGTTGCGGAACTCAAAGCATTTTTAGTGTTGATAAGCGCCGCATAAGTGACTGGAGAGGGCGCTGATCTGCCATTGGCATCTCTTTTCATCTTCTGCTCTCGTACTGTTATCCCATTTAATCTGGCCCGAGATCAACCCGCACCAAAACCCGGCCGCTCAACCCTGCCACATTGGCCCGCCCCCGACTTGAACCACATGACATAGTGCAGTGCGATAGCATTATCGGCGCCCGGTTGCCCTCGCATGATTTAGGTAGAGTACATAGGAAAAATGAAGCGATTAGGTCCTGTTGACAAAGTGGATTCCCAAATCGGCTGGAAAATGATTCAAAGCTTCTCTTTGGAGGAGAGCGGCCTTGATTCGGGGATTGATGTCGGATGAGGAGTGGGGATTTTTCGAGCC
>Ga0182021_10011105_pt1 | contig 10683 bp, 5 predicted proteins | sample 612E3MmetaG_FD_120493 | JGI IMG/M metagenome (GOLD analysis project Ga0182021, IMG submission 120493) | Permafrost microbial communities from Stordalen Mire, Sweden - 612E3M metaG (Illumina Assembly) | ecosystem: Environmental > Terrestrial > Soil > Wetlands > Permafrost | place: Sweden...
TCACCAAAATTCCTCGCCCATTGTAAGGTACCGGCACTGTCCGTTTTAAATAAGCATACATCTATGTCTGTTGATGTGCAGCTATTCGAATACGCTGCAGCAAGATATCCGCCGTCAGGAGTCGGAATAAATTTATTGATATAATCGTCTCCTCTTCCTCCATAGGTTTTCTGGAAAGTATGTACGTTTGAATTGGAACTCGCACTATTCATTAAAATCGAAATTGTATTAGAGCCCCAATTTGCTACCACAAGATCTAGCGCTCCATCTCCGTTAAAATCGCCGGCAGTTACTTGCTGGGCCAAGTTACCTACACCCGTTGTGGAAGTCCGTGTGAATATTCCATTGCCATTATTCAAAAGAATAGAAACTGTTTTATCACCTTGATTTACCACTGCAATATCAATATATCCGTCACCGTTAAAATCACCTGTGGTTAAATAATATGGAATGCTTCCCACGCTTATTGTAGAACTCGATGCGAAAATTCCGCTTCCATTATTTAATAGAATCGATACTGCATCGGAGCCTTGTTTTGCTACTGCGAGATCGATATTTCCATCGCCGTTAAAATCGCCTGCCGTAATTGCTGTTGGAGTAAATCCTGCAGATAATGAAGAACTCTGTGAGAATATCCCATTTCCATTATTCATCAGTATCTCAATTGATCCCGGATTATTAGCATTCGCCACCGCAAGATCGATATCTCCATCTCCATCAAAATCTCCGGAGGTGATTGAAATTGGAAAACCTCCTACCGATGTTGAAGAACTCTGTATAAATGTTCCGCTGCCATTGTTCGAAAATATCGATACTGTTCCGCTTTCCCATTTCGTCAAAGCAAGATCAAGCGTTCCGTCTCCATTAAAATCCCCGGCAGCTATTGAAGCGACGACGTTCCCCGTACCCTGATGCGTGAAACTCTGTGTAAATGTCCCGCTTCCATTGTTTAAAAGGCACGCGATTTCTATGTTACTATGACATGCTACCACAAGATCAATATTTCCATCTCCATTAAAATCTCCCGCTATTTCTGCAATTGGAACGTCTCCAGCACCTGGTGAAGAATCCAGCGTGAATGTTCCAAAACCATTGTTTAAAAGAACAGAAACATCGTAGGAACTAGCATTAGCTACCGCGAGATCTATGCTTCCGTCTTCATTGAAATCACCTGCGGCAACCGAGTAAGGATTTTCCCCTACTCTTGGTGATGATGTTTGAGTAAATATTCCAGCTGATTTATTGGTAATTATTGTAAATTGCCAACTATTACTACTTATCAATGCCTCACCAGCAGTACTTTTGATTCCGCGTGTGAGTGTAACGGTTACAAGCTCGCCAACTTTGAACTGATTGTGTGGCGTTATCGTTGCTGTTTTTGTAGAGGAGTTGTAACTAAAATTACTTGTGTTCAAACCGCTCAATGAGCCGTTAATTTTAATTGTCGAATTGTTGAGTGTCGATTGATCAATTTCTGTATTAAATGTGACTGCGATGTTTGTATTCTTTGCTACGTTAAGTGCGTTGCGTTTTGGAGTAAAGGAGGCTATTGTGGGAGCAGTTGTCGTCGGTATTGCACCAACAAATACTCCGCCACCAAATGTTCCCGCTAAGATGTTCGTGCCGCTGACAGCAAAGGATAAAATATAATCCTTTGTCAATCCTAAATTCACGGCATTCCAATTCGATCCATTATTAGAAGAAAGAAATACACCGCCAAAGTGAGTTCCTGCAAAGAGATTTGTACCGCTGACGCAAAGAGCAAAAATAACTGTATTTGTCAAACCAGTATTAACCGCATTCCAACTCGATCCATTATTGGTAGAAAGAAATACGCCGCCACCTACAGTCCCCGCAAAGAGATTCGTACCACTGACAGTAAGAGCACGAACATCAATATTTGTTAAACCAGTATTAACTGCATTCCAGCTTGTTCCATCATTAGTAGAAAGAAAGACTCCGCTAAAAGTCCCCGCAAAGAGATTCGTGCCGCTGATAGCAAGAGTATTAACATTATTATCCGTCAATCCTGTATTAACCGCTTTCCAGCTTGTTCCGTTATTAGTAGAAAGAAATACGCCACCGCCATTTGTCCCCGCAAAGAGATTCGTGCCGCTGACGGCAAGGGCTCTGATATTACCATCTGTCAATCCGGTATTTACACTGGTCCAGGTTGAACCGTTATTGGTTGAAAGAAATACTCCACCTACAAGCCCTGCAAAAAGATTTGTACCGCTAACAGCAAGAGCACAGACATAAGTACTTGTCAATCCAGTATTAACCGCATTCCAACTTGATCCGTTGTTGGTTGAAAGAAATACGCCGCCGTACCAAGTCCCCGCAAAGAGATTCGTACCGCTGACTACAAGGGCTCCAACAAAAGTGTTTATCAATCCAGTATTAACAGCACTCCAACTTGATCCATTATTAGTAGAAAGAAATACGCCACCGGCATATGTCCCTGCAAAGAGGTTCGTACCGCTTACGACAAGAGACCAGACAAGAGTAGTCGTTAAACCGGAACTTACTGCAGTCCAACTTGATCCATTATTGGTAGAAAGAAGTACTCCGCTACCTGTCCCCGCAAAGAGATTCGTACCGCTAATTGCAAAATCATATATCGAAGAATTTGGCAACCCAGTATTAATATGAGTCCAGCTTGATCCGTTATTTGTAGAAAGAAATAAACCATCATCTGTTCCCGCAAAAAGATTCTCACCGCTGAAGATTAAAGAATAGATATAGGTACTTGTCAGTCCGTTATTAACGGCACTCCAGCTTGATCCGTTATCTGTAGAAAGAAATACGCCACCGCCAAATGTCCCCGCAAAAAGATTTGTGCCGCTGACGACAAGAGCATGGACATTAGTATTTGTCAATCCAGTACTAACCTGACTCCAGCTTGATCCGTTATCTGTAGAAAGAAATACGCCGCCCATTGTTCCCGCAAAGAGATTTGTGCCGTTAAAGATTAAAGAATAGATGTAAGTACTTGTTAACCCATTATTAACAGCACTCCAGTTTGATCCGTTATCTGTAGATAGAAATACACCACCCTCTGTCCCCGCAAAGAGATTTGTGCCGTTGAAGGCAATGGCGTAAACATAAGTATTTGTCAATCCATTATTAACAGCACTCCAGCTTGTTCCATTATTGGTAGAAAGAAATATTCCCCCTCCATATGTCCCCGCAAATAAATTCGTACCACTAACTTCAAGAGCATAAACGGCAGCTCCGTACGGTCCATTTGTTTGTTGCCAGTTGATTTGTGCTATCGCCGAAGTTGTTATACAAAACAAAAGAAGGATAAATGTGAGAAAATTATTTGCGTAATTTTTGGGCGTTAACTGCATATAGCCTCCATGCATAAGCAATTTTCAAAGTATCACCTTAAGAAAGGTAACTTACGGAATGTAAATATTGATAGGACTATAGTCAATGATTAAAACCACAATTGCCCATTAATATAAATGAGTTCTACTTTTCGGCTGGTTTTTCATTTATTTTCACATATTCTTCTAATCCGCTTGCGATTTGTTCCGCCACTTTCTTTCGGAATCCATCATCCAATAAGAGCATTTCATCTTCAGGATTGGAGAGGAACGCCGTTTCTACGAGGACGTTAGGCATTTGTGTGAGTGAGTTGAGCATAAAATTAAAACTGCCTACAATGCCAAACTGTTGAAGCCCAAGAGAAAGCATCTTGGTGTAGATAATGTCGGCAAGCGGTTTAAAACCGATTGGCCGGTAATACGTACTGACGCCGCAGATGGCAAGCGGATCCGAAGCTTCGCCTGCAGAGTTGCAGTGAATGCTCACGAGAAGTTGAGCCCCTGAATGCACTATTTTATCGATCCGATCTGCCATAGATGGACCTTCGTTCTCTCTTCGCGTCAGTACTATCTTGACACCTTTCGACTTGAGAATGGATTCAAGGTGACGCACCATCGAGATTGTTACATCTTTCTCAAGTGCACCGGTTGCGCCAACCGCTCCTTTCACTTCGCCGCCATGTCCTGCATCGAGAGCGATAGTGAGCCCTGCTAAAACAGAATCACGGGAAAGAACAAACGGCGGTCGACGGATTTTAATTCGCAAGGATTTTCCAACATAGTCGATATCGTATCCCCAATGTGGATGTTGAAGAGTGATGATCATCCGGTATTGATCCGTTGCAACCTGATTCCAAGTAATGCTCTCAATTCCTCGTTCAGGAGTATTCTGTGAAATCCAATTTGTATTGGATGTTGCCCCATAGACATCAACGGCAATTGCATTGGGAGTTATCAACTGCTCGCTGGTGTAAGGCAGCTTTTCAGAGAGCATAATCGTGACAATATCTTCTGAATTATATCCTGTCACTGAGATAGCTCCCGCGAGAGAGCGCGGCAATGGCGTATCAGGCGGTAAAAGTTTCGCAAATTCATCCGGCAGCCATGCATCCATGGTCTCTGACAAGCGAATACGATACTGTGCACCAATTTTTCCTGTTACGGTTAATCGTACGCCGGCTTGAAGAAAGCCAAGTTTCGATCCACCAAGGCGATCTCCCCCAAGGCCGTTATTGAGATACGGACGATTTCCTGTAACTTCGGCAACACGAAGTGCTTCACCAAGAAGAAATGATATTTTTGCTTTGGATAGAACTTTTTCTTTACTCCAGAAGCTTTTTTTCAATCTAAAGACAATTTGTACATCATGGACTTCATCGTCAGGTTTGACTGTGTAATGACCGACATAGACTCCGGAAAATCCATCAGCTTCCCTCGGAGACTGCTCTTGCATACTGATACCTGATTTGATTCCGGGAATATCACACGAAGCTTCCCATCCTGGGCTTCCCTTAAATCTCATTTCCAACACATCACCTGCTACCAACCACATGTCCTGCGAGGGTTCCATAAACGCATTTTCTATTACAAGTGTATCATGCGATGAATTTTTCATCGGTTCAGGACGAAGAATAGCGAACTCCTTCCAGAGCGAATCTCCTTTTGCCGATATTACTGTAAATCGGAGATTGGTAATACCGACATTCACGTTGACAAGTCCGACAAACGCGCCGCTTGGATATACTTTCGTTTGCCAGCCATTGATGAACGCTGTTGCTTCCGGACGAGTGCAAGCAGCAATCCGTAAGCGCGATGAATATGTCCGAATCGTATCTTTATCCGGAATTTGTACTTGCAGAAACAATGAGTCTGGCATTTTCGGCCGTACAGAATCAATTGCAGATTGTGCCGCAGCGCTTGATACAAAAAGGAAAATAATAAAGATTGAACGAAGCATGAGACTTCCTAATTATTAAGTTAAAAAACAGTATCAATCAATCAAGAAATGGGATGAAATTCAAGCACAAACCCAAAATAGAAAAGCCACCCCATAACATAGAATGGCTTTTTGATAGTAAAAACTTACTTCTTGGGTTACTTCTTTTTCTTCTTGAGCAATTGTTTGTTCACCGAATAAAACGTCTTTACCGGTAAACCATAGATTTTAATGAAGCCGACACTCGCTTTGTGATCGAACGAATCCTCATCTGTATATGTTGCCAGTTTTGTGTCATATAGCGAAGATGGCGATGTGCGTCCGGCTATATCGAGGTTGCCTTTGTAGAGTTTTACTTTCACAAAACCGGAAACGACTTTCTGCGTCTCATTTACAAATGCATCCATAGCGACACGCAAAGGTGTAAACCACAGGCCGTTATAAATCATATCGGCATAATCGGCGGCAAGCTTCGCTTTGAAGTGCGAGGTTTCTTTGTCGAGTACAAGGCGCTCAAGCTCACGGTGTGCAAAATGGAGAATGGTTGCAGCCGGAGCTTCGTACACCTCGCGCGATTTGATGCCGACCAATCGGTTCTCGATAAGATCAAGTCTGCCGATACCGTTTGCACCGCCAATGTCATTGAGGCGGTCTATCAACTGAACACCGGACATTTTTTTGCCATTCAATCCAATCGGAACACCATTTTTAAACTCAATCATCACGCTCGTCGGTTCGTCCGGTGCGAGATTGGGTGGTACGGTACGTTGGTATGCATCGGCAGGCGGCTCGACCATCGGATCTTCCAACACACCGCACTCGATGGCAGTGCCCCAGAGATTTTCATCGATGGAGTAAGGATTCTGTTTCGTTGCAGAAACAGGAATGCCGTGCTTTTCACAATACGCAATCTCTTCTTCGCGCGATTTGAATTCCCACTCACGGACGGGAGCCAACACTTTCAACTCCGGAGCAAGCGCTGCCACGGCGACTTCAAAGCGGACTTGATCGTTTCCTTTTCCAGTACAACCGTGTGCAACCGCCGTGCATCCTTCTTTCAATGCAACTTCTACCAAAGATTTTGCAAGCAAAGGGCGCCCTATTGCTGTTGCCATTGGATAGCTGTATTCGTACAATGCACCGGCCTTGAGTGCAGGATAAATATACTCTTCTACAAATTCCTTACGAAGATCCTGGACGTATGCTTTCTTCGCACCAGTCTTCAATGCTTTTTCTTTTACGCCGATCAGTTCTTTTTTCTGTCCCAGATTTCCTGTGACCGTGATAATTTCTGCGTTGTATTTTTCCTGCAGCCATTTCACAATGACCGAGGTATCGAGACCGCCGGAGTATGCGACGGCAATGCGTTCTTTCTTCACATCCATTCTCCTAAGAATTATTTTTTGCTATTCCAAGTGTTAACATTTTTTCTAAAGGTTTTTCTACTCTATACCATAGGCGCATCCACCTTCCGACAAAAAGACAGCGGACAAGCTGGCGGAAACTTCACAAATACTCATTTCATCCAAATCAATGTAATGCCGGGATTGCTAGCGCCGAGATCGGGATCGGATATTTGTCCACACGCCTTCCGCATTTCGATCGTCTTCGCATCAAACATGTGATACTCTTCTCCAGGAATAACTGCCAACAGCTTCGCACGATTTCGATACGTCCAATTGCGAACAACTTCCTTTAACACACCGGGCCTTTCTTGACTACCGTAGCCATGGATCATTTTCAACACACATTGTTCTTTTGACAAGCGAGCACTTCGCAATTCATTTTCCAACATTTGTTCAGCATCATCAGACTTCAGAGGTGGATGCGCAATGTCAATTGTACGAATAACCATGAAAGTATTATCCTCTGAAACCGTGCATGGCAAAGACGGTTACCGTAGTTTTGTCTTTGCGAGCACATCGCGCAGTGCTTGAATAGTTGTTTTGATCTTCTTGATAGAACGCGGCAATATGAACACTGTATTATCGCCGGCAAGTGTGCCAAGCACAGATGGCAACCGAAGATGGTCAATAATTTCTGCAACACCCTGTGCACGACCGGGAAGTGTTTTGACAACTACCACGGTCTCATTTGCTTCAATATTTTCCACTTCCATTCCGATGAGCGTTGTCAGCCGTTCTTCTTCCTGTTCCGGATTGAGCATGTACTTTGCACCACTCGGGGTATACACCCAAGCAATACCAAGCTCCTTCATATCACGCGAGAGCGTCGCTTGAGTTGTTTTAAATCCTTCTTTCCGCATAGCCGATGCTAACTCGCTTTGTGTGTTAATGGTACTGTTGGCAATGATTTGTTTGATTGTCAGATGGCGTAGCTGTTTTTCCATATGTGTGTTCCCTATGATTCGTGTATCATCTGTGTTCCGATTCCTTCGTCGGTAAAAATTTCAAGCAGCAGTGAATGCTTGATTCGTCCGTCGATGATGTGAATCTTACGAACTCCGAGATTAAGTGTTGTGAATGCCGAGCGTACTTTTGGAATCATTCCGCCGTGAATAGCACCGCGTTCGATATGAGATTCCGCTTCCGAATGCGTGAGCGATGAAATAAGCTTTTGATCCACGAGCACACCTTCAATATCGCTCAGGTATACCAATTTTTCCGCTTTTAATTCCGCTGCAATGGCACCGGCCGCGAGATCGGCATTAATGTTAAGAATTTTACCGTCCTCTCCTACGGCAAGCGGAGCGATCACCGGCATCATTCCGTTGGTAAGAAGTAAGTTGAGAAAAGATACGTTCACAAAATTTACTTCTCCCACTAAACCAAGATCTTTTTCTGAATTCCGTTTTGCCTTCAGCAATCCGTTATCCACACCGCACAATCCAATTGCATTCCCACCGTTCGAATTAATAAGATTCACGATTTCTTTATTCAGCTTCCCTGCAAGTACCATCAGTACCACATCCACCATGTGTTCATCAGTATAGCGTTGGCCATCGACAAATCGCGATTCAATATTCAGTGCGGCTGCAAGATCGGTAATATCTTTTCCACCGCCATGCACAATGATGATGTTGATGCCTATCTTCCGTAGAATCGTCACATCCTGAGCGAATGTCACCTTGAGACGGTCATCCCTCATTGCCGCTCCGCCGTACTTGATAACGAATGTTTTGCCTTCGTACGTTTGAATGTACGGTAACGCCTTAATGAGCACTTCTTCTTTTGTTTGAGTGTCGATCATATTATTTTTTCAGTAATCGGTTTTGAGTTAAGAGTTATAATCTTTTAGCATTATCATTTAATTCTTCTAAATACCGCAACTTTATGATCTGTAACTCGCATTAATATGCACATATTCTTTTGTCAAGTCACATGTCCAGAAGTGCGCTTCAGCGGAACCTTGATTCAGGTTGATCAGCACAGAGATGTTTTCCTGTGATAGTGCAGCTTTTGCTTTTTCTTCATCGAGGACAATTTCGTAATTCGGTTTGAGGACCGGCAAGCCGTTAAAACTGATCGATATGTTCGCCGGATTAAATTCAATACCGGAGTACCCAACAGCGGCAAGAATACGTCCCCAATTTGCATCCGCACCGTGAAGTGCAGTTTTTACCAAATTAGAATTTGCCACTGAACGTGCCGCTTGCATTGCTTCTTCTTCGCTTCGCGCACCTTGGACAACAATCTCTACAAACTTTGTCGCACCTTCGCCGTCGCGTACAATCATCTTGGCAAGTTTGATAAGAACATATTCCAAAGCAGTTAGAAATTGCCGGAATGCAGGAGTGTTTTGCCGTATCTCTTCGTTCTTTGCCAATCCATTGGCGAGCACGAGCACCATATCGTTCGTACTCATATCGCCATCGACAGAAATACAGTTAAAAGAATGATTGTTCGCAGCATTCAGAGCCGCCTGCAGTGCTGAAGGTGCAATGACAGCATCAGTCGTAACAAACGCCAGCATCGTAGCCATGTTCGGCGCAATCATTCCGGACCCTTTCGCCATACCGCCCATCGTGATAACAGATGAACCGTATGTGAAACAAACAGCACACTCTTTCGAAAAAAGATCTGTTGTCATGATCGCTTCAGCAGCGTCTTTGTTCCCATCCGTTGAAAGTTTAGTGGAAAGCTCACGAATTCCTTCTATGATTTTTTCTATTGGGAGATATTGTCCGATCACTCCGGTGGAAGAGACAAGCACTTGTTCTCGCGGCAGATGAAGAGCGTTCGCCGTCATATCGACCATCGTCCATGCATCCTTCATTCCCTGTTCGCCCGTGCATGCATTCGCATTACCGCTGTTCACAACGATAGCAGAACACAGGTTTGATTTCTGAAGCTGACATTTATCCACAAGCAGCGGAGCAGCGACAACTTTGTTCAACGTGAACACACCGGCAGTACGTGCAGGTTTTGCCGATTGAACAAGTGCGATATCTTTTTTTACTTTTCGTATACCACAGTACAAGCCGCCGGCAATGAATCCTTGAGCAGCAGTCACACCGCCGTCACATTCCCGAATTGTTTCAAGTTCCATTACTTCAATCCTTCTGTTTCGCCAAATCCAAACATGATATTCATATTTTGTACTGCCTGTCCCGCTGCACCCTTGATCAGGTTATCGATAGCGGAAAGAACGACGATCTGTCCGTCTTCCTGATTAACACGGAATCCGATATCGATAAAATTTGTATAATTAACATTTTTTATTTCTGGAATTGCTGAAGCCGAGATGCGAACGAACGGCGCTTTTCCATAATACTTTTCATAGATAGCAAGTATCGCTTGATCATCAAGTTGTTTCAACAGCGTCGCGTAGATGGTCGTATAGATGCCGCGCGTTATCGGAAGAAGATGTGGCACAAACGAGAGCGAAGGCGGTACGCCCGAGAGCATCTTTAAAATCGTACGAATTTCCGGAAGATGCTGATGCACACCAACTTTATATGCTCGAACCGACTCGTTTACTTCCGCGAACGACATATCGACAGACGTGCTCTTTCCGGCACCGGAGACACCTGAGAGCGAACTCACAGCAATTCCTTTCGGTTTAATAACACCTTCCTTCAACAATGGAGCAAGCGGAAGGATAGCGCTTGTCGGGTAACAACCGGGATTTGCAATGAGAGCAGCTGACTTGATTTGACTAAAATTCCATTCAGGCAAACCGTACACTGCTTGTTTCAGTATTGTGCTTGCTGAGTGAGTACGTTTGTAATACCGCTCATAGAGTGAAGTATCTTGCAATCGGAAGTCACCGCCGAGATCGATCACTCGTTTTCCTGCCGATAGTATGCCTGGGACAAGATTCATTGCCTCGCCAGACGGCAGAGCAATAAAGACCAGATCACTCTTGGTGATCGACTCAACGGAGTACGATTCAAGAACAACATCCAGCGTTTTGTTGAATGACGGCATGATATCGGCAAGCTTCTTCCCCGCA
>Ga0182021_10011107_pt1 | contig 10682 bp, 9 predicted proteins | sample 612E3MmetaG_FD_120493 | JGI IMG/M metagenome (GOLD analysis project Ga0182021, IMG submission 120493) | Permafrost microbial communities from Stordalen Mire, Sweden - 612E3M metaG (Illumina Assembly) | ecosystem: Environmental > Terrestrial > Soil > Wetlands > Permafrost | place: Sweden...
ACATCGATACCGACGAGCACTGCTTCGCGTTCCACTCGCTCCCGTCCTCGGTTGGGGCCTCAAGGTCGAGGCGTTGCTACGGTTGGCCGGCCGACGGCACCTGTCGAATTCGGACTCATTGTGAAGGCTAACCGACCAGGGGGAGGCCGGGCAACCCGGCCGCGCAGGCCGCCACGAGACGCGGCGGCGGCAGCCTAGCGAAGCGTGACAGTGTCGATGTGATTCTCGCTTATGTCGGAGACGAGACGGACCCAGGCAACCTTCGCTTCGCCCCACTGATACAGGGCCTCCCGCAGGTCTCGCACCTGAGTCGGGATGACCGTCACCTTCCGGACGGTCGGGGCGTAGAAGCCGAACTGGGCCACCCAGCCCGCCGGCCCGGAGCTGAGCGTGAAGCCGTTGTCGTCGTCGAGAACGACCGCCAGCGCGGGGGCGTTGCTGCCGACGTCGGCCGGCGTCAGGCCGGCGATGCGGTAGCCAGCGTCCAGACTGATCGGGTCGATGAGGCTGCCCAGGCCCAGGCCCGCGTCGCTCGAGCGGCGATCGAAGACCACGGGCAGAGCGAGCGCGCCGGGACCGGGGCTGGCGTTCGGATCGGCGGTCGGCGCGGGCGCCAGCGACGGGACCAGCGATGGGTTGGCGGTTGGTGTCGCCGACGGCGGCGGCGTCGGCGTCGGCGTCGCCTTGACCGCCTTGGTGGGCGTGGCCTTGGGGTTCCTCGTCGGCGTAGGTTTGGGTTTGGGTGTAGGCGTGGGCTTGGGAGTCGGGCTGGGCGTCGGACTGGGGCTCGCCGTGGGAGTTGGGCTTTCGCCGGACGGAGGCGCTTCCCCTGAGGCGGCCTCCCCCGGGGTCGGACTGGCGACCGGCTCCGTCGGCGCAGGCAGCGGCCCGGCCGACGAGGCGATCGGATTCCCGGCGGGGTCCACGAGCCCGAAGAGGAGCCCATCCTGATCGACGGCGTAGCGCAGGTCCCCGATGGCCCAGATGATCTTGGGCTCCCGCTCCACCACGGTCACGACAATCGTGGACGGCAGAATGACCTGGACGCTGGCCGACCTGACGGCCGGCAGCCGAACGAGCTCCTCGGCCGCTCGGTCCGTCTGGATCCTGAACAGGTTGGGCGTGTCGGCCACGCCGAGGATCGACCCCACGATCTCTTCGCTGGTGAACCTGGCCCCGTGTATCTTCAGAGTCCGGGCGTCGAACGCCGGGGCGGCGCTCACGCCCAGCAGACCTGCCGCGCAGGCCAACATGACCATGACGGCCAGCACCTGAACCCATCGCAGGGGCGGCCCGGTCCGCCGGGCACGCGTGCGCCGGACCTGCGATCCGGAGCGGCGGAGCGGCTGGCCTCGGTTCATCGGGCTCAGCGGGGCAGGTCGGCCGTGGTCAGCCGCCTCCGGACGCGTCCGGCATGGCGCTGCTCGGCCAGTTCAACGATCCGCAGGCAGACCGCCCCGAACCCGCCCAGCCCCGCCGCCGCCACCTGCGGGAAGAGGCTGATCGGCGTGAAGCCGGGGACCGTGTTGATCTCGTTCAGGTACAGCTCGTCGCCGGCCAGCAGGAAGTCGACGCGGGCGAAACCCTCGCACCCGATGGCTCGATACGCTTCGAGCGCCGTCTGTCGTATCCGCCGGCTCAGGGCGTCGTCGACGTCGGCACGGATCGTCGTCTCCGACACGCCGTCGCTGTACTTGGCGACGTAGTCGTAGAACTCCCGCCCCGGGAAGACCTCGCCCGGGCCGAAGACATCGAGAGCCTGCGGGTCGTTGCCGAGGACTGCCACCTCGAGCTCTCGCGGGTGGTCGAGATAGCGCTCGACGATGACCAGGGAGTCGAAGCGGAGGGCCTCGTCGAGGGATCGACCTCTCTCGGCCGGGGTATGGGCGATCGACATCCCGACCGACGACCCCATCCGCGCCGGCTTCATCATCAGCCGGCTCTCCCCGCAGCTTTCGGAGAAGGCCTCGAGCCGCTCCAGAGCGCCCGGGCGGTCGACCGCCCAGCGGGCGGCCGTGACTTCCGTCCAGTCGACCACCTGGAGGCCGAGGCCTCGCACGAGCCGCTTGTAGAGCGCCTTGTCCATCCCCACTGCCGAGGCCGCCACCCCGGCGCCCGCGTAGGGCAGGTCGTACGCCTCGAACAGAGCCTGGATGGTCCCGTCCTCTCCGAAGGGGCCATGGAGGGCCGGGAAGACGACCGGAAGTGGCTTGCCGCCGGCGATCCGTTCGAGGGCCTGGGCCGGGGTTCTGGGACCTTCCGCCCCGAGCGAGCGCGGGTCGTCGAAGGCTCCCGGGCGCGGCCGGCCAGCTGCCGCCGTGGCCGGCATGGACCACCAACCGTTCAGCAGGTCGATGTACACCCGCTCGACCGACAGCCCGGCATCTGCCAGCGCATCCGCTATGGCCCAGCCCGAGACGACGGAGACGTCGTGCTCGGCCGAGGGTCCGCCCAGCATCACGACCACGCTCTCCGAGTGGGCACCGGATGCCCTATCCGAACTGTTCCCGCTCGTCATGCCACCTCCGGTTGCCAGTCTGACCAATCGCCCATGAATTGGACTTCGTAGACGAGATCCACGCCGAAGCGCTCCGCGACGGCGGTCCGAGCACGTTCCGCCAGGCGGCGGACGTCGGCCGCGGAGGCCCCGCCGGCGTTGACGATGAAGTTGGCGTGCCTCTCGCTGATCTCGGCGCCGTTGACGCGCGAGCCCTTGAGGCCGCAAGCGTCGATGAGCCGGCCCGCGGAGTCGCCCGGCGGATTGCGGAAGACGCTTCCGGCGCTCGGCAGGCCGAGCGGCTGGTGCTCGCGTCGCCAGCGGCGGATTTCGTCGAGCCGACCGCGGATCTCGGCGGGCGTGGCTGGGCTCAGGCGGAAGGTCGCGCTCAGGATCAGCTCCGGCCAGGCCGCGGCGTCGGACGGGGCCGCGGCGTCGGACGGGGCCGCGGCGCCGGACGGGGCTGCGGCGCCGGCCTGTGTCGCCCCGTCGGAGTCGGTTGCCCGGTGGGAAGCGGAGGCGCTCCCCTTCCCTGCCCGATGCTTGAACCGGCTGTCTCGATAGGCCAGGGCAAGCGCCGCCGCCGGCTCCACGACCGGGTCACCGTTCGCCCCCAGCACCGTGGCCGATTCGAGAATCGCGGCTACGTCGGAGCCGTGCGCGCCGGCATTGGCCCAGACCGCCCCGCCGACCGTACCCGGGATCGCGAGGCCGAACTCCAGTCCGGACAGTCCGGCCCGCTGCGCGAGCGTGGCCGCCCTGGCAAGAGGCAGGCCCGCGTCCGCGATGAGACGCCGATCCTCGATTCGGCAGTCCTCGGCGCGACAGAGAACGACCAGCCCACGAATGCCGGCGTCGCTGACGACCAGGTCGCTGCCGCGACCGATGACGAGGTGGAAGATTCCGCGAGCGCGAGCGAGCCGTACCAGCCCGACCAGGGCGGGGAGATCGTCGACCAGGACGAGCAGATCCGCGGGACCGCCGACGCGCATGGTCGTATGCCCGGCCATCGGCTCGGCGAGGCGAGCGTGGACGCCGGCCATGCCGCGGATCTCGGCGGCGAGCAGGGCCCAGGTCGACTCGGCATCCGGACGCGCGGCTCCCGCCCCGGCGACGCCGGACCCGGCCGTCGTGCCGCGTCGGCGACTCACCCCGCCACTCCCCGTGAGATGGACTCGATCCGCCCGGCGTCGGGCAGGGCGCGCTTCTCGGCGGCCGCCAGGACCAGCTCCGCCACGGCGTCCGCGGCTCCGGGCCGCGCCAGCGACCTGGCGGCCGATGCCATCGCGGCTCGCTCGTCGGGCCGATCGAGGATGGCGGTGGCCGCCAGCAGGGCCTCCGCGTCGAAGTCCGCATCCTCGATCAGGCGTGCCGCTCCCGCGCCAACCATCTCTTCCGCGTTGCGACGCTGATGACCGGCGGCATGTGGATAGGGCACGACCACCATCGGCAGCCCGAACGCGGCGACTTCAGCCAGTGTGGAGGCGCCCGCCCGACCGACCACCATGTCGGCCCCGGCCAGAACCAGGGCCATCTCCTCGTCCAGGTACTTCTCGGGCCGGTAGCGCGCCCGCAGGTCGGACGGCAGCGCATCCCGGCCGGCAACCGCCTGATCGAAGCCACCCTCGCCGGTGATGTGGATTACCCGCGCCCGCTCGATCAATCTCGGCAGCGCCTCGGCGACCGCCGAGTTGAAGCGCCGGACCTCCTGAGACCCGCCGAAGATCAGTAGCAGCCCGTCGTCATCCGGGATTCCGAGAGCCGCCCTCGCGTCCTGCCGGTCCACGCCACGCGGATCGCGGATGGGCGTTCCCGTCACGTAGCACGGTCGCCTCCCGCCGAGCGTGCGGCAGGTTCCCGCGAACGTCACCGCCAGACAGCCGGCCAGCCGCGCAGTCACGCGAACGCTGCGTCCGGGAACCACGTTGCCGTCCCACATGACAACCGGGACGTGCAGAGCCGACGCGGCCAGCAGCATCGGCAGGGCAACGTATCCGCCGGTCGCGAAGATCGCGTCGGGCCGGCGCCGAATCAGGATTGCCATGGCCTGAGGCACCGAGAGCGAGAGGCGAACCGGATCGAGGAGGACGTGCACGTCCAGCTCTACCGACCGCAGGGAGCGCAGCAGCAGGCGCCGGAGCGGGATGCCCGTCCCCGGGACCACTTTCGCCTCGAGACCGCGGTGGCCTCCGACCCAGCGCAGTTCCGGCGCGTCGGGCCTAGCCTGCAGCGACCGTGCGACGGCGAGAGCCGGGTATATGTGTCCCCCCGTACCCCCGCCCACTATCAGCAGACGCACTAACCCAACCTCGTTCGACTGTTTCGCGAGAGATCGAAAGCAGGACCCCGACGGCTGCGAGACTGACGGTCAACGACGAGCCGCCCGCGGAGACGAATGGCAGCGTGATGCCGGTGACTGGGACGACCTGGACCACGACTCCGATGTTGATCAGCGCCTGGAAGCATATCCAAGCTGTGATGCCCGACGCCATCAGCCCCCCGAACGTGTCCGGGGCGCGGATCGCGGTCCGAATGCCCGCATACGCGAACGCGATCAGCAGGCCGATCACTACCGCCCCACCGGCAAGTCCCAGCTCTTGCGCGATGACGGAGAAGATGAAGTCGTTCACGTCGCCCGGGACGTTGATCCGAGTGTTCCCGAGCCCGATGCCGAAAGGCCCGCCCGCGCTGAGCGCCTGAAGACCCTGGACGACCTGGTAGCAGGCGCCGCGCGGATCCGCCCACGGGTCCAGCAGGCACCGCACGCGCTCGACGGGGTAGTGGCCGACACTGAGCATCAGGAAGACGCCGCCGAGGCCGCCCGCGAGCGCCATGACGACCGCGTGCAGGAGCTTCGCGCCGGCGATGAAGTACAGCGAGAAGGCGATGAAGACGATCACGCCGGCGGTGCCGAGATCCGGCTCCCGCACGACAAGAAGCAGGTAGGGCACGACGATTATCGCGAACGGGACGGTCCCCTTCCAGAAACTCCGGATCTCGGTCCCTCGTGTCGCCAGCCAATGCGAGAGGTAGACCACGAGAGCCAGCTTCGCGACTTCGGCAGGATGGATATCCGGCAGAAACGGGCCCAGGTAGAGCCAGCGGGCCGAGCCGTGGCTGGAGATGCTCAGAGGGCTCGGGACCATGACGATAACCAGCAGGATCAGCGCCAGCACGGCCAGGGGAACGCTGACGACCCGGAGGTAGCGGTAGTCGAGGCGCATGAAGAAGACCATGGCGGCCAGCCCCAGCAGACCGGCGACGACCTGGGGCGCCACCAGCTGGAAAGTGTTCTGGCTCAGCGCATAGGAGGGAATCGCCGAGGCCGAATAGACCATGAGGATGCCGATCGCGAACAGCGCGACCACCGCGACCAGGATGACGTAGTCCGGCTCGTGCGCCTCCCGCTTCAGGACCCCCGGATCACCCAGGACGGTCGCCTCGCGGCTGACCGGGCTCGGGCGGGAATCGCGTCTGACTCGGGCCCTCTCGAGCGGCTGATCGGGCAGGCTCCAGCGGTCGCGCCGGCCGCTCATCGGGACGACCCCACCGCGCGCCGTTGCTCGGCCAGCGCCGCCACGGCCGCCTTGAAGGCGCGGCCTCGGGCGGCGTAGTCCACGAACATGTCGAAGCTGGCCGCGGCCGGGCTGAGCAGGACGGTCGCCGGTCCGGACGAGCCGGCGGCGCCGGCTTCGAGCAGGTCCCGGGCGACGGCGTCCCCGCGAGCGACCGCCTCCTCGAGGCTCGGCGCCAGCTCAACGCGCGTCATGCCGTGGCGTCGGAACATCTCCGCGAGCACCGGCCCCGATTCTCCGATCAGGATTGCGGCATCGGCCCGTTCGGCCGCGACGGGCCCCAACCCGGAGAGGTCCACTCCCTTGTCGCGGCCTCCGGCGATGAGTACCAGCGGACGCGGAAAGGCCCGCAGCGCGGCCATCACGGCGTCGGGCTGCGTGCCCTGCGAATCGTTGATGAACTGCACGCCGTCAACCGTCGCGACCCGCTCCAGGCGATGCTCCACTCCGGCGAACCCGGCGGCGGCGCGGCGGATGGCGTTCGGAGCCACTCCGAACAGCATGGCCGCTGCCACGGCGGCCAGGGCATTCGAGACGTTGTGCAGTCCCGGGAGCGCCAGCTCGGCGACGGGCATGATCCGGCCTCGAGGGCCCGCTTCCGCCTCACCCCCGCCGGCCACCGCCAGGCGCTCCACGGCCGAGGCCACTATCCAGCCGTCTTCCAGGCCGAGTCCTCCGGCGGCGGGGCGGTCCAGGCGGTAGCTCACCACAGGCGCCCGTCCGAGGGACCCGTATGTAGCTACGACCGGGTCGTCGGCGTTGATCACCAGCACGCCGTTGAGGTCGACGAGCTCGGCCAGGCGCCGCTTGGCCCTCCGATACGCTTCCAGGCTGCCGTGGCGGTCGAGGTGATCGGAGGTGACGTTGGTGTAGACGGCAACCGTGGTCCCTCGCGACAGGGTCGGCAGCTGCAGCTCCGAGAGCTCGATAACTGCGCGATGCTGCGGCGTCAACTCGGTCATGCGCTCCACCAGCGGGATGCCGATGTTGCCGCCCAGGATGACCGGGTGGACCGGATCTCCGGCCAGGAGCGCGGCGATGAGAGAGGAGGTCGTGGTCTTGCCCTTCGTGCCCGTGACCCCGACGGTCGGACAGGGGCACATCCGGAGTACGAGGTCGGCTTCGCTAACCAGCGCGGGCGAACCGCTCGGGTCCGCCAGGTGGGCATCCACGACTGTTCGGAGCGCGGCTCGCAGCCGGGGTTCGGTGGTGGGAAAGTCCGGGTTGATGCTCGGCGACGTGGCGATCAGATCGGCCTCCGCCCACGTCCCTGCCGGCTCGACGTCGGGTCCGAGCGCGAGCTCGACGGAGCGCCGGCCGAGGGATTCGATCCCGGGAACGAGCTCCGTGGCCGGCCGGACGTCGTAGACCGTGACCCGACATCCGGCATCGACGAAGAAGCGGGCCAGGGCGATGCCGCTCCGGGCCAGACCCAGCACGGTCACGGAGCGCCCCGCCAGGGAGCCGTCGCGGACACCGGCCGCCGTGAGCCGGTCCAGATCGACGACAGTGGCGGTCATCGCCGACCTACTTCGGTATCGAGGCGACGAAGAGCGTCACCCCGAGCATTCCGGCCAGGGCCCCGACGATCCAGAAGCGCATCGTGATCTTCTCTTCGTCCCAGCCACCCAGCTCGAAGTGGTGGTGGAGCGGAGCCATCCGGAAGACACGCTTGCCGCGGAGCTTGTAGCTGGCCACCTGGATGATGTCGGACGCGACCTCGAGAACGAAGATGATCCCGATTAGGGGCAGGATGAGGACCTGGCCGGTGATGAGGGCCACAACGGCAAGCATCCCGCCGAGCGATAACGACCCGGAGTCGCCCATGAAGACCTGGGCCGGATGGACGTTGAACCACAGGAAGCCCAGGATCGCGCCGATCACGATCGCGTTGACCACGGCCAGGTTCTCCTGAGGAGGGTCGTTGAGCAAGGCGATGATCAAGAAGGTAATGAAGGCGAAGACGAGCGTCCCGCCGGCCAACCCATCCAGCCCATCCGTCAGGTTCACTCCGTTGCTCGCCCCGACGATGGCGAAGATGGCGACCAGGATGAACAGGATCGCCCCCAATTCGATCTTCCGGTCGATCACCGGGAGCAGGATCGTGTTGGTGACCTCGAAGTTGCCGACAAAGGGGACGCGGACGCCGTTGAAGCTGAAGTGGTTCTGGATGTAGACCGCCACGACAATCGCCACCACCAGCTGCCAGATGATCTTGTGGCGGCCGCGGATGCCGAACCCGGTCCGGGCGTTCAGGTAGTCGTCGATCGCCCCGAGCGCCCCGACGACGGCCAGCACGAAGAGGGGCGAGTACGTGGAGGCATCCAGGGCATTGAATAGAAAGGCCAGACTCAGGATCACTGCAACGATCAGGACGCCGCCCATCGTGGGCGTGCCCTCCTTGACCAGGTGACTCCCAGGCCCGTCCATGCGGATCTGCTTGCCCAGGCCCAACCAGTGCAGTAGCCGCAGGTAGGACGGCATGAGGATGACCATGCAGGCGAAGGCGAGGAGCAGCCCCTGGATGAACTCGACGCCGTGCTCTTTCACCTGACCTCCTCACCGGTCGGGTGCGCTCCTCCCTGCGCCTCCGTGTCGCTGAACCAGCCCCCGAAGCTCGTCTCCAGCGCATCGACCAGCCGCTCCAGGGCGGCCCCTCGCGATGCCTTGACGAGCACCGTGTCTCCCGGCCGAAGCCGGTGACGCAGGACCGTCAGGGCCGCCTCGCGGTCCGGGACGAGAACGACGCCCTCGCCGAGTGCCGCCGCTCCCGCCGCGATCCCGGCCGCGCCATCCCCCACGACGACCAGCTGATCCACGACCTGGGCCGCCGCGGCGCCGACGTCGGCGTGGCCTCGTTCGTGCGCTTCGCCGAGCTCGAGCATCTCCCCGAGAACCGCCACGTGGCGGCCTGGCAGCGTGGAGAGCAACTCCAGCGCCGCGACCATCGAGGCCGGCGAGGCATTGTACGTGTCGTCGAGCACGGTCAGGCCGGGGATCCGGACGATCTGGTCGCGATGCTCCGCTTCCCAGCCGTGGTGCAGGCCGGCCGCTATGCGGTCCAGATCCAGCCCGGCCGCCACCCCGACCGCCGCCGCCGCCAGGCCGTTGTGCACGCCGTGGCGGCCCAGAGCCGGCGTAGACACGCGGACGGAGCCTGCGGGCGCGATGAGCGTGAACCTCATCCCGTCCAGGCCGGCCGACGCGACCTCCTGCGCCCGCACATCCGCCTCCGGCGCGAAGCCGTAGGTGATCGTCCGCGCCGCGGTCCGGGCTCGCATCCCGGCAGCCCTGGCGTCGTCGGCGTTGAGAATAGCCGTGCCGTCCGCAGGCAGCGCCTCGACGAGCTCCGCCTTGGCCCGCTCCACGGCTCCAATGCTGCCGATCCGCGAGAGGTGGACCTCGCGGACGGCCGTCACGACGCCGATCCGGGGCCGGGCGATGGCCGCCAGCTGAGCGATCTCGCCGCCCATGTACATCCCCATCTCGAGAACCGCCGCTTCGTGCTCGGGTCCCATCCGCAGCACCGTCAGGGGCAGGCCGATCTCGTTGTTGGCGTTGCCCTGGCTCTTGAGAGTGACGTACTGCTCGCCCAGGACGGCCGCGACCGCCTCCTTTGTTGAGGTCTTGGCGATGCTGCCGGTCACGCCCACCACCAATGGAGAAAACCGACCTCGCCAGGCTGTGGCTACGGCGTGGAGCCCCAGGAGCGTGTCCGGCACGGCCACGATGGCCGCGTCCGCACGGTCCGCAACAGCCATGTCGATGCCGGCACCGGCGGACCAGTCGGCCTCGCGCACGAGCAGGGCGGCGGCCCCGGCAGCGACGGCGTCGCCCAGGAAGCGATGGCCGTCGGTCGTCTCGCCCGGCAGGGCAACGAAGAGGTTCCCGGGGACGACCGCACGCGAGTCGACGGCTGCCCCTCGGATGGCCCTGCTCGACGGGCGGACCAGTCTTCCGCCGGTGGCTGCGGCGATCTCGGCGGCGGTCAGGGCCGGCGGCCCCAAGCCGGGCCGGGACTCCCGGGGTCGGGTGTCGGTCACCTCTTCAGTGTCGCACAGCCGACAGATCACGTGCGGGCCTCCGCCATCAGCCCAGCGACTTGGCTTTCTGTCCGCCTGGCGGCGCCGGGCCGTCCTTGTTGGGAGGGATCTGAAGCCCGGTGACCGCGTCGGTCGCTATCCGCCGGAAGAGCTCCGTGGACTGGACAGGCATGGCCAGCACCCCCTGGCTGACCTTCGTGGGCTTCCCCTGGTAGATCACCGCCCCGATGGTCACGTCCGGCGAACTGTGGCCGATCCAACCGTAGAAGCTGTAGTTGTAGATGTCGCTCATCCAGTCGCCCTTCCCGTTGTTCAGGGTGGGATCCCAGATCTGAGCGGTGCCGGTCTTCCCGCCGATGAAGTAACCGGGAATGTAGGTGGACTGCGCGTACGACGGTACGGCCGTGACGACGTGAGTCATCAACCCGGTCAACGAGTTCGAGATGCTGGAGCTGACGATCTGCCGGGATGCCGCGCCCGGCGACGATGCCGCGCCCGGCGACGATGCCGCGCCCGGCGACGATGCCGCGCCCGGCGACGATGCCGCGCCCGGCGACGATGCCGCGC
>Ga0182021_10011108_pt1 | contig 10681 bp, 10 predicted proteins | sample 612E3MmetaG_FD_120493 | JGI IMG/M metagenome (GOLD analysis project Ga0182021, IMG submission 120493) | Permafrost microbial communities from Stordalen Mire, Sweden - 612E3M metaG (Illumina Assembly) | ecosystem: Environmental > Terrestrial > Soil > Wetlands > Permafrost | place: Sweden...
GCCGGGTAGAGTCTGTGAGCAGCCGGCGGGACGAAGTGCTGCAGACGAACAGTCCCGACCGATCTGCCTGTCAGCAAAACACTTCCCTAAGGAGAACCTGCATTGCAGGGACAGAGTTTACATCTTCGTACCCCCTGACAAATATCATTCAGAACACTTCGAGTTCCTTACTTTTTCGCATAATTTCTGGGCGATCTCGGCCTTCCTCTCTGGACTGGCTCCTTGGTTTCTTTGAAATGTGGCGGCTGATGTTGTTTTTAATATCTTCCACGCTAAAATAAACAGAACAAATTTTCAATAGGGAAATTTGTAAAGTATGTTCAACCAGGACAATGTCTACCCCCGTAGTGTAGCGGTCAATCATGCAGGACTTTGGATCCGGCGACACCAGTTCGAATCTGGTCGGGGGTATTCTCTATCCAAATCATATTCATTTTATATCATCCTGCTCCAAGAACAGTAAATAATGAAAACCATCATTTTACGGCTTCGTATTTATGTTACAATTCTTGCCGCCGTTCTTATTTTTGGTGTTCTCGGTCTGATGATCGTTGAAAATTATTCACCTCTTGATGCATTTTATTTTATTATTGTTACTATTTCGACAGTAGGGTATGGGGACCTGCGCCCGCTCACCCCCCTTGGGAAGATACTGGTTATCCTGATCATTCTTTTTGGAGTTGGCTGTTTTGTCGGCCTTGCGGCAAATGCTATCGAATATATGATCGATAAGCGGGAACGGAGCCGCAGGCTCGAGAAACTAAACATGATTATTGGTGTTTTTTATTCTGAAATTGGAACGAAACTCCTTAAAAAATTCAGCGGAATTGACCCGGAAATCAGGGAACTACGCACCGCCCTGGTTGTTTCCGGCAGCTGGTCGGAGGACGATTTCAAAAAAACACATACTACTCTTAAAGGCTATCCGTTCAGGCTTGATAGTGGTACTCTGTCTTTAGAAGAATTGCACACGTTCCTCCAGAAGCATCAGGGCCTCATGCTCGCACTGTTAGAAAATCCCCAGCTCTTTGAACACGACAGGTTCACCGATCTTCTTCACGCGGTTTTTCACCTATATGAGGAACTGAATGCACGGGAGAAACTTTCCGGTCTCCCGCAAACAGATTACGATCACCTGTCCGTTGATCTGAATCGCGTGTACAGCCAGCTCGTACTCGAATGGCTGGAGTATATGAAACACCTCAAGAATAAATTCCCCTACCTCTTCTCATTGGCGATGAGAACAAACCCGTTCGATGCAAATGCATCGGCAATAGTGAATGAATGATTTCGGGAATTGCCATTAAAACATTAAAACACGGTTCTGCAACGGGATGATGAGGCGAAAACTAAAAAAAACCAAAAAATTTCTCTTTTGCGTCTTTTCAAAAGATCCAGTCTTGTATTTTTACTCTTTCGACAATAATTCATAACAGACAAAACGTGTTATGTCATAAAGCAGAATTTTTTTTATGATACCGGAAGAGCTCCGTATGTTTTGTTTATACACCGGTTTCTCCAACGATGTTTTTTTTATCGTGCTGGTCCGGGCTTTCTGAAATTTTCCCCTCCCCATAAGATGAATGAACACGCGATATTTATTCTCACTTCTCCTCTCCGTAGAAGATGATCTAAACAATTACAATATACGCGATCAGCGAGAGCAGGAATGCCAGGAGCAGCATCGCAAGGGATAATGGGGCAACAAATACAAGCATGGCATTTACTGTGCTGGCAAGCTGGGAAATCCGGTTTGAGCCAAAGACCACAATATGTTCGCAGTGTGCGGTGCTCGCAGCGACTTCCGATGGTGCCAGGTTGTCTATAGCCATCCGGAGGGCCTGCATAACGAATGGCAGGAAGTCGGAAGTCCTGACGTTCATTCCCAAAGGATTTTTACCGGTGATGGTGTTCACGACATGCGAGTCGGTTGTCATCACTTCGGCATTATCAACATTTTTCAGGAGATGGCAAAGCAGTTCCTCACGTACTCTCTCAGCCATATTATTGCCATCCATGAGTACATAGGCGGTGCGCTGCCCTTCAACTTCAGTGACAAGTACCTGGATTCCCAGGTCACCGAATCCCTGCTCCCTGTTAAAAGGGACTAACACGTGAGAAACCCCTATCCTGAAGGAAAACATCGGGATAGTGCGGCATATGTCCATTGCTTCAAAAGACCCGCCCTGATACTCTGTTGAAGTGAGCGTCGCAAGAAGGACGGGGGAAGAGAGATCAGTCATGCAATTATGTGCATCTACTACAGCGACATTGGGGAACCAGCGATGACCTTCTGCCATGATAGTCATGCCGATTGAAAAATCAATATCCTCGGTCCTTTGCGGAGAACGCGATGTAACCAGGAGCACCGAGTCACCAAATCTCTGGTAAAGGATCTGGACGGAACCCAGCGTAAGGCGTCCTGACTTTCCGGCAAGGCCGGAATAGGTAAGGTCATTTTGTGATTTTTTAATTGCTTCGATAACCTTATCGATTTCTGTCTCAGAAACGAGATTGAAATCATGGGTGGCACAACCATGCGCGACAAGCATCTCTTCTTCAAAATTGTCATGCAGTACTTTTGGGAGGTTGCCCCCGCCAATCTCTCCCATAGGGCCGGGGTGCAAATTGGGGACGGTAAAAATTACGGGCTTTTCATTCGTCCTTTTAAAAAAGAAGTTTACTTGGGGGACAAAAATTTCTTCCCCGATTTCCCGGAAGAAGTCCTCCATCCCTTTCGATCCATCCGTCATATGGGCGATAAAAGCATTGATGAATGCTAGTCCGTGAATCTTGAATGCACGCCGGAGTGGGCGTTCAATCATCCAGATGAGAATTGCAAAACCGAGGCCAAAAACGATATGGAGTACAAGTGCAAGGATCGCGAATGACGGTGTGAAAAGAAGCATTCCCGCGAGAATGCCAACAAAACTCTGGATAAATGCCGGAACAATCATTCGTGAGATCCGGTAATCAGCAATTGCTACAAGAACCAAGAGGCGCAGACCAAAAATAAATCCCAGAGAAATCGCGTAAAAAAGGGGAATGAGTCTTATTGACGGCGCAAGTGCTACAAAGGTGATAATTACCCCAAAAACCGTGCAGGAAAGAGCGAGAAGTGCTGACCTATTCCAGGTCATCGTTTTACCGTTATATTCAATGAACGGTTTTGTTAGAAGGAGGGCGACTACCGCTGGAATGGTAAATGCGAGGGTACCTGAAAATGGCAGAGCAGAAAAGGGCAGGATCACCCATGCACGCACACCGGCACCATCAATCAGCACACCAAGAATAATGATAAGAAACAATGAGCGTTTCCAGGAAGGAGCAGTGAAAATAAACCGGGTGAGCTGGCCCAGCTTGACATCACTGTCCTGCGGCATCAGGTAAAGCCCCCGAGAACCAGTTCGTGTCGATCGGGAGATGACCTGATCTCGCTGAACTCATACGTGATCGGGCGGGAATAAAACGGTGCGTTAAGGGTAAGCGTTTCGTACTCCCCACCTTCACCGGCAAGGTTAATAGATCGTGTACGGGCGACCTCTTTAAGTCGCTTTATGAGATTATCATCGAAATGTGCTCCCAAAAACTGTTCGTCCAGTCCTTCGGCAGCGGTAACAATAATGATGGCATCCATCCGCTTCGACACTTCAGTGAGGAGCATTTCTGTATTCATATGCCAGAGGGGGGTAAATAGGGATAATTTTAACCGGTCTGTGATATCTTTCACCCGTTTTGCCTGGTACACCGATTCAATCGCCCCGGCAATGACCCCTTCCACGTCAAGACCGGCCAATCCTGCTTCAAGATCTAAGAGTTCCTCTTCCTTTCGTCCATGAGTCCGGATCTCCACGTATTTCATGCCGGCAACTTCAGCTATCACCGGCACTGCATCGAGATTTGCCGAATGGAACATATAGGAATCCTTGTTATCAGGCCTCGCAGTAACGATATATTCTACCTCTTTTCCGCTGTCTATTGCCTTCTGGATGGAGAGAATTGAATCTTTTCCCCCGGAAGTGAGCGCTGCCCAGCTCATGGTGCAGCTCTTCTCCCAGGAGATTGTTCCAGCAGGCCGAAGAACTGTTCATACCGGATCTGCATTGTTTTCCAGTCGGGAAGATGGGTCTGGCATCCTACATGTTCCACAACAAACGAAGCCGTGACGGTACCAATCTTACAGGAGGTAAGCAATGGATATCCCCGGACATATGCGGAGAGAAACCCGGCGCGGTATGCATCACCGGCTCCTGTCGGATCAACAAGAGTTACCGGAACTACCGGAATGAAATGCTCTGTATCTTCGGAGTATAATGTGCTCCCGTCCCCGCTCATCGTAAATATCGCAGTTCCCACCTGCCTGACAATCTCATCCCTTGTCATACTCAGGGTTAAGCACATCTGCTTCACCTCGTGCTGGTTGGCAAAGAGAATGTCGGTGTTGGCAAGGATTGTCCCGAGCTGTTCTTTGGAATACCAGAAAACGTCCTGGCCGGGATCGAATGATGTGAACTCACTTTTCTGGGCAACCTGGCAGTTAAACTCCGGATCAGCAGTTGCCAGGTGAACAAAGGGAAGATTTGGAGCTTCTGATGTCGCAAATGCTTTCGACGCACCCCATTCAAAGAATGTCATCTGGTCCCCGGCCTCGTCCGTGAACATGAATGCTGTTGGCGTATGGGCATGAGGAACGACAAAGAATTGCTGCTTAACTCCAATTTTTTTCATCCAGGTATCATACTCATTACCGGCAAAATCTCCGCCGGTGCAGGAAATAAGGGTTACTTCCTCTCCCAGAACAGCAATTCCGGCAGCTATATTGGCAGCACCGCCCCCGAAATAAATCTGCCTGTCAGAAATATGGGTAGAGCAGTTTTTCTCCGGAAGGTGGGGGACCCTTGAAATGTGGTCAATAGCGGTGTGGCCAACAATATGGATCATATTGGCTGCACGTCCAGAAGCTTGAGCGGGATATCCCGTAGTGCTTTTCCGATCACGGATTTTGCAATCCTCTCCGCATGTTCAGGGGACTCGGCACGGAAAACCTTCATCTCGAGAACAAGCCCGACAAGAGCGGTATCTGCGACAACGATTGCGCTTGAGAGCGTTTCCTCACAGTAAGGACAGGTGAAATAACCCGCTTCGACTTCAACATATTTTGCAGCCGGGTTGAGCCGCTTTCCGGCTTCACTGATCGCGATCCCGATCGCATCGTCAAGCGATTTGACATCGCGGAGTATCCACGCTGATTCGAGTGTTATGAGATAATCAGGCATTTTTCTTCCTTACCAGATATCACGATGTATATGCTCTCCTGACTCCATCTTTCCTGCGTGCACAGTCGGGGGGTATCCCCTTCCCGCAACCAGGAGTGCAACGGGTCGAATGTGCTGGGGCAGATCAAGTATATCACGCACTTCATCATCATTAAAGGCGCCTGTCCAGCAGGTATGCAGCTTTTTTGCTTGTGCTGCAAGCATCATATAGGTACACGCAATCGTTGCGTCCTCCAGCCCATACAGGATACCCCGCTCCCCGTATCGCGACATCGATCGTACATAGTTTGCACACACAACAAAGGTGGTGCCCGCCTGCTCAACATGCGCCTGGTCATATGCTGCGTGTGCAAGTGCAGACCTGACCTCATTGTCGGTGACAATAATAACATCCCATGACTCAAGATTTCCGGCACTTGGAGCTGTTTTTACACATTCCAGGATATACTGGATTTCATCCTCCGTCAGGGGCTCTCCTTCGTATATTCGTACGGAAGAACGACTTTTTAAAAAATCTAAAAAATCAGAGGATTCCATGTTCTGCAAGAACCTGCCACGCTTCCTGGGCCGGGGTTGTCGATGCGCTGATCGCTGCAGCGATTTTTTCAGACGCCTGTTCCGGCTGGTTGCTCTCCAGGAGTGAAATTGCTTCGTTCAGCGAATTAATCGCTTTGTTGAATTCTGTTTGTCCGGAACTCTGGGCGGCAAACCGGAGTTCACTTCTCACCGATTCCATAAGCATCAGGAGCATTCGGCGGCCCCCGGCGCGTTCGGTTTCTGCAAATCCCGTCAGTGCGAGGCATAACTGGGAACACACGATAAGCCCGGACTTTGCCCTCTCGCCGAACTGGTAACTCTTAACTGCAGTTCCAAGATCCATACTAACCATAGCTGTTGTGAATAAAAGAAAATTATGCCTCGAAAGAAAAAATTCCTGATCCAATGCAATACGTGATAAAAATCAGAGGGGTTAGTAAAATCCCCTGTGTATTCCGGGCGTTGAATTACCAATTACCGTGAGGCTTTTGCCTTGGCGCCCAGAGCAGACACTTTTGCCCTGCGCATTCGCCTGCGGATAAGCGGGCTTGCCGTGGACTCGTTTAATCCCGATCCTCCGGAGCGGTCTCCCCCTCGTCTGCCCCCGCGTTTACCCCCGCGTGGACCGCCTCTCCCCTGTGCGGCTTCATCCATAGCATTGACTTTCTTTATATTCACGCCGGCTTTGAAACGCTGGTTCGGGCCTGGTGTTTTGAGGTCTCCTTCGCTTTTCGGGACGAGCCGTATTTGTCCCTTGACGCCTTTTACCTGCGCCCAGACTGTAGTGCCTGTTTTACCCATGGTTAAACTCCTTATCTAATTCTGCTGCACCCCTCATAAATGTTCGCGCCCCGATTCCCTGGAAAGAATGCTCCTATGAAGTTACAGTTTTTTTCCGGCAAGTACAGTATCAATTTCCATCCTGAGGAGTTCACTGACTAATTTTCCATCAACTGACCCTCTCACTTCAGTCATGACTATACCCATCAGCGGACCGAGCGAGGCTCTTTCTTTCTTGACTACGAACTCCAGCCGGTCAGCAACAATTTTCTGGATGATTGATTCAAGTTCCCGTCGTGAGACTGCCGGCGCAAGTTTCCGGAGAGCCTCTTCAAAAGTCAGACCTGAAGCAATTTCCCTGAAAAGATCAGGAACCGCCTCTTTTGCAGCTCTTCCGGTTTCCACAGCATGCCATGTCGCCAGATACGCTTCATCCGGTATCTTCTCCATTGCGACTCCGTCGCGCCGGAGTTCTGTGCAGGTGGACACGATGGTGAACGCGGCAAGCTTGGGTTTGATCCCTTCTGCCAGTGCGCGTTCAAACAGGGGACGCTTTTCTGATAATGCCAGCCGGGTCGCATAATTCCGGTCAATTGAATATTCCTGCGTATAGCGTTGTGCCGTTGTGGTCAGCAGTTCGGGGATGGGTACTGAATTCCAGCGCTTTTCGTCTATGATCACCGGCAATACATCAGTCTCCGGATACATCCGGGCTGCACCGGGGAGCGGGCGCATATAGGCGGAGCTGCCTCCTTCGAGCATTTTTCTGGTCTCTTCAGGGACCGGTTTTTCCATGAGTGCCATTTGTCCGCGGATTACGACCTGTTTCAGTGCACATGCAGCCTGTTTCCCGCTCCCTGCTGCAACAATCACGACGCTGTCCCGGTCGCATGCGTTCATGCGTTCCCTCAACCGCACTACTTCTTCGGATGTGATGCCATAGGCCGGCAGTTCATCCGTGTGAAAGATCCCTCCGACGCCGCATTTTTTCGCATAGTCGGACAGTTCGCTGCCGAGCCGCCGGTCCGGCTGTATCTCGCGCCCTGTAAACCCAGCAAAACCCTCAAGAATGACTGCATGGATACTTTTTGCCTTTTTGAGGACGGTGGATTTTGTATTCCTGAAGAGATCGGTAACATCCTGTGAATTTTCGTTCACTGATGCTTTTTTAGCCAGGAGTTCCTCCCGGATTGCAAGCAGATTTTGCTGACGCTCTACTTCACGCCGGACCACTTCTGCGATCAGGTCCAGTTCCTGGACTCCTTTGACCTCGACGCGGGCACCGCCGGCGATCGAAATATTCACGTCCTGGCGGATTGTCCCAATCCCCCGCTTCACGTTTCCGGTCGAACGCAGCACCATCCCGATATACTCGGCGACCTGCTGCACTTCATCCGGCGAATGCATGCAGGGCGAAGTGGTGATCTCAATGAGCGGGATACCCAGTCGGTCGAGTGAGAAAATGTCATCCCTGACCCTCTGCGCAGCCTCTTCCTCAAGGCAGATCGTCTCGATCTCGCCCCCGTTTGGGAGTGCCCCGTTCAGGGCAACCAGGGCAGTACGCTGGAACCCGCTGGTATTCGATCCGTCAATCACGAGCTTGCGCATGGTATGCACTTGACGGATGGGTGTCATGCCAAACATCTTTGCAATGGTAAGGGAGACCGAGAGCGCCTCGTCGTTCAGCGGTGCAGGTGGTTCCTCATCGTTTTCTACCAGACAGGTGGTATCATATGTATAATACTGGAATTTCCGGTCACGTTTCATCTCTTCCTGAGCTGCCCGGTCGATCTCTCCCATCTCGCTTTCGGTTACCCGGAGATAGCGGAAGAATTCACCGGAATGTTCTGAGCTGTCGCGAAGGAGGGTTGGGCAGTGACAGAACAGTTTTTCCTTTGTGTTCAGCTGCTGGTGGATCTCGAGTCCGGCGATAAGGCCGATCGCATTATAGTCCATGCGTGCTCCTCCGGTTACATTCCCCCTTGAGATCATTCTGCATCAGGTGTCCAGCTTTTTCCGGATCTCTCTCGTTTCCTAAAACCCACATCATCTTCACGAGGGCAACCTCAGGAAGCATATCTGCGCCCTCGATTACCCCGGCCGAAAGCAGGTCCCGCCCGGTATCGTATACCCGGTCGCAGACCCTGCCCTGCATGCACTGGGTTGTCATCACAACCAGCGTGCCGTTTTCAATCAGGTCACGCAGGGCCGGGATAAGTGCAGTACTCACATGTCCGAGCCCGGTACCGGCAAGCACAAGCCCCTTGTAACCCCCGTATGCTTCCAGAAGGGCGGGTGACATTCCGGGATAAAACTGGATAAGTGCGCAATGATCTTCGAGTGTATCACGGATGCCCGGATCCTTTTTTTCCCTTCGTACCGCGCGATCGTTCAGGGTTACTTTGCGGGACGGGTATGCAACAGAACCGATAGGATCTATCCCGATGCTCCGGAATGCATCACGACGTGAGGAGTGCATTTTCCGTACGCGTGTTCCCCGGTGAATGGAACACTGGTCATCGTTTGTTGTAGCGTGCATTACTACGGCAACTTCCCCAAGAGCGCTGGTGGCTGCGCTCGCTGCGCATACGGCATTCATCGCGTTATCGCTGGACGGGCGATCAGCTGATCGTTGTGATCCGACAAAGATGATCGGAACCGGGGAGTCTACCATGAAGCTGATGGCTGCTGCACTGTAGGCCATGGTGTCGGTACCATGGGTGACGATTACCCCGGCAACCCCGCTTGTTATTTCTTTATAGATTGCACGGGCAAGTTCCTGCCAGATCGCCGGGGTCATGTTTTCCGATAATATCGTGGCGAGGGGGATTGTCCGGTAATTCGCTACTTTCGCCAGTTCAGGGATTGCAGTGAGGATATCAGCTGCATCAAACTGGCTGGTGACCGATCCGGTACGGTAATCGATCCTGCTAGCAATGGTACCCCCTGTCGAAACGATCGAGAGGCGGGGGAGTGCATTGTCCTGCAGAACTTCTGGTTTTTTTACCCGGGGTTCTGCCGGGTGTCCGGAAAATGAACAGGATGCGGGATCCACACCGATGTTGTAACCTGAATCCAGTTTCACCACAGCCATACCATCCCGTTCCGTGATGAAAATTCCTTTCCGGGTTTTATTTCCCCGGGTGCACTGGACCATGTCTCCGGAAGCAAACTGCGGCTTTATGCTACCAGCTCCCGTGCTTTTTTAATGAGCTCTTCGTTTGCATTTTTGAGTTTTACCACCCGGTGATCGATATACGCTGAATCTTTCCCGATCTGTTTTTTTGTGTCTTCCAGTGCAATTTTTACCGAGGAGGGGGCAGGTCCGCCGGGAGCCCCCCGGACCGAAATGGAAAAATTCACATCAAGCACATCATCGATATTCTTCTGGGTGAGCCCCTTTTTCAAAAGTGATATCCCTCCTCCCACTTCCTGTGCCGATTCTTCGAGCGTTGCAAGGGAAAGGTTTCCTTTCTGGACAGCCCTGCCTACGATATTGTGGGCAGTACGGAAGGGGAGCCCGTAGTTCCTGACAAGGGTATCAGCAAGTTCGGTTGCGGTTGAAAAACCCTTACCTGCCTCCTCCTTCATGCGCTCAGGATCAAATGTTGCACTCGAGAGCATATCGGTTAAGAGTCGCAGGCTCACGGTTACATCCCGGGTGCCCCGCCAGAGATGGGGAGTGAGTTCCTGCAGGTCACGGTTGTAACTCATGGGAAGCCCCTTTACGGTCATGATTGCGCCGGCAAATGCACCAAAGACGGATCCGGACTTGGCCCGCATAATTTCTGCGGTATCAGGGTTCTTTTTCTGCGGCATAATTGAGGAAGTTGAACAGAACGCATCATCAAGGCTGACAAACTTTACAAAGGATGTGCTCCAGAATATCAGGTCCTCGCACAGCCGGCTCACCGTGGCCATCAGGATGGAAAAGTCGGCAAGGATCTCCAGGGCAAAATCCCGGGCAGCCACAGCGTCCATTGAGTTTATTACCAGCCCGTCAAAACCCAGCAGGGCCGCCGTGAATTCACGGTTAACCGGGTAACCGGTGGATGCAAAGGCTGCGGAACCAAGGGGCGACCGGTTCA
>Ga0182021_10011109_pt1 | contig 10681 bp, 10 predicted proteins | sample 612E3MmetaG_FD_120493 | JGI IMG/M metagenome (GOLD analysis project Ga0182021, IMG submission 120493) | Permafrost microbial communities from Stordalen Mire, Sweden - 612E3M metaG (Illumina Assembly) | ecosystem: Environmental > Terrestrial > Soil > Wetlands > Permafrost | place: Sweden...
CATTAATGAAACAATATCAGCAGGTGAAAGCGAAGTATCCAGATACAATACTTCTCTTTAGAATGGGTGACTTTTTCGAAACCTTCGATGAAGATGCAAAGATTACATCCAAAGTACTCGGCATTGTATTGACGAAACGCGGTAACGGCGCCTCGGGAGAGACGCCTCTTGCGGGATTCCCTCACCATGCACTTGATGCATATCTCCCCAAACTTCTTCGTGCTGGTTATCGAGTTGCCGTCTGTGAACAGTTGGAAGATCCAAAGTATGCCAAAGGCATTGTAAAACGTGATGTGGTTGAAGTGGTATCACCAGGCGTGGCGTTTTCAGATAAATTGTTAGAACAGAAACAGAATAACTATCTGGCCGCTGTGGCGTTAACGTCTCCACTGGCAGCAAGTGAAGATCGGGTTGGTTTCGCCTTCATTGATGTCTCAACAGGAGAATTCGGATTGAGTGAATTTCCGCTGAAGCAACTCGTGGACCAGGTGAACAATATTCAACCTCAAGAACTATTGGTACAAAAACGTGATCTTGAGACGATTAAAAATATACTCGGCGAACGGGTCCGCGTTCTCTATACGAAATTGGACGATTGGGTCTTCAATGCCGACTATGCCTATGAGCTTCTCATCAATCATTTCAACACTCAGTCGCTGAAAGGCTTTGGTATTGAAGAGTTGCATATTGGTACCATCGCGGCCGGTGCGGTGATGAATTATTTACAAGAAACACAAAAGGCAAACATTCCCCACATCAAAAAGATTGTTCCGCACGATGTCAGTGATTATATGGTTCTGGATGGTTCGACAAAACGTAATCTGGAAATAACCACAAGTATTTCTGGTCAGCCTGAAGGGACTCTTTATTCTATCATAGACCGCACATTGACGCCTATGGGTGGAAGAATGTTAAAGCAATGGATCAATCGTCCACTCAAACGAATAGATCCCATCCATGCGCGACTCAATGCAGTACAGGAATTGGTAACAAACGAATCAATACGACACAAGTTAAGGGAAGAATTAGAACAGAGCGGTGATTTGGAAAGGTTAATTGCTAAAATTGCAACGGGCAGAGCGAATCCACGCGAAGTGATTCAACTAAAAGTAATGCTGCAACAAATTCCAAATTTAAAATCACTGGTCTCCAATCTGAAGGATCGAACACTCATCACATTAAATCAGAATCTGGATCCTCTCTCTGATCTTGTTAGTACGATTGATAAAGCAATGGCTGAAGATCCACCGATGGCATTGGTAGACGGCGGAGTCATCAAGAAAGGCTACAGTACAGAATTAGACGATATTCGCGAATTGGCGTTCGGTGCGAAAGACTGGGTTGCAAGACTTCAGCAATCGGAGCGAGAACGCACAGGTATTTCATCGCTCAAGATTAGTTTTAATAATGTTTTCGGATACTATATAGAAGTGACACACACGCACAAAAATAAAGTGCCTCAGAATTATATACGCAAGCAGACCCTCGTCAATGCTGAACGCTTTATCACACCGGAATTGAAAGAATATGAAGAAAAGATTCTCCATGCAGAAGAAAAGATCCTTTCGCTCGAGACACGTTTATTTAATGAACTGCGCCAGTTGATTGCAGAACATGCAAGCACGATTCAGACAGACGCGTACGAAATTGCAACCTTAGATTGTTTTCTCTCGCTTGCGGATGCAGCGGTAGAGAATAAATATACGTGCCCGATAGTAGATGATTCGCTCTGTATAGAAATTAAAGACGGGCGGCATCCCGTCATCGAAAAACTTTTACCGCCGGGGGAGCACTACACACCAAACGATACGATGCTCGATACAGGATCGGATCAAATTCTTATTATCACCGGTCCGAATATGAGCGGCAAGTCGAGTTACTTACGACAGGTCGGATTGAATGTTTTACTTGCTCAGATTGGAAGTTTTGTCCCGGCGGCGCACGCACGCATCGGGCGTGTGGACAGGATTTACACACGGGTCGGGGCAAGCGACAATATAGCATCGGGAGAAAGCACTTTTTTAGTGGAGATGCACGAAGCTGCAAATATCATCAACACGGCAACGGAACGCAGTTTAATTCTTCTTGATGAAATTGGGCGTGGAACAAGCACCTTCGACGGCATCAGCATTGCATGGTCATTGACTGAATATTTGCACGAGCGAATCGGTGCCAAGACGCTATTTGCGACACATTATCACGAATTGAATGAACTTGCTGATATCTTTCCGCGCATTAAAAATTATAAAGTCGACGTCCGGGAATACGGCGATAAAGTAATCTTTCTTCATAAAGTGACGCCGGGCTTTGCTGATCACTCGTATGGAATTCAAGTTGCACAAATGGCGGGTCTCCCGGAGGAGGTAACAGAGCGTGCGAAGCAGGTATTGAAAAACTTGGAAACTTCGGAGCTTGTTGTAAGAACGAAAGAAAAGAAAGAGATTGCTCGAGAGAAACGAAGTGGAGATATTCAATTAACAATGTTTGAAATAAAAGATGACAAATTACGGCAGGAACTCCTCGCTCTGGATATCGAACACATGACTCCATTAGAAGCGATGCAAGCTCTTGCTGTCTTGAAGAAGAAAATAGAAACGAAAAATGAATAAATGACACAAATGGAAATTCAACTGTTGTACGAGTATGATATATGGATAGATAGAAAATTGCTGGAAGTGATTGGATTGGTCAACAAAGAGATAGATATGAAAGATCTCGGTAGCAGCTTAGGAGGAATACATAGTACCATAGTGCATATTCTTTCTGCAGATAACATATGGCTTGCCCGTTGGACAGGGAAAACAACAGCACCGTTAAAAGCTGTGGATATACCAACGGACGAAGTTTTTAAAAAACAGTGGGATGCTTATCACTGCGAGATGAATAACTTTGTGCGTGGTCTCGGTCAGGATACATTAGACCAACCGTTGCCATATACGGATGTTAAGGGAAATACATTTTCTCATCCTCTCTGCCAGAAAATGCAGCATAAAGTGAATCATTCCACCTATCACAGGGGACAAGTAGTGACACTGCTGCGCCAACGAGGGGAAAAAGTTGTGAGCACTGATTTCATTCAATACATAAGACAAAAGGAAACACGTGGCTGAAAGACATTTAAAAATAGTACATAACCATAAACTTGAACATATTTCTGAATTGCAGATTGATCCAGAATTTCTTACTCAACGATTTTCATCCAATTCTTCGATGTGCAACTGTAACGGCACCTGTTGTGCAGAAGGAGTACTTCTTGACGTGAGAGAGAAAGAAAATATTCTCGCTCACGCTGATTTGATAAAAAAATATCTCGAACCGCAACAGGAAAAAGATACAACAAAATGGTTTGACAACAACGTCGAACATGATATTGACTTTCCATCTGGCAAATGTGATGGAACGGCAGTTCATGGCAAGAGCTGTGTTTTTCTTTGCAGCAAAGGTCTTTGTGCATTACAAAAAACTGCGATGGCGGAAGGAATGGATAAATTCGCGTTAAAACCATTCTACTGTGTGGCTTTTCCAATCACAATTGATAATCATGTCCTGACGACGTATGAACCGGAATTTACAAATAGGCCACAATGCTGTAGTATTGTTTCACTGGGTCCGCAAACCGCGCTTGATGTATGTCGGGAAGAATTTGAATATATTCTAGGAGTCGATGGATTAAAAGAAATGGAAGAATTGTTTCTAGCAGATAGATCAGTTTCATTGGCAATTACAGTATGAATCAACGACGGTTATATCGCACCATTGAAAGTTTTGCTCCTGAGCAATTTAAGACGGAGAAGGATTTACTCAAACATGTTTTAAACGAAATTGTCAAGAGTGAAGATATCCATCTCAAAGGCGGGAGACTTTGGCAGTACGAACCATCTACTGAAGCGTACAGACTCATTCACCAAATTGGACAAATTGAACGGCTCGATCCGGGATATCGTATCCAGGTTTCGCGGTATCCGATGTTCCAGCATCTTCCGGAACAACGCTCGATCATTGCCAACGAAACAGATAAATATCTTCGAAAAAAAGGAATCGTCAAATATTCCGCAACAGGTGTTGGAGATAAAATGCCTTACCGTAACGGCAAAGTCTACCAATATATTTTAGCGTTTAATTCAGATTTTTTTGATCAGGATCTTCTGCCTAACCTCAACGTCATCAGCCTTGCAGTCACCTCTGTTCTCCGCAGCAAGCGCATCGAACAAAAAGCACGGCTCCTGGAACAGGATATCGACAAAGCGAGGGAAATTCAATTAGGCATTTTACCGGATCCCTTTCTTCATTTCTACTTTTATGATATTTATGGAATTTCCGTTCCCGACAGGATCGTCGGTGGAGATTTCTTTGATTACCTCTATGCTGATGAAGAAAAAGATCGTTTAATGATTGTCGTTGGTGATGCAGCAAGCAAAGGATTCCGTGCTGCTGCACAGGCCCTGTACGTTGTTGGCGCATTGCGAATGGGGATTGCGCATCAAACAAAAACAGCGGCATTGATGTCCGGCATCAATAAAATTGTAAATCGTTCATTTGCAGAGGAGCAGTTTGTTTCGATGTTCTATGCAGAGCTGACAGACGGTCCAAAAGGTCTGCTCCTGTATGCGAATGCAGGTCACAATAGTCCGATGGTTTATCACGCTCAAGATAATAGCATTGAATTGTTAGAACCGACAGGACTGATTCTCGGTCCGTTTCCCCGAGGCAATTATCGTGTGGAAAGTACTATGCTCAAAAAAGGAGATATTGCCGTCATTTACACCGACGGTATTACAGAAGCACTTCGGAGTGACGGTATGCCGTACGGTGAAAAGCACTTAGCGGAAAATATTCAGAAGTTTGCTGGAAAAGGAGCGAAGGAAATTTGCACGTCACTCATTGAAGATGTGGCCCTGTATGCAGAAGGCGCGGAATATTCAGACGATAGGACAATTGTCGTCATTAAACGGGTTAGTTGAAACTTTTTTTCTGAAGGAAGGATGAAACATGGTTGAACAAAAATATATTGGTGTAGTCTCATCGGTTAACAGCGGAGGCATTACTATTCTCCTCGATCCAAAGATTTCTTCTCTCAAGCGCGATATAAATGGCAAGACTTACTTTATCGGTCAAATAGGCACGTACGTTTTGATCCCTGTGGGATCATTAGTGCTGCTGGGGTTGATATCGGATTTAAAGAAGGAAGATGTTACGGTGAATGGTCAAGCACAACAGCGCTTCGTGCTTCTTGCTTCTCTGGTAGGTACGGTAAAAAGCGGGCGGTATGAACGTGGTGTCTCCATCTTTCCTGTGGTGGATACGCCGGTGTATTTGGCAGAAGATGCCGACCTCGCGGTAGCTTTTGCAGTATTTCAACGGTATGGGTTTTCGGTCGGACAGGTTTCGCTTTTCGAAAATCAAAGAGCTTTTCTTGATGCGAATAAATTCTTTGGAAAGCATATTGCTGTATTAGGGTCAAGCGGTTCCGGAAAATCATGTGCTGTTGCCTCTATCTTGCAGAAGGTTTCTAAGTACCCGGATACAAACATTATCATCCTCGATATTCACAATGAGTATTATAAAGCATTCGAAGGGAATTGTAATCATCTCGATATTGGAGAATTTGAATTGCCGTTTTGGTTGATGAACTTTGATGAACTGCGCGAAATGTTTATTGATGATAAAGACGAAAACGCCTCGAGCCAGATTACTGTATTAAAAGATCTCGTTATCATGTCAAAAAAGGGAAAAAACCCTGAAATGTCGACGATGATTACAATTGATACACCGGTGTATTATGACATCAGCGAGATCCGGGCAAAATTGCAGTTCCTGGACAGTGAAAAAATAACTATGGGTGCGGTGGTGAAAGAAGGACCGTTTTATGGCAAGTTTGCTAGATTTCTCGTCCGGTTGGATGGCAAGTTAAACGATCCGCGATATGCGTTTATGTTTCGGCTTAAAAATTATATTCAATCTTCGGCTATTAACGATCTGTTGTCGAAAATATTGGGTGCTGATGGCAATGCGCAAGTGACCATTCTGGATATGAGCGGTGTACCTTTTGATATTGTCAATACCATTGTCTCGCTTCTGGCACGCTTGATATTTGATTTCAATTTCTGGAATCCCAACCGGCGTGATTTTCCAATTCTCTTAGTATTTGAAGAAGCACATAATTATTTACCCAGTACTGTTGGTACGACAGCTTCTGCCCGTAAGACTGTGGAACGAATTGCAAAAGAAGGAAGAAAATATGGTGTCAGTTGCATGATCGTAAGTCAGAGACCGTCGGAAGTATCAGAAACAATTCTGTCACAGTGCAACAATTATGTTGTCCTGCGTTTAACTAATCCGCTTGATCAAAACTATATCAAGCGACTGGTGCCGGATACTTTCGCCAGTCTTACTGACGTTTTGCCATCGCTCAGAACTGGGGAAGCGCTCATTGTAGGTGAAGCTATCTCCATGCCATTACGCGTACAGATTGATTTCCCAAATCCAGAGCCGGATAGCAGCGATATCAGGTTTTATGAAAAATGGAAACAAAGTGACGCCAAAACAAAAATTGCAGAGGTTGTCACACGTTGGTGGAAGCAGGAAAAGGTGAAGTAATCCTAATACATCGATACATTATTCAATCAGAGTCTGATCTTTTTGCTAGTTCTTGATTCTGATGTTTCTCTCTGAGAAATATTTTATTGACATCACGCACTCATGTAATAGTATGTTTTTGACATTCGGTACTTGAATCCAACAATTTCCTTTTATACATTGATGCACATTGATTAGTTGGACTTCCCCTTGTATCACAATCGTGGAGGTAGTATGAAGGCAATGTTCGTTCCAATAGGTATCTCTTTTTTTATCCTCGCTGGCTGTTCTTCTCTGATATTAAAACCAGCTGATTTTGCCTGGCCTGTTGAGTCTGTCTTAAGTGTGGATAGTCAAGGTAAGGTTCAAAGTGAAAGGTACAGTTTTTCAGTTGATGTGAAAGCGCTCCTCTTTGCAGAAACACAGGATTCCGTCAATATCTTAAAAATAAATTTACGGATCATTCGTGATGTGAAAGGGTATTACTTTATAACGGCTTCTCAGTTTAAAAATGTTTATGTCTTTGAACAGACGGTGGGCGGTTTGAAGTTAAAAAACAAGATTCTTGTTGCACAAAGTGGACTGACTGAACCGGCTTTGAACCAGCGAGTGCCGTACGTTCAACTTGTCAATGGAAAAAATCCAGCTCTTTTACTCACAGAAGAGGGAGTGTTTGAAGGAGAAAAGAAATGAAAACCATCATTCGGCTGATCGCGTTGCTGGCAATTGTGAACTGTAATGGTACAGCCCAGCAAAAATCAGATTATGATCTCGTTCAACGATTTCAATCTCTCACAAAATCCGTAGCGAATAGTATTGACCAGACAAAGACTGTTCAGGAGTGTGCTGAAGCGAATACATCCATTGATGCAATTGAAAAAGAATTTGGTGACGAAAAAATCCTTATCAATAAGGCTAATTATCCGGATGGATATGATAAAACAATAGAACAACTCAGAGGCAAGCTGCTCATTCGGCAAAGGGATCTCGGTGTTATTGAAAGTCAAATTGTGCGTATTACGGAGTTGGAAGTAAAAATTAGCGAGCTTTCGGATCAGGTAAAGAAATTGACAAGTCAGAACGAGACACTCATGGCTCAGGTGCAGCAACTTACAGCGAATGTGAAAAAGCTTTCAGGTGACCTGTTTAATGCTGCTACTCCCATGGATTCACTCCGCTCTATGATAGTAAAGTTGCGTCAAGGTTTACAGGAACGCGATGCACTTATTTTTGCTCTTACGGATAGTCTTTTCATGCAATACGATAAAAATGTAGGAGATATGAAAGATGTTGAGAAACAGGGACTCATAAGCAAAATCGATCGTCACGGAATTATAGGTAATGTGAAACGGTCCATTATTGACAATATCACATTTCTCGAGTCGACCCAGTTGAAAGGAAGTGATCTTGTTACTCTCGTTCGACAACAGAAACGGTTCCAATCACAATGGATCGGATTATCAACGAAACTCGCTTCACTCTATTTAAGCGGGAAATCGAAGAAGAGCGAAGTCGCTTTCGTTGATTCGATGCTCGCAACGTGGGGGGATAAAGTAGATGGTGCTATGTGGCGCTCGCTCAATATGCTGTTTAAAGAGAAAGGTTTTATTCTCAAGGAATTTAAAAATGGTGACGATTTTGTCATGACTTTTATCGCTTTCTTTGATGATCAAATTCAAAATATAAACAAGGAATCTGAGGATTCACGTTATAAACTTTTCTCAAATTTTAATGAAAGTTTATGGCAAACCGATTTGAAAGCAACCTGGCTTCCAGCCCTCATTGAACTCCAGAAAATTACTGAGACACAGAAAAAGGAACTAGAAGCTAAATATGATAGATGGCATGCCTCGGTTATGCCGGGTGCCTCGTGGCTGACATACATCCTCATTGTCTTAGGAGTTCTCCTCATTGCAATTGTTGGGGTATGGATTTTTCGTAAAGGACCAAAAACGACTTAGAAGGGATACTTCTATTGTAGAATCACCGTGACCATGGTTACCATATGCTGGTAGTAAAAATTTTGTCATGATGTCTATTGAAGAGAGAGATTTGTCTACCGATATTACTATTTTATTTCATCATTTGATTGCATATAAATTCTGTGTTTGTTAAGTTTTACCTGGTTGAGATGTTATGAACGAAATGCATAAAAAAGATACCGGTGTTTTTATGAATCGTTTTTCCTGTAATCATCATAGAAGGGTCGATGGAAAATCAATAAATCTTTTTCAGATCATTTCTTGTATCTTATAAGGGAGTATGCATGACCGAACCTATATTACATGTGCTTATTGTAGATGATGAACCTACATATCGTATTGTTCTGTCACAGACATTAAAAGGATGCGGACATATCACTGAAGCTTGTGAGAGCGGCGATGATGCTATAAGTCTGCTCCAAAAAAATAAATATGACGTTGTCCTGCTCGATTATAAAATGCCCGGAACGAGCGGTATCAATGTGCTGCAATGGATGTATGGAATGAAGATGGATATTCCTGTCATCATTATTACAGGTTATGGATCGGAAGAAATTGCATTAGAGGCATGGAAGTGGGGAGCGAAGGATTATTTTGTAAAAGGAAAATCGGATATGTCCCAGCTCCCGGATCTTGTCCTGAAAGTTTATAAGCAGGTATCCTCGGAACGTCAGCGCAGGTCAGAATAAACAAGCGCTGTTCACATTGTACCCTCAAAATTATTCATGTATCAGATAGAAGTTTGGTACCAAGCCGAAGAATCATTCAACCGAATGTGAAACGCTGAAGCATTTTCGAGATGATGGATTGAATTCTGTCATGGTTTATTGAACACTTATATTAATAAACAAAGACACGTCAGCATTCATTATTTGAACCATATGGAAAATCAAGCACTTCGTGTACTTGTCGTAGATGATGATCATCGGTATAGCGTTGTTCTAAAAAAATCACTTACTGGATACGGGCATTCAGTCGTTGTGAGTTATTCCGCAGAAGAGGCATTCCAGCAATTGCAAAAGGAGCAATATGATATTCTGCTTTTGGATTACAAACTGGAAGGAACAAATGGTATCAATATCCTTCAATGGATGTACGGGAAAAAAATGGATATTCCTGTTATTTTAATAACTGGTTACGGTTCAGATGAAATTTATGAAGAAGCATTTAAATGGGGAGCAGCGGAGTACTTTGTGAAGGGTGAAATGGATGTCATACGATTACCTGTTATGGTAGCGCAAGTATATAGAAAATTTAGGGCGAGGAAAGAAAGAACTAAATAAAATCCCAATGCAATGTGTAGATTGTTCAGGTTCCATTACTACTAAATATTCCAACTATATAATTGCTAAAGTTACACACTACCAGTAATAGAGAGCGTAATAATATTCATTCATGTATGACAAACTAGTCGATATTCAATTATATCGAGACTATCGGTCTGGGTTCCTCATCATATCGGAATGTTGAGCCGGGAATGATATTCAATTTGAATGATGAAAATTTTTCTACAATTGTAGAATCGACAAATATTTCTGTAAGGCTGCGTTTCTTCATGCAAATAAACTTACATTTTGTTTAACACATCTTTGAACGATTTATACGCGAAAACACTACCTCTTCTTCCTTAAAATATTCCATGGCATAACTCTTGAAGCATTTTGTATAAATATCAATTTTCACTCAAACTGCAGAAAGGTGCTCTATGTTGATAGGGATTATACTTCTTGGTTATTTCATCGGTGTTGGGCTGTTAATTCGTTTCTTCCAGGCGGTCCATCACTGGGACGATGAAATTGAAGCAATGGAAAATCCCCACAGGCGGAATTTATACACCACTTAAAAAGAAATAATTATAATCGGAGGAGTTATGAATTCAATATCAGGAGCAGCAACAGGAGAAATAAATAGAATTTTGCATCCAGTGCAGGCAGCAATAAGAGATATTTATACAAACGAGCCGGAAGTTAAACTTTGCCACGGTTGCGGTGAAATAAACACACCGGAATATTGCCTCTGCACTGCCGAGCAGAAAGCACAGCTTGCACAAATTGAATCACATAAATAAATAATCCTTGGAGGGAGTTATGGGCTTACCATATCAATTTGATCTTCACTTGCCG
>Ga0182021_10011110_pt1 | contig 10680 bp, 9 predicted proteins | sample 612E3MmetaG_FD_120493 | JGI IMG/M metagenome (GOLD analysis project Ga0182021, IMG submission 120493) | Permafrost microbial communities from Stordalen Mire, Sweden - 612E3M metaG (Illumina Assembly) | ecosystem: Environmental > Terrestrial > Soil > Wetlands > Permafrost | place: Sweden...
TGAGGTAGACGGTTTTGCCGAGGTATTCTTTTGGGCAGGTTACTTTTGCTCCTGTTCCGTATGTTGTGACTTGTCTTTTCATGAAGCCGACTACTCCGACTACTTTGATTTCGGTGACAGGTTTGAAATCTACTTTCTGAGGCATAATATAGCTATAAGGCATGTTCAATACATATAAGATTTATCATTTCCTAAAAACCAACATAGTTTTCACACACTCTCTTTCAGGTCTGCGTCCCGGCGACCGCACCATCTTTCATTAAAAGCAATTTTTTTGCTTAGGGTTATCATTTTTAGTAATTAAGTAGCTAAAGGCTCTTCAGCTATGTGAAGAACGCTTGGCTAATTTGCTAGTTCGAACGGTAACTGTTAATAAGTGTTTTTGCGATATGGTGCTTTCGGTGGCTCGCTTGCGAAAAGGAATCATGGTAACTGCTATACTTCTTATTTTCGCTTGGCTTTTAATGCTTAGTTACCAAATCTTTACAAGAACCGCACTGACTACCGTCGCATCTTCACTAAGTGTCTCAACCCCCTCTTTGGCTTCATGGTTAAACAGCAACATTACTGTGGCAATTTTCGTTTGCTCTTTCGCATGGATGTTTGTTTTATCCTCAGTCATTTCAGGCCTTCTTTTTGGAAAACAAAAAAGAATCTTTATCCAATTTCTAATAGGTTTAGCATTAACCGTGGCGGCTTCAGAAATATTTGTAACCTTAAAGTCCGCTGGCATCGACTTGGCAAACCCAAACACCCTACTTTCCAATCCATACGCCAAAGTTTTTAGTAACGCATTGTTTTCATTTTTCTTTCTTTCGTTGCCGTTCATTTTTATGATTATTGTTGACCTACGCGCAATTGCAAAACAACAACAAATAAGCGCCATTGCGATTTTAAGTGGCAATTGGAGCGAAAAGGTGAAAAGGCACAGAGCATCTTCTAATTTGCATTGGTGACTTTGAAATGAGCGATGTAGATATGGCAACGATTCAACTGAAAGGTGCAAAACAGAGTTTCATTTTAAGCGGCGAGAAAAATTTTAAAACAGGCAGCAAAGGCTTTCATGCTCAAGGCAAAATGCAGATCGGCGACAAAAACTACCAAATAAACATTTTAGCAGTTGAAATCGGTTCAAAGCCAAAAGAAAAAGAAGAAAAGAAAAAATAGCTTATTCTCACTATTTCTTTAATTTAATTTTTTCTTTAGGGAACGATTGATGCACTAATTATCGTTACGTTTGCACGTGGCTTATCGTTTGAGCCAGTTGGTACTTTGACGATTTTGTCTACAACATCCATTCCAGCGATGACTTTTCCAAAAGCAGGATGCTTATCATCCAAAAAATTGTTGTTTACAACGTTGATGAAGAATTGGCTGCTTCCGGTGTTTGGACCTGCATTTGCCATAGCTATAGTTCCTCTATCATTGCGGTTTGTCCTTGTGAATTCATCTTTGATGTCGGGTATCAACGGGTCGCCATAACCTGTTCCGGTTGGATCACCGCCCTGAATCATGAAGCCCTTGATAACTCTGTGGAAAATTGTATTGTTGTATGTTCCTTTTTGGACCAAATTTTTAAAATTGCCCGTAGTTATTGGCATCTCGCTTCTTAACTCTATGGTTATGTCGCCCATGTTTGTTTGGAATAAAACTTTTGTTGGCATTAAGGTACCTTTCCTTGTAAAGAACCATAATGAAGAATATTATTATGTTTATTGCTACGCCTATTCAGAGATTTGCGGGGTTTAAAAAAATAAAGAGGTTATTTTAGGAAACAACCGTTGCGCTAATGAGAGTTACTGGATTTACTGGTTGGCTGTTTTCGCCTGTGTACTGGTTGGCCGTTACTTGGGCGTTAGCTATCGCATCAACGACATTTTGCCCAGAAATTACTTTTCCAAATTCAGTGTAGACAGCGTCAAATTTTGTGCCTTGAGCATCTATAGCATTGTTGCCGTTGTTTGCGACGTTAATGAAAAATTCGCTGGTTGCAGAGTTGGGGCTGCTGGTTTTTGCCATGGCTATTGTGTATGCTACGTTGGTGTTGTTTGTCCCTATTTCATCGTTTATGGCTGGAACAGTCTGGCTGATTGCTCCGCCCTGAATCATGAAGCCCGCGATGACACGGTGGAATATTGTGCCGTCATACCATCCTTTCTTAACTATGTTAATGAAGTTAGCAGTTGTGACTGGCTTGTCATTTCTTAACTCTATTGTTATGTCGTCTGCAGAGGTATGTAAAAGTATCTTGGTTGAAGTTGCGGAGTATTCGGCGTCGCTACTTTGAGTTGATGATGCGCTTGCGGTTGAAGAGGGTGATGCAGTTGGAGTAGGCGGTGGTGTCGGTGTTGGACTTGCAGCTTTATTAGCCGCAGAATTCTCAACCACTGCGTAAGCGACCCCTGTAGCCACAATGACAATTACAATTAAAGCGATTGCGAGAAATAGTTTGTTCATTGATTTCTGTCGTGACGATTTGAACTTTTTATTATTACGAGCCATGCCTTGACATATACAGCTTTTCATATAAAATTTTCTAAAATAACACGTCTTGCAGGCAGCTTTTTAAAAGAACAGTTAATCTGATAATAGAGTTTTACGCCTAGTTTGATGGAACCCTTCAAAAGTGAAAACAGCAAACGCCGCCACTGTAATGAACAATATTATAATGAAGAAGACTTTGAATTCATTGGTTTCATACGGAAAATGTACAAGCAGAACATACAATCAAAAACTAGGAATGCCAAAAAATGATGGAGTAACGCCATAAGGCTGGCATCAAGCGACGGCCAATCCACACATAGCCTTTTATGAACGCTTTGTTTTTTGCTGTGTACTCTCCATACTCGTTTTCTGTAGGTAGCCGAGGTCTCAAGTTTCTGCAGGTGCCTGTAAGCAAAGCTTGTGCTGCTTAAGCCTGCTGCTTTCATGAATTCTCTGGGGCCGACTGGTTTGCCTTTTTTTTATTACATGCATATAAACGTTTAAGGTTATTCCATCTATTTCTCTTCCTTGCCCCTCGCCATAGTTTAAACCTCAAACTGTTAAAGGATAATTGATGTAATTGCGTATTAGTTTTGCTGAGAGAAAAAAAACATCTTTTGTTAAATGTTTTCTTGCTAAATAAACAAGATTCATTAGTTTTTGAGAAAGTCTTATAAAACAACTGGCTCTAAATTGAAAGCAAGATCAGGAGATTATAACAGAATGTCTAACCCAAAAGAATATTCATACATGACTAAAGATAAACTGATGACTTACACATTCTTAGCACTTTTAACAGTGGCGATAGTTACTGCCGTTTTATGGTCGCAAGTAACACCATTTGATCCCGTTACTAACGCTACATACTTGAACTTAGGACTTACCGTTATCTTAAACTGCATCATCGCTGTCGGAATAGCTGTCGGAATCGATGCGTTACTCTTCAAAGTAACCTCTGATAGCCCACTTAACACAATGTCAGCTGCAGTCTTCGGCTTAATTGTTGCTCTCTCATACACATTGGGCGTTCCTGCAAATGCCTCTATTGAAGAATCAATGATGCCGTTGGTAGCTCCTCAATGTTTCCTCTACGTTGCATTGATTGCTCTTATTGGCATGGTTGTGTTCAAGAAACTTCAGGGCTTAGCAGGCAGAAAATACGTTAACCCAGCTGCAGCCGCAAAAATCCTCGTCCTCATTCCATTCCTTTACGTGCTATTCCTTCCTAAAGACCATGCAAATAGCATCCCAACACTTGCAACACACCTAAACTATAACGGTCTCACATCGTTCGGCGCTTGGATGCGATTCTGCTTTAGCAATCCAAACCAAATACATACAATAACACTGACTGGAATTCCAACCTATACTCCAACAGACGTTTTCAATCTGCTATTCCTTGACAAATTCCACGGATGGACTGGTGGCGCTTCAGCCCTCGCAGTAATAATTATCGGTGTTGCTCTCTTTGTTATTGCTCGCAGATACATTAAATGGAGAATTACAGCAGCTTACCTCGGTGTCACAGCTATTATGTCAATGATAATGTTCGCTGCATATGGTGGAGATCCACTGCTCAGACTAATGTTTGAACTCTTCATAGGCAGCTCAATATTCCTTGCGTTCTTCATGGCAACAGACCCCGCAACCACACCACTAACCTATACTGGACAAATAATATTCGGCACAGGCTTAGCTATCATTACGGTACTCTTGCAGACATTTGCTAACTTCTTTGGCGGCTCAATTGTTGCATTAATCATCATGAACCTCACAACGCCATTCCTTGACAAAGTCGGAAAACAAAAACCAATGGAAGGCGGCAAAGAACCAAAGCTACCTAAAGGCAAAATGTTTACACAAGTAAAAACCACTGCTTGCATTCGATGCGGCGCTTGCATGCGTGCATGCTGCAACAGACTTAGCCCAATCCTCATTAAAGAAGCACGTGACAAGCAAAACATGACAGAGCTTATGAAACTTGATGCAGACTTCTGCGCAGGATGTGGAAGCTGTAACTATGTTTGCCCCGCAAGAATCGACCTGAAGAGTAATGTGCTCAACTATCCATTGAAAGAAGAAGACGAGAAATCAATAGAGCAGAATTTCCTCAAAGGAACTGAAGAAGAAGGCATCGGCGTCTACACAGACATATTCTCGGCAAAAAGCGCTTATCCAGGACAAGACGGCGGAGTAGCTACAGCATTGCTAGTTTCAGGCTTGGAGAAAGGCTTGTTTGATGCCGCAATCGTGGTCAGAAGAAGCAAAGGTTACTTAGCTGAAGCATATGTCGCTGAAAATGTTGAAGACATCAAGAAAGCTAGCGGAACAAAATATATGAGAGTCCGAGTAATGTCAAAGCTCGGCGAACTAATCGCAAAAGGTAAACGCAAGATAGCTATTGTTGGAACACCATGCGAAATTCGCGCAGCAAGAAGAATACAGCAACAACTCATGATGGACTGTCCAGATCTGGAATTAACTATGATAGGCTTATTCTGCTTTGAAGACTTCGATTACCGCATACTCAAATCTGAAACACAAAGACTGCTAAATGTTGACTTAGATAAGGCAGAGAAAACTCAGATTCGCAAAGGCAAATTCATCGTTACTATCGATGGAAAAGAAAACTCAGTGCCAGTAAAAGACCTGAGTGCAGCTGTCGAAAAAGGATGTCTATCTTGCCCAGACTTCACATCGAAATATGCAGACGTCTCTGTGGGTTCGGTGGGTAGCGAAGATGGACGCTCAACAGTTATAGTGCGATCAGATATAGGCTTAAAGCTCGTTGAAGGACTCGATCTTAACAGGGGCGAAGTAAAGAAAGAAGACATCGCTAAATTAGCCGGTCTAAAGAAGAAACGTGCAGAAACAAACAATCCAGAACCTGAATAAATAAATCGACTTGCTACATCTGTAGCATTTCCCTTTTTCCTTTTTATTTTATTAATCCTTTAGTGTTTAAACAAATTAAGCTTGCTTATCACCGTTCGCAAGAAAAATTAGAAATTAGTTAAGCACAAAAGTTAAAATCGATAAAGAAAGAAAACGAGTTGGAAATTAACTTTTTCTTAAGTCATCACTTTTGGATGCAAATTCCCAAACGATATTTCCCTTCCAAATATCGCCCAATTTTGTTATTTTAATTTCTTTATCATTGATTTCAATTAGCCCTTTGTCTTTGAGTCTTTGAAGCTTTTCTGGGAAAACATCTTCTGGCCGTTTCCCAAATTTTTGAACGAACTCTTTTTTATCTACTGGCAATCTAAGGTAGAGTCTAGTCATCACTTTTCTCATCATGTCTTCTTTTGAAGACTCGGCGATTCTAGCTATTGGTAATCTGCCTGCGTTAACGGCTGCCATGTACTCGTTTATGTCCTCTATGTTTGAGTAGGCGAATCTTTCAAAGTACCCCATGAAGCATCCTGCGCCCGTAGTAAGTTGAGCTGCAAAAGGCCATCCTGTGAGGCAGGATTCTTTAAAATGCCAAGGTTCACGTGAAAAGCGATCGTGACCAACTGCCCTGTAACCTGCATCTGTTAACAGCTTATAGGCGTTAAGGTACATTTGCGTCTCAAACTCTGTATTTCCAGTCTTAGGCATTTTTCCTTCTTCAATTTGCTTTGCCAACATCGTTCCAGGAACAACATCCAAAGCGTAACAATCAACTTCAATGTCAAGTTCAATCGCTTTTTTGATGGTGTCCATCCAACTTTCCATTGTTTGGCCTGGCAAATTATACATTAAGTCAACGCAAACACAAACATCAAGTTTACGAGCTTTTTTAATTGCTTCAATTAAATGTTCAGCTGGGTCTGGCAAACAAAGCTTCTTTCTAAGCTCGTTATCAAAAGTTTGTGCACCCATATCCAGTTGGAAAACACCGTAAGCTGCTAACTTGTCAATCTTGTCTGAATCAAAACTCTTTGAAGACGCCGTAACTTTGATGAAGTATTCATCACTTGTAGTAAAACGAGCCTTGCAAAAATCGATAAGGTCGATAATTTGCTCAGCGGTCAATACACTGGGTGTTCCTCCACCCAAGACAATTTCGTCGAAAACGCTGGTTTGAATATACTTTGTTTTAGCATACATTTCTAGTTCTTTTTTGAGTGCTAGTAGATATGGCGGTATGTTCGCCTTGCTTGTTGGCGTAGTTGGAAAATAACAGAAACTGCATTTCGAATCGCAAATTGAAACCCAAGGTTGCAACTCCATCAATTTGTTAGAAGTATTCTCTGTTGATAAGAACTCAATAAATGACTTGTACATTTCAGGCTGAATATCAGGATAATCCCTGTAAGTGTAAGGTGGCCAATTTGACCTTAAATCATAAGCTGATTTCTTTTCAGTAGCCTGGTTTTTCATCGTTTGCTTCCTCGAGTTTAGCTTTTTAAAAGGTTGATAGGATAATAAAGTTTCTGTTAAAAACGTTAAAAAAGAAAAAAACAGTTTTTGACCTACAATTATCTGGTAAACAATTTAATGCCGCGTTTCTTAATTCGAACTGTAGCTATTGTGATTGCCGCTAAAACCGCAATCGCCAATAAGGTTGAAAGCAAAACCAAAATTGGCTGCGGCGTCAGGTTGGGGACCTCAGGGTTTTGATCCGTACCGATAGCATAAATTATGCGGTCATATGAACCAACGTAGACAACATCGTTTGCAACGGCAGGTGAAGAAACCACTTTGTCGCCAGTTAAATAACTCCAAACGAGGTTGCCACTTGCTTGATCTACAGCGTAGAGGCTGCCGTCATATGAACCTACAAAAACCATGCCCCCTGCGATTGCAGGTGAGGAAGTAACATCACCCTTTGTCTGGTAACTCCACATGCACCTGCCAGTCAAAGCATCTATGGCGTAAAGTTTCCCATCATCCGAACCAATGTAAATAACGCCGGCTGCAATTGCCGGTGACGAAGCAAGGGAGCCACCAGTCGTGTAATTCCATAAAAGCTTGCCATCCGCCTCACTTAAAGCGTAAACCTTGCTGTCATAAGACCCAAAATAGACTTTGCCATCCAAAAGAGCAGGTGAAGAGCTCACCATGTCACCTGTCAAATAATCCCATAACAGAATGCCTGTTGATGCGTTCAATGCATATATGTTATGGTCTAAAGAACAGATGAAAACTCTTCCATTAACGACTGCTGGCGAAGAAGTGACAATCATATTTCCTGTTGTAAAATTCCAAATTAACTTGCCCGTTGAAGCGTCTAAAGCGTATGTTCGGTTATCTTCCGAGCCAACATACACCATACCGCCTGAAACCGTCGGCGAAGATACCACAGCATAATCTGTTTGGTAGCTCCATTGGAAAGCCCCAGTTTGTGCGTTCAAAGCGTACAGTTTGCCGTTATAAGAGCCCACGTAAACCATGCCGTTAGTTACTGCAGGAGAAGAAAACATAACCATGTCACCAGTCGTGTAACTCCATAGAATGTTGTTATGTAGCTCCCAATCGTACCCAACCATGCCTGTGGAAGCGTTTAAAGCATAGATTTTGCCATCATGAGAACCAATATAAATAATGCCGTCTGCAACCGCTGGAGAAGAGTCAATTTGGCCTCCAGTACCAAAACTCCACACCAAATCGCCGTTGCCACTGTTTAGTACATAGAGTTTACCATCCCAAGAACCCGTAAAAACCAACCCGTTAGCTACAGCGGGGTGCGTAATCATTGCATCACCAGTAGAATAGCTCCATTTTTCGCTGCCAGTGTGAGCGTTTAGCGCATAAATTCTATTATCGTATGAACCCACGTAAACCACGCCATCGCTCACGGTTGGCGAAGAAGCAACGCCACCGCCTGTTTTGTACTGCCATTTGAGGTTGCCATCAGCTACATTTACAGCATACACTTTTCCATCAATAGAGCCAACATAAACTAAGCCATCCATAACTGTTGGGGAGGAAAAGACTTGACCACCCGTTGAGAAATTCCAAACTTCCACGCCATTCATAGCGTTAAGCGCGTAAACATGGTCGTCTAATGAACCAAAATAAACAATTCCATCAGCAACAGCGGGAGTTGAAACTATGTTGTCGCCTGTGGTGTAATTCCAAAGTTGCTTGCCATTTTCAGCATTTAAAGCATAAATTTTGTGATCTAACGAGCCAATGTAGAGGATGCCCTTTGCCAACGCTGGAGAAGATATCATAATCTGCCCTCCAAGGGTGTAATTCCAAACAATTCGGCCTGTCTGAGCATTCAAGGCGTAAACATTTCTATCTTCTGAACCAAAATAAACAATGCCGTTGGCGACAACTGGGTCGGAATCAACGTAGTAACCTGTTGTAAAATTCCAAAGCAACCTACCGTTCTGCGCATTCAAAGCATACAGGTTGTGGTCTTCTGAGCCAACATACAACATGCCGCCCGCAACTGCTGGGCAGGAAACAACTCTGTCATCCGTCGAATAACTCCAAATTTGTTTGCCTGTGGCTGTGTTGAAGGCATAGATTTTTCCGTCGTAACTGCCCACGTAAACCATGCCGTCAGCTACCGTAGGGGAACCTATCTGCCCGCCAGTGTTAAATTTCCACAGGGTTTGGTTGGTAGTTGGCGCTAAATTTAGAGGTGAAGCGCCTGTGTGTGTGATATTTTGGTGGAACATGGGCCAGTCGCCAGTTGACTGCGCCGCTGAAAAACTATTCAAAAGCAGAGTTGAGGCTAAAAACAGCATTATCAACGCTAATGTAATTGCTGTTTTATTTTTCATTTTTTCGCTTACCACCACGTCTACCACCACGTCTTAATTTGACCTGTTTAGTTTAGTTAATAATTGGAAAGTATGTTTACATGCCAATAAGAATTTCTAAAAAAAGATAGCTTTATCCATGCCTCAATCTAATGCAGTTTGTTCTCTCTTTTTCAAGTGCTAACAGATAAATGGGTGTTGCGATTGTACTGCAACAAAAAATAGGTTATCTGTATGTTATAGTATCATGCCACTCACAAGCGTTTTTAAATCATAACAGAATTAACAAAGAAGTAGGTTTTAAGGAGATAAGCTTATGCAAAAAAATATTGTTTTGAGCCTACTTATCGCTATGCTGTTATTATCATCAGCTTTTGTTTTTTCAATTGTTCAAGCACAAGGTGACGCTACAGTCATGGTGCCAACTGTAACCGGAGGCACAAGATACTCCTGGCACCACCACTTATCCTGATGGAACCTCTTTCACCATAACTGCAATGCCTGACAGCTCATACGCCTTTATTGGTTGGACTGTTTCAACTGATTCAAGTTTAACCAACTATATCGACAACCCCTTAACAATTACATTAACCGGCGGAACAACCTACACAATTCAGCCAAACTTTGACATAGTACTTGCTCCACCAGGCGTCACTTTACCAATCCCTTTACCAATCAACATGACTAACGTAGCAATCCTCGTCGTTTTAGCAGCAGCGGGAGGATCAAGCTCTCCAGCACCCGGCACCTATGCGATAAATGACCCCGCAACTTTAAAGTTAAATGCAACAGCAAACAGCGGTTGGCAATTCTCACACTGGACGATATGCGGTTCATCAATGAACCATGGCGGCTACCCACTTAACTACGCTCCAACAGATAACCCATACACTGTTGGCCACGGCTATGGATATACATACTATTATCAACCAGTATTCACTCAGGTAGGAAGCGCAAGCTCAACGCCCACAGCGTCATCGTCATCATCTTCGCCTTCAGGTGTAATTGGCGGATTATCAATTGAAATGTTAGCCATAATCGCATTAATCATTGTAATCATAATAATGGCAATTGGCTTCGCAGCATACACGGTAAGACGGAAAAATTAGTTTCTCTTTCTTTTTCTTTTTTTGGCATTTTCGCAAATTAAAAATAAATCCTCAAAATAGGAAAATTTAGGTTACTTTTTGCGCAAAGCTTTTGGTGTATATGCGCATGCTGGGTCTTCACCGTAAATATCGCCTGTGTAAGCGTAAGCTCTGTTTCTGCAACCGCCGCATATGTCCAGGTATTCGCAGACTCCGCATTTGCCTTTGAGGACTTTTCGGTCTTGGAAACTGCTGAAGTAGATCGATTTACGCATTTCTTCCCATGTATGGCTCAATGTTTTGTCACGTATGTTGCCAAGCATCATGGCTTCCATGGGTCGAAGGTCAGTGTAGAAACATGGGATTAAGTTACCGTTTTCTGTCACGCTGATGTAGCCGCCAAA
>Ga0182021_10011111_pt1 | contig 10680 bp, 8 predicted proteins | sample 612E3MmetaG_FD_120493 | JGI IMG/M metagenome (GOLD analysis project Ga0182021, IMG submission 120493) | Permafrost microbial communities from Stordalen Mire, Sweden - 612E3M metaG (Illumina Assembly) | ecosystem: Environmental > Terrestrial > Soil > Wetlands > Permafrost | place: Sweden...
AACAATAACTTCAGCAATTTTATGGATTACTCGGCAACTTTTTACGGAAATCAGAAGGCTCAGAATGAATACCTTAATCATGTGAAAAAAATAGTAACCAGAAAGAATTCCATTACCGGGATACTATATAGTGACGACCCCACTATTATGTCATGGCAGCTAGCCAATGAACCCCGTCCGGGAAGGAACAGATTTTGGCTTGAAGAATATTATACGTGGATTGCCAGCACTGCCGAATATATTCATTTGATAGATAAGAGACATCTCGTTTCCACCGGGAATGAGGGACTTGCAGGTAGTTTAGAGGATTCTTTAATTTATTTTAATGCTCACCGTTCAAAAAATATTGATTATCTGACCTTTCATCTCTGGCCGAAAAACTGGGGTTGGTTTGACGCCAAAAATATCGTGAAAACATATCAGAAAACTGAAAACAACGCAATTGAATATATCAATAAGCACATTGTTTTTGCAGATTCATTGAATAAACCAATTGTTATGGAAGAATTTGGATTGCCACGAGACAGCGAGTATTGTAAACCGGTTTCGCTGACATCGGCACGGGACAGGTATTATAAAAAAATATATGCTCTTATTTATGATAGCTCTGCTGCAGGGACCCCGATTGCCGGAACAAATGTTTGGATATGGGGCGGAGAAGGAAGAGGACAACATCCAGATGACAGATGGTTACCAGGAGATCCTTTTGTGGGGGACCCGCCTCAAGAGCCACAGGGTTTCAATTCCATTTATGATTCTGATTCAACGACTATTGCAATCCTGAAAGACCACGCAGGTAAAATGGAATTATTAAACAGAATGCATTTCCCTGTTTCAGAAGGAAGATAAGATCAATTGATTGACAATTAAATATGGAGTAAAAATGAAAGGTACATTAAACTTATTATTCTGTTTATTTTTTCTAGTTCTTAGTTTTAATTTATCCTTCGGGCAGACAGCTTCAGTTAAATTCGAAGTAAGAATTCCTTCCGAAGGTTTGCCGAAAGATTCTTCTATTTTTATAGCCGGTTCATTCAACTGCTGGAACCCGCATGATTCATTATACATTATGCAAAAGACGGGTGATAATTTATATTCTCTAGTTGTGCCGGTTTTTGATGGGAAGAAATATGAATATAAATATACCCAGGGGGACTGGGGGTCTGTTGAAACGTCATCTGACAGTGCAGAAATTAAAAACAGACAAATGATTTCGCACGATGGTGTTACTATTACAGACACCGTACAGAAATGGAAATCTCCTCAACCTTCAAAGCCAAAAGACACAACATTTATGTTTAGTAAGAAACAATTGAATGAGTTATCTAAATTAAAAGAAGAGATGTTAAAGAAGATGGAAAGCCGGGTAAAAAATATTACCGACGATCTTAAAAAATCATTTAAGAATATGCTTTCTGATAAGCCCAACATAAAGCTGAGAAATAAATATCATAATAAAGCTGTCAGCGACATAAACTATGTTTTAAAGACAGTAGCCGATTTAATGTGGAAAGTATCGTCAATGCTGACCCCTGAACAAAAAAAGGCTATACTGGCTGAAATGAATAACCCGAAAGCACCCGGAGATATTTTTGGACTGATAATGAAGGAGCTGAACCCGTAATAGAAATGAATTTTAGTGAAAAAAATAATGTGTTTTTTAGAGTATTTCCGACATTCTTAAAGTTTTATAAATAAAAAAAGGAGTGTAAAATGAATAAAGTAATAAAATTTGGAGAAGATGTTGAAGGATATAACATCCCTGTTCTAAATGAACGAGAAATAAGAGCATCAGCAGGGATACTATTTTTAGTTATGTTAATCTCTTTAATGCTAATAATATTTAAAGGGAATTTTATACTGATAAAATATGTTATAACTATATTCCTTACAGATTTTATTATACGTGTCTTTGTTAATCCAAAATTTTCTCCTTCATTAATAATCGGGCGTTTGCGTGATCATCGCAGATTAATATTCGCATAGTATTTTTATATGTTAATAAATGATTTACAAAGATAAATAAAATAAAGAATATATTTGAACTTAATTTCATTTAAGTATTGGTTTATGGAATAGAAAATAGGTAAGGCCAACTGCTTATAAAATAAGGAGACCTTGAAGTGGATTTTTAGCTCCCTTTATGGAAAGAATTATATTGGATGGGCGGAATAATATAGTGTTTGCTACAGTTTTTTTTAGTGAGATTCTTATCAGACAAAAGGTTAGACCTAACTTTGGATGAAGGAGAGAATACCAAGACTTAGTCGTAATTGAATTTCAGAATAATAGGACTAAGGATTTGAGCATACAGACACTGTAGAAATTATTTATACACCCGTAATATTAATATTCTTCAACTTTGAATTCATTAAACAGAATAAACTTGTTGGTATCAGATATGTTAAATGGGAAGGACATACCGATAAACAGAGCAAGGCTATCAATCTCTAAATTTTGGGAAATATATACAACAGTATCCTGAGTCCAGGTATTTAAATTATTTGGCTCAGAACCAAATACATATCCAGTATTACCACTCCAGGCAGACAATGAAACGCCACATTCATAATTGAGAGATGATTTATACAGGTATATTATTCTAAATTGTTTTGTTTTATTTGGCTGTTGCGGGAAAATGACATAGTGCATAACGCTATAGAATGAATCGGGAGGAGTATACTTAAGAGACCACAGACTTCCATTTGCGGGAACATCATTGGAGAAGGAATAAGATGGTTTACGGTAGCCCCAATAAGGATAACCGCTTATCCAGCCAGATAGGGAAGGCTGCCCCTGGTTTTCAAAATGAACATCCATCAATACAGAAACAGGAGGTGCGGGAGCAGGGTTAGTAATAGAATCCTTACAGCCATAAAATGAAAACATTGTAACAGCGAAGAATAAGACGACTAATAGTTTCAAAATGACCTGGCCTGAATAATTGACTGCATAGTCATTTCCCAAAAATGCTTAATAAATATATTACTATTTATAATTAAAGGGAAGTGACCTGGGGGAAATACGATTGCCGATAATTATTTTTACCAGTTGAAAGGATTATTATTATATTGCTTTTGGGCAACCAGATAATTCCCCATTGTAGTACAAAATATTACGCAGTTATGGATTGATGCATGTCTGCTGGTAAAGCCGCAATGCCAAAAACTTTTGGTCTGTTAGCGGTCTGGGACATTTTTTTAACGGAGCATATGAAACTGTTTGAATAAACTGGTTTATTCCATTGCATTTTATGACATGGCCTAATTGGCATTCATGCCGAGTGCCGTCAGCATTTATATAGTACGCTTTGCATGCATTACAAGTTACTTCTTCCATTTTCTTGCCTGATTCCTTTGTGCGGTCAATTTATGCTAACAGATTAACCATTCCCGGTGAATAATAAAACAAACTTTATCAACTTTAATATACCCCCTTATTATCTGTATACCTATACTTTATTTTTTACAAACGGCTGAATATCAACAATTACAATTACCGATTGAAAACAATTATTTTTACTGACTGATCTACATAAAAAGTGCATGCCGTATATACTATTTTATCTCCAGAAGTATGATTGTTCAGACATTTCTAGCTCAATTCCTCGTTCAAAATTGATTTTCTAGTTAAAATTGTCGGGATGTTTTGATTTTAATTCTTTTACGGCATCAGTACCTGATAAACGGGGCATGGAGATATCACATATAAGTGCGTGATCATCGCAGATTAATATTCGCATATTTAGTTATTATTATTATAGATGAGGTTTTGGCCAGGCACGATTGGCAACAGGATAATTATCAATAATGTTAGTAAACGATTTTTTTTCTTCTTTCGGCATAAAGCTTACTTCAATAGCATTTTTTGTGATTACTAAAAGTTCTTGAACTGTGTAATCCAATTTTTGATACAAAAGCGATAATTCATCTGTAATGTTAGTTCCAAACATTGCCGGATCATCTGAATTCAGAGTTACTTTTGCCCCTTTTCGAAACAGAGCATCAAAAGGGTGGTCTTTTAATGAGGCAAACACCTTTGTTTGCAGATTACTGGTAATACAAACTTCAAGAGGGATTTGGTTATCAATTATATATTCAACTAAGCCAGGATCCTCAACAGCACGAACTCCATGTCCAATTCTTTCAGCTTTTAGATCTAATAAAGCATGCCAGATAGATTCCGGCCCAGCGGCTTCACCAGCATGAACTGTTGTTCTAAATCCTCTACTTTTAGCTTCGAGAAAAACTTCTTTAAAAAGGATAGGAGGAAAAGCTTTTTCATTTCCCCCTAATCCTATTCCTACTATTCCTTCACCGAGATAAGGAGTAATTTGATTTAACCGTTTTAAAGAAGTTTCCGCACCATGATCGCGGACTATATCAGCAATCAAACCGCATTTAATAGGATAATCCTTTTCAGCTCTTCTTATACCTGAGATAGTTGCTTCCGCAATAGCGTCGAGTTTTAATTTGCCCGATATAAAATCCCAGGGTGAAAAGAAAACTTCTGCATAGATTACGTTTTGAAGAGAGAGATTTTTAATTGTCTGGTAAGCAGATTCTTCGAAATCTTCCGCAGTCCGGAAAAATTTGTTTTTCCAATACCATGTTTCAATAAAATGGGTAAAATCTTTAAAGACAAATTTATTGTGTAGTTCTTTAAGGTCCTTAATTTCCGGATCACCGCCATATTTATGAATCAGCTCAAAGAGGAATTCAAAAGTAAACGCACCTTCGAGATGAAGATGAATTTCTACTTTAGGCATTTTTTGAATTACATCAGGAACAATTCCCATAAAATTAATGACCTAATAATATTGTATTGTTCGAAAAGAAAAGTCCTGCAAGACAAGCAGTTAAAAGGCATGCAAGAGTAGCGCCGAACAATGCGCGCAGACCTAGTGAAGTCATATCTTTCATTCTTTCCGGTGCCAAAGCGACATAACCCCCAACATAAATTGCAACAGAGGCGATATGGGCAAATCCAGTTAAAGCGTATGTTACCATAACGGCCGAGCGAGGAGATAATGGCGTGCCAGAGGCAAGATTAGTTGCGAGATCCTGAAATGAGGTAACTTCTGTAAGGATCAGACGTTCACCAATAATTTTTGCTGCAGAGATAGCATCATTAAAGGGAATACCAATTAAAAGTGTGAAAGGGTAAAAAAGATAGCCAAGGAGACCCTTTAAGGTCCAATCAACATGTAGTGAAAACAAATTGTTTATCTGAGTACCGAGTAGTAGAAAGACTTTATCAGTTAAAGCCATCAAGCCAAGAACTGCAAGTAAAAGAGTTGCGATACCAACTATCAACCTCACACCAGAATTTGCGTTATTAATAATTGCTTCAAAAAGACTGTTTTCTTTTTTATAATGGAGTTTGACATTCTGATTAAATGTCTCAGGTATTTCAGTTTCCGGACAAAGAAGTTTAGACATTATGATTGCGGCTGGAATATTCATAATCGATGCTGAAACAAGATGTCCTGCGATAGTTGGAAATGTTCCCCTTAAGGTTATAATGTAAACAGCGAGCATGCTGGAAGCAATTGTTGACATACCCGCGGTAAGAATTGTATTCAATTCAGAGCGGGTCATTTTGCTTATGTATGGTTTAATTATAAGTCCAGCTTCGACTCCAACAAAAATCGAAGAAGAGGCACAAAGAGATTCCGCACCACTAATCCGCATTAGTTTAGAAAAAACAGAAGAGAATATTTTTACTATTCGACTCATAATACCTGTATAGTAAAGAATGCCTACTAAAGCAGCGAAAAAAATAATTGCCGGCAGCCCTTGAAAGGCAAAAATAAAACCAAGAGATGAATCTCCATTTGAGGCTGTTGTACCGGGACCAAGAGCAAGTCTTCCAAAAACAAACCGGGTTCCATAAGTGGCACTTTCAAGAACGCCGTTAACGATATTATTGACAATAAGAAATACCTGAGTGCCCAAAGGTAAGACAAATACAAAAATGGCAAAACACGATTCGATTACAAGGCCCCATATAATAACACGCCAATTAACAATTTTTCTGTTGGTAGAAACTGACCATGCAATGAGCATAAGAACAGGGATTGCAATAACGCTTAAAACACGTGAAAACTCCATATTGATCCCTTTAATTGATTATATATCTATTGTGATTCCTTCAGCTTTCAATTTTTTTTCAGTTACCATCCGATCAATTTCATCCGGGACCTTATAAAGTTTAGATTCAAGTTTATTTGACGACAGGAAGTAATGAATACATCCAAGTTGAACAGAGAAGGACATATCCATAATATCAACCGGGTGTCCTAACCCTCCGGCAATATTGATAATTCCCCCACTTGCCAGGACATATACTTTCTTTCCATTTTCAAGAGTGTATTCTTCAACCTCATCGCGTACAACGACATGTGAGAGGGCGGATTTTTTCAAAGCACAAATATCAATTTCAAAATCGAAATGCCCTGCATTAGAGAGGAAGGCACCATTTTTCATATTCAGAATATGTTCCATCCGAATGATACTACTGCATCCTGTAGTAGTAACAAAAAAATCGCCAAGAGAAGCTGCATCAGCCATGGTCATAACGAGGTGACCATCCATTCTAGCTTCCAGTGCTTTCCATGGGTCAATCTCTGTAATAATAACTTCAGCACCCATACCATCAGCCCGTTCAGCGACACCCTTACCAACGAAGCCATAACCAGCTACCACAACAATTTTTCCAGCAATATTCATATTTGTTAATTGAGTTATTGCAGTCCAAGTTGATTGACCTGTTCCGAAGCGGTTATCAAAGAGATGCTTGGATTTTGCATCGTTAATAGCTATTGACGGATATTTTAGTTTCCCAGTTTTATCCAACATTTTAAGACGGTTTACACCTGTTGTTGTTTCTTCACAAATCCCTTTTAAATTTTTGCCATATTCGGGATGTTCATGTAAATATTCACATATATCGCCTCCGTCGTCAACGACAACATCCATATTGTTTTTTAGAATTTTTTCTAAATATGACCAATACTCTTCACGTGGGGCTGCGTGTTTTGCATAGACATGAATTCCATTAACAGCCAGGGCGGCTGCAACTTCATCCTTAGTAGATAAAGTGTTGCTACTGGTTACCCAAACTTCAGCACCAAGTTTTTTAATTGTTAATGCCAAATAAGCTGTTTTTGCTTCAAGATGGATACATAAAGCAATTTTTTTATTCTCAAATACATTTTCAGATTTAAATTGAAAATAAAAATTATCAAGAACGGGCATCCATTTGGATACCCATTCGATTGATTGCAATCCTTTAGAGGCAAGGTTAATATCTCTTACAATAAAATCATTTTCCATGACAAATCCCTTTAGTTCAGTAAAAGTAAAATTAATTTAGACCGGTAATGGAGCCAGCCAAACCGATTGAAAATCTTATTTCTCTTCCAGGTATCGGAGTACCCTGAGTTATTTGGATTTCCTTATTTCCAAGATTATTGCCTTCCAACCTTAAATTCAATTTCACACCAAAAATCTCCGGAGATACTCCTATATTGGCATTTATAAGGTTATAACTATCGAGCTCAATTGTATTTTGAGCATCGTGAAATCTTTTACCGACGAAATTATAAAAGATATTAAACGAACCAATTCCATAACTGAGATTAAGACCCAGGTTATATTGATCTTTCGGACGATAGATTAAATATTTTCCGGAAGTGGCTGGATCATTGCCATCATCTTTGGCAGACATATTTGTATAAGACGCCTGGAGATTTAAAAAACTATCGAAAACATGCCAAACGACCTTAGATTCAATACCAGTAGTTTTAGCTTTTGCGATATTTGTAGGCATCCATTTGACTGCACCGGGGGCCCACAATATTAAATCATCAAGCATGCTTGCAAAGTAAGTTGATTCTACACTCCAGCTACCAACTGCTTTAAATTGTACTATAAAGCCGAAATCATAAGTAAGACCTTTTTCCGGTCTTAAATTTGGATTTCCTTTAGTAAAAGAATCTTCAGGCCAATAAAGATCGTTATAGGTAGGAGCTCTATAAACTTTTCCTACATTTCCTCTAACAGAACCGCGCCAAATTTCATCATGACTTAAGTTGATGCCGATTTTGGGTGAGAATTGAGAACCGATAGATGCCTCGGGGTAATTATCCAGTCTGACGGCAGGGACTAAATTTAATTTCCAGATACTATTTAATTCATATTTCCAGTCGTCTTGAAAATATAGACTATTAACATTTCTTTGATGATCACCATAGAATGGTTGAGATAGACCGTTAACGAAGTATCCGCTGGTTAGTTTATCCTGTCTGAATTCATATCCATATGAAAGAAGTCCTAATTGATTAAGGTCTGTAAACGCCTGGGCTAAAAATCCCAGAGCTTTAGTGTAGAAGACATTTTCTTCGGTTCCCAGATATGATTCCGGATTGATATAATGCTGCTCCTGATTCATATAATAGGCATTAAAATTAAACGCGAAAGGTCCGGTTGATAATCCTTCATAGCTGATACTGCTATGGTTATTATTGTATTTGTTCCTTGAGGTAAGGTTGGGATAATCGGTTGAACCCGGAGATCCATTATTAGCATGGTAGTATTTATGAAAGACTGAAAGATGAGAGTTATCTTCGAACAAATAACCTGCTTTAAAGAAAATGTTATCAGCTTTAGTATCAGAGTTTTGAAAATTAACTTGTTTTCCGTTAACATCGGTATAAGGATAGTTGCCATCGGTTTGTGTTCTGTTGTAGGAAAGAAAATAGTCGAAATCGCCTAATCCCTGAGCGGCTGAGAGATCAATAATCCGGGTGTTAAAAGTACCGTAAAGACCGTTGGCAGACAAATTCAGATCATTCTTTCTTGCCATCGATTTAGTAATAATATTAACAACACCGCCAACTGCATCGCTGCCATACATAGCTGCGTTACCCCCTTTAACTACTTCTATTCTCTCAATTGCATCGGTAGGGATAGAACTTAAGTCAACCGAACCTGACTGTGCATTATTCAACCTTTGTCCGTCAATCAAGATGAGGACCTGAGAATCGGTTGAACCTCTCAAAGAAACGGTTTCGAGTGATCCAACACCCCCATAACTTTTAATAAAAGAATCGCCAACATTCTGCAGTGCTTCACCGACATTCTTAGCATTAGATTCTTCAATATTTTTTGCAGTCAAGACATCAGTTGCTACAGGAATTGAAGTTACCAGCGCCTCGTTGCGGGTTGCGGTAATTACGACATCAGAAAAAGTTATGTCGTCCGGTTTTAAACTAAAGGAGAAGGTATAATTATTTTTATCAGCTATATCAATTTCTTTTTCGACCTTGATATAACTAAGCCGGCTACAAACAATTACCCACTTTCCATTTGGAACCTTGGCGAAAGAGTATTTGCCATCTTCGCCGGCAGTACCGCCAATATGTGTTCCTTTAAGATAGACACTGGCTCCTGAAAGGGCTTCCCCGGTTTTTTCATCCTTAACCACTCCCGAAATAGTACTTTGATCCTGAGCATATAGTGGTCCAATAATTAGAATAGACAGGATTATTAGGGCGAATCTTAAACATTTTATTTTCACTTCCCATACCTCATTTCTTTATTTTTTGTATAAAAACCACAAAACAACCAGAAGCGCCGATAGATTCATCGGCGCATCCGAATAAATTATTTTCACCAATTACAGCAGATTAAACCCAATTGTCACCAAGATAGATCTGCCTGGCATAGGATATCCATCGCTCAAACGGTAATTTTTATTCAAAATGTTGTTGAAATCTAATCTTGCAATCCATTTAAGGCCAAGTAGATTTGGGTGTACACTAATATTAGCATTCCACAAACTTACATCACCGAGGTAACCCGTGTTTAGAACATCGACAGGTCGTTTACTCAAATACTGATAATTGATACCTAAATTTACAATATCAATAGAGACTCCTGCATTCAGATCCAATTTGTTATATGGACGATAAATCAAAATTTTATTATTGCTTGTTCCAGGACTCTTATCACGGGCGTCAAGATAGGTATGGTTGATTTCTAAATTAACTTTATCCGCGAAAAATTTTGTTGAAATGGAAGTCTCTACACCGGAAGTTTGTGATTCTGAAACGTTTGTTGGAGTCCATTTAAAATCAGGTCTCGGAGCCCAAATAATCAGATCATTCATTTTGCTGGCAAAATAATTCATTCTGATTTGTGTTTTATTCAGAAAAGGTAACGTTAAACCATATCCAATTTCATAACTTGTCCCTTTTTCGGGTTTTAAATTCGGATTGCCAGCAGTGTAGGCATCTTCCGGCCAATACAAATCGTTAAAGGTAGGTGCTCTATAAGATTTACTAACATTTGCATCGAGATTGAATGCATACTCGCTATTGTTGGCCAATATGAGACTTACTTTTGGACTAAAAACCTTATCGAAATCGGAAGGAGCATCAAAACGTACAGCAGGAACTATTGAAATAGTATTAAAGAACAAGTCAACATTTTTGAAAGAGACGTTAACAGTAGCATGGGCGCTATGAGTGTTTCTGTCCTTTATGCCGATATTAGTGCTGGCTGCATGATCGTGCAGGTATGCATAACCGTATGTTAAGGCTATCAATTCCGAAACGGTATAATTTTGAGTTAAATCTAATCCATAGGCACTGCTTTTCTGGTCAGAAGCTGTAGG
>Ga0182021_10011112_pt1 | contig 10679 bp, 9 predicted proteins | sample 612E3MmetaG_FD_120493 | JGI IMG/M metagenome (GOLD analysis project Ga0182021, IMG submission 120493) | Permafrost microbial communities from Stordalen Mire, Sweden - 612E3M metaG (Illumina Assembly) | ecosystem: Environmental > Terrestrial > Soil > Wetlands > Permafrost | place: Sweden...
CGCTCCAAGACATTACGACTTCGGACTGTCCTTGGCCTTGGCAACAAGGCTTTGGCTCGACAGCGAGTTGAGGAAGGCGACGATGTCTTCAATGTCGCGCTCGGTCAGCACGCGCCGCTCGCTGCGCTTGAACACACGCTCCTCGGGCGACCAGACCACCGAGCGCGCCGAGGGGAGAGCTTCGTCGATCGGCACGCCCAGTTGCGCGCTGGCCATGATGCGCACCACTTCCGACAACTTGTCCACCGAGCCGTTGTGCAACCACGGCCCCGTCAAGGCCACGTTGCGCAACGAAGGTACCCGCCAGATGCCACGGACGCCGCTCTGGTTCGTCGCGCCACCATCCGCCATCAGGTTGTAGCGCGCTTCGTATGGCGTGGCATTGGTCGGAAAGAAGCGCAGCGCCATCTGGCCGCCGAGCAGGCTGGCATCGCTAAATCCTGGACCGCGGTGACAGGTGACGCAACCGGTCGCCTCGAACAGTGCCATGCCACGGACCTGCGCCGGTGTCAGGGCCTTGGCGTCGCCGCGAACGAAACGGTCATAGGGAGCATCGGGCGTAATCAGGGTCCGCTCGAAAGCGGCAAGCGCCTTGACCACCAGGTCGAGGGTGATCGGCTGGCCGCTGCCGAATACGTGGGCAAACTCGTCGCGATAGGTCGCATCGGCGGCCAGCCGCGCCTCGAGTTCGGCTGCGCCGGGCATGCCCATCTCGATCGGATTCATGATCGGCCCCTTGGCTTGCTCCTCGAGCGAAGGCGCCCGCCCGTCCCAGAACATCACCGATTGAAAGGCGGCGTTCCACACTGTCGGCACGTTGCGGCCGCCGACCTGACCGGCAATGCCGGTCGCCGTGCGCCGGCCGTCGCCGCCGGCCTTGCCATACAGATCGTGACACGAGGCGCAGGACAGCTTGCCGTCGCCCGACAGTCGTGTTTCGTAGTAGAGCCGCTTGCCCAACGCCACCTTCTCGGGCGTGGTTGGATTGTCCGCTGGTGCCGGTGCCGTTTCCGGCAGGGGCTGCCAAGTATAGGCGAGCGGCAGCGGTTCGCTGTTGTAGACGTTGCTCCAGTCCTTCAGCGGCGTTACCGGGCTTTGCCGATAGGCCGCCAACACCGGCGCCACCAGTTGCTCCGGCGCCTTGGCAATCGACAGGGCCACGGTCATTTTGAATGCGAATGCCAGCACGCCCATGCTGAATGCCAGGGTAAGCATCCACTTGCCGCCGGTGCTGATGCCGGAAAACGGCCCCAGTTCCTTGTGCACCATCAGCACGACCAGAGCGAACGCCAGCACTATCGCCGGCAGAGCCACCGCAAGGATGTCACCGATGCCCGTTTCCATGTTCCGCCTCCGCTCTGACCCTGCACGGAAGACAGACTACGCGCGCGGCGAACGCAGGTATGTAACAAAAGCTACACTCGCCGTCAGCGCGATTCAGTTCACGATCGCAGCACCGCCGCCCGATAGTGACGCTCGGCATCCCCCGGCCGGTCAAGACCGTCGAACAGGGCAGCCAGCTCGAGATGCGCCGCGCGCGAATCCTCGGTCGACAACGAGGCCTCTAGATAGCTTTGCGCCTTGCCCCATAACTGCCGGCGCCGGCACAGACGACCCAGGGTCAACAACAGCCGGGCGTCGCGCGGATGCTCAAGCAACCACTTTTCGGCATGGGCGATGCGAGCCAGGATATCGCCGCCCTCGCACTCGCCGTAGGCCTCGACCAAGGAAGAATCCCACTGCTCGTCGAGAAAATCCTCCACCAGCTGCGCAGCATCGCCGCAGTCGTCGGCGGCGCCCAGCGCACGGGCCGCTACCAGCGCCAAGCGCACTTCGCGCCGGTCTTCGCGGGGCATGGCACGCCAGTAGCGCATGATCTGCTCGGCATCGGCGGCCAGCGTCGCCAGATTCTGCCGGTGCGCGCGATGACGCAGCGGTGCCGCCTGTTCGGCCGTCAATGCCTTGTGCTTCTGCAACTGGCGCGTCAAACGCAGGACCTCGTCCCAATTGCCCTGGCCTTGCTCGGTGCGCAGCGCCAGCCGCAGCGCCGCGATGTGGCGACCGCCGCTGCGCGTCAACTGATTCAGCGCCTGGCGGGCGTCGAAGAACTGCCGCCGGTCGAGCGCCAACTCGACTTCGGTCATCAGACGAGCGCTGCGTACAGTCTCATCGTGGCCGCGCAGCCGCTGCCGCCAATCCTCAACCCGCTCGTCGTCATGCAAGGCATGGGCGCAGCGCAAGGCAATCAGGGCTGCCAACCCCGGCGCGCGACCCGCGGCATAGGCGGCTTCGGCCGCCTTGATGGCGTGGCCAAATCGCCCTTCATAGAACAAGCGCAGAGCATCGCGCAGAGCATCGTCGGCATGGGCCTCGACGCGCCGACGCTGGAATTCGCGCGCCGCCGCCGGCAGTCGCCAGACATTGACGAGAGCGCGTACCACGAGATAGAGCGCGACGAAACCGGCAAGCAGAAGCAGCAAGAGCAGATTCAGCGACAACTCGACGCGCCAGGGCGGCAGTACCACCAGGACATAACCGTCGTTGTAGTAGGCATAAAGCGCCAGGCCGACCGCCAGGGCGAGCAAAGCCAGGAACCAGAACAGGCCTCGCATCAGCGCTTCTCTTTGCCAATCTTCATGGCACGTACGGCGTCAAGGGTTTCGGTCAGCGCCGGCACCTCGCCGCCGACGTCCGTCGCCGCCAGCAGCTTCAACGTCGCCGCCGAAGCCTGCACCGCCTTGGCATGCCCGTCGAAGTAACGCTCCAGCCATTCGCTCGCCTGCCGGATGTCCTGGCGGAAACTTCGGCTGTCGCGGGCCAGCAGCGACAAGCGGGCGTTGACCAGGCGCAGCTTGAGATTCTCGCGCAAAAACACGCTTTGAGTGGGCGACAACAAGGCGGGATCGGCCATGCTGCCGTCAGTACGCTCGATGCGGATCAGCTGTTTGAGTTCGTTGCTTAGGTCAGCCAACAGAGCCCGCCAGAACGCCGGCTGCGGCGCGGCTGCCTCGACCCGGCTCGGCATCGTCCTGGGGCGCTGCTCGTAGGCGAGCGGCAGGTTGTCGACCGCGCCGACCAGCCCTTCGATCTTCAGCGCCAGGCCGGGGACGTCCGCCGTCGGTTGCGCTTTCAAGCGCTCGATGTCGCGGCCGATCAGCCGGCGTAAGGCCAGCAGCTGCGGCTGACTGGAACGAGCCAACCTGGCATCGGCTGCCGACAACGACAACAAAGCCGCTTCGACGTTACCGGCCAGTTGCAACTGCTGGGCCGCGATGGTCAGCGCATGATCGACTTCCGCCACCAGGCGTTCGTCGCGGCCCTTCGACAGCTCCTGGTACATCGACTCCAGCGCCAGTTGCTGGCCCTGGGTCTCGGCAAGCTTGGCCTCCAGGGAAACCGTCCGCTCCTGCAGCGCCTGCACGTCTTCCTGTGCCCGCCGCGCCAGGTTGCGGCTATCCTTGACCACGACATCGGCCTCGGCCAGTCGCCGGGCCAATTCCTCCTGCGCGTCCGACAGGCGATTGCGCGTCTCCAACCATTGCCAGCCGAGAAGCAGCAGCGCCACCAGGGCGACCAGGAGTGCCGGCATTGCCAACGAGCGCTTGCCGCGATCAGCTGGCGGGCCAGGCGGGAATGACTGTTGTTCGAGATCAGTGGGCGTGGACATGGGTACGAAAATACTCCGTCAAACCGCAGATCAGGCCGTCGTCGGCCGGACCAGTCAGGATGATCTCATGGCAGCCGAGCTGGCGCGCCTGCTCGGCGATGCGTTGGTGCGGCACGAACACCGGCGTCTTGCGCAGCCAGGCCTGACCGAGTTTGCCGACCATGTCAAACAAGTTGCGCAAGCCCTCGCTGCTGGTCACGGTCACGGCATCAAGCTGGCCGTCGCCCCAGAGCTTGAGCAGTGGCGCCGCATCGACGTCTGGCTTGCCGCGCCGATAGCAGGTAACGTACTCGACCTCGGCACCGCGCGCGACCAAGGTTTCGGCAAGCAGTTCGCGGCCACCGTCGCCGCGAAAGATCACCACGCGCTTGCCTTGCACATCTTGCAGCTCCGGCAGTTCGAGCAGCGCCTCGGAATCGAAGCGTTCGTTCGGCGCGACGACGTCACGAATTCCGAAAGCCGCCAGCGCCTGTTCGCTGCTGCGGCCGACCGTCGCCGCGCGCAGGCCGACAGGCCACGGCCGGTGGCCAAGAATCACCGGCAAGGCTTTCTCGACGGCGTTCGGGCTGACGAACGCCGCCAGGTCAAAACCATCGAGCCGGATCGCCAGATCGAGCAGCGGTGTCTGGTCCTCGATGTCGAATATCGCCAGCACCGGGAACAGCACCGGCTTGGCACCGAGCCCGACCAGCGCCGACGCCAGATGGGCGGCCTGCCCTGCCGGCCGCGTGACGACAATGTGGCGTCCTTGCAGCGGCTGGGCAATCGCCATGTCCATTACGGCAACGCGGCCAGGATCGCCTCGGCGCCTTGGCCACGCAGCTCTTCCGCCAGCGCCAGGCCGAGTGCCTCAGGAGCGTCGGCAGGACCGCTGCGTTCTGCCCGCGCCATGCGCGTGCCGTCAGGCGTAGCGACGAAACCGCGCAGGTACAGCTGGCCCGCACTTTCTTCGGCGTAGGCGCCCAGCGGCACTTCGCAGCTGCCGGCCAAGGCGCGCGACACCGCGCGCTCGGCACGCACGCAGGCGGCCGTTGCCGGATCATTGAGAAAGGCCAGCCAGCCAGCGACATCGCCACGGTCGGCACGCGCCTCGATGCCCAGAGCACCTTGTCCGGCGGCCGGCAACGACACCTCGGCAGGCAGTACGGCACGAATCCGCGTCGCCAGGCCAAGCCGCGTCAGTCCGGCGGCGGCAAGGATGATGGCATCGTACTGGCCCTCGTCGAGCTTGCGCAGGCGGGTATCCAGATTGCCGCGCAGGGAGCTCACCGCCAGGTAAGGATAGCGGGCATGCAGCTGCGCCTCGCGACGCAGGCTCGACGTGCCGACGACGGCACCCGGCGGCAGGTCGTCCAGGCTGGCATACTTGGTCGACACGAAGGCGTCGAGCGGCACTTCCCGGCGGCCGATGGCCACCAGGGAGAACTCGACAGGCAATTGCATCGGCACATCCTTCATGGAGTGCACGGCGATGTCGGCGCGACCATCGAACAGCGCCGCTTCCAGTTCCTTGACGAACAGCCCTTTGCCACCGACCTTGGCCAGCGGCCGATCGAGAATCTGGTCGCCGCGCGTGGTCATGCCGAGAAGCTCGACGCGGCATTGAGGATAGCGACTGCGCAGCAGGTCGCGGACATGCTCGGCCTGCCAGAGGGCCAGGCGCGACTCGCGGGTGGCAATGACGATCCGCTCAGGATTGGGATTCACGTTGCAGAGGATTCCGTTTGGCTCAAGAGAATTAGCGCGGGCTTGCGGCGACAGCCGCAGCTGCCCATCGTGCCCGATTACCGCACCAATTCTAGCATCGAGGGCCGACGGCAGCCGCGCTCAGAGCCGGAAGTAGCCACGCATGCGCTCGAGGATGCTGGCGCCGCCATCGCTGGTCACCTTGGCCCGCGCTTCGCTGTCGAGGTCTTCGCGGGCACGGCCAAGTTCCGCCGTCCGGTCGGCCAGGATACGCGCCATGTGTTCGGCGATTTCCGGACGGCCGTGCAGAATGCTCTCAATGCCGTGCTTGTCGAGGCGATAACAGTCGACCGGGCCCTTGGCAACCACGGTCGCCTGGCGTATGGCGCCGGTCAGCAGACCCATTTCGCCGAAGATGCTGCCGGCCGCCAGGGTCGACAAGTGTCGGCGCTTGCCGTCGCGCTCGGCAAACACGTCAACTTCGCCCTGGTCGATGATGTACAGCCAGTCGCCGGCATTGCCCTGGCGCGTGATGATGTCGCCGCGGGAGAAGGGTGAAAAGCTGAGATTGGCCGCCAGTTGGGCGATTTCCTCTTCGGTCAGGTGGCGCAGCAGGTCGACCTGACCGAGCACCGCCTGCCGATGGCGGAGTTCGATTGCATTGCGGTCCTGCTCCAGGGCACCATCCTCGGCGACGATATGGCGCGTCTCGGTGGGCAGGGCCAATGCCATGCCGGCACGCTTTAGAGCAGCCAGGACGTGAATGCGCACAGCCGAATCGGTCGGATCGTCGGCCGCCGGATCGGTCAGCCAGTAGCGCACCGCGTAGCGGCCATAGCCGGGACCGAAATCGAGCAACACGCACGACGGCGCCGGCTCGCGCGCGACATTGGCGATTTCCGCCTCGCCAAACATGGCCATAATCGCGGCCTGAACACGTTCCGGCGTGTGCTCGAGCGGCACGTTGAGCTGCAGGATGCGTCGCCAGGCCTTGGCCGCACCGCCGTAGGTGCCGATGACCAGGAATTTGGTTTTCATCAGCACACTGTTGGGCACCACCACTTTCTCACCGTTGCGTGTCGCGATCTTGGTATGCCGCCAGGTGATATCGACCACGCGCCCGGCAATGTTGTCGACCACCACCCAGTCACCTATTTCCACCGAGTGATCAAGCTGGATGGCCAGGCCGCCAAGGATGTTGCCGAGCGTATCCTGCATGGCAAAGGCAAGCACTGCGGTGATCATCGCCGACGTCGTCACCAGGTGCGACAACTCGACCCCGGCGTAGCGCAGCCGCACCATAGCCCAGATCACGTAGCCGACGGTGACTGCGATGTCCTCGACGATGCGCGCCACTTCGATGCCCACGGCGTGCAGTGCGGCGCGGAACACCAACAGGCCGAGCAAGCGAATCAGTGCCGCGCCGAAACCGACCAACGCCGCCTCGCGCAGGCCGTCGGCAACGGCGGTCATGTCAAGCAGCCAGGCGAGCGTCGCCACCGTCTGCAGCATCAGGCAGATGACCATGAATATGCCGGCATGGCGAAGGATCGGTCGACTATCCGGCTTGAGCGTGCGCCGGAGCAGCAGCCAGAGCAACAGGCCGACAATGATGACTTCCGGACCGGGTGTCCAGAACTCGCGCGCGCTGGCGGCGAGGCCGGCCAGATCGAATTCGCTACTCATTGCTTCATCCTTCCATGGCCGCCTTGACCTGCGGCCACTGCCGCCGGCTCACGGCCAACCGTTCAGTACTATCACGCAGCAACAGTAACCAATGGCCTTCGCTGTCGGTGTCGGAGGATTCGTGCTCGCGGACGAAACCGGCAATCGCCGAGCGGGCAACCAGACAGTTGCGATGAATACGCAGGAAGCGCTCGCCGTACTCAGTTTCAAGCTGTGCCAACGACTCCTCGAGCAGGAACTCGCGCTCGCCGGTACGGGCGGTAACGTACTTCATCTCGGCCTTGAGATAGAGGATCTCTGCAATCGGCACCAGCAGCACCTTGCCGCGCTCCGAACAACGCAAGTGCCGGCGACCGCCCGGGGCAATTTGTTCCGCGGCGCGGTCGATCGCCTCGGTCGTAGCCGGCGCCTGTCGCGCCTTGCGCAGCGCCTCGGCCAACCGCGACGCACGGACCGGCTTGAGCAAGTAGTCGAGCGCCGACAGCTCGAAGGCTTTGACGGCGTACTGATCGTAGGCAGTGACGAAAATCACCGCTGGCGCCGGCCGCTGCCGGCCGAGTTGGCGGGCCAGTTCGATGCCATCCATGCGCGGCATGCGAATGTCGATCAGCGCCACGTCGATCTCGGCGGCCTCCAGTTTCTCCAACGCGTCGACACCATCGCTCGCCTCGACAACGATCTGCGTCGGCAGCGCCGACGCCAGATCGCCGAGCAAGTCGCGCAAGCGCGTCCGCGCCGGCGCCTCGTCATCGACGACCATCACGCGCAAGGCAGCAGTCATAGGACATTCCTCCTGCGATAGGGCAAGCGGATGGCGACGCGGTAGCGGCCGGCCGCCTGTTCGGCTTCGAGCGTCGCCTCGATGTCGAAGAACAGCAGCAAGCGCTCGCGGATGTTGGCCAGCGCCATGTGGTTGCCGCTGCTGGCAATCGCCTGCGGCGGACAGGGATTGGTCAGTTCGATCAGCACGCGGTCATCCTGTCGCGCTAGTCGAACAACGACCTCGCCCGCCGGCAGTGGCTCGACGCCATGATATACGGCGTTTTCCAGCAAGGGCTGAAGCATCAGCGGCGGCACCAATGCGTCTGGCGGACAGGCCTCGACATCCCAGCGCACCGACAGACGATCGCCCAGGCGCAGACGCTCGAGTTCGACGTACTGGCGCGCCAGGGCGATTTCCTCCGACAGCGGCACCAACTCACGGTTATCGCGCATCAAGACGCGAAACAACTCGGACAACTCCTCCAGCGCCGCCTCTGCCCGCCGCGGATCGGAACGCATGACGCCCAGCACAGCGTTCAGGCTGTTGAACAGGAAGTGCGGACGAATGCGTGCAGTGAGGGCCATCATCTTCGCCTCGGTGACCGCCGGCGAACGTGCCCGGACCGCCAAGTCGAACCAGGCGAGCAATACGGCGGCCACCAGCGCCGACCATAGCCAACTGCGGCCGCCGCCCTCGGGATCGAGCGGCGCGATCAAAGCCGCGCAGAAGGAACCGGCGCCGACGGCCACCAGCACCACCAGCATTCCCGCCAGCACTCCAGGCAGTCTGGCCAGCCAGCGCTGGCTGGCATAGAGCACGACCAAGCTCAACAGCGTCGTCGGCTCAACATAGACCGCGGTCATGGAAAACTGCAGCAACCATTGCTCAAACCTGCCGGCCAGCAACCCGGCCGCCGCCAGTGCCATGGCATTGACGGCAAGCAGCACCCGCAACCAAGTACCCAGGTTGCAAAAGTCCGGCAGTCGGAGTGCTTGCAGGTTTTCCCGTATACTCGCCATATCGCGGCATCACGCCAATTCCACTACTTCCATTATGTCAGACAATACTTGGTCGGGCCGATTCTCCGAGCCCGTATCGGATTTGGTCAAGCGCTATACGGCATCGGTCGGCTTCGATCAGCGCATGGCGCTGCAGGACATCCGCGGGTCGCTGGCCCACGCGCGCATGCTGGCCCGCCAGGGCATCATTTCGACGACCGATCTCGCCGCCATCGAACGCGGCATGGCCGCCATCCGTAGCGAAATCGATAGCGGCAACTTCCCGTGGTCGATCGACGACGAGGATGTGCATCTCAATATCGAGAAGCGGCTGACGGCGCTGATCGGCGACGCCGGCAAACGCCTGCATACCGGTCGTTCGCGCAACGACCAGGTGGCCACTGACATCCGCCTCTGGCTACGCGACGCCATCGACCAGATCGCCGTGCTGCTGCGTGGCCTGCAGGGCGGCCTGGTCGACCTCGCCGAATCGCATGCCGCAACACCGCTACCCGGTTTCACGCATCTGCAGGTCGCCCAGCCGGTCACCTTCGGCCATCACCTGCTTGCCTATGTCGAGATGTTCGAGCGCGACCGGTCACGCCTGGCCGGCTGCCGCAAACGGATGAATCGGCTGCCGCTGGGGGCGGCAGCGCTGGCCGGCACCACCTTTCCGATCGACCGGGAGTTCGTCGCCCGGGAACTCGGCTTCGAAGGGGTCTGCGAAAACTCGCTCGACGCCGTCTCCGATCGCGATTTCGCCATCGAGTTCTGCGCCGACGCCGCGCTGATCATGATGCACATCTCACGCTTCTCGGAAGAGCTGGTGCTGTGGATGAACCCGCGCATCGGTTTCATCGATCTCGCCGATCGTTTCTGTACCGGTTCGTCGATCATGCCGCAGAAGAAAAACCCCGACGTGCCCGAGCTCGCGCGCGGCAAGACTGGTCGCGTCTATGGCCACCTGATGGGCATGCTGACCCTCATGAAGGGACAGCCGCTGGCGTACAACAAGGACAATCAAGAGGACAAGGAGCCGCTGTTCGACACCGCCGACACGCTGGTCGACACGCTGCGCCTGTTCGCCGAGCTGGTGCCCGGCATCGTCGTTCATGCCGACGCCATGAGCGAGGCACTGAAGCAGGGATTCGCCACTGCCACGGATCTCGCCGACTACCTGGTCAAACGTGGCGTGCCCTTCCGCGACGCCCACGAAGCCGTGGCCCGCGCTGTGCGCAGCGCGGAAAGCAAGGGCTGCGACCTCGCCGAGCTGAGCCTGAACGAACTCAAGGCCTTCTCGCCATTGATCGACGACGACGTCTACGCCGTGCTCACCATTGCCGGCTCGCTTGCCGCGCGCAATCATATCGGCGGCACCGCGCCGGCTCAGGTGCTGGCGGCCATTGGCCGCGCCCGCAGCCGCCTGTGACATGAGCGACGGCACCCGCTTCGTCAAGACAGCCGACGAAGCAGCACTGCCGCAACTCCTCGCTGAAGCCGACGGCCTGCGCGCCTTGCGCGCAGCCGGCAGCGTCCGCGTTCCAGAAGTAATTTCCTGCGGCTTGGCCGAGGGCCGCGCCCAACTGGTGGTCGAACGCTTCGACCTGCGGCCGCTGGATCGCAGGAGCGGTGCCACCCTGGGCCGGGCACTGGCGGCGCTGCATCGACATGATGGCTCGCGCTACGGCTGGACTGGCGACAACTTCATCGGCGACACGCCACAACAGAACGGCTGGCACCACAGCTGGCCGCTGTTCTTTGCCCAGCGCAGGCTGGCACCGCAGCTGGCTTGGGCACGCCAGCACGGTATGGAACGAGTCCTGGCCGAACGTGGCGAAGGTCTGTTGCAACGCCTGCCGGCCCTCTTCCTCGACTATCA
>Ga0182021_10011113_pt1 | contig 10679 bp, 9 predicted proteins | sample 612E3MmetaG_FD_120493 | JGI IMG/M metagenome (GOLD analysis project Ga0182021, IMG submission 120493) | Permafrost microbial communities from Stordalen Mire, Sweden - 612E3M metaG (Illumina Assembly) | ecosystem: Environmental > Terrestrial > Soil > Wetlands > Permafrost | place: Sweden...
GACCACACCGCTGGGAAATTTCTCCTGCCAGACGATGGATTCCTCCACCTCCTTGAATTTCACCGGGTCGGTCTTGGTTTCCATCCCGGAAACGAGCACCGGTTCCTCACCGGTGATGAACCGGGTGGCCTGCAATGCATAAATGCCCACGTCCATGAGACAGCCGCCCCCGGCCAAGTCCTTGTGCAACCGCCAGGCAGTGGGTGGCTGGTCGAGGTGGATGTCGAAACAGGCTTCGATGATCCGCAAATCGCCAAAGACCTTTTCCCGCGCCAGCCGGATGCACTCGATGTGGTGCGGGTCAAACCGGCAGCGGTAGGCGATGGCGAGCTGGCGGCCGGCTTTTTTGCAGGCGTCAATCATCTGCTGGCATTTTTCCGGCGACGCTTCCATCGGCTTCTCGCAAAGCACGTGTTTGCCGGCGTTGACGGCCTTGATGGTGTGCTCGGCGTGGAGCGCGTTGGGGGTGACAACATATACGATGTCAATGTCCGGGTTGTCGGCCATTTTTTCCATCGTGTCGTAGTTGTAGATGCTCCGGTCGGGAAGGTTGTATTGCGCCTTCCATTTTTCGGCCTTGGCGGGTGTGCCGGTGACGATGCCGGCGAGGCGGCAGTATTTCGTGTGCTGTAACGCAGGCGCAATCTGGTGGGTGCTGAGGCTGCCAAGGCCGACCAGGGCGACGCCGAGCTTCTTGTCGGGCCCGGCCGCGCGGACGCTGGGAAGCAGGGCGCCAACGAGCGGCATACTCGCGGCGGCAATGGCAGTGGTTTTGATGAAATCACGGCGTGTCTGGAATCTGGCGTTCATGGTGCCCAGCTTATTGACGGCAATGTTGCCAGCGCAATCCCGGAATCGCAGGAAAAGACAGTACGCCGGGCGTGCAAATGTGCTCGCCGCTCCGGTTGTCCGTTGGTTAGGCTGCTGGTGATGTCACGGACTCAATCCGAGAAACTTTTTGCCGAGGCGTTGAAATGCATTCCCGGCGGCGTGAACTCGCCCGTGCGCGCGTTTCGCGCCGTCGGCGGCCGGCCGTTCTTCGTCAACCGGGCCAAGGGCGCGCGCGTTTGGGACGTGGATGGCCAGGAGCTGATTGATTACGTCTGCACCTGGGGGCCGGCCATTCTCGGCCACGCGCATCCGAAAATTATTTCCGCCGTCAAAGCCGCCGCCGATCATGGCACCAGCTTCGGCATTCCCAATCCATTTGAAGTGACAATGGCCAAATTGATTTGTTCACTCGTGCCCAGCGTGCAAAAAGTGCGGATGTGTAATTCCGGCACCGAGGCGTGCATGTCGGCGATTCGCCTCGCGCGCGGATTCACCCGGCGCGACAAAATCATCAAGTTCGACGGCTGCTATCACGGTCACGCGGATTCACTGCTGGTGAAGGCCGGCAGCGGCGCGCTGACGTTTGGGCATCCTGACAGCGCAGGCGTGCCGGCGGCGTTCACGCAACACACCATCGTTTTGCCATTTAATGATGTCGAAGCGGTCAAGGCCGCTTTCGCCGCGAACAAAAATCAAATCGCCGGCATCATCGTCGAGCCGGTGCCGGGCAACGCGGGATTATATTTGCCGAAGCCGGGCTACCTGGAATTTTTGCGCAAAATCACCAAAGTCGACAGCGCATTATTGATTTTCGACGAGGTGATGACCGGCTTTCGTCTTGCGCCCGGCGGCGCGCAGGAACGATTCGGCGTCACGCCAGATTTGACGTGTCTCGGCAAAATCATCGGCGGCGGGCTGCCGGTGGGCGCGTTCGGCGGGCGGGCGGACATCATGGATTGGCTGGCGCCGCTGGGTCCGGTTTACCAGGCGGGCACGTTGAGCGGCAACCCGCTGGCAATGGCGGCAGGCATCGCAGCGCTCGAATTGCTGTCGGAGGGGCGAGTTACACAAGTCCCTAAAATGAAATCCAAAGCAAAGTCAGGGCGTCGTGGAACTCCACCCTCCGAAAGAAACGTTTACCGCCGCCTGGAACAACTCGGAGCACAACTTGAAGCCGGGATGAAGGACGCCGCAAAATCGGCGCGTGTGCCCGTGATGTTCAATCGCTGCGGCTCGATGTTCTGCGCCTATTTCACCGGCCAGCCGGTCTGGAGTCTCGCCGACGCGATGAAGAGCGACCGTGCGCGGTTTGCAAAATTTTTTCACGGGATGCTGGCCGAGGGCATTTACCTCGCGCCCTCGCAATTCGAGGCGGGTTTTATTTCCACGGCGCACACGACGGCAGACATTGCCAAAACGGTCAAGGCGGCGGTGAAAGTGTTGCGCGGGCTGTAACCTTTTTGGCATCCTGCGCGTCTGACGAAACATGCCGCCGTTCCACAGGGCGCGGTGGGATTGAACAACAAATGAAAACTGCAAATTAAAGTTTATGAAAGTGACCAAAACCATGTTTATCGCCGCGCTGATTGCCGGCAATCTGCTCGCGTGGAGTCCGGCCTTGCGCGCGGCTGATACCAATACGTCGTCGGCCACTCCGCCCGCAGGCGCTCCGCCCGCCGGCCAACGTCCTCCGGGCATGCGAGGCGGCCCCACCCTCGACCAGCTTGCCCAGCAACTCAACCTCACCGATGACCAAAAGACGAAGGTCAAACCCATCCTTGAGGAGCGTGATCAAAAGATGCGTGATTTGCGCGGCGATACCAGCCTCACGCCTGAAGACCGCCGGGCCAAGATGAGAGCCCTTCGTGACGACATGGCCACGCAGATGAAAGCCGTCCTTACGCCGGAGCAATTTGACAAGTGGCAGAAAATGTCCCCAGCGGGCATGCGCGATCGGCGAAACGGCCCGCCGCCGGGTGGCAACCCGCCTCCGGGTGGCAATCCGCCGCCAGCTGGGACTCCACCACCCGCCAGTACTCCGCCCCCGGCAGCCGCGCCGCAACAATAATCTGTGGGGTAACATACATCGTGACACCGGGACGGCCCTGCGCCGTCCCTTTTTGCTTTCAGGCGCAAATTCCATTGAGCAAGGTTGCGCGCGCATGTATGCTGGCCGTTGCCTTGCGCGAGTAGCTCAATTGGATAGAGCGTCGGCCTCCGGAGCCGAAGGTTGTGGGTTCGACCCCCGCCTCGCGTACCATTTCGTGTTTGATGAACACAGCCGGCGCAGTTGTAGTGAAACGGAAAGGGTTGATTTGGGTTGAAAAGCCTTGAATTGGAAGGAGTTAAGGGGTGCCGGACATGGATTTCCCCACAAATGCAAACGGCGGCTATCTGTGAAAAACGATGTCCGAGAAAAAACGCCAATGGAATCAATGGCTTTTGGGTTCGGACATTTGAACGTCACAAATGCACTGACGCTAAAAAGGACGTGCCAACCGACAACCTGTTTTTGGCCATGGGCGGCGTTTTAACCGCCGCCTGAAATGCAGTTGCAGAGGCGGTGCAAACCGGTTGGAAAGGGTTTCAACTTCATGGTTTCTCAGCGACTTTCCCCCCGAATTTATAACCGATTTCAATCACTTGTTTATTTTCAACCGGCGCGCCAATTCCTTGCCGACAGCGTAACGGATTAGAACGTAATACTTCATCAATTCAACTGGAGCGCGGTTAGAAACAGTGACGATATGCCCAAAAAGGCGAGACAATTCATCACGAGACATAGCTCCGATTTGAAAGGCGCTGGTGATTGCCTTGATGGTTTTTGGGTTTATCAATTCTCCAGACGCTTCACCAAAAGACTTCGCGGTAGATTCTGTTGCCCGTTTGCCCAGCGAAATTGGTAATGGCGCAGTGGTTATGCCGTGGACAGCAATGTCAAAAGCCCGATCATTTGAAATCGGCGCAAGCAGTTCATCAACCGTGATTCCCAATCGAGTTGCAATTACCTGAAGAATATGTGCTTTCGGGACACGCCCATTTTCGTAACGGTGATATGTAACTTGGTTCGGAATCCCTAAAAACTTGGCGAATTCCGCCTGGCTCAACCCTCCGCGGATCGCCCTTAAATTTTGGCCAACAGCCGAAAAAGATTTTTGAGAATGGTATTGACTCATTTGCTGTTTTGGTATATATGTTAATACCGTAATATGTTGCGGCAACAGAATAGCAAAAGTAAGAGGAAACCAAAACGAAGATTTCGAGGGATCGTTTCGGCGGCAAAAGCCTTAAAAAGGGACCGTACTCATTTGTGGCGTTGCTTGGTCGGTCAGCGGAGCAGTCCCGCTTTACTGCAACGCTTCACCGATCATCAAACCGTGTCAAAAAATCCCGTTATTGCGGTTCCAATCGAACTGGCGGCGGCGGAAAACCTATCGCCTTTTCTTTTCAACACTTTGTCCACGCTTGGGCTGGAGGTTGTTGTTGTCCGCTTCAAGGCCGGCCAAGGCAGTCCCATTTGGGATCACCCTGGGATCGAGCGAAATTTGGAACGGGAACTGCAATCTGCCGGCGCCGGGCAATTTGATTCGGAATTCTACACCAACGACGCATGGTGGCTTTTTTACCATGTATCCGACCTGGCCAAAGCGATGCAGCTTTTGAAAACCAGCCTTGAAGCGCGCGGCCTGCTGGGAATCACTACCATTTTACACGCCGAATCCGCGCATGAATTGCGCGTGTGGTATCCGGCAACGGCAGAGTTGGTCAACGCTCCAGCCGAACCCGAAACATGAAAACACTTTTTGCACAGCAACAAAACAGGCTGAGAATTCAAGCTGCGGGGCTGAATTCCATTGCCATGCCCCGCAGTTGCTGTGCGGATTCGCAAACAAAATGGGAGGGTCCAATCGCATTCCTGCGCGCAAGTGATTGGACCCATCGGCGCGCATTGTTTGCACTGCTCAAAACGTCTCTCGCGTGTGCGCGGGCCGCAATCAACCATTCGCCTGAGCATCGAATAATTCAAATTCCCACAATGAAAAATTTAAAAAGACTGTTAAAGCCATACCGGCAACTGAGTTATCTGCTGTCGGTCATCATCCTGTCCCTCGCGCTTTTCGCGCTCCACATCATCCCGGCCGGCGGCATCCTGTTTATTGTCGGCTGCTGGCAGCTCCTGGCGTTCGCGCGATCGCGGCGCTGCGGCGTCTGTTTCACGACCGTGCTCAGTCCTGAGCAAATTGACGAATTCCAGGACATTCTGAAACAGGCTCAGGCCGAATTTCCGAGGCTGAAAGGCTTCACGGAAAGGCTCGCCCAGGTTGAAAAAACCAATGACGAGTTGCGCGGCCAGATCAACCGGATGAAAAAGACTGGACTTGGCATGTCTTCAACCGGCGTGCGATGGATTGGCGGCGTGCCTTTTGTCAGCGACGATTGCGCCAAAGCCCTCACGTCTGTCTTTGTTTTGGATTGTTCCCGGATCAAAGGGGCGTTGGAGTCAATGCTCCCCGACGAAAGCGCCAGGGAGCGGATTGTCGGCTACGCGCGCGGGGTGCTTGGCATTGAGACACGAGCTGGTGGCACGCTCAGTACCAGCGACATTCCATTGCCAACCATATATGTGCCGCAAGTCATCGAACTTGTCTTTGCGTACGGTCAAGCTCGTAAATTTGCGACCATTTTCCCGCTCGGCGCCGGGACCGTAAAATTGCCACGCCTGAAAGCTGGTGAGGATGCCTTTGGTTATCTTGGCGCCGGGACGGCTGGCATGTCGCAGAGTGTCCCGGAAAAGGAAGTGACAGCCGAACTCGTCACGTTTACGGCCAACAAGGCAGGCGGCCTTATCCGTATCCCAACCGAACTCGAAGAGGATACCTTCATCCCGATTGGCCAATTTCTTGCGCGCTATATCGCACGCCAATTTGCCAAACTGGAAGACTCCACGTTGTTCCTCGCAGATGGGACCGCCTCATATGCAAGCATCACCGGTGTCGGGCCTTATTGCTCCGCAAACCCGACCTACCTTCAGCAGCTCGCGGCTGGCAAAACCAAGCCGACAGACGCCACCATCAACGACTTTCGCGCCATGCGCGGGAAGGTCAGTCCGGCGGTGCTATTCAACATGGCCGCAAATGGCCGCACAGCGGCGGCGTATTACATGAGCCCGACGATGGAAGCGTTGCTTGTCACATTCAATACCATCGGCCAACCGCTGATCTACCGTCCACAGCAAGGCGACCAACCGGCCACGCTGGACGGATTTCCGATCCATTGGATAGGTGTCAGCCAGCCATACGCCACCATTGCCGCGCCAAGCGCATTTTTGGCGTTCTTTGGCGATCTCACCTATTGGTATCTCGGCGAACGCGGCGCTCCGCGCGTCGAAGTCAGCCGCGAAGTGTTCTTCGCCACCGATGAACTCGCCATGCGCGCGCTCGAACGTATTGACGTGGAAGCCATGGCCATTGACGCCATGACGGCGCTGCAAACCGCAGCGGCATGATGATTGACAATGGGGCGTCTCGCACTGCGGACGCCCCGCCTTTAAAAATCCAAACCGAAATAAATTTAACAAAAGACTGAACATGAAATTGAAAAGCAAAATCCTTCTCACGGCTGGCTTCGCCGTCGCCTTCGCAGCGTTGGCGGCTCTGCCCACCTTCAAAACCATCACCGCCACCGGGACCACGGTGGCCATCGGCTATTTCCCGGCCGACCCGAACAGCCAGGTGCGGGTGGTAAACATCAACGCGACTTCGGACAATGCCACCGGCCAGGTTTGCTGCCTGACTGGTTACGGCGCTTATTACCAGGCCGTGACGAACAGCGCTTCGAGTTCCGTCACGAACTTCATCAACGCGACGAACGGCATCGCGGTCGGCGAAACCCTGTTATTGCAACACGCTGGAGCTTGTTATCCCGCCACGGTTGTGAGTTACGGGAGTTATCTCATGAGCACCAACACCTTCGGCGCGCTCGTTTATGCGCCTTTTGTGAAGCTCGGTTCCGGCGGCTGGGGCGTGGCGGCCAGCGTGTATGACGACATTTATGTCATGAGTAACTCACTCTCCTACACGATCGGCTCCGCGAACAGCATCCAAAATGGCGAGGCCATTTTCGTGGGCAATTACGGCCGGCCGGTGGCCATCTGGGTAACCGGCGCGTCGAGCGCCTCGCTCAATTCGGCGAATGCCCACTACGACCAGGTTGGTCAATAGCTCCTGAAATAATTTGCGAGAAAGAGCGCTGCGATGGAAAAAAATTCAACCAGGTTGGTTTATTCGGAGGGAGTGCTGGCAACCGGAGTATTAAAACCCGGATCCCCCGCCATTGCCGCGCCAGCCGGCCAGCGCTCAATCTCGCGTTTTTTTCAGTCGGCTTTTGACCGCATTCGCCAGTTTGTTAATTCAGCGCCCACGGAGTCCGGTTGCGCGATTTGCACTTCCGGACACTCTAACGTGAGGAGGCTGGCCGCGCTTGTGGCCATATTGCCGGTTGGTCAGAAAGTCACAGTGCCGGCGATCAGCAGGATTTTGAGTGTGAGCTTCAAAACCATTTCCAGCGACTTGCACGTGCTGGTGCATCAGTTGCGGTTGCCGATTAAACGGACGCACCAGGGCTTCCTGCTTACTGACCCAGTTCACCTTTGCGAAAACTGTACACGCCTCGGCAAACAATTTCTGCAAACCAACGCCAGGCGATTGGATCAACTGCGAAACCAACAAAACCAACCAGACTAGCGCCATGAAAAAATCAAAAACCCCGCAAAAAAAAGCCGAAGCGCACAGCGCTGCATTCTCACAACTAGGCGAGTTTCGAGTGTTGACGTTGCGCGAGGTTCCGAAACAAGGCATCGCTGACAACCCCGAGCACATTGCCGACTATTATCGAAAGAACATCGCCACCGACCCGCGAATCAATGCCGATGTTGAAACACTGATTTGCCTTCCCCTGAATATGAGCCGAGAAATTCTCGGCCATTACATTGTTGCCACCGGGACGCTAAACACACTACTTTGCCATCCGCGCGAAACCTTCCGCGCTGCAATTGTTGCCAATGCCGCCTTTATCGTCGTCATTCATAACCATCCCAGCGGCAACCCGATGCCATCGGAAGAGGACATCAAAGTTACGCGCGACTTGATCCGCGCTGGCCAGATTTTGAAGATTGACGTTTTGGATAGCATCATCATGGGACGCGCCACGCCATCGCGCCCGCGTGATTTTTGTTCGCTAAGTGAGCAGGGCTATTTCTACGACGATTCTATGCCAGCGCCAACGGCTCCACGGGCCAAGCCCTGCCGCCGCAAAAAATCAAAGGCAAGACGATGAACCAGCCAGAAACCCAAGCCAACCTGAGACACAAGCGGCAAAAGCTGCACCCGCGAGTTGTGCAATACGCTAACTTATTTGGCGTCGAACCAAAACGGTTTTTGCGATTTCTGAAACGTCCTGTGGAAATCCCCGGACTGTTGGAGCGATTCCGCAACGTGCGTCGTTTGGAGATCCGGCCGATTCCTTTGAAGGAATTAATTTCACAATCCGCCGGGAAAAAGGCGCTGCCTTCCGGCGCGAAAACGGATAGAGGCCGATGAAATCAACCATCCAATTTATTCCGATAGAGAATCCGGCGAACCACCGGATTCCAGCCGAAAAAGTTGCGATTGTATGGCGCTTGCCAGCAATCGCGCCTGGCTCCGCGTCAAACCGTAAATTTTCTGCTCACGAGACGGCTGGGCTTGGCATTCGGATAGGACAAATAATTCCAGCGCAACCAGATCATGTTTCGGGCTGCATGTCAGATTCCATTCCGTCACAGGATGAAGAGGGTCGCCGGGTTTCATGTGCCGATATTTTCAAATCCGCCGAAAAGGTTCAATGAACAAAACTGCCAAATATTTCAGCGCCGCGATCATCGCGCGTGCGGCGAAATGTCATCGCCGCACGATCCACCGGCGCGCGGCGCGGGCGGCGTGGCCGTGCCGTCAGAATGGCTGCCTTTTCGAGTATTCGCCGCCGCGCGCTTTGCGCTCGAAATGTTTATCAATATTCCAGCGCACCAAGGCTGTCGGCCTGCGCGCATTCAACATAGGAGCGCCGCGCCGCGCCGAAGTGTTTCGCGCCCACAACCGTTTTGCCGCGCTGTGCGGACTGGAGATCGCACTGAAAAACGGGATGCAGTTTGAGCGTGTGCTGGCGCGCGTTGCCCGTGACTTCACGTTTCATTGCTCGCCGCACGAGCTGCGGAAGTGGTGGCACCGATTTTCCAAGGAAGGATTCGCCGGCCTGCTCGAAAAAAAACGCGGACGGTCCGGCCGCAAACCAAAGGCAAAACGATGAGAAATCCGTTGCAACGCGGAAATCGCGCCAGAATCGGTTTTGGCGCGGCCGGGCTGCTGGCAGTGGGATTGTTCAAGAATTCCTTTCCACTCATTGCAAGGGCTGTTTCTGGCGTTGCAACGGCTAAAATCACGGGTTACTGGCGAAATCCGGTTGGCGTCAAGTTTGGGCAGTGCCACGTTGCGGGGCAATCGGTTTCCGATGCGCTAGTCGGGGATCGAAACCGTGGCGCTGCCTTTTATTTTTTTTCACCCCCTTAATCACCCCATGAACCCGCAACCATCACTAGCGCGTCAGACAAAGGAAGTCGCTTATACGACTGCCCAAATTGCCGGCGCGGCGCGCATTTCCAAACAGGCGGTTTTAAAATCAATGGCCGGGATTCCCGCCATTGAAAGCGTCATCGTTCGCGGCAATGAAACGCCAGTCTGGTCCGTTGACGCGATGCCCCTGAGCATTACTGAAAAACTTGTCGAGTGCGCACGGCGCAATGGCCTCAGCATTGCCGATTATCTGGACGCCTTTGTGCATCCCTGGCAGCCGCCGATTGCGCTTGGCGATGTTTCTGAAACGTGTCTGGACGGCGCAAACAAATTGCGCGCGGCCTTGCTGCCAGCATTGGAGCGGATGGATGCGCCGATGTTCACGCCGGCGGAACTGGTCCGGATTGGCTTGCAGGATTACGAACGCGCTTTTGGCCACAGAATCACTGAACGCCATTGGCGGCGGTTGCTGGATCGCACCGTGCGGCGCGACGCCGGTGCGGAAGATTTTGAACGGCTGGAAATTTATCTGCCGGAGAAACCCGCTTGCAAGTCGGATGCAATACGGTTGCTACCAGCCGAAATGAAGTTCAAGAGCCTCACCGATGCTATCCAAGGCTTTGCCGATCCGACCACGCCGACGAGGACAGAAATCGCCGGGTTTTGGGCGGAAGCATTTGAGCTCTACCAGGCCGGCGCGGACACAAAACGCGAGCAACACGCCTTGCGCCGCGAGCTGGTGAATTTCCTGTTCCGTCACGCGCCCTGGCCGGCGCAAAGCAAACATGCGCTCCGCGTCGCCTTTGACCGCAAATTTGAACGGTGGATTAAAAACGGCGAATCCGCCGCCGCACTGTTGGATGGCCGCGAATTGAAGCGCGGCGTGCCGATTGCCAAGCCGGTCCCGCAAAACGATGTTGACCAGATTGTCTGGCACGCGGCGGCGAATTGCGGTGGACGAGTCGCGCAGGCATTGCGTGATTTTGCCGCGAACGGCGAGCGATCCGGCTTGAGCGCCGACACGGTTGAAATCGTCACCCGGCATCATGCCCGGAAAAGCCAGTTCAACCGGCGCTTGACCGCGCGCGTGGCTGGCGACGTGGAAGCGATAAAGCCATTTTTCCTGAACAAAAAAGTCAGGGACGATGCGACGGCGCACCTTGACCGCGATTATTCAAAACTGGCCTCGATGGAAATCATCAATGCGGACGATTTTACTTTCCCGGTTTATTTTTACGTTCC
>Ga0182021_10011114_pt1 | contig 10679 bp, 10 predicted proteins | sample 612E3MmetaG_FD_120493 | JGI IMG/M metagenome (GOLD analysis project Ga0182021, IMG submission 120493) | Permafrost microbial communities from Stordalen Mire, Sweden - 612E3M metaG (Illumina Assembly) | ecosystem: Environmental > Terrestrial > Soil > Wetlands > Permafrost | place: Sweden...
CCTACAATTCCCACTCTTTTTATTTGCCTGCCGCCGAAATATTTTTTTGAGATCTGGCCGAAACTTAAAATTTCAGCCCCGGGATATTCCTCTTCGGGCACCATAAAAACAAGGCTGGATTCTGTAGTTTTTATTATGGATTCCATCTGTGCGTATGGCTGTGCTTCCGGACCTCCGATTAAGAATGGCTCACAATAACTGGAAATTATTGCTGCGCCTCTCTCTATTGTTGGGCACCAGCCTGTCAGGAATCTGCCGTTCATGACATTATATTCATCAAAATAGACAAAGACAAAATCCAGGTTATTGTCTTCCGCAAGCTTTTTTACTTTATTTATCCTGAAATTGTATTCCTTTTCCGGTAATGACATTTTCTTTTCCCTTTCTGTTATTGTATTAATAAACAAATTTTTATTGATTTATACAAAAAATCCGAATATTTGTTTTTAAAAAATAAATACTGTTATTAAATTGGCAACGTTATCAATAATATAATATAACAAACACTTTATCAATAGGTAAAATAAGTGCCGGCCGTGAAGGTCTTGTTTTGCTATAATTCTTCTAAAACTTTTCCGTAATTTTTCTACGGCTTTTCAGTAACTTAACAATTACAATTTAACAGGATATTTGCCGTAGCGTTTAGCAGCTTCGATCATCGCAATAAAATTCTTTGGGGGAATTCCGTCATGATAATCACTGTCACTGGCAAGAACATAAGCGCCATCTCTTCCTGCAATATTTATTGTATTCCTTACTTCATTTTCAATAGTTTCCATGGAGCCGTATGCTAAAGTATCTGTAGCATCAATATTCCCAATCAAACATAGTTTGGTCCCGTATCTTTTCCTGATCCTTTCAATATTCATATTAGCTTTTCTCTGGAGAGGATGAAGTGCAGAAATGCCAAATTCTACCAAATCATCAAGTATTTCATTTACATTTCCGCAGGAATGCAGCAGTACAGGTATATTTTTATTCTTAATTTTATCAATCAGTGCGGATAAATGTGGAAACAGGTATTTTCTATAAATGCCTGGCGGCGCAAATATCCCGTCATTAAATCCAAGATCTTCACATACAAATATTGCGTCTGCCCCGGCTTCGATCATCTTATCAACAGCCACTTTATGATAGTCACAGGAGGTTCTGAATATTTCTTCCACTATATCAGGCTCATCCATTAATTTCATCAGCATACCCTCAAAACCAAGCGTCAGGATGGCAAGTGTCAAAGGTCCGATCACTCCGCCTATAACTGCTATTTTACCATTGGAGATCTCCAACGCTGCTTTTAGATCATCCAACCTGCTTTTTAAGCAGGGGTCCGGTTTATTCTTCAACCACTTTTCAAGATCATCCCTGTCCTTAATTGCTGCGCGATATGGCGGATCAATAGGCCAGGAAACACCTGTATTTTTATAAACTGTTCCCCATTCATCAGTATATATATCACCCAATTCTACATTTTCTGCATTATAGAAACCGCCGTATGCTATAAAAACAGCATCTAAACCAAGCCTGATGGAGCATTCAGTAATATCAGCTCCGGAAGGAGACTTGATATCTTTCCCTAAAACTTCCTTAAAAATTTTTTTGCCTTCTAAAAAATCAAACAAAGGAACTCTGTCCGGTTTGCCCCCATCAAGTGCAATTAAAAATCTTTCTCTACAATCCATAAGTCAATACTTCCCATACTATCCAGCGAAATTTATTTATATTTAACGTTTTCAGGTAGGGTTATATTCGTTATCCGATCTGCGGTTGAAATTATATTTACCTGCTTCCCTATGATACGGCAATTAGAGAATAACTATCAATTTGAAAGCGCAAAATAATAGATTTTAATGGCTGTTAAAAATAAACAGCCATTAAAATCATAATGCACGATTTAGTACTTTTCCGTGAACTGATCTACATTTTTTGCAGTAAGCGTAGGGTTATCAAGAGGAAGTGAAAATGGATCTAATTTGTCTTTGCCACTTTTAAGAAAATCTATTGCCCTTTTTGCCTCCAGAGCTCCCTCAGCAATCGGAGATTGTATTACCGTCCCATAAATCCATCCTTCCTTAATCAATGCCAGCACTTCACTGATACCGCCGACCCCTGTAACTTTAATTTGTCCCGGCTGGTATTTTGCTTCCTTCAACGATACTATAACACCTGTTGCCATATAGTCATCCATAGGATAGATTCCGTTTAAATTGGGAAATCTTGTTATAAAGTCCTGTGCCACATTAGAAGCTTCATGTACATCCCAGTGCGCAGTCTGCCTTCCTACGATTTCAATTTTAGAGTTCTTTTCTTTCAATACAGCATCCAGGGCATTGTCGTAATCTATTGTTGCGCTAAATCCCGGCTGCCCTTCAACAACGGCCAATTTTCCTTCGTTATTCATAGCTTCAACCTGTAACCCTGCCTGAACTTTTCCCTGCGCAACTGTATCGACACCTGTATAACCAGCTATATATTGGTCCCCTTCCTTATCTATTGGGCTGTTTATCACCATTATCGGGATCCCTGCATCATGAGCTTTTTTAACTGCAGGCAAAACACCTTTAGGGTCAACAGCCATTAGCAAGATCATGTTGACTTTCATAGTAATTGCATCATCCATTAATGTATTTTGTTTTGTAGCATCCCATTGTGCATCAAATGATGTCCATTTATGGCCAAGTTTTGTAATGGTGTCTTCTGTTGATTTGATCCAGGGCGGCATATACGGTGAGTCAGTTCCGGCCCACATGAGTGCCACGGTCCATACAGGACCCCCTCCTTGTGCCGTTGTTTCGGCTGCTGCGGAAGCTGCAGCTGTTGTTTCTCCCTGGTATTTAACCACTCCCTGTCCGCCAGTTACCTGAGCTGATGTACATCCTACAGTTATTGCTGCTATTAAGATAGCAACTACTGCCACAGCAACTACTGTCAAGATTAAGCTATTTTTTCTCATCTTTTTCTCCTTTCTTCTTTTAAATACTATTTATTAATACTATTTAGGTTTTTTGCTTATTAAAGCCCATCTCCTAATATATAATAAACCGGTAATAGAAACAAATCCCAAATAAAATACTGAAATCTATTTCCTTCTCACAGTAACAATTGAATCGATAACAATAACCAAAACTAATAGGAAACCCTTTATTACTTGCTGCAGGTATGACTGGATATTTAATAAAGTCATACCATTAGCAATAATTCCAAGGACCAGAATACCTTGAAAAGTTTTAAATAGATCGCCATATCCGCCAGAAAATAAAGTCCCTCCTATAATAACAGCAGCAATTACATCAATATTGGTATATAGACCTAAAGCGCCGGAGGCAATATTGACTCTTGTCATTATTATTAAACCTGCAATACCGCAAAGCGCACCTGTCAAAACAAATGAAGAGGTTATAAAAGCTTTTTCATTGATACCAAAATATTGTGCTGCTATTGGGTTTCCTCCAATTGCATAGATATGACGTCCCAATTTTGTTTTGCTTAATAATATTCCAGAGACCGTAATCAGGACTAAAAAAACTATAGCCGGATAAGGGATCTTTAATAAAGTGCCGTATCCGAATTTATAATAATATTGAGTTATTCCCTTTACAGTTTCCCCATTTACTATATAAAAAACGAGACCTTTTAAAAAGAACATCATTGCCAGAGTTGCAACAAAAGAATTAAAGCGGAGATAACTAACCATAATGCCATTTATCAAACCAGCAAGACTGGAAGCCAAAATAGCCCCAATAATAGTAACAACCGGACCATATCTTTGTAACAGTATTGCAACTGTGGCAGCTAATGCCAAATTTGAACCAACAGAAAGATCGAAATTTTTCTGAAGTATTAAAATAGTCATCCCAATTGCAATAATCCCCTCAACTGTAATCTCAAATACTACATTAACTATATTTTCGTATGTATGAAACACTGGACTTAGAAATGAAAGTAAAATAATCAGGAGTATTATTATAATGATTACTTTATTTTCATTTATCCTTTTTAAAATAATATTTGTATTCATAATCAGATATCCTTTAGCCTAATGTCCAAGTATACAAACAATGCCAACAAAAATGCTTTTACCATGTATTCAAAGGAGAAATTCAGATTTAACAGTATCATTGCATTGTTCAAACTTGCCAGAAATAAAACACCTAAAATAGTTTTGGGTAAGCTTCCTCTTCCACCAAAAAGACTCGTTCCACCAACTATTACTGCTGTTATTGCATCAAATTCATACCCGGTTCCTTCCAGGGGACTGGCAGTATTTAGTCTTGAGCTAATTAATATTGCGCTGAAAGCTGCAAAAACAGCACTGATGACAAATGTTATGACCTTTAATCTTTCAGCGCTTATTCCAACTGTTCTACTTGCTTCAAAATTACTGCCGATACAAAAGATCTGTCTGCCGAACTTCGTCTTATGCAGCAATAAACTCAATAATAAAGCAACAAAAAAGAAATATACCACCGGTTTAGGGATTCCAAAGAAATCACCGCTTCCTATAAGCATATATGGTGATCCCAAAATACCATCAACCATTTTCCCACCTGTATAAAGCAGAGTGACCCCCCTGATTATTGCAAGTGACCCAAGAGTTACAATCACTGAATCTACTTTGAATTTTACTGTGATTATCCCATTTAAAAATCCTATTAAACCTGCAACCAATAGGGGAATAAGTATTGCTAACCATAGGCTGCGGTATAAATAACTAATAGCCAGGACACCTGATAAACCAACAACTGACCCTACTGACAGATCTACGCTGCCTCCTATTAATACTATCGTCATGGCGCAAGCTATAATACCTATGGTGGAAGCCTGCCTAAGAATGTTTAGAATATTTCTGGCGCTAAAAAATGCTGGAACAAAAACCGAAAGCAGTATTAGAAGCAGAATAAAAGAGTACAGAAGAATTTGACTCGAAAAAAATTTTTTTACTTTATAGCCGCTTTGCACTAAAAACCTTCCCTATTAAACAAACCCGGTTATTTATCTTTGAATAATTCTTTAGGTGTGCCTTAAGCCTGTTATCATGCTAACCAACTCTCTATGGAGATCATCTGAGTCACCGCGATTTGCAATTTGAACGCTTCCAACCCTCTGGCCCCGTCTTAGCACAATTGCCCTATTTGCTATTCCAATTACATGTTCAATATTATGGCTGATAATAACAATACCCTTTACGTTACCTATTACCCTTCGGATAAGATCCAACAATTTTCCTGACTCTTTTACTCCCAAGGCTGCCGTAGGCTCATCCATTATTAAAACTTTATTCCCCCATTTTATTGAACGGCTTATCGCAACTGATTGTCTCTGGCCACCCGAAAGTCTCCTTACTTCTTCCTTAGGATTACGTATTTCTATACCAAAATTCTCTATAAGTAATTTTGCTTCCTTATCCATTTTCTTTTGGTCTAGCCACCCTAATATTCCACCTATCTTTCCAATAGTAATTTCTCTGCCAGCAAAAATATTTGCAGAAGCTGATAGGTTATCAAAAAGTGCAAGATCCTGGTAAATTGTCTCAATACCGAGCCTTATAGCATCCTTTGGATCATGTATTTCTACTTTTTTCCCTTCTAAATAGATTTCACCAACATCCGGAATATAGACACCGGAGATTATCTTGATTAATGTAGACTTGCCTGCTCCATTGTCCCCTACAAGGCCCACTATTTCATTTTCATATAATTCAAAATCAACATCGTCCAGCGCAACTACACCGCCGAATTTTTTTGTGATGTGTTTTAATTCAAGTACTTTTTCCATTTTTACTATTTATCCCCAAGAAAATTAAAAATATATTTATGTCATTAAAATAATTATAAATTATAGTCCATAGCTAAAAAATTTTATATGTAAAATATTTCTTTTATTTCCTTTATTGCTTGGATTGCGCAATTTTTTGGCCATGCAATGCAAATAGGATAAATTATAATTACTCTTGCAGTTTATATATTTAGATCAATCATTTAATGATTGATCTAAATATATCTTCCGCTCTTTTTGACATGGGCTCTAATTTATCATTATTAACATGATAAGCTGTTTCTATCCTGATGCCGCCATGTTTCTCTAAATGAAAAAGCCCCATATCCAAACATAATATCATCCCGTTTTGAATTACATCCTTCTCATTATTTGGCCCAAAATATGGAATTTCATATTCACTTAGACCGTTAGAGTGGACAAATGCAGATGTTACATTTTTTTCATAACCTTTCTTTATGAAAAAATTTTTTGGGATAGAATTGATTTCTTTTCCATTCATTCCAACTTTTAAATTATCCCTGGTATAAAATAAACCTTCCAGGGCATCATTAAAGTATCTTTTTTGAAGTTCGTCATACTTCCCGTCAACTGCAAGCGAGCAGCATATTGTAGATGTATAACCATTATATCTTGGGCTTATCCCGTTCATAACAAATTCTCCGCTTACCAGCTTTTTTTCATTGGCTCTTGATACATATAAGCCGGCCCTTTCCTCCCCTGAACCGGTTATGGTACTGTAACCAAAACTGTCAGCGCCTAACGCTCTTGCCTTTCCTTCTGCAGCTCCGGCAGCCATTAGCTCTGTATTTCCATCAACAAGAGCGTCTTTAAAAGCAAGAAACGCTTCATTGACAATTGAATATGCCTTTTTTGACATTTCTATTTCCCAACCTGATTTAATTGCTCTCAGCCTTTCAAACTCAGCAGTAATGTCTGTTACTTCTGTACTGCTGTCAAGGTTCTTCATCATCTCCGAATAAATCATATGGGTGATTATGGACCCTCCGACAATACCGACTTTTTTTATTCTCGATACTTCAATAAATTCACTGAACAGTTCCTTAAATGTGATTATCTTTGAACTTGGATACTCTTCCTCCGGAATCTTGAAAGCATCAACATTCCTGTAGTTTTTTATATAGGCATCCCTTGCAAAATCCTCGCTTTCCGGGCCACCTACTAAAACAGGGTCTTTGCCCCTGGGGATAATAACAGCGCTTTTGTCGAAAAACGGAGTCCATCCTGTAAGATACCTCCCATTCATGTTGTTGTATTCGTCAAAATAAACTATTGCCAGGTCGATTTCTTTTTCTTCCAGGATGTTCTGTACTTTTGCCATCCTGCTTTGATATTCTTTATCAGGTATGCTCATCTTTAGCTTCCTTTCTTTCTTGTTGACATATTAAATTCAAATTACAAATTTTTTAATTTCAATTTATGCTGCCGGCCAACAAATCGTATTTTATGATTTTTTGCTGCCAGCCGTACCGGCATATAATGCCACTGCATTTAATCATCTAAAATATTGATGCAACCCTCTAATAACAATAGCAAAACTGTTAATAGCTAAAGCATGAGCTTACATAAAAGGCCATTTTACTTGAAGAAGTATCCAGCCTTCCCATTGTAGCAACTATTTTAACATCACTTTCAACTCTGACCGCATATTGAGTGCTATGCGGTAATTTAAATCCCCCGATTTCTGCCGGATGGTCCAACCTGATACATTTTACTCTCTTGGCTTTGACTTCCTGGTGAATGTTTTCTACCGGATCTTTATCCGCAAAATAGAATGTAAACTTTAAGTCTGCATCCTTCCCGGAAGTATTCAATACCATTATTGCTTCATGAGCTTCAAGTTTGCTGCCTTTATCAGGCACAGGCAATTCTCCGTCCGGAAACAACCATACATTTTTTCCCTCTTCCATTATTTTCTATCCTCCTTCTTTTATGGTTCAAAATATTTTTTAACAACGTTGTTATATTTTATAAAAAAAAATTGAGAAAAATAATAATTTGAAAAATTCTTTGACAACGTTGTTAATAATAAAATAAAATGATTATCATGTCAAGTAAAAAAGTTACAATCAAACATATAGCCCAGGCAGCCGGGGTCTCATTTTCAACTGTTGGGAAAGCGCTGCACAATGACCCGCTGGTAAACAAAGAGACTATGAAGAAGATCATAAGAATTGCCGGGGAACTTAATTACTATCCGAATTTACTGGCAAAAGGGCTAAGGAACAAAAAAACTGAGACTATAGGCGTAATATTTAATGATCTAAAAAATCCTGTATATTCAGAAATAATCAAAGCCATTGAAGAAATTCTAAATAACCTGAATTTCACAATGCTTTTATGCGATTCCAATTTCCAGGAAAAACTTGAAAAGAAAAATATTGTCACAATGTTATCAAAAGATGTGGCTGGAATAATAATATCTCCTGTAAATGAAAAATCGGAAAATATTCAACTCATTGCAGAGAACAACTTAAAAGCTGTTTTTTTAGATTGCACACCGGACTATCCAGGTATCAGCTATGTTTATGTAAATCATGAAAGAGCGGCATTTTTAGCGACAGAATATCTTATTAAAAACGGCCACAAAAATATTTTGCTTTTAAATGGCCCCTGTGGACTTTCTTCCGCGCAACATTTTTTAAAAGGATATCTTAAGGCTTTTTCATTTTACGGTTTGATCCCTGCAGATAATCTTATTAAATCAATTAACATTTCCATTGCCGGCGGGCGCAGTATTTTTAAAACATTATATAAATGCAAAAAAGACTCCGGCCGCACCGATTTCACTGCAATTGTTACGCTAAGTGACCTGATAGCCATGGGGACATATAAAGCTGCAAGAGAATTAAGCCTTAAAATTCCTGAGGATTTTAGCATTATCGGATATGATAATATTTTTTGCTCAGAGATCCTTGACCCCCCGCTTACATCCGTAAACTATCCTAAAACCATTACCGGCAAAACCGGCATAAACATGCTCATTGATCAAATAAATAATAGAGAAAACAAGTCAAAAACAATTATTATAGAACCCGGGTTAGTTAAAAGGGATTCAGTTAAAAAAATAATTGACAGATTCTAAGCAATCATAGCCTTAAGCGTTTTGCCGGTTCCAGCAGGCGCACTCATTAATTAGGGTAATATAATTCTTTACCGGAATATAATTTGCGACAGAATTGCCGGTTCCGCAAACATATCTTCCCTTGGGGACACAAAAATCAAGTGTATCCCTGATATATATTTTCAAATCAGTTTCATTAAGCCTTACAAGCTTATCAATATCAATCCCGCCCATTATCCCAACCCTGCTTCCCCATTCTGACATAAATTCTTTAACAGGATAGCTGGCATCTTCAAAAGAATGTATTGCGTCTATCTGCACATCACCGATTAATATGTCCATTATTTCAGTTTTTTTACCGCAGCAATGAAGAAAGAAAGGCTTGCTGCAGGAATGCGCAAGACGGGAATATTTTTTCAACCATGGGAAAACAAGTTTTTCCAAATCCTTCACAGAAATCAATGTTGCGTTTTTATAACCCAGGTCATCTGCATGAAATATGCAGCCGACAATTTCATGCCCAATTGCAGCGTCATAAAAATTATATATTATTTCCCCCACCTTATTATATACTTCCGCCACCAATTCCGGATTGTCGTGCATCAGATAAAAAAGGTTTTCAAAACCGAAGATCCATTCAAGCGGCTCTTCAAAAAAAGTTCCGGAAATCCCTATTTTCATCCCATCAGGCAACAGTTTTGAAATCATATCAAGGTTATATAAATATTCATCAATGTATTTACCGGGAGCTTCCCATGGGAATTTTTTAAAATCTTCCCAAGATTTTATAACTCCCGTTTTCTCATTGGCCCAATATCTTTCACCTTTACTGAGTATTGATGTGTCGGCAGATCTTATTTTGAAAGGGTTTAAGGCTTCAAAATTATTCATAAACATCATGTCGGTAATCATGCTGTAACCCATTTGATAATAAAATTTAATTGTTTTTTCATAATATTTTTTGTATTGCGTTTTCTTTTCATTAAAACTCAATACTGCGGTTCCACTGCTTCCCCAGTTTAGCACCGGAGGCGCAAAATATTCATCTTCCAGGAATTCCTCCAGAATTATCTTTTTTATTTCCTCATCAACAACAAGCTCAGCATAATGAACTTTGGCGGGTTTTTTTGTCCCTTTAAGAACAGCTGTAAAGTCATTGAAATCAGGATGGGGTTTTGTTTTTAAAAAATCCAAGACAGGTTCCACTTCATCATTATTTTTTCTTTAACCTTCTATTTCGCCTATCATGGATTTTAAAATATCTGCCCTTGATATTATTCCCTGGACTTTATTGCTTTCGTCAACAACGGGTATGCGGTTTATCCTGTCCTTTACCATTATCCTTGCAACCTCACTGACAGGAGTATCCTGCCTAACGGTCTTAACCCTTTTTACCATTATTTCTTCAACGGGTGTGGCAAGGTATTCTTTCATGCTTTTCTCGAATTTTTCAAAATTATCCATGAAAGCATAGCTGATTATGAGGGGGTCAAAATAAACGGGGAAAATTGGTTCCAGGTCCTCAGTGATTATGTCTGCATCTGTAACCATTCCAACTAGGATACCTTCCTTGTCAACAACCGGCGCGCCGCTTATATTATTTTGTATTAGGATTTTTGAAAGCTCTCCAATTGTAGTTTCCCTGCTTGCAGTGATAACTTTTTTAGTCATTATGTCTATAGCGGCCTGTTTAAACATTTTAGGATGCTCCTTTCATATATTTCCAATTATTCCTATTCTTAAAATAGAACTTCAGGCAAAATACCTGTAAAACTTTTTTAATTTAAATCCAAAACTGTTTGATTTAAAACACATATCTGAG
>Ga0182021_10011115_pt1 | contig 10678 bp, 7 predicted proteins | sample 612E3MmetaG_FD_120493 | JGI IMG/M metagenome (GOLD analysis project Ga0182021, IMG submission 120493) | Permafrost microbial communities from Stordalen Mire, Sweden - 612E3M metaG (Illumina Assembly) | ecosystem: Environmental > Terrestrial > Soil > Wetlands > Permafrost | place: Sweden...
GGCATGTACTCGGTGGCGCGGCGGGAATCGTTGCTGTAGAGGATGGCCACCGGGTGGGAGGCCTGTAAGTTGACGATTCGCGGACCGATGCGTTGTAACTCGTGCGCCGTGCGCGCAACCTCGGCATACGTGCGGCCCGGTTCCAGATCGTGCGCCAGAACGCCCTTCCAGTAGGTCTCCTGGCCGTAGTGCAGCGAGTGCCAGTGCCAGTACTCCACCATATTGGCGCCGGTGGCGGCCATCAGGTAGACGTCCTGGCGGAGTTGCCCGTCGTAGGGAGGAAACTGCGTGCGCGAATCCCAACCGATGGTTTGGGCGTTCGTCTCGGTGACCAGGTAGTTGGTGCGCTTGAGCGAGCGCGCAAAATCGCCGCCGTAACTGGAACCTTCGCCATCGTAAAGATCCTGGGTTGGGTGGTAGGGGTTGATGGCGGCAATGTCCAGGTAATTCGAGATGGCGAATTCGTTGACGTCGGAGCGGGTGGCGCCGCCGAAATCCTGGGTGACGAACTGATCGGGGCGGAGTTGCTCACGGACGAGGGCGGCCTGCCAGGCGAGGAAGCGGGTCGTCAGCGAGTCCTGGTAGCGGTCCCACTCCAGTTTCCAACCCGGATTCAGAATGCCGTCGCGGGGCGGAAGCTCGCTCCAATCGTGGAGGCTCTGGCCCCAGTAGACCAGGCCCCAGATTTGGTTGAGGCGCCCGACGGTCGAGAACTTATCCCGCAGGTAGGCGGCGAAACCGGCCTGCACGTTGGCGCCGGCGGTGCCGTTGGAAGTCGTCTCGTTATCGATCTGGTAACCGATGACGGCGGGATTGCCGCGATAGTGCTCCGTGATTTTGCGAATCACGCGTTCGGAATAGCGCAGGAAATCCGGGTTGGTGATGTCCATGTTCTGGCGCAGGCCGTAAGTGGCCTTGCTGCCATCGATGCGCCTCACCAGGACCTCGGGATGCTTCTTGTACATCCAGGGCGGAATCGAGTAAGTGGGAGTGCCGAGAATGACGCGGATGTGGGCGCGGGCGAGGCGTTCGACGATGCGGTCCATCCAGGCGAACTCGAAGCGGCCGTCCTCGGGCTCCCAGAGGCTCCAGGTGGATTCGCCGACTCGCACCACGTTGATGCCCGCCTGTTCCATCAGGGAGACGTCTTTCTCGAGGCGGTCCTGCGGCATGTACTCTTCGTAGAAGGCGGCGCCATAGAGGAAGGTGTCCATCGAGGCGGCTGCGAAGCGCGCGGGCGGGGCCGTCTGCGCACGGGTTGCCGTGGGGGCAAGGGCGAGGGTGAGTGAAAGCAGAATTTGGATCCTCATGGCCGCCTATCCTATCAAGACGTGGACTCCCAGGCCAGTGCCCGGCGCTGTGTGGGGCAGGTTTTCAACCTGCGGCGGGTTTGTAACCCGCCTGCCGGCATGGGTGGACGCTCGCGGGAGGCCGATTGAAAATCGGCCGCAGGTTGAAAACCTGCCCCACACAAGACCGGCCGAACCGCCGGCCCGGCACTAGTGCTTTTATATGATAGGAATCCACAAGCCAGCCCTTTAACATGGTTGTTCATGCGTTGGATGCTCGGGGCGGGGATGCTGGCGGCGTTGGTTTCACTCCTGGCCGGACAGGCCAGGCGGAGCGACCTGCCTCCGTTCCTTTACACCGCGGCGGCACGGTACGATGCGGCGGCCTGGAACCACGGCGGGGAACGGTTTCCGGACGGGGCGCACCTGGTCCTGGTAACTCGGGAAGCCCGCCGCGAGGCGGTCCCGGGCTTCTACGCGTCGGCGGACGCGGCGGTTTCCTACGATGGCCGCCGCATCCTGTTCGCCGGCCGGCCCACCCGGCAGGACCCCTGGCAGATCTGGCAGGCCGACCTGGCGGGGGGCGCGCCGCGCCGAATCGTGACCACCTCCGATGGCTGCATCCGCCCTCTGTATCTGCCCGATGGCAGGGTGGTCTACACGCGGGTTGCGGCGGCGGGATCGGACATCGAGGTGGTCCCAGCCGAGGGCGGGAAAGCCGACGTGTTGACCCACGTTCCCGGCCGGTACCTGACCGGCGACGTGCTCCACGATGGCCGCATCCTCTTTGAGTGGGGGAACGAGCTTTTCACGGTGTATCCCGATGGAACCGGAGTCGAGTCCCTGCGTTGCGATCACGGGCCGCGGCGCTCGGGCGGGCGGCAGGTGTCGTCCGGAGATGTGATCTTCGGCGTTGACGGCGGTCTGGCCCGGTTCACGTCCGCGCTGGCGGTGCAGGAGAAATTGCCGCCCGCGGATCTGGAAATGATGGGTCCGGTGGCCGAAGTGGCGCCCGGCCGGTGGCTGGTGGCGGCGCGTCCGCGATCCGGCGGCGCCTACGCCATTCACCTGGCGGGGGGCCTGCGCAACCCCGAGAGCGTCGAGTCTCCGCGCGGTGTCCAAGCTGTGGAGCCGGCGATCGCGGCGCCGCGCGTGCCGCCCCGCGACTTTCCCTCCGGCCTGGTTACCACGCGCTCCACCGGTAACCTGCTCTGTCTCGACGCCCGCGAGTCGAAGAGTCCCATCGAAGGGGCGGTTCATTCGGTGCGCGTCTACACCCAGGATGCCGCGGGAGGATCGCAGGCGCTGGGGCGGACGGCCATCGCCCCGGATGGATCGTTCTACGTGGAAGTGCCCGCCGACCGGCCGATCCGCATCGAGTTACTGGATGCCGCGGGCGCGCGCCTGCGGGCCGAAGAGCGCTGGTTCTGGATGCGCCCCAGCGAACAGCGGATTTGCGTGGGCTGCCACGCCGGACCGGAGCGCGCACCCGAGAACAAAGTTCCCGAGATACTGAACCAGATACTAGCCCCAGTCAAGATGCTGGGAGACCACGGACAAACCCAATGAAACTGCCTTCTGGCCTGTTACTCCTGCCGCTCGTGGCCGCCGGCGCCCTCAACGCTCAGAACGCCGGTCCCATCCGGTTCGAAGATTCGACCGCCCTCTCGGGCATCGGCTTTACGCATTCCTTCGGGGCGGAGAAGTTGGGTTCGCTCCTCGAGAGCACCGGCGCCGGATGCGTCTGGTTCGACTACAACAACGACGGCAAGCCGGACCTGTTCGTGGTGAGCGGCCGGCCACTGGGCGCGGAGATGCACCCCTATCCGCTGCGCAAAGCGCCCGCGGAGACGCCCCACAACCACCTGTACCGCAACGACGGCAACGGCAAGTTCACCGACGTGACGGAACAGGCCGGAGTGGGCGGCGACGGCTTCGGTTTCGGCGCCATCGCGGCGGACTTCGACAACGACGGTCTCACCGACCTGCTGGTGACTTACTACGGCCACGTCACGCTCTACCGCAACAAGGGAAACGGAACGTTCGAGGACGTGACCGCCAAGGCCGGGTTGGACGTGAAGGGATGGGCCATCGGCGCCGCGTGGCTGGATTACGACAAGGATGGCTGCGTCGACCTGTTTGTCGGCCGCTATGTGAAGTTCGATCCCACCTACCGCTCCTACTACGCCGCCGACAACTACCCTGGGCCGCTCGATTACGAGGGAGATACCAACCTCCTGTTTCACAACACCTGCCACGGTACCTTCGTGGACGTGAGCGCGAAGTCCGGTATTTCGAAGTTCAAGGGCCGCGCCATGGGCGTGACGGCGGCGGATTTCGACGGGGACGGCTATCCCGATATCTACGTGGCCAACGACAAGACCGAAAACTTCCTCTTTCACAACCTCCGCAACGGGACCTTCGAGGAGATCGCGCTCGACGCGGGAGCGGCCTTCGGGCAGAATGGGGAATCCACCTCCGCCATGGGACCGGTGTTCTTCGACTTCGACGGCAGCGGGCGTGCCGGCCTGTGGGTGAGCGATTCCAAGTACAACCGCCTGCTCTCGAACTCGGGCAAGCTGCCGTTCACCGACGTCACCCAGCAAGCCGGCATTTCGCAACTGGCGGCGCAGTATACCAGTTGGGGCACTGGCGCGTTCGATTTCGACAACGACGGGCGAACCGATCTCATGATCTTCCATGGCGGCCTGATCCACCTGGTTCCGCAGGAGCACTCGATATTCCGCAACCTGGGCGGCGGTAAGTTCCAGGACGTTTCGGCGGATGCCGGCCCGTACTTCGCCACTAAGAGCGTGGCCCGGGGCGCCTGCTTCGCGGACTACACCAACGACGGCAAGGTGGACGCGTTCCTGGTGAACCTGGGAGCCAAGGGCGTGTTACTCAAGAATACCTCGCCCTCGACTGGCCACTGGCTAACAATCGCTCTCGCCGGCGTCAAGAGTAACCGCGACGGAATCGGCGCCAAGGTGGAAGTGGAGGCCGGAGGGTCCAAGCAATGGGCCGAACGCGTCGCCGGTTCGGGATACCTGAGCCAGAACGACGGACGCCTGCATTTCGGCCTGGGAGCCAACGCCAAGGTGGACCGCATCACCGTCACCTGGCCCAGCGGAACCCGCCAGGTGGTGCAGGGGGTGGCCGCCAACCAGGCGATCACCATCACGGAGAAGTGATCATGCGAGGGGCGATCTGGGGACTTCTAATCGTTGCGGCCGCCGCCGGACAGACTCGCTACCGGAGTCCGGATGACCTGGCTGTGTCGCCCGACGGGAAGCGCCTGTACGTAGTGTGCAGCGGCAGCGACGAGGTACTGATGGTGGACACGGCGGCGCGCGCCGTCGCCGGGCGCGTGGCGGTCGGCAAAGTCCCCCGCGGCATCGCTCTCTCCCCCGATGGCAAGCGGTTCTATGTGACTAACTCCTGGTCGGACACGGTGAGCGAGGTGGACGCCCTGTCATTGCAGGTGTTACGAACCCTGCCGGCGGGTTTCGAGCCCACCGGCGTGGCGCTGGATGCCGCGCGCAACGTTCTGTACGTGGCTAACCGGCTATCCGACGATATCTCGCTTGTCGACCTGGCGGCCGGCGCCGATGTGCGGCGATTGGCGGCGGGCCGCGGCGCCAGTTACCTGACCGCGTCGCCGGATGGCGCGCGCATCTATGTGAGCCACATCTATCCGCGGGTGGGCGCGTTCCGCGCGCCGCCGCAGTCGGAGATCACCGAGGTGGATGCGGTGCGGCAGGTGGTAACCAATCGTCTCGCTCTGAACAACGCGGCCGGCGTGTTCCACATCGAGTTGTCGCGGGATGGCCGCATCGGCATCGCCGCCGAAATGCGACCCAGGAACCTGGTGCCGCTGGCGCACGTGGAACACGGCTGGGTCTTCGGCAACTCGCTGGCGGTGTTCGGCGATGATATTGGCAGCGTGGTGCAACTTCCCCTGGACGAAATCGAAAACTACCCTTCGCTGCCCTTCGGCGTGGCCATCGCTCCCGATAAGTCGCGGGCTTACGTTTCGGCCAGCGGGTCGAACGAGATCGTGATCGTGGATCTGGCCAAACTCGCGGCGGCGGCGCGCCAGCCCAAAGCTGCCCGCCTGGCGAACGACCTCTCGGCTTCCGCCAGGTACGTGGTGGCGCGGGTTCCCGTGGGACGCAATCCCCGTAACATCCGCCTCTCGCCGGATGGCACGGCGCTGTATGTGGCCAACCGCCTGGACGACACCATCTCAATCGTGGATACGGCGCGCGCCGCGGTGGCCGCCACCATCCCGCTGGGCGCCGATGCCCCGTTGACCCCCGAGCGCCGCGGCGAGCGGCTGTTCTACTCGTCGATGTACTCCTTCGGCCACCAGTTCGGTTGCGCCAACTGCCATATCGACTCCACCTTCGACGGCCTGTCGTGGGACCTCGAGCCGGACGGTTTCGGCATCGACATCGTGGACAATCGCGCCCTCGAGGAAATCAAGGACACCGCGCCGTATAAGTGGAACGGCGGCAATCCCGACCTGCAAACCGAGTGCGGCCCGCGGACCGAGCGTTACTTTTTCCGCTCGCAGGGCTTCAGGGGAGCGGACCTGGAAGACCTGGTGAAGTACATCCAGTCGATTCCTCTGCGTCCCAACCGCTACCGGCTCCCCGACGGAGAGTATTCGCCGGCGCAGGAGCGCGGCATGGCTGTTTTTCAGCGCACCACTAAGAAGGATGGAACGCCCATTCCCGACGCATTGCAGTGTTTCGTTTGTCACTCCGGGCCGAACTACACGAATAATCGGTTGGCGGATGCCGGCACGGGCAAGCCTTCGGACCGGTCTCCCAAGGTGGACGTGCCGCAGTTGACCAACGTGGTCAACAGCGCGCCGTATCTCCACGACGGGTCCGCCCGCACGCTGGAGGAGATCTGGACTGTGTTCAACCCGAACGACAAACACGGTGTTACCAACGATCTAAGCAAGGACGAGTTGAACGATTTGATCGAGTTCTTAAAGACGATATGAGGAGGGCCAAGATGGAGAGAATTCGCCCCAGCTCCGGAACCACCGCCCCAGGCCCAGGGGGCGCTCCGCCGCGGCTCCGATGGCCGTTCAGAGCCGCTGCGGGGTGCCCCCTGGGCCTGGGGCGGCTGCCGGGCGCGTTGCTGCTCGTGTTCCTGGCCATCTCCGCCGCCGCGGCCGACTTACCGCGATTCCGCTGGCAGAACTTCACCGTGGAGAACGGCCTGCCCGATGACCGCGTCTACTGCGTCGCCGTGGATGGCGAGCGCGTGTGGGCCGGCACGGACAACGGCCTCGCTCTCTACGAAAAGGGCGCCTGGAAGAGCTTCACCGCGGCCGATGGCCTGGCGCACCGCGCGGTGCTCTCCCTGGCACTCGACAAGCGCACCCACGACCTGTGGATCGCCACCATGGGCGGCCTCAGCCGCTATTCCGCCGGGCGGTTCGACACCTTCACGCAACTCACCAGCGGTCTGCCCAACGACGTGGTCTACGGAGTCTCGGTCTTCGGAGACTTCGTCTGGGTGGCCACCGCCGCCGGCGGTGCGCGTCTGAACACCCGCTCCCGCGAGTGGAGCCTGTATAACGAGCGCAACACTCCCATGTACGAAATCTGGACTTACAGCGTGACCGCCGCGGAAGATAAGGTCTACTACGCGGTGTGGGGCGGCGGAGTCCTCGAATACGACGTGAAGACCGACCGCTGGAAAGATTACAACGATCCCGACGGCGAAACCGAGATCGTACTATTCAAGGACCAGGGATTGATTCACGAGATCACCACCTCCGTAAGCTATGTGAACAAGATCCTGTGGGCGGCCACTTACTTCGGCGTATCCCGCTACGATGGCCGCAACTGGCGCAACTTCCTCGATAAGGACAGTGGCCTGCCCAGTAACTTTCTCAACCAGGTGAAAACCGTGGACGGCACGCGCACCTGGTTCTCCACCGATAAAGGTCTGGCCTATTACGACGGCGAACGTTGGGCCACCTACCGGCCGGCGCCGGACACGCGCGCCCCCGAGATGCTGGTGCGCGACGAACACGGCGCGGTGACCCGCGTGCCCGTGAAGTCCGCGCCGGCCCATCATTACACCTTCGCCGTGGATTTTCAGAACGACGACATTTGGGTGGCTACCGCCAGGGGGATCAGCCACGGAATTCGCATTTCACCAGGAGACTCCGACCGATGAACACATTCGACCTGATCGAGAGAATCGCGGGCGCAACCGCAGTGAAGAAGCGCGCCATCACCGAACTTTCGGTCCTCAACGAGGCCTACGATTACGCCAAGCCCAGTTCCTTTTCGCGCGGGCTGCGCATCGACCTGGGGAGCGTCGCGATCCTCCTGATTTCCGGCACGGCCAGCATCGACGAGAACGGCGAGAGCGTTCACACCGGCGACTTCCGCGCGCAGCTTCGCCGCACGTACTCCAACATCGCCGGCCTGCTGGCGGCCGAGGGCGCAACCTGGAAGGACGTGGTCCGCACCACCTGCTATCTGCGCGATATGGAGCGCGATTACGCGGCCTTCAACGAGGGGCGCACGGAGTTCTTCCGCGAGCAGGACCTGGACCCTCTGCCGGCTTCCACCGGCATCCAGGCCATCCTGTGCCGGCCCGAACTGCTGGTGGAGATCGAGGCCATCGCCATGATCGTTCCACCGCGCGAGGAACCGTTATGCAATGGCAACTGATCGCCGCGGCGCTGGCTGCGCCGTGGTGTCTGGGCGCGCAGGCGCCGGCGTGTGCCTGCGGCGCGCACCCGCCCGGACCGCCGCCCAGCCGCACGCTCGCGCCCTACGGCGGCACTCCCGAGGATCTGCGGCCGTTTTCGAAGTTCACCGTTCCTTACTACGAACACTACACCAAGACCCCGGAATACAACGGCGCGGCCGCCGACACGCGCACCGTTCCCGCCTCCGAGGTGACCGAAGTACCCATCGCGTTTCTGGGGCCGATTCAGGACCACAAGGACATCGCCCTGGGAACGGCCATGCTGCACGGCGCGCAACTGGCCATCAATGAAGCCAACGCCCGCGGCGGGTACGGCGGGAAACCGTTCAAGCTGCTGCTTCACAACGACGCCGCCACCTGGGGCGCCTCCAGTAATGAGATCGTCAAGATGGTCTACGACGAGAAGGTGTGGGCCATGCTGGGCTCGATCAGCGGCGATTCCACGCACATCGCCCTGCGCGTCTCGCTGCGCGCCGAACTGCCCATCGTCAACAGCGCCGCCACCGATCCCACCATTCCCGAAACTATCATCCCGTGGTTGCTCACCAGCATTCAGGACGACCGCGTGCAATCCTACACCCTGGCGCGCCGCATCTACACCGACCTGGGACTCAAGCGCGTGGCCCTGCTGCGCGTCAACGAGCGCTACGGCCGCTTCGGCGTGTTGAAATTCCGCGACGCCTCGCGGCGCTTGGGGCACCCGGTGGTGATCGAACAGAAGTTCGCTCCCGGCGATACCAGCTTCACCCGCCAACTCCGCGTGATCAACGATTCGCGCGTGGACGGGATCGTGCTGTGGTGCGACTCCGCGGCCGCCGGCGGCATTCTCAAACAGATGCAGGAAATGGGGATGAAGCAGCCGGTCTTCGGCAGCGCCCGCGTGCTGGGGGATGGCCTGCTGCCCAGCGCCGGCACGCCCGCCGCGGCCGAGGGGTTGGAGGTGGTCTACCCGTTCGATCCCAATCGCGACGATGCCCGGTGGCTGGATTTTCAGAAGCGCTTCGACGCGGCATATCACGCCAGGACCGACGCGTTTTCCGCCCTGGCGTTCGACACCATGAATATCCTGCTGGACGCCATCTGCCGCGCCGGGCTGAACCGCGGCGAGATCCGCAACGCGCTCTATGGCCTGGAGCGCTACCGCGGAGTAACTGGCGAGATGGTCTTCGATCCCAACGCCAAGAACATCGCCTCCATGTATCTCGGCAAGTTACACGACGGCCAGTGGACCTTCCGGCGGTACACCATGCAGAAGCCCTACGCTACGGTAGGCGACGCCGGCGTGGAATACAACGGCCCGGCCGGCACGGTGACGGCGGGCGCGCTGCGCAAGATCGGCCTCTTCGGTCCGGGCGCCGCCGCGCTGGCCGCAGGCCTTAGCCGCCCCGGTTACGAGGTGGTCGGCATCTCGTCCGAAGCCGCCTGGGGCAAGGCGTCGAACGAACTGGTGAAGCTGGTCTACGACCCCGACGCCATCGGCGTGGTGGCCACCGATCGGGCGTCCGCGCACCTGGCCGAGCAGATCGCCGTGAAGGCGCTGATCCCGGTAGTGGCCATCTCGGGCGACCGCACGCTGACCTCGGCGAACGTGCCCTGGATTTTCCGCCTGGACGCCGGCACGCCCCCGGCCGACGCCGTCCGCTGCCTCAGCGAGGCCGCGTCCCGCGCCGGTGGCAACCGCGAGCGAATCCGCGCCTACCTGGCCTCGGGAGCGATGGTGGTGGAGCGGTTCCGGTTCGCTTCGACGGGGGAATTGCGGTAGAGGCGAGGACTGCGAGGGGAGCGGCGGCGTGGCAGGGCGACCTCAGGGCGACGGGTCGGTCAGAGCGGGTACGACGCTCCCCAACGCCGTATCCTGCCCACCCGCCAACAGCACCATTCTGGTGCGCTTGATATCATAGGGGCATGAAGAGGCCGGCGAAGACTCGCACCCGGACGGCATCGTCCATCCGCCGGAGCGTCACTATCCCCCGGCGGCTGGCAGTCGAGGTCGAGCGTGTGGCCAAAAGAAAGCACCTTACGGTGAGCGGGGCGCTGGTCATGCTGGCGCAGCGTGGGGCGGAGGCTGAAGCGGCCGAACGCGACGGTCTCAACGCGAGCTATCGCCGATTCATAAGCGAGGCCAACCCCGAGCGCAAAGGCGAAGCGGGGAAGGATCTGATCCGGGCGGTCTTTGGGAAGGACGCCATTGCCGAAGATTCGATTCTCTAATCTTCCGAAGGCGGTCTGGGAGCACATTCTTGCACGCGTAGAGGAGCGCCAGATTTCTCTCCAGGATCTTCGTCGATTGCAGGAGTGGGTCAGTACCGGCCCGAGCGCGCCCGAGGGCGATTGGTACAAGGACTTCGGGTCATTCATGATTTGCGGCTCCGGCGAGTTTCCGAAAACGGTTCTTGCCAAGGGCATGGCGCCGTTTGGAACCCGCATAGGATAGCGGCAGCGGAGCGCACTCCTGCTGAAGATCGTCCGCGGCGTGGTGGAGGCGGCTTGGACGCGCGCCGCTCCTTGTATCCGCGGCCGGCGAAAAAGGGGTCAGACCCCTTTTATTTGACGAGCATGCCGGTGGTGGCGTTCACTACCGCCGCGTAGCCGTCCTTGGCGCTTCCCCACATGATGTACCAGACCGGCGCCGGGAACGGCGA
>Ga0182021_10011116_pt1 | contig 10678 bp, 8 predicted proteins | sample 612E3MmetaG_FD_120493 | JGI IMG/M metagenome (GOLD analysis project Ga0182021, IMG submission 120493) | Permafrost microbial communities from Stordalen Mire, Sweden - 612E3M metaG (Illumina Assembly) | ecosystem: Environmental > Terrestrial > Soil > Wetlands > Permafrost | place: Sweden...
AAGAAACGAGTGACCGCCGAAGGTGAAGGCCGAGCCGGACGTGACGACGACCGGATGCCCGTCGTTGGCGTTGATGTCGACCGAGACCGTCGGGTCGTTCGACGCGACCGAGGTTCCGGACCATAGAGTCGTGCCGCCGTAGTAGTGGCCGAGGATCCACTGGTAGGTCTTGTGCTCGAGGGTGGCGTACCCGAACGCCCCCCACTGGCCCATGCCGAGCCCGGGACCATCTCCGAAGCCGATGAAGTCGACCTTCGAAGCGGGAAACGGCGCGAGCGCAGAACGACCCGTCGCAGCAGCTCCCGAGGCGGGGAGGACCGGCCCCGCCAGGACGCCGAGCGACACGCACGCGACCAAAGCGGCCCATCGCTTGTTGTTGCGGATGTGGCTCATGTTAGTTCCCGCCGCAAGCCAGATCGCCCGCGGAGTCGTTCAGGCAGCCTGAAGCACCTGTTCAACGGCCTGAACGAGCCCGCGCCTTGCGGCGTCGACGCTGAACTCCTGGGCTCGCGCGAGCCCCGCCTGCACGAGACTTGCGCGCAGGCCCGCGTCGGCGAGGACGCGCTGGACCGCCGAGGCGACGAGCACGGGTGACTTCGAAGGAAGGACGATCCCGGCATCGAGCACCGTCTCGGGGACAGCGGTGACGCCGTAGGCGATCACGGGCAGGCGGTGGTGCATGGCCTCGAGCAGCGGCGCGCAGAAACCCTCGTGGTCCGAGCAGCACACGAAGACGTCCGCGCTCTCGTAATAGGCGGAGAGCTCGCCGGCGCTGACCGAACCTGCGAAGTCGACCGCCCCCGCCAAACCGAGCGCGGACGCGTACCGGTGCAGCGCGTCGGCGTAGGCCGGGCAGCTCTCCCTGCCCACCAGGTGCAAGCGGGCCTCGGGGTCGAACAGCCGCCGGTAGAGCACGAGCGCCTTGATGACGTCCTGGTGGGCCTTGTGGGGCAGCATCTGCCCGACGAACAGCCAGTCGCGGCCGCCACGCGAGCGTTCGGCAGCGAGACGTTCGAGCAGGCGCGGATCAGGAGGGCTGAAGACGTTGGTCGTGTCGACCATGAGCGGTGCGACCGCTGTGCGGCGGTAGCCGGCCTCCTCGAGCTCCAGGCGGTTGAACTCGGAGTCGGCGACACCGAACTCGACGGCCGGAGCCAGCTCAGCCAGCTGCCTTCGGCCGAGCCGGACCTCCTCACCGAGGTGAGGCAACCATCGCTCGACGAGGTCAGCCGGGCTGATGTTGTGGTAGTCGAGGAGCTTGAGGCCCGGGTGGGAGGCGAACACGTCGGCGGCCGGCGAGCCGATCGATGCCTGGTAGCACACCCATTGCCGCTCCGGCGGTTCGCGGGGAAGGTCCTCGAGGAGGTGCACCCGCCCGTGGAGACCCGGTCCCATGTTGCCCGCGTAGATCTCCGAGACGAACCCCATGGAGTGCAGCACTTTCTGCGCCTCCAACGTGTGGTGGCTGACTGCGTCTCGCTCGACGATGGACGGGATGATCTGGTCGATCCGGACGGGTCGTACCCTCACGGACGGCCTCTGCTCCCGCCGTCGTAGTAGCCCGCGCCGTCGCGGGCCTGTTCCGGGCACCGCGCGGAAACCGCGAACAGCTCGGGCTCCCTGGCATCGGGGTCGCTGGCGTCCGGCTCGAAGACCTCCAGGTCCAACATTCCGGACTGGGCCAAGAGGTGGCACCACGTAACCGGGTGAAGCGGCCGGCCCAGTGCCAGGTCCGCAGTAACCGGGTCCTTCGCCATGTTGGCCTCGGGCCGGGCGCTCACGAGCACCACGACCCCGCCGGGGGCCAGGCTGCGGGCCGCGAGCCGGGCCAGGGCCCGGGCCGCCCCCGGGCGCAGCCTTTCCACGACACCGGTCAGCAGCAGCCCGTCGAAGCTGGCAGGGGGAGTCGCGCCGAGATACTCCAAGGCGCCGCCCGCGACGATGCTCGCGTCGCCGCGCGCCCGCGCCGAAAAGCCGGGGTCTGCCCCACGTGCGTCCAGGCCGCGGGCGGCCAGGAGCTCGACGAGCCGCCCGTCACCGCACTCGGCATGCAGTACCGGGCGGGGACCACCCTCGTGCTGCGGCGCGGAGCTCAGGCGATCGAGCGTCCACTTCAGCAAGGCGCCCTCGATCGCCGGCCGGCGCGTCGCGGAACTCGGGGCGGCCAGCTCCCGAGGGCGAACCGTCGAAAGGACCCGAGAAGCGAGGGGGGAATGTGCGGCGAGACGCTCCATGTGGTCGGCGGTGACGTGAACCTGGATCCATCCGGCCTCCGCGGCTCTTCTCGCTCCGACGGCGGCTCGGCGCTCGACACGCCGCAGCCTCGGCCCGAAGCGGCGCCGGACGAGCCGCTCCGCCCGCCCGCGCAGCTCCGCCAGGCTCGAAGGCATTCCGAGGACCGCGCGGGGAGCCCCGGCGGTCCGGGTCGCCGACGAGTAAGCCGCGGCAAGGCTTTCCTCGGCGACATCCTCGAAGCACTTGTCGAGCTCGTCCTCGAGCCCTTCGGGAACCAGCCCGCCCGCGCGCAACTCCCGGGCCTGGGACTCGATCTCCGCGACGATCTCGGAGGTCATCCTGCGATCGCGGCTGCTGAGCCAGTCTCGGAGAGGTTGATCCGAAGCGGCAGCTTCACGAATCCCGTAGCCCTTCCGTTGCTCACAATGGCGAAGCTGGCCGCAGGCTCGAGGCGGGCGTGCACCACGCCGCCGCCCGCATCTTGTATCCGGACGTTGATCGTGAAGGTCTGGTCTAACAGCCAGAGCTCGTCAAAGTCGAAGTCCACCTGGTAACGGCCGGGAACGAGATTGTGAACCTGGTTGAAATCGGGCATCGAGCTGTCGCAGTTGAAGGCGACGAAGCCGGCGGTGCCCGCGAGCACCTCGCAACCGAACGAGACGTTGGTGAGGGGCTCGTTCACCTGGAACCGCACCTCGAGGCGGAGGGAGTCCCCCGGCACGAGGAAGTCCCGCCCGGGAGGGCCGGAATGGCGGGCAACGGCGTCGGTGATCACGACGCGCCTCTCCGGCTGGACCACGGATCCGACTGCCCCCGCCTCCTCGTCCTCCACCGGCGGGAGGGCGACCGGGACCTCGCCCGCGAGCAGGCAGTCACGGAACGCCCTGATCGCCTCCCCGGGCAGCCCGACCGTGACGACCTTTCCGTTCTCGAGCACGACGACACGGTCGCAGATCTGGCGCAGCATGGCCGCCGAGTGCGAGACGACGACGATCGTCCGGCCCTCGGTCTGGAACTCGTGGATCCGGTCGAGGCACTTCTCCTGGAAGCGCTCGTCGCCGACGGCGAGCACCTCGTCGATGAGCAGGACGTCGGGCTCGACGTTGACGGCCACGGCGAAGCCGAGGCGGACATACATGCCCGAGGAGTAGAAACGCACCTGGTTGTCGATGAAGTCCTCGAGCTCGGCGAACTGGACGATGTCGTCGAAACGGCGGGCGATGTCCCGGCGCGAGAGGCCGAGCAACGAAGCGTTCAGGTAGATGTTGTCCCTGCCGGACAGCTCGGGCTGGAATCCGGCGCCGAGCTCGAGCATGGCCGCAACCTGCCCGCGGACGACGATCTGCCCGGAGGTCGGCTGCAAGATGCCGGCAATGCACTTGAGAAGGGTCGACTTGCCCGATCCGTTGCGACCGATGATCCCGAAGGTCTCGCCTGTCCTTACGTCGAACTCGACGTCACTGAGGGCCCAGAAGTCCTGGAAGGGCACATGCCCGGCGTGAAGAATCCGCTCCTTGAGGGAGGTGTACTTCTCCTTGTAAAGCCGGAACCGCTTCGAGACGTCCTGGACGTCGATCGCCGTCTGCAGAGGTGATCAGAGCTCCTCTGCGAAGTTGCCCTCGACCCTGCCGAAGATCAGCATCGCGCCGAGGAACATCAACACCGAGATGACGAGGATGATCCCGAGCACCGCGAAGTACCAGTGCTCGCCGTAGGTCGCGATCGGGATCGGGTGGTCGCGGGGCGCAACCGTGCCGTAGATGAACCGCTGAAAGGCGAGAACGATGCTCACCAGGGGGTTCAAGAAGTAGATCCACAAGATGCCGTGCTTGGCCAGCTTCGTGCCGACCGTCGTGAACATGTAGACGATCGGGGCGCTGAAGAAGAGGGCCACGAGCAACACCTCGATCAGGTGCTGGACGTCGCGCAGGTACACCGTGACGGCCGAGAGGAACACCGCGAGGGCCGCCGAGAAGACGACGTCGCACAACAACGCGAGGAGGACCACGGGCAGGAACTTCCAGTCAGGCATCACCTCGAAGCCGACGAGGAACGCCACCATGATGCAGGCCTGGAAGAAGAAGTAGCAGATCGAGGTGCCCACCTGGGCAAGGGCCAGGATCTCGCGCGGGAAGGAGACCTTCTTGACGATCCCCGCCTGGGCGACGAGCACGCCCGCCGAGCTGAGCAGCGAGTTGTTGAACAGGTTCCAGGGCAGCAGGCCCGCGAACAGGTAGATGGCGAACAGCGAGATGTGGTTGGCGAGGAAGTACTTGAACACGACGTAGTAGACGAGGAGGACCAGGGCCGGGTTCAGGAAGGACCACAGGAAACCGAGCACGCTGTTCTTGTAGCGGACCTTGAGCTCTTTGCGCACCAGGAAGATGACCAGCTCGCGCGCTTGCCAGATCTCGATGAAGCGGTTGCGCAGGCTGACTTTGGCCGACACCACCCGCATCGGGAGATCCCGGCCCTCACCGAGCCCCGCGCCAAGAGGCGCTGCGGACGGTTTCGGTGCGACTTTCATCCCTCGCACCCTAGCCAAGAAAAGCCTCTCGAGGCCGACACCGCAGGGTACCGCTGCGACGTGTCACACGCCCGAACTGGCAGGACCCGTTAAGCTCCGCGAGCGAATCAGCCCTCGGAAGGAGATGATTGACGGTGACGTTCAGCGGCCGCCGAGGATGGAACCAGGCGAAAACCAGCTTGACGACGAAGTTCGATGGACGGGTCACACTCCCGCTCGCCGACGTGCTCGATCGCGTCGTGCAACTGCAGGCCCAGGTCGAGGAATTGACCCGGATCATCACGGTGCAGGTCGACGTCGGCAACCAGACCACCGAGCTGCTGGGCAGGCTGCTCGCCACCTCCTCGGATCGTCTCGACGCAGTTGAAGACTCGCTCCGCGACCTCTCGCCGGCGGAGGTGCCCGCGAACGGGTCCGGCGTGGGCGGCGAGAAGGCGCTCCGCGCCAAGTCAGCGAACAAACCTCCAGCCTCCGGGGACGAGCGGCGCTGAGGCTCTACTCCCCTAAGTGACCCCCGGTCCCGTAGTCGTCGACCTCCAGGCTCTCCAGAGTCCGGACTTTCGTGGCAGAGGTATCGCGCGCTACGCCTTCGAGCTGGCGGTCGCGCTCGAGGCCGGCCATCCAGACATGGTCTGCCGCTACCTGCTGAACCCGGACCTGCCTCCGCCCAGTGATCTCGGGCCGCTGCTCGGCTCGGGCAAGGTCGAGTACTCGGGCGTGCCCGACTCGGCTCGCGTGCTCCATGCGCTCTCGCCCTTCGAGCTCGGAGTCCCGATCGATCGCGTATGGCCCCGATGGGCACACACGCAAGGTCTGAGGTACTGCGCGACGGTCTACGATCTCATCCCCCTCGAGCACCCCCACCCGTACCTAGAGGACCTCCGCCAGAGGCTCCTCTACACGGCCCGCCTGGAGGTCCTGCGCGCGGCGGACGCGCTCATGACGATCTCGGACGCAACCGGCCGCTCACTGACGGCCAACCTGGGCATCGACCCAGCAAGGCTGCACATGGTGGGCGCCGGGACCTCGAGGCGCTTCACGCCCGCGGAGTCCTCGGAAGAAGCTCGGCGTCTGGCCCAAGAGGCCGTCGGTGGACTCGAGCCCCGTTTCGTCCTCTACCCCGCCGGCAGCGACGGCAGGAAGAACGTCGAGGCCCTCATCGTCGGCTTCGCCCACCTACCTGAGGCCCTGCGGAGCTCGCACCAGCTCGTCATCGTCGGGTACCTGCCCCCCTTGATGGTGAACCACTTCCTGCATGTGGCCGCCAGGGAGGGCGCCGGCGGCCGCGTCCTTTGCCCGGGGTACGTGACCGACGACACGATGCTGCGCCTCTACCGGGCGACAGAGCTCCTGTGCTTCCCCTCGCTCATCGAGGGCTACGGACTCCCGGTTGCGGAAGCCATGGCGTGCGGGGCCGTTGCGATCGTCTCGGACGTCGACCCGTTGCGGGATCTCGTCGCGCCGGAGGCCCGTTTCGACCCGAACAGCTCGGCGGCGATCGGCGCCTCGATCGAACGGGCGCTGAGCGACGAAGCTTTCCGCGAGGCGACCCGGCGCCATGCCCGTTCCGCGACGACGACCTGGGCGGAGGTCGCCGACCGGACCGTCGCCGTCTACGACGAGCTGCTCAGCCGGCCGGGCCGACCATGGCGCCCGCGGCGCCGGCGGGTGGCGATCGTGTCGCCGTTCCCGCCTCTACCATCCGGGATCGCGAAGTACAGCTTCCGCCTTGTCGAGGAGCTGGCCGCTCTCGGCGATCTCGACATCGACTGCTTCGCGGACGGCCTGGCCCGCTCGAGCGAGCCACCGACCGTGCCGGACGGTCTCGACGTCTACGACGCCCGATCTCTACTCAGAGTCGAGGCTGTCACTGCGGGATACGACGACGTCGTCTACGTGCTCGGCAACGGCGAGTTCCACACGGCGGCGCTCGAGTCGCTGCGGCACCGCCGCGGGATGGTGCTCGCGCACGAGGTCCGCCTGAGCGGGCTCTACCGTTTCTCCGCCGGCTCCATGGCCGCGGTGCCCGAAGGTGTCGCCGGCACGATCCGGGACATGTACGGGCCGCTCCTGCCCGAGGGAGTGGCCGCCACGGGGGAGGTCAGCCCCCTCGAGACGGAGCTCTACGGACTGCTCATGGCGCGGGAGGTCATGGCCCTCGCCGACCGCTTCTTCGTCACCTCGCCGGCCGCCGCCCGCCTGGCGCGGATCGAGGCCGGCCCCGAACTGGCTTCGCGCATCGGCGTGGTGAGCTTCGCCACCGAGACCCCCCGGCCCACTGGCGCTCCGTACCCGATCATCGAGGTCATCGAGCCGACGGCCCGGCTTGTCGCCAGCTTCGGGATCGTCGACCCCATCAAGCAGCCGCAAAAGCTTCTCGCTGCCTTTGCGTTGCTTGCGCCTCGCCACCCGGAGCTCGTGCTCGGCCTCGTCGGACCGATCAGCGGCGGGCTCGCCGACGAGCTCCGAGCGTTGGGGCGAACGCTCGGGATCGACAAGCGGCTGTTCTTGACCGGGCTGGTATCGAACGAGCAGTACGTGGCCTGGATGGACCGCGCGTCGGTGGCCGTGCAGCTACGCTCCTCCTTCTCGGGCGAGGCGTCCGCGGCCGCCGGCGACTGCCTGTTCGCCGGCGTGCCCACCGTCGTGAGCGACATCGGTTGGATGGGCGAGCTGCCCGACGACGCCGCCAGAAAGGTCCGCGTCGACGCGACGCCCGGCGAGCTGGCCCAGGCTTGCGAGGCACTGCTGGACGACACGGCGGCGCTGCAGGCGCTCGGCGACGGCGCGCGAAGGTACGCCGAGGCTCACACCTTCAAAACTGCCGCCCGCGAGCTCCTCGAGATCTTGTGCGACACCGGAACGGGTCAGTCGGTGCGACCGGGGCGCAGCACGGCGTAGACGCCCCGACGGGCAAGCCGGGCGGCCCTGGCGAAACGCCACAACGACGGTCGCCGGTCGGCTGCGGCAAGGGCGATGCGGGCCAGATCGGCGGGCTTGCGCGGGACCTCGGACGGGGCCAGGAGGGCGGTGTCCGAATCGGTCATCGCCAGGCCGGGTGCCGGGAGGCGGTCCCAACCCGCAAGATGGGCCGCGTCCGACGGCGCGAGCGCACGCCGTTCGCGCGCCGCCCGCCGGCGAACCAGCTCGAGAACGTTCTCGACCGAGGCGACCTCGCCGTCTGCCCAGGCGCCCTCGTCGTCGGCAACCTCCGCGGCGGGACGGGACGTCACGACGAGGCGGTCGGCCTGCCTCCCGACTTCGTCGAGGAACCGCGCTCTTTGCTCCTCGTCTTCGGTGACCACACGCTCTGCGGCGCGCCAGAGCCTCAGAGCCGCGCGGCCGCCAGGACCACCGGGAAGGTCTTCCAGCCGCTCGAGGCGGATCTCGACCCGGTGCGCCCGGCGCAACGCGAGCGCGAAGGCGAACAGGCACAGCGACCGCTCCAACCGTCCAGCCCTCGCCCGCACCGGCAAGCCGGGCTGCAACTGCACAATCACCGAGTCGAAACCCGAGACCATCGTCGCGACCTGAATGCATGCGGGCAGTCCTCCGGCGGTCAGGTAGCGGTGGGCGGTGGCGACTGGGTCAGGGGCGACGATCTCGACCGTGTCGCCGTCGGCGAGCAGGCTCACGACCTCCGCTCGAAGGGCCTCTGAGCGGGCGCGTTCGGGCGGCGGCAGCGAGCCGACCACAAGAACCTTCATCGCCGGGGCCCGCGATGGACAAGCGCCGGTCGGAGCGTCACAAGAAGGCCCCGAGCGAGCGCTCCATGGCATCGAGCACCGACGGCCACCTGTAGTTCGCCAGCACGTAGTCGCGTCCTTTGCGCGCCAGCTGCGCCGCCTGCTCGGGCGCCTCTGCCACAAAGCGCAGGCACTGGCCGAGCTCGAGCTCGTCCCCGTAGACGAGACCCCCACCGGAACGCTCGCAGTGCCAGGTGACGACGTCGCTCTGGCGATTCGCGATGACCACCGTCTCGGCGAGCCAGGCCTCCATGATCGTGCGCGAGAAGCTCTCGTTCGCGCTCGGCTGCAAGAAAGCGCTCGCGGCAGCGAATGCGTCCGGCACCTCCGCAGGCGCGAGGTAGCCGAGGTCGACGATCCGGTCCTCGAGCGACGGCGGCGTCTGCGCATCACCCACGCCGATCGTGACGAGATCGAACGGCAGATAATGGCGGCGAATCGCGATCCCGTAACCGACCATGAGCTCCTGCCAGCCCTTGCCGCCCTCGCGCCTTCCCGCATAGAGCACATACGGGCGCTTCAGGTCGTGCCTCTTGCGAAAGCCGTCCCGGTCGTAGGTCTCGGGGATCTTGACCGCGGCGCCGATCACCGAGTGGTGCGCCGCCACCGGGGCGAGCCGATGCGCCAATTGGTGCTCGGGCTCGGAGAGGAACCAAACTGCCGCGCTGGAAGCCAGAGCAGCAGACACCGCGCGCAGGTACGCGTACGGCTCGTCGTGCAGGCAGGGCATGAGGATCGTCCGCTCCGGCGCGATCCCGATGCAGTAGAGCGTCGACCAGAACAAGTAGGGCGAGAACACTATGGCCGCATACTTCTCAGCATTGCCGGAAAGGTGAAGATACAGATCCGGGACCCGGAAACGCCCGTTGATCCAGGACAGCTCCTCGGTCTCGTCGAGACGGTCCCCCGACAAGAGCCGCTCTTGGAAGAAACGCCAGCGACCGTTGTCGCGCGACTGGATCGTCGGGAATCGCCTTACCGTCACGAGCCCGTCGGTCGTCGTGCCGGGCGGGAACTCGTTTGCCCAGGTGTAGTGGTCCAAAGCACAGGTCGTGAGCACTTCGACGTCGTAACCGCGCTCGGCAAGGCCTTGTGCCGCCTCGCGGACGACCGCCTCAGAGCCGCCGACGACGCCGTCGCCGTAGCGCGGGGTCACAAAGGCGACTCGTCCGGTTCTAGGCTGAAAACCCACGCTAAGTGGTCTAGTTGCCACAGACAGTGTTCTTCCTCTATGATCGAGTCGTGCCTTGCGAGCGCTTTACCCATCGTGTCATGACGCGGCGCACGACGGCGCATCGGCGCCTGGTGACGGGCCTCGCGATCGTGTCGTTGGCGGCAGCCTCGACGATTCCGGCCGTGTCCGCCGCCTGGGCGGACGTGCGTGTCCCCAAGACTCCCAATGCCGCAAACGCCGGCGCTAACGGCTCCGAGGCGCAGGTGAACCACTTCGGCACTGCGCTCTGGTCGGTGCGCGGGATGGGCCCCGTCTGGATGAGCTCACCGGTCATTGCCACCATCGACGGCGTCAAGGCTGTCGTCCTCGGAACGCTCTCGGGCGAGATCTACGTGGCAAACGCCAAGACGGGCGCCGAGCTGCCCGGCTGGCCCGAATTCGTCCACATCAACAGCCCGACGCCGACGGCGGTCGACTCGAGCCCGGCGGTCGCTTATCTCGACGGCCCGAACAGACCGCCCTCGATAATCGTGGGCGCCGGCTCGATGTGGAGGCGGGACCAGCAAGGTGGGCTCGAGGCCTTCTACGCGAGTGGAAAGGTCCGTTTCGTGTTCCAGACGCGGCGGACCTTCAACCCGTGGGGCGGCCCCAACGACTATTCGGACCCGGTATTCGCCACGCCGGCCGTCGGCGACGTAACGGGAACGGGTCAACTTGACATCGTCTTCGGCTCATACGACCACTTCATCTACGCGCTGCAGCCGGACGGGCACCTCGTGCCCGGATTTCCAGTCAACCGTGCTGACACGATCTGGTCATCGCCGACTCTCGTTGACACGAGCCACACAGGGCGCGACGACATCATCATGGGCAGCGACGCGAGCGGCTACTACGGATGCCGAGGGGGCTGGCTGGTCGACTACCGCTACGTCGGCGGCGGCCCGAAGCTCGTGTGGCAGCGGTGCACGAGCCAGACCATCTGGTCGAGTCCCACGG
>Ga0182021_10011117_pt1 | contig 10677 bp, 9 predicted proteins | sample 612E3MmetaG_FD_120493 | JGI IMG/M metagenome (GOLD analysis project Ga0182021, IMG submission 120493) | Permafrost microbial communities from Stordalen Mire, Sweden - 612E3M metaG (Illumina Assembly) | ecosystem: Environmental > Terrestrial > Soil > Wetlands > Permafrost | place: Sweden...
TGCACGACGTGGGCAAGGCGGTGATGCCGCTGGAGGTCCTGAACAAGCCCGGCAAGCTCACCGACGCGGAGTTCGAGATCATGCGCTCGCACCCCCAGCGCGGACATGCCTTGCTGGTCGAGGGCGGCTCGGCGGGTGCGCAGGCCCTGGACGTGTGCCTGCACCACCACGAACGATATGCCGGCGGTGGTTATCCCGAAGGGCTCGTCGGCGAGTCGATCGCCCCGATTGCCAGAATGGCGGCGATCTGCGACGTCTACGACGCGGTCAGTTCGAACCGGCCCTACAAGGCCGCCTGGGACCCGGCGGATGCGTTGTCCCAGATGGCGTCATGGGCCGGGCATTTCGATCCGAGAATCTTCGCGTTGTTCGTCAAGAGTCTGGGCATCTATCCGACCGGTTCGCTCGTGCGCATGCGCTCGGGACGTCTGGCCGTGGTGGTCAAGCAGGACGCGCGTGACTTGACGCTGCCCACCGTGAAGGTGTTCTTCTCGGTGGGCGCGAACCTGCCGATCCCGGCATTGCAGATCGACCTGGCGCGCTCCGGCGAAACCGACAAGATCGTCGCTCGCGAGCCGCGCGGTCGCTGGAATTTTCCTCACCTGGACGTGTTGTGGGCGGGCGACGCCGCCAAACGTTGACGTCGCCCGGCGCGCCGCGACGGGCCCTCAGCGCAGGGAGTCGGGCAGCTCGATCTTGACCTCCAGAACTTCCAGGTTGTCCTGACGCTCCAGGTGCACCTTGATGTCGTCGGCATGGATCGAGACGTATTTCGAGATGACGGCGACGAGTTCGCGCTGCAGGGCGGGCAGGTAGTCCGGCCGGCTGACGTTGCGCCCGCTGCGCTCGTGGGCCAGGATGATCTGCAGCCGCTCCTTGGCGACCGACGCGGTCTTCTTCTTTTCCCCGAGCAAGAATGAGAGCAAGGACATCGATCACCTCCCCCCGAACACGCGCTTGAAGAAGTTGGGTCGTTCGGCCTCGGTGAACCGCATCGGGCGGCTTTCCCCCAGGAATCGTCGCACCACGTCCTTGTAGGCCTCGGAGACGTCGGTGCCGCGCTGGTGGATGACGGGCACACCCTGATTGGACGCGTCGAGCACGGACTCGGATTCCGGAATCACGCCGATCAGATCGATGCGCAGGATTTCCTGGATGTCCGACAACGACAGCATCTGCCCGCCCAGCACCCGGTTCGGGTTGTAGCGGGTGATCAAGAGATGCTCCTTGATCGCTTCCTTGCCTTCGATGGCGCGGCGCGTCTTGGATGCCAGCATCCCCAGGATGCGGTCCGAATCGCGCACCGACGACACCTCGGGGTTGGTCACGACCAGGGCCTCGTCGGCGTAGTGCATGGCCATCAGGGCACCGGTCTCGATGCCCGCGGGCGAGTCGCAGACGATGTACTCGAACGCCATGGCCGCCAGGTCGCTCAGTACCTTCTCGACACCCTCCTGGGTCAGCGCGTCCTTGTCCCGTGTCTGAGACGCAGCCAGGACGTACAGGTTGTCGCACTGCTTGTCCTTGATCAGTGCCTGATTCAGGTTGGCTTCGCCCTGGATCACGTTGATCAGATCGTAGACGACCCGACGCTCGCAACCCATGATCAGGTCCAGATTGCGCAGGCCGACGTCGAAGTCAATGACCGCGGTCTTGTGTCCTCGCAACGCCAGGCCGGCGGCAAAGCTGGCGCTGGTCGTGGTCTTGCCCACGCCGCCCTTGCCCGAGGTCACCACGACGATTTTGGCCATAGATTCAAGGTCCTTTCAGAGATCCGTGTCAGTCAGTATTTGAGGGCTTCGACGACGAGGCGCTCGCCGTCAAGCCAGACCTGCGCCGCCTTGCCGAGCACGTCCGGTGCGAGCTCGGTCTCGGTGGTGCGGTAGATCCCGGCGATCGACAGCAACTGCGGCTCCATGCAGGTGCTCAGGATGCGTGCGGTGGCATCGCCGCGAGCGCCTGCCAGCGCGCGGCCGCGCAGCGGGGCGTACACATGGATGTTGCCGTCGGCAATGACCTCCGCCCCGTAGCTCACCATCGCCAGAACGATCAGGTCGCCGCCGCGGGCATACACGCGCTGGCCCGAGCGCAGTGGCTTGTCCACCACCAGCGCGTTGCGCCCGGGCTGTGGCGGCGTGGCCTCGACCGGCGGCTCAGGCTCGGGTTGCGGCTCGGGCGCCACCGCCTGCGGGCGAGGCCGGGACACCGTGTCCTGGCCCTCGATCAAACCGGCCGCCAGCGCGGCCTGCATCTGCTGAGGACTGCCTCCCTTGGCCGCGATCGGCAGCATCTGGCGCTCTCGCAGCAGCGTGAGCAGCGCGTCGAAGTCGATGGGCTCGGGCTCGTCCCTGACCCAGGAGAGGTCCAGCGCCACCGGTTCGCGCTCGAACAGGTCCGGCGAGCTCGACAGGCGCGCGTCGAGCTCCTGCGCCAGTGCCGTCAGGTCGGTCGTCTTCAGAATCAGTGCCACCAGGGTGATCGCGGTGCTCTTGAGTTCAAAGCCAGGGGTCGGATTGCAGGCGGCAGGCATGAACACGGACGGGGTCAAAGGGCGCGAGTTTAACGGCTGGACGGGCAGGCGTCCCCGCCGTGTGCGGCCCACAGCCGCACGGCGGCTGGCCGGCGGGACGTCGGACGAGCAAGCAAAGACTCTACGACAGTCGGGCCGTGACGCACCATGCTCGCCTCTAGGGGCTTGACCACGGCCCGCGCAAGGCACAGGGGCCGCGCAGGCGGCGCGGGCAGTGCGTTGCACGGCGCGGGCCTCGCGCCCCCGGCGCTGCCCGCGGCACGGGACACGTCAACGCACGCTGCGCCGGGCACGCGGCTGTTGCGCAATGCCGACACTGGCGCGCCCGGCGGACGACGCGTCTGCGCAACGCACCCGTGCGAGCGCACGCCGATCCAGCGCGAGAATGCAGCCCACGCGGCATGCGCGGCCGGGGGTCGTGCGCACCGTGTCCAATGGACATGAGACACAGCCACCATGCGACCCGTCATCGAAAGCCTGCTCGACACCGACCTGTACAAGTTCACGATGTGGCAGACCATGCTGCATCGGCACCCGCAGACGCAGGCCGAATACACCTTCGTGTGCCGCAACGAACCGGCCTATTCGCTGGCGGAACTGCTCGACGAGGTCAACGAACAGCTCGACCACCTGTGCCGCCTGACCTTCAGCGCCGCGGACCTGGCCTACCTGGGCAGCCTGCGCTTCATGCGCTCGGACTTCATCGACTTTCTGCGAATCTTCCACTTTCAGCGCGAGTTCATCAGTGCGCGGGCCGTCGGGCCGAAGCTGGAGATCGTGGCCAGTGGACCCCAGGTGCACGTGATGGCGTTCGAGATCTACGTCCTGGCCATCGTCAACGAGCTGTACTTCCAGCGTTTCGAGCAGTTGCCTGCGCTGCAGGAAGGGCGCCGCCGACTGGCTGCCAAGATCGAGCGGCTGCGTGCGTTCGGCGCCTTGCCCAAGCGGCGCCACCCGTTCGAGTTCTTCGACTTCGGCGTTCGGCGTCGCTTCTCGGGGAACTGGCAGCGCGAGGTGGTCGCCACGTTCAAGCGCGAGATTCCCGGGTTCTTCAAGGGCTGCTCGAACGTGCTGTACGCGCGCGACCTGGACCTGGTGCCGATCGGCACCATGGCCCACGAGTACTTGCAGACCTACCAGACGCTGGGCGTACGGCTGCGCGACTTCCAGCGCGCCGCGCTGGAAGACTGGGTGCAGGAGTACCGCGGCGACCTGGGTGTCGCGCTCACCGACGTGGTGGGGATGGATGCGTTTCTCGGCGATTTCGATCTGTACTTCGCCAAACTGTTCGACGGCCTGCGCCACGACTCGGGAGACCCGGTGATCTGGGGTGAAAAGGCGCTGGCGCACTACGAGCGGCTGCGCGTGGACGCGCACACCAAACGGTTGGTGTTCTCCGACGGACTGGACTTCGACAAGGCCATCGCGCTGTACGACCATTTCGCCGACCGGACCCAGCTGGGCTTTGGGATCGGGACCAACCTGACCAACGACATGGGGCTGCGCACGCTGCACATCGTCATGAAGCTGACCCACGCCAACCGCCAGCCCGTGGCCAAGCTGTCGGACAGTCCCGGCAAACTGCTGTGCGACGACGAGACGTTCCTGGCCTACCTGCGCCAGGTGTTCAAGGTCCATAGCTAGCGGCCCGCGCCGGACCACGGCGCGGGCCGCGGTTCAGTGCAAGCCCATCACGACCGGGATTTCCTGCGCAGGCGGCGTGTTGCGGCTGCGTCCGCAGCGCACCAGGCCGTCGATCATGACCATCCCGACGCCGGGCAAGTCGCCGAGCTGGACGCTTTCGAGCAGCGTGCCCCCGGCGCTATGTTGCGCGCGGTCCATGAAGACGAAATCGGCGGCTCGGCCGATCTCGATCAGGCCGCTGTTCAAGCCCCGGATGCGCGCCGTATTGCCGGTGGCGAAACAAAACACCAGCTCGGCCGGCAGGCGCGCCAGACTGGACAGCATCGCGATCATCCGCAGGATGCCCAGGGGCTGGACGCCGGAGCCGGCGGGACCATCGGTGCCCAGGATCACGCGATGCGGGCACTTGAGCTGCAAGGCGGCTTGGGCCGCCGCGATGGCCACACGTTCGTTGCCGTTGTGCACGATCTCGATGGCCCGCGTGCTGCGCTCGCACAGCTCGCAGACGTGTGCCTCGGGCAGCGCCGTGTGGCCGCCGTTGATGTGGCCGATGATGTCGGCGTCGGCTTCGAGGACCACGTCCTTGTCGATGAGGCCCGAGCCGGGGATCGAGGGACCTCCCGTGTGGATCGTGCTCTGGATGCCATGGGCGCGGGCCCATTTGACCATCGTCGCGGCTTCCGTGCCGCCCTTGACCGAGCCCAGCCCGATCTCGCCCAGCAGACTGACGCCGGCTTGGGCCAGTTCACGGAAGTCGCTCTCCACCATGCCTTGCTCGATCACCGGCGCTCCGGCCAGCACCTTCACGCCACCGGGGCGAAAATTGTCGAAGGCGCGCTGGGCCGTGATCGCCAGGGCTTTGAGCCCGACGATGTCCCTGGGTCGCCCCGGCAGATGAACTTCGCCGGCGGAGATCATGGTCGTGACCCCGCCGTGCAGGGTCGACTCGATCCAGCCGAACTGGTTCTGTCGCGGGGTCCAGTCGCCGAACACCGGGTGCACGTGACTGTCGATCAATCCGGGCGACAGGCAGGTCCGGCGCGCGTCGATCACCTGGGCGGCCAGGTCGGTGTCGCAATCGGCCTCGCGTCCGACCGCGGTGATGAGTCCGTCGACGACCACGACCGTGTCGGCGTCCAGCAACGGCCGGTCGATGTCCCCCGACAGCAACAGGCCGATATTGCGGATCACGACCTTGCCGGACTTGCCGGCGGATGAGACGTCTGCCATGGACACTCCGAAGCGCTGGCCCGGATGCTACCTGCTGCCCGAAGCGCGATCAACGACGGCGCGGCGGTTCACTTCGGCGCAACGAACCCCGCGGCCCGATAGACCGCCTGGATCGTCTCCCTGCCCACACGGTCCTGCATGTCCTGATGCACCACGAACATCGCCTTCTTCCATTCGGCGGTCTCGGCCGGCGTGAGCGTATAGACGGTGCTCTTGCCGCTGGCCTTGATCTTGTCCAGTGCCTGCTGGTTCTCGGTCTCGGCGATCGCGTTGGCATAGGTCGTCGCGTCGCGCATGGCGCCTTCGAGCGTGCTGCGCATCTCGCTGTCCAGCCCGTCCCAGAATCTCTTGTTGACCACCACCGCATAGGAAATGTGACCGTGGTTGGACACGGTGATGTGCTTCTGGACCTCGTAGACCTTCTGGGTGTAGTCGTTGGACGGCGTGTTCTCCGTGCCGTCGACCACACCGGACTGCAGCCCCTGGTACAGCTCGGAGAACGCCATCACCTGTGGAATCGCGCCCAGCGAGCGCATGTTCGCATCCAGGACTTTGGAGCTCTGAATCCGCACCTTCAGACCGCGAAAGTCGGCCACGTGATGCAGCGGCCGGTTGGCGCTCATGATGTCGAAGCCGTTGTCCCAGTAGGCCAGCCCGGTGATGCCCTTGGCCTGCAGCTTGGCCATCATCGCCTGGCCGACCGGTCCGTCGGTGACGGCCCGAAACGACGCGGTGTCCTTGAAGATGAACGGCAGGTCGAAGACTTCGAACTCCTTGATGCCCAACGGGCCGAACTTGGCCAGCGAAGGCGCCAGCATCTGCACCGAGCCCAGCTGCAGCGCCTCGAGCTCTTCCTTGTCCTTGTACAGCTGGCTGTTCGGGTAGATCTCGACCCGGACCCGGCCGCGGGTGCGTTCTTCGGCGAGTTGCTTGAAGCGCTCCGCGCCCTTGCCCTTCGGGGTGTCCGGCGCGACGACGTGGCTGAACTTGATGACGATCGGCGTCTGCGCGTGCGTGCCGGCGACCAGCCCGACGAGGCAGGCCGCGGCGATCAGCCCGCGCCGCAGGGCGCTTGGGCGGTGGATAGGTGCTCGCATGGATACTCCGGGGATATGGGGGCAGCCAGCGACTGTGCATGGGTCGCAGCGCACGGGCAATTGGGGTTTGGTGCTAAGCCGGCAGCGGACGCGGCCTCGCTGCCCGTGCTCGACGCATGGCGCGCTCGCCGCCCGTCAGGCCCGTGGCTGCGCAGATCGCGCGCTCGGTGACGATCGGCCGGCCCTCGGCGGGCTCACGGCGGCCCAGGTTGAAGCCCGCCTGGACGATGAACGGCTCCAAGCCGCGGCCGTCGGCGGGTTCCGGCGCGCCACCCTGGGACGGACGCCGCGATCGCCGGGTCGCGCGACAACGCTGCGCGCCGCGTCACCGCCGCGCGGCCGACATCGGCACGGGGCGCCGACGTCAGACCGGCGTCAGCGCGGCCAGCAGCGCGGCACTGGGGGCGTGCCAGCCGACGATGGCGCCCTGGGCGGCGATCATCGCCAGCGTGGCGGCCTTGAACTCGGGGAAGTAGCTCTCGGTCGCGTCTTCCACCAGCAGGCAGTCGTAGCCGCGGTCGTTGGCTTCGCGCATCGACGTCTGCACGCAGACCTCCGTCGTGACGCCCGTGAACACGAGGTGCGTGACGCCGCGGCCCTGGAGCTGCTCGTGCAATCCGGTGGCCCAGAACATGCCCTTGCCGGGCTTGTCCACCACCGTCTCGCCGTCGTGCGGGGCGAGGGCCTCGATGATGGACGTGCCGGGTTCGCCGCGGATCAGCAGTCGGCCCATCGGCCCGGCGTCGCCGATGCGAAGGGTGGGGCTGCCGCGCAGGCGCTTGGCCGGCGGGCAGTCGGACAGGTCGCCGCGGTGCGCTTCGCGCGTGTGCACGATCGGCCAGTGGCGGGCGCGCCAGGCCGCCAGCAGGGCAGCGATCGGTCCGATGGCGGTGTGCAGCAGCGACACGTCGTTGCCCAGGGACGCGCCGAAACCGCCGGGTTCGACGAAATCGCGTTGCATGTCGATCACCACCAGGGCCGTGCGGCCGACGGCCAGCGGGTAGGCGAACGGTGTGGCCGGTACCGAGATTGAGATCATGCGGCCTCCCGCACGGGCTCGTGGTGGCCCCCGCCCATGTGCGCACCGATCAGCCGCCTGTCCGCGCCGCTGGCCGGTGTCTCGAAGACGATCCGACCTTCGCTCATCACCGCGATGCGGTCGCTGAGCTCGAGCAACTCGTCCAGGTCCTCGCTGATCAGCAGGACCGCGCCGCCTTTGGCACGCACCTGGAGCAGCCGGGCATGGATCTCGGCGACCGCCGCGAAGTCCAGGCCGAACACTGGATTGGCGGCGATCAGCACGTTGATGTCTCCGGCGAGTTCGCGGGCGAGTACCGCGCGCTGCACGTTGCCGCCCGACAGGCTGGAAATCGGCGCGTTCTCGCCCTGCGTCTTCACGCCGTATTCCTGGATCCAGTCGCGGGCGCGCTCGCGCCATGCGCCGAACCGCAGCCAGCCGCGGCGCAGCGGCGCCTGGTCGAAATCTCGCAACGCCATGTTGTGCGCCACGCTGAGATCGCCCACGCAGGCATTGCGCAGGGGCTCCTCGGGCAGCGCGCGCAATTGCAGTGTGCGGTTTTCCGATCGGCGCGCCGCGTAGGGCGCACCCACGACGTCGACCCGACCGCCCACCCGGGGCCGCTGGCCCACCAGGGCTTCGAACAATTCGCGCTGGCCGTTGCCGGACACGCCGGCGATGCCCAGAATCTCGCCTCGGCGCACCGTCAGGTTCAGGCCCTGCACGGCCAGCGTGCCGCGGTCGCCCATGGCACTGAGGTTGTGGACCTGCAACGCGCAGGCCGCCGCGGCGTCGGTGGCCGTGCGCGGCAAGGCGCTTGCCTCGCTCACCAGCGCCGACGCTCCGGCGGCCGACTCGCCGATCATGGCCTGGGCGAGCTGCTCGGGGGTCGTCTGGCTCACCCGCGCGCCTTGCACCCGCCGCCCGCGGCGCAGGACCGTGACCTCGTCGGCGTAGGCCATGACCTCGCGAAACTTGTGGGTGATCATCAGCACCGTGCACTCGCCGCGCCGCGCGACCGCGCGCACATAGGCCAGCACTTCGTCGGCCTCCTGAGGCGTCAGCACCGACGTGGGCTCGTCCAGGATCAGCAGACGCGGCTTGAGGTAGAGCTGCTTGAGCAGTTCGAGCTTTTGCTTTTCGCCGGCGGCCAGCCCTGCCGGCGTGGCGTCCAGATCCAGCTGGAACGGCGTGGACTTGAGAAATTCCTGCAAGCCGGCGCGTTCGCGCTTCCAGTCGATCAGCGCCGGCGTGCGCCCACCGGCGAGCAGCAGGTTCTCCGCCACGTTCATGCCGGGAGCCAGCGTGAAATGCTGGTACACCATGCCGATGCCCAGTGCGCGGGCCACCACCGGCGTGGCGATGTCGTGCTCGCGACCATCGATCAGAATGCTGCCGCCCTCGGGGCGCTGCGAGCCGGCCACGCACTTGACCAGGGTGCTCTTGCCCGCGCCGTTCTCGCCGAGCAGCGCGTGCACCGAGCCGGCGGCCACGGTCAGGTTGACCGCATCCATGGCCGTGAAGCTGCCAAACCGCTTGGTCAGCTCGATCGTCTCCAGCGTCAACGCGCCGCTGGCGGGAGTCTTGGGGTCCAGCGGAGCAGTCATGCGTTCAAAGTCTCCAAGACGGCGCTTGATGGCGCGACGGCACCGAAGACGCCACCTTGCATCGTGACCATCTTGATGGCCGCCAGGTGGTTGCCAAGGTCGGTGGCCGCGGTGCAATCCTCGAGCAGCAGGCACTCGAAGCCCCGATCGTTGGCCTCGCGCATGGTGGTGTGCACGCACACGTCGGTGGTGATGCCCGCCAGCAGCAGATTCTCGATGGCGCGCGTGCGAAGGATCAGCTCCAGGTCGGTGGCGCAGAACGAGCCCTTGCCGGGCTTGTCGATCACGACCTCGCCCGGCAGCGGCGCCAGCTCATCGATGAGCTGCCAGCCGGGCTCGCCGCGGACCAGGATGCGCCCACAGGGCCCCGCGTCGCCGATGCCGCGACCCTCGGCACCGACCCGGCGCGACCGCCAGCGCTTGTTCGCTGGCAGATCGGACAAGTCCGGACGATGGCCTTCGCGGGTGTGGATGATGTGAAAGCCCTGGGCGCGCATCCGTGCCATCAGGGCCTGGATCGGTGCGATCGGCGCGCGGGTCAGACTCAGGTCGTAGCCCATCTTGTCCACGTAGCCGCCGACCCCGCAGAAGTCCGTCTGCATGTCGATCACGATCAGCGCGGTATTGGCGGGACGCAGGTCCCCGTTGTAGGGCCAGGGGTAGGGCCGGGCATCGATGGTGCGCGCAGTGGACATGACAGACGGTCTCAACGTTCGGTGGAATCGGCTGCTGGCGCGTAGTCCCGCGTGGGGGCGGCGAACCCGCAGGATGTGCCGTCGGTGTGCACGACCCGGTCCTCCCAGGGCAGCCGGTAGCGACCCGCGACCATGTCGTGCATGAAGGTGTACGGGCAGTCCATCGCGCCGCCGCGTACCGCCGTGTAGCCGCGGTGCCACAGCTGATAAGGATTGTTCTCCACGCCCCAATGCTGGCGCGCCTCGCGCACCAGATCGGGCCTGACCTCGCAGGTGAGGATCTCGTCGGCCCGACCACCGCCCTGCGCCATCACGGTGCCGTCGAAATTGCACACCATCGCTTCGCCCATGGAGTCGAAGGTGCCGTCGCTGCCGGCCAGGCACACGCTGGCAGTGACCATCAGATTCTGGAACGCGTTGGCCTGGTTGGTGATCTGCCAGGCGTGACGGATCGGTGCGGTGTAGCCGGCGGTGCGCAGCATCACTTCGGCGCCGCGGTAGGCACACTCGCGCGCCATCTCCGGGAACATGCCGTCGTGACAGATGATCAGGGCGAGCTTGCAGCCCTTGGGTCCGTCGATCACCGGGATCCCCAGGTTGCCGGGCTCCCATGCCTCGACGGGCACCCACGGGTGCAGCTTGCGGTAGTACAGCGCCAGGCGGCCGTCGGCGTCGATCACCAGGCCGGTGTTGTACGGGTTGCCCGCCGGGTTGAATTCCATGATCGAAAAACACCCCCACAGCCGGTGCTGCGCGCAGGCGGCCTGGAAGGCGGCGACCTCGGGGCCGTCCAGGCGGCACATCAGCGCCGGCTCCGTGCTCATCGACAGGCCGTGCAGCGCGTATTCCGGAAACA
>Ga0182021_10011118_pt1 | contig 10676 bp, 7 predicted proteins | sample 612E3MmetaG_FD_120493 | JGI IMG/M metagenome (GOLD analysis project Ga0182021, IMG submission 120493) | Permafrost microbial communities from Stordalen Mire, Sweden - 612E3M metaG (Illumina Assembly) | ecosystem: Environmental > Terrestrial > Soil > Wetlands > Permafrost | place: Sweden...
GCACGCTGAAACCGTTCATTGCGAAGAACCAGGAAGAAAGCGTCAGCCAGGCCCAAATGGAAATGACGCTGGATGTCATGGCGAACAGTCTCGTCTACTGGACGCAGGGACTGATGTTCCGCCGCCTTTTGAAGCGCGGGGGGCGGATCTTTGCGATGACGAGTTCCGGCGGACACACGGCATTGCCCTCGTATGGTGCGGTCTCGGCGGCGAAGGCGGCGTTGGAATCCCACATCCGCCAGCTTGCGATGGAATTGGGCCCGTTCGGGATCACGGCAAACGCCATCATGGCAGGCGTGACAGACACTCCTGCGCTCCGGAAGATTCCGGGGAGCACGGAAATGCTTCGCATCGCGAAGGCGAAAAATCCCGGCGGCCGGCTGACGACGCCGGAAGACGTTGCGAAGGCGATCTCCCTCTTGTCCGATGATCATGCCTCTTGGATCTCCGGCAACGTCGTTGGCGTGGACGGTGCCGAGGATATCGTGAACTACGTCGGCCAGAAGGGATCTCCCGAGTAGCACGACGCTGTTCCTTCCGTGCTCCTGTTCTTTCTTTCCGTTTGAATTTCCATGTCATCAACCAAGAACGACAGAGGATTTCCCTGCATGTCCGTCTTCCCGTTTTCCGATGAGCAGAAAATGCTGCGTGACACCGTCCGAGATTTCGTCAACGCAGAGATCAAGCCGATCGCTCACTTGATCGACGAGCAGGAGCGCATCCCGCCGGAGTTGATCCAGAAGATCAAAGATCTCGGACTGCTCGGGACCTCCTTCCCCGAGGAATACGGCGGCGGGGGCTTCGGTGAAGTGGGGTACTGTCTTGCCGCGGAGGAAATCGCCCGGGGATGCATGTCGACGGCAACGTTCGTCGGCGCCCACCAATCGATCGGAGCCAACGCCATCTTCATCGGCGGGAGTGAGGCGTTGAAGAAGAAGTATCTCGTTCCCCTTGCCGAGGGAAAGATGATTGCAGCCTTCGCCCTGACGGAAGTGCTCGCGGGCTCGGATTCCTTCAACCTGAGGACGAAGGCCCATCTTGACGGGGACGAGTGGGTGATCAACGGGGAGAAGATGTGGATCACCAATGGCGGCATAGCCGACATTGTCTCGGTTTTCGCGCGAACATCGCGTGGAATCACGGGGTTCGTGGTTGAAACGAAGATGCCGGGATACACCGCCGGTCCGCCTGAGAAGAAAATGGGGATCAGGGGGAGCGCGACGACGCCCATTACATTTGACAACGTCCGCGTGCCGAAGGAGAACGTGATCGGCACCGACGGCAGGGGATTTCTTGTGGCGATGAAGACGCTGGATGCAGGACGCCTGGGACTTGGGGCCGCGTGCACCGGTGCGGCGAAGGAACTTCTCGAGTACTCCGCCAGATATGCGAAGGAACGGAAGCAGTTTGACGTCCCGATCGCGCAGTTTCAGGCAATACAGTTCATGCTGGCGGATATGTCGGCGTTGGTGTACGCCATGGACTCGATCGTGTATCGGACCGCGTTCATGTACGATGCCCACGAGTCGATCTCGCGGCAAGCGGCGACGGTAAAACTGTTCTGTTCCGAGTCGCTGGACAAGGTGGCGGACATGGCCGTTCAGATTCATGGCGGGATGGGGTACTCGCGGGATCTTCCCATTGAGCGTTACTACCGCGACTCGCGCATCAACAGGATTTTCGAAGGAACGAACGAAATCCAGAAGCTGGTGATTGCGCACGAGGTCCTGAAGAAGGGTGGAAAGATGTAGGGTGTTGTTTTTCTTGAGGATTTTGCATATTTTGAAACCGGAGACATTCAAATCGAATCAGAGGGGTACCGACAGGTTTCGTGGTTTCGATGCCTCTCTTCAGTAGCTCTGGCTGGTCGATCAAACATGGTCCGCGAGATCGACGCAAAACATAGGCGGGCGCGCGCAAACAGGATTTGCGATTTCGATGCTACCTAGCCAAGCTCAATCGGTGCCATCGAAATCGCGTAGCACTGAGCGGGCTTTACCAGGTCGCCCCTTAGAGCTTTCGATCTCGCAAGACTTTCTTTGGTTACTTTCTTTAGTCATAAAGAAAGTAACCCCCCGGAGGAGCAGAGAATAAACAGTGTTTTTGGTCGCAAAGTCCAAGAACTTTTGTCAACGTAACATCACCGCCTCCGGCGTCTCGTTAAGGAAATAGTTTTTCGGATCCCGCTCAAAAGAAGCGGGATCCTGAAAATTTCATGAACTTAACATCACCGCCTCCGGCGTCTCGTTAAGTTCAGAAATTTTCGGACAGGTAGCTCAGTTGGTAGAGCAAAGGACTGAAAATCCTTGTGTCGGGGGTTCAATTCCCTCCCTGTCCACTGCGAGGCCTCAAGCTCCGCTTGAGGCCTCGCAATTCTCCATCCTCCATTTTCCATTCTCAATTCTCCATTAACATCATTTTGCCTTGGCGCTTCTTCTCATTCGCCAAGGTCAAGATTTTTCCCTCCTCAACACGGGACTGTCGGAGGAATGACAGTCTCCGGGACCATTTGTAAGTCGCCTTTTCCTGGATCCCTTCGTTGCCTCAGTTAAGTTTCTATTCGAAAGCTGTCATTGACAACCGTCCCCTATTGCTGTAAATTAACAAGATGCGAGGCGTGTACGTTCGGGTTTGTGTCCCATATCTTGGAGAGAAACCATGAAGACAACAGTATCGGTATTGCTTGCGCTGTTTTTGTTTGCTTCAAGAATGACGGCAGGAGAGTTGTATGGGACAATCACCGACGGGGGCAAGCATATCGCGCCGGGCGTCAAGGTAGAGATCGCTGCGTCAGGGAAGGTGTATCCGACCGAAACGGACAAATTCGGTTCCTACCGTGTTTTTGTAAAAGAGAAGGGAAAGTGCACGATTACATTGCACGTCCGGGACCAATCTCCAACTGTCGGGCTCGTCTCCTATGACAATTCAACGCGATACGATTGGATCCTGGAAACGAAGGACGGGAAACTCTCTCTGCGAAGGAGATAGGCAATGGCGGAAACGAACAAGAAGGACGCGTGGGAGAGGCTGGGAGCCATCCTACAGTCCGGCGGCGGGCTCATCACGGCAGTCACCGTGGCAATTCTCGGTTTCATTGGTTCCAACTATCTTAAGGATCGAGAGAGCGCAGATACGGCGTCCCGGGAACGGATGCAAGCCAGTGAGGCAAACGTCCGCATATACACCGAACTGATGAGCAAACGCGAGGAGTCCGAAAGCGTCCTGCGGAAAGGCATGTTCGATTCCATGATTCAGTCTTTCATGAAGTCGGGCTCCGGGTCGATGGATGAAAGGGTGCTCAACCTCGAGCTGCTCTCCTACAATTTTAACGAGTCGATCAATTTGAAACCTCTGTTCGTCTTCATAGACAAGCAGATTCGTGTTTCGAAGGAAAAGGGGAGGGGAGAATATCTTGATCGGGTGCACAAGGTTGCCACGGAGATCACCCGGAAACAAATGATTGTTCTTGAAGGAGCAGGACGGAAGTTTGACCGGCACATCGACCTCGACTCGTTGGCGGCAAACCCCGGCGGCATCCCGCTGGACGAGGATACTCTCACGGTCGAGGGCATCACGCGTCACTTCTCGATTGTCGTTCAGAAAGCCGACAGGCGCACGCGAGAGCTTAAACTCCAGCTGGAAATCCGGACGCCGACTGATACTCTGGGAAACTTCGAGATCAACACGGCAGAGTTCTGGACGGGGTTCTTCGACTTTCCGATGATCGACAATACGCGGCTTGCGAACGATCAGCGATGTTCCGTGGTGGTGAATTCATTTGAAGACAACAGCGCCGACATCACGCTTGTCTACTTCCCCGGCTCATACGCGAGCCTGAAGGAAAAGCCGTATTACCAGGAGGTGGTACAGAAGCTGATGAAAACGAACGCGCAGATCAACCAACAATAATGAACGCGATAATGGTGTCATGCACGTTTGAGTGTTGATCATCATTCCGGCACAAGAAAGGGGAGGATCAGATGAAACTGGCAGCGATTCTGAGTGTCATCGCCGCACTCATCCTTGGCGTGACAACCTGGTACTTTTCGCAATCGGCGTCCCGGTTGGAGAAAGAGCGAGATGACCTGAAAAATGCGCAGGACGAGTTGCAGGTGCGTGTAAACAACCTTGATCAGGAAAAAGCGGCTGTCGCAAACCGTCTCGAAGAGCAAATCGCAAGAAGCTCGAAGGCGAAAGAGGAGGAGATCGGTCGGCTCAAGGCTACGTATGACACGTTGATGGCCGACATGAAGGCAGAGATCGACCAAGGACAGGTGACAATCACCAAGCTCGCGGACCGGCTTTCCGTCAGCATGGTGGATCGCATACTCTTTCCATCGGGTGAGGCTGAAATAACCCCGGCCGGACTTAAGGTGCTTCAGCGTGTCGGGAATGTACTAAAGAACGCAGAGAACAAAGTCATCCGGGTTGAAGGGCATACAGACAATGTGCCGATTAGCGACAAGCTGGCGGACAAGTTTCCAACAAACTGGGAGCTCTCGACGGCGCGTGCATCGAACGTGGTTCGTTTCCTGGAGGAGAAAGTGGCGATTGACCCTGCCCGTCTGGAAGCAGTAGGGCTCTCCGAGTTTCATCCAGTTGCGAGCAATGCGACAGCGCAAGGCCGTAGTCGTAATCGCCGCATCGAGATTGCGCTGCTGCCGGATCTGCGCGAAGTGCCGACGGCAACAAAGTGAGGGATCATTGAGGCAGGCGCGAAGCAGATCATTTGCCGTAATGCTTTTGAGCAGGTAAATGCATGGCTGAAGTTGCCTGGGATAGTAGTGAGTTACATTGCTGTCATGGGAACAGATCGTAAGTGATCGACTTGGTCTTAACGGTTTCGGGGTGGTTTTCAACCCCAATTACCGGCGACCACAGAAATTCGGCATCCACTTGCCATTTTTTGCTAATGTTTGAGCGCCGCATCGGTCACCTTTTTATAACATGAATATTGCATAATAACTACGTATATGTTACAAGGAATACTTTGCGGCTTTCAAGGGGCAGTATATTCTCAAAGGGACGACAAAGGAGTTGGTGTTAGCCGAGCTCGCCAGAATGTATGGGATCGATCGAGAGGCATGAGATTGAGCGACCTGCAAGAAAGGTGGTTGGTCGATGTCCCAAATAGAATGCCCCCGCCCAACGTCGCCGTCTTGGAGGCCATTTACAGTGCGGCGCAAAATGATGGGCTCTCGGATCCGCTGAAACCGCCTTGATGAACCGCAGTTGATAATCCACTCGCGCTTGACGATATTCCATTGATTCCGATAAGGTTGGACGAAATAACGGCAAAGGAATGGTGCGACTATGAATACATACCTGTTCACGTGGAACCCGAACAAATGGGAGTGGAAGAAACTGCCCGAAGAGTTGGGCAATTTCAAGAATGGAAAGATATGCCATGACCGATGGAGTTGTGCGCACAGTCAACTGATAAGGACTGGAGACCGCGCATTCCTTATGCGTTTAGGAGTGAGTCCCAAAGGAATAATGGCATCAGGTAAAGTGACCTCGGATGTCTTTACGGAGAAACACTATAACCCGGTGCTCGCAAAGAAGGGGGGAAAATGCAACTTTGTTTACATCGATTGGTCTGTCCTTCTCGAACCAGTCTTCGGCAAACTTTTGACCCTCAAGGAATTGCAGGAACTTCCCTTTCCTCACATGAATTGGACTCCTATGTCGTCTGGGAATACGATTCCAGAGGAAGTCGCCACGGTTCTTGAACGAGTTTGGGAAGAACACCTCAAAGTGCTGGATATTAGACCGATTGTGACTAAAACCTCTGTCTAGCAGAGTTATTATCCTGGAGATCCGCTTAATCATCAGGCAGGAGGAATTGGTGTCATCCTTGTGACCTCCAGAACCCGGCGAAAGTCGGGTTTTGCTTTTGTAGGCGTCTAGACGATTCGTTTGGCTTTCCCGTGGATTCTCTGATCAGCAAAATAGTAATTGACAAGAAGACCGAACGATTCTTACCATATTCCCACGCCGCCTCCCTGACGGCGTACAGTTAGCCTCCCTAACCCTGGCGTCTGGTAGGCGTCAGGCCTTTTTTCTAAAGAAAAGTTCTCGTTTGCCTATCGTCTCTTGTTCCCGACCACAACTGCCAACGTCGTAGTTCTGATAAGGGAGGCCTTAATCACAAGAGCTGTACGAATCTCACCAAATCGACTGTCATTTGTATTATTGTAATAGTTATTGTATAATTATGGCAGATATCTTTTAATCTGCCTTATTCATACAGGAGTATCTTTCTACGAAGACATTTAAAGACATATTGCTGCAGTCGGTTAATTCTGTAAAATATGCAAGTGTTGATGGACTAAGAAGAAAGCTCCGATTGCGAAAGAAGAAAATTCCTTCAACCACTCTGTATGCGACACTCTACCGGTTTATTGAGGCGAAGACAATTTTTGATGCCGGTAAAGGTTGGTATTCTACTATCCCGAAACCATTTACTCCTCAGTATGAGTCTGTCAAAGAGATTGCCGCCCAAGTCGAGACGCAATTTCCACAGTTAAAGTTTTCCATCTGGAGTACCGAACAGGTACAACCATTCGCGCATCATTTAATGAGTCGGTTCACAGATTTTATTTATACCGAAACTGATGCCATTGGCTCTGTGACAAACTTCTTACAAAGCCAACAATACACGGTGTACCCAAATCCAAAACAAGCGGATGTTGACAAATACGTAACCGCCTCTAACCGCAGATTGATTGTTCGACCATTAGTAACAGAAGAACCGCTCGATGGTCATTATGCAACAATAGAAAAAACGCTCATAGATCTCTTTCTGGAAAAGGATCGGTTGTTTCTCATGGATGAAACAGAGTACAAACGAATATTTGAAGGCATCATCTTTACAAATCGAATCAATATAGGAAGATTGCTCCGTTACGCAGCAAGACGAGAGTTAAGGTTTTCAGTTGTGAAGCTATTAACAGAGTACAGAACCACAATTATAATGTGAGTAGATAAACCGTGATCATTGCCAAATCATTTACAAAAGAATGGATTCAGGCACAGCGTTCTGCAAACAAAGGCGCCGATCCCGGTCTTATTGAAAAACAGATATTCGCTTTTGAATTGCTTCATCATCTCGTAAAGAGTGGAAAGGAATTCGTTTTCAAAGGCGGCACAGCTCTCCATCTCATTTTACCGGACCATAAACGACTCTCGACAGATATTGATATCGTTGGTGGTTTCACTTTCGATGAGCTTGAAAAGCTGATTACGAATTCCCGCTTCTTGCGTGTGGAAGAAAATATCCGCAAGAAAACGAATATTCCCAAGAGACACTTCAAGTTCTTCTATGCTTCAGCAATCGATGGCAGGGAAAGCCATGTTTTGCTCGATACACTGGAAGGAAATCACACGTATTCTAAGATAGAAGAAAAGCTTATTGCCCACAGGCTATTTGAAACAGATGAAAAACTAAAAGTTCGTATTCCGACGCTTGAGGGTATACTTGGTGATAAGCTGACTGTTTTTGCTCCGCATACGATCGGAATTCCATACGCAGCCGGGAAATCTATGGAGATCGTAAAACAACTGTTTGACATCGGAGAGCTCTTCGACTCTTGTGTTGACACGACAACATTGATTGCAAGCTATACAGCTACGCAAGCGCAGGAAAGCGAATACAGAGAGCCGAAACATAGCAGAAAAGCGTCACTCGAAGATACTATTGATACGGCCTTTCTTGTTTCTCAATATCTCCTCAAGGGATATCAATCGAATAATGAGATCAAAGAAATAGCGACCGGTTTAAAACAAATCGAAAATCATTTGTTAGGCGTGCCGTTCAAGATCGATCAGGCACGTGTAGCGGCTGCGAAGATTGCTCTCTTAGGATCTGTGGTAAAGAATAATAATCTCGGATTCTCTTTTGAAAATTCGCGATATAGTACAATGCAGAATGAAAGGTTGTTAACGATTGAACTTTCGGGCTCCTATGAAATATTGAACAGATTGAAGAAACTCAATCAGCTCGAAGCTTTCTACTATTGGTGGTTGATTTCACAAATGTGAAAATATCGTTCGTGACCCACTGAAAATGACAGAATACCACGCGAAATATTTTGCCTACGAATTGACTCGCAGAATAGCGTCCGATTCGATCGAAAAACTAACCCGCTCATTATCCGATGCCCAGGTCGATCTCAACCCGCATCAAGTGGAGGCTGCGTTGTTTGCTTTCCGCTCTCCACTCTCAAAAGGTGCCATTCTCGCAGATGAAGTAGGGCTTGGCAAAACGATAGAAGCCGGTATCGTTCTGTCACAAAAATGGGCGGAAAGGAAACGAAGAATTCTGATAATCGTTCCCGCCAACCTCCGAAAACAGTGGAGCCAGGAACTAGTTGACAAGTTCTTTCTATTATCTACTATTCTCGAGACGAAATCATTCAACGAAGAAATCAAGGCAGGGAATCTGAATCCCTTCCTTCAAAACAAGATTGTAATCTGTTCTTACCATTTTGCAAGAACAGAAGAACCATACATCCGGCTTATCGATTGGGATCTTGTTGTGGTGGATGAAGCTCATAGGTTGCGGAATGTCTACAAACCTACGAACAAGATTGCGAATTCAATAAAACTGAGCATTCAAAAAGCCCCAAAGATTTTGCTAACCGCCACTCCTTTGCAAAATTCGTTGCAGGAGCTTTTTGGTTTGGTAAGTATCATCGACGACTATGTCTTTGGTGACCTGAAAAGCTTTAAGGAACAGTACGTTCGAATAACAAACGAAGACGATTTCAAATCGTTGAAAGAGCGCCTAAAACCGGTCTGCCAGCGAACTCTACGCAAGCAGGTTCTCGAATATATTAAGTTCACAAACAGAATTCCTATTACCCAGGAATTTTATCCGACACAGGAAGAACAGCGATTGTACGACCTGGTCAGCGATTATTTGCAGCGTCCTAATCTTTATGCGTTGCCCCCAAGCCAGCGCAAATTGATGACGCTCATATTAAGAAAGCTATTGGCTTCTTCAACCTATGCGATTTCAGGAACGCTTGATGCACTGGCGACAAAATTGGAAGAGACGATTAAAGGTCAGAATCACGACAATCAATTAAATCTTGAAGATACCCTCGAAAACAACTTTGAAGAAATTGTCGATTATGAGGATGAATTTGAAGAGGAAGCCGAAGAAGTTGTAAGGAAACAATACTCCCCGGAAGATATCCGATTGATGAAGGAGGAAGTCCAAGCCCTGAAAGAATTTCATTCTTTGGCATATTCCATCAAAAAGAATTCAAAAGGAGAAGTTCTCAGGACGGCGCTTGCAAAGGGTTTTGCGGAGGCTGAAGGAAAAGGCGGAAAGAAGAAAGCAATCATCTTTACCGAATCGAGAAGAACGCAGGAATATCTCCGGGAGCTTCTGGAAGTAATTGAGTATTCTGGCAAAGTTGTTCTGTTCAATGGCACGAATACCGATCCAAAGTCCAGAGAGATTTATCATAAGTGGCTCGAGAAACATGCTGGAACTGACCGCATCACGGGTTCCAAAACCGCCGATCTTCGTGCAGCCCTCGTTGACTACTTCCGGGATGAGGCTGTGATAATGATAGCCACTGAAGCAGCCGCTGAAGGGATTAACCTGCAATTCTGTTCGCTTGTTGTGAACTATGACCTCCCTTGGAACCCTCAACGGATTGAACAGCGTATCGGCCGGTGTCATCGATATGGACAAAAACACGATGTCGTGGTGGTGAACTTTCTCAATAAGAGCAACGCCGCGGATCAACGCGTCTATGAGATTCTTGCTGATAAATTCAAACTATTTAGCGGTGTCTTCGGTGCAAGTGATGAGGTATTGGGTACCATAGAATCCGGTGTTGACTTCGAGAAACGTATTGCAGAAATATATCTACAGTGTCGCACGGAAGCGGAAATTCAAGCATCCTTTGATGCTCTTCAAAATGAGCTTGAGACCGAAATTGACGAACAGATGCAGCTTGCCCGTCGCAATCTGCTCGAAAACTTTGATGAAGAGGTACACGAAAAGCTAAAACTCAATCTGCAGGAAAGTAAAGAATATCTCAATCGATATGAGAACCTACTCTGGAGAATTACAAAGTTCTTTCTCCAGCCCTATGCAGTGTTCGATGGGTCTGATAATTCTTTTATGCTCACTCGCAATCCGTTTCCCGATGAACACATCCACCCGGGACCATATCGAATCGGGAAAAACATCGAGGATGCTAACACGTACCGTGTCGGCCATCCATTGGCACAAAGAATTATCGATTCATGCAAGAATCAAGACTTACCCGTAAAGGAGTTAGTGTTCGATTATTCTCATTGTGGTAAAAAGGTAAGTATTCTTGAATCGCTTATTGGAAAATCCGGATGGATGATTGTGAAGAATCTGACAGTATCTGCTTTCGATTCGGAAGATCATATTATTCTTGCCGGACACTCTGATGATGGAGCTTTGCTTGACGTCGAGCAATGTAGAAGAATATTTTCATTGGACGCTACGCTACGGAATTTCAAAGATACCATTTCTCTATCAGCTAAAGAATCATTATCACAATCCATCGAAGCACAGAAAGCGATTATCCTACAGGGTATCTCACAACGTAACTCGGGGTTTTTTGAAAACGAAATGGGGAAGCTGGAACATTGGGCAGACGATGTGAAATCAAGTTTAGAGA
>Ga0182021_10011119_pt1 | contig 10676 bp, 10 predicted proteins | sample 612E3MmetaG_FD_120493 | JGI IMG/M metagenome (GOLD analysis project Ga0182021, IMG submission 120493) | Permafrost microbial communities from Stordalen Mire, Sweden - 612E3M metaG (Illumina Assembly) | ecosystem: Environmental > Terrestrial > Soil > Wetlands > Permafrost | place: Sweden...
GTGGCCGCCTTCAACCGCATCTCGAACTACGACGCCGCCATCAGCGACTACCTGTCGTCGATCCGGCCCGACGGATCGCGCAGCGAGTTCCCGGGCCAGTCGAATCTGCGCTTCGTCAAGCTTCAGGACCTGCGCTACGGCGAGAACCCGCATCAGCGGGCCGCCTTCTACCGCGACCTCGATCCCGCGCCCGGCTCGCTCGTCACGGCCCGTCAGCTTCAGGGCAAGGAGCTGTCCTACAACAACATCGCCGATGCGGACGCCGCCTGGGAATGCGTCAACACGTTCGGCGCCAGTGACGGTGCGGCCGCCTGCGTCATCGTCAAGCACGCCAACCCCTGCGGCGTCGCCGTCGGTGCCGACGCGGCGCAGGCCTACGCCAAGGCCTTCAAGACCGACCCCACCTCGGCGTTCGGTGGCATCCTGGCTTTCAACTGCGAGCTCGATGGCGCGGTCCTCGAAATGGTCACCCGGCAGTTCGTCGAAGTGCTGATGGCGCCGAGCTTCACGCCCGAGGCGCTGGCCCTGATCGCGGCCAGGCCCAACGTTCGCGTGCTGCAGATTGCCCTGCCCGCGGGCGGTGCCGGCGCGCGCGAACAGGGCCGCCACGTGTTGGACGTCAAGCGCGTGGGCAGCGGGCTGCTGATCCAGACGTCGGATCAACTGCCACTGGACCGCTCACAGCTGCGGGTCGTCACGGCACGCGCGCCGAGCGAGCAGCAATGGCGCGACATGCTGTTCGCCTGGAAGGTGGCGCAGTACGTCAAGAGCAATGCCATCGTGTTTTGCGGCGACGGCATGACGCTGGGCGTGGGTGCCGGCCAAATGAGCCGTGTCGATTCGGCACGCATCGCCAGCATCAAGGCCGAGCACGCCGGACTGAGCCTGAAGGACTCGGTGGTCGCCAGCGATGCATTCTTCCCGTTTCGAGACGGCCTGGACGTGGTCGTCGACGCGGGCGCGGGCTGCGTGATCCAGCCCGGCGGCTCGATGCGCGACGACGAAGTCATCCGTGCCGCCGACGAGCGCGGGATCGTCATGGTGCTCACCGGCGTACGTCATTTCCGGCACTGAAGCGGCGGCCCGCCGAGCAGTGCACGAACGTGACCAGCACCTGCCCGCGCGGCACGTCACGGCCGGACCATGAAACTGCCCGAATTCGCAGGCCTTGTCCTGGCCGCGCTGGCGCGGCTGATCACAGGCGCCCAGGGTCGTTGGCACGGGTCGCCGCCCAAGGCCGAGCAGCGCATCTATTTCGCCAATCACCAGAGCCACTTCGACTGGGTCCTGATCTGGGCGACGCTGCCGCGGGACCTGCGCAGCCGCACTCGACCGATCGCCGCACGCGACTACTGGACCGCCACGCCGCTGAAGCGCTGGATCACACAGGAGATCTTCAACGCCGTGTACGTCAGTCGCCACCGGCAGCCGGGGGGCGATGCACCACCGGCCGGCGAGGACGAGGATCCGCTGGAGCCGCTGATGCAGGCCCTGCGAGGCGGCGACTCGCTGGTGATCTTTCCGGAGGGCACGCGCGGCCACGCCGAGGAGCCCGCTGCGTTCAAGGCCGGGCTCTATCACCTGGCCCAGGCATTCCCCGACGTACAGCTGATACCCGCCTGGATCGACAACGTGCAGCGCGTGATGCCCAAGGGTGAGGTGCTGCCCGTGCCGATCCTGTGCTCGGTGACGTTCGGGGCTCCGGTGGCACTGCGCCCGGGCGAGGACCGACAGGCGTTCCTCGTCCGGGCCCGCGAGGCGGTCCTGGCGCTGCGATCGGTGCGCTGATGGGCGACCTGCGCAGCCTGAGCGTGTCGCAGCAGACCGGCCTGCTGTTCGTCGCTCTGTTCGGACTCCTGATGCTGGTGTCGGTCGCCACCTTCGTCCGCGGACTGCGCGAGGACGGCCGCCAACGGCTGGCCGAGCAGGCCGCGTTCACGCGCGAGCTGCGCGCCGTGTGGGTCGGCGCCGTGCTGTTCTGGACCGCCTGGGTGAGTGGCGCGCTCGGCTCGACACTACTGTTCGGGGCCGTGTCGTTCCTCGCACTGCGCGAGTTCGTGACCCTGACACACACGCGCCGCGGCGATCACCGCAGCCTGCTGCTGGCGTTCTTCGTCGTGCTTCCGCTGCAGTATGTGATCGTGGCCACCCGTCGATTCGACCTGTTCACGGTGTTCATCCCGGTCTACGTGTTCCTCACCATCCCGGTGATCAGCGCATTGGCCAACGATCCGCAGCAGTTTCTCGAGCGCAACGCCAAGATCCAGTGGGGCATCATGGTGTGCGTGTATGGAACGAGCCATGCACCGGCGCTGCTGCTGCTGAACCCGCCGGACTATGAAGGCCGCGGTGCATTCTTGGTGCTGTACGTCGTGATCGTCGTGGCCGTGGCGCAGATCACGCAGAAACTGGCCGGCCGGCGTCTGCGACGCCGGCCTGTCGCGCGCGCCATCAGCCGCAGCTTCTCGTGGCGCGGCTGGTTCATCGGAGCCGCCGCCGCGGGGCTGGCCGGCGCGTTGCTGTTCTGGGCCACGCCGTTCAAACCCGTGCCCGCGCTGCTGATGGGTTTCGTCGCCGGCGGCAGCGGCACACTCGGTGAGTTCGTCATGAAAGCACTCAAGCGCGATGCAGGCGTGCGCTCCTGGGGAGGGAAGTCCTCGGTCACCGGCGCCGTCGGCCTGCTCGACCGCGTCGCCCCGCTGTGCTTCGCTGCGCCGGTGTTCTTTCACGCCGTGCGCTGGTATTTTGGAATCTGAGAGCCGACCATGCGCATCCTGGGTATCGATCCCGGCCTGAGGACCACCGGATTCGGCGTGATCGAGTCCGATGGCGGCGCCCGGCTGCGCTACGTGGCCAGCGGCACCATCCAGACAGCCTCCGCGGCGTCCCAGGCGCTGCCAGCCCGGCTCAAGGTGATCTTCGACGGCGTGCGTGAGGTCGCCGCACGCTACCAGCCCGAGTGCGCCTCGGTGGAAATCGTCTTTGTCAATGTCAATCCGCAGTCGACCCTGCTGCTCGGGCAGGCCCGCGGCGCCGCGCTGACGGCGCTCGTTTGTGCCGACCTGGTCGTGGCCGAATACACCGCGTTGCAAATGAAGAAGGCGGTGGTGGGGCATGGCCAGGCGCGCAAAGAGCAGGTCCAGGAAATGGTCAAGCGGCTGCTGGCGCTGCCCTTGGTGCCCGGCAAGGACGCCGCGGACGCGCTCGGCCTGGCCATCTGCCACGCACACGTGGGCGCCTCCCTCGCCCAGCTCGCCCGCGGCGCCGAACTGGCCCCGCGCAGCCACGGCCAGTACCGGCGCGGGCGCACTTACTGAGGGACGGCACCGGCGCAACCGGTGCGCAGGGCAATCGCCGGGCCGCGAAGTGCGCCGGTTCGATCCCAGGCGACAATCACGTTCTATGTATGTCCTCTACGAAGATGGCGGGAAGTTCCTCGCCGGCCGGGTCATGACCGAGGCCGACAGTTCGATGCAGGTCGAACTCGAGTCTGGCAAGCGCGTCAAGCTCAAATCGGCGCACGCCTTGCTGAAGTTCGAGCAACCCGCACCCGCCCAGTTGCTGGCCAGTGCGCACACGATCGCACAGGACATCGACCTGGACCTGGCCTGGGAGTTCGCCCCCGAGCTGGAATTCGGGTTCGCCGAGCTGGCGCGCGAGTACTTCAGTGCACAGGCAAGCGTCGAACAGCAGGTCGCTGCGCTCATGCGGCTGTTCGAAGCACCGCACTATTTCCGTCGAATCGGCAAGGGGCACTTCAAGAAGGCGCCGCAGGAGATCGTCAAGGCGGCCTTGTTGGGCATCGAGCGCAAGAAGCAGCTGGCGGCCCAGATCGAGGCGTGGGCGGACGAACTGGTGCAGGGCCGCTGCCCGGCGCCGGTGCGCGAGCAGTTGTACAAGCTGCTGTTCAAGCCGGACAAGAACGCGAGCGAATACAAGGCCGTGGTCGAGGCCGCGCGCCGCTCCCAGCGCGCCCCGCTCGAGTTGCTCAAGGCATCGGGGGCGATCGACTCGTCCTACCAGTTCCATTGGCGGCGCTTCCTGTTCGAGAACTTCCCCAAAGGCACGGGATTCCTGGCGCTGCCTGCGCCGGCGATCAAGGAAGTCCTCCCCAGCGCAGCGGTACAGGCCTTTTCGATCGACGATTCGGCCACCACCGAAATCGACGATGCCCTTTCGGTGCAGGGTCTGGGCAGCGGCACGGTCACTTTCGGCGTCCACATAGCCGCCCCCGGACTGGCTTTCGGGCCCGACACGCCGCTGGACAAGGTCGCGCGAGATCGACTGTCCACCGTCTACATGCCGGGTCACAAGCTGACGATGCTGCCCGACGACGTGATCGGCGCCTATACGCTGACCGCGGGTCAAGCGTGCGCGGCGGTGTCGCTGTACGTCACGCTGGACGAGGCGACGCTGGCCGTCACGGGCAGCCGTACGGCCCTGGAACGCGTGCCGATCGCCGCGAATCTGCGCCATGACCTGCTCGACGCGGTGATCACCGAGGCCACGCTGAGCGGACAGGCCCCGGCGCCTTACGAATTTGCGCCCGAACTGGCATTCGCGTTTCGACTGGCCAAGCACCTCAAGGCGCAGCGTGAGGTCGTACGCGGCAAACCCGAGAACTTCAATCGTCCCGACTACAACTTCAGGCTGGAGCGCCACGCCGGCTCGAGCGAACCCGATGGCACAGAGCGCGTCTCGATTTCCACCCGCCAGCGTGGCTCGGCGCTGGACTTGGTCGTGGCCGAGGCGATGATCCTGGCCAACAGCACCTGGGGCGCCTGGCTGGCGGAATGCGGCGTGCCAGGCATCTACCGCAGCCAGGCGAGCATGGCCCCGGGCGTGAAGGTGCGCATGGGCATCCGGCCGGCGCCCCATGCCGGCATGGGCGTGGCCCAGTACACCTGGGCCACCTCGCCGCTGCGGCGCTACGTCGACCTGGTCAACCAGTGGCAGATCATCGCCTGCGCACGTCACGGCAAGACGGCGGCGCTGGCCGCACCGTTCAAACCCAAGGACGTGCAGCTGTTCGCCATCATCTCGGCGTTCGACGCCGCGTACGCGGAGTACAACGGTTTCCAGCAGAACATCGAACGTTACTGGACGCTGCAGTGGCTGGCACAGACGCAGACCCACGAGCTCGACGCCACGGCAATGAAGGACGGGCTGGTGCGCGCCGACACGCTGCCGCTCGTGTTCCGGGCGGTCGGCGCGGACAAGCTGCCACGCGGTGCGCGAGTCCGGGTGCGGATCGGCGGCACCGATCTGCTGACTCTGGATGTGCACGCGCAAGTCCTGGCGCGCATCGATGATGCAGCGACGCCCGCGGCCGCCACGGTCGACGTCGAGTCCGACGAGTTGGAGTCGGCCGGCCCGCTCACGCTGGCCATCGACGTGCAAGACACGCAGGCAGACGGCCCCTCGGTCGAGCCCGTGGACGCCACCGCCGCCTGACGCCCCGCATGCTGCACAAGTTGTCGCCACTGCAGATCGCGCTGGTGCTGTCGCTGGGACTGCACGGTGTGCTGCTGACGGTGCGCCTGGTCGATCCCGAGCGCTTCAACCGCATCTTCCACGACACCCCCCTGGAGGTGATTCTCGTCAATTCGCGCTCCACGGAGGCGCCCGAGCGTGCCCAGGCCCTGGCGCAGGCCACGCTGGCAGGCGGCGGCCTGGCCCAGGACGGTCGCGCCACGTCGCCGCTGCCACCGTCGACCCAGACACAAAGCGGCGACGCCGCCGAGGAGGCGCACAAGCACATCGAACAGCTTCAGGAAACCCAGCAGCAACTGCTGGCGCAGGTGCGTCGCGAGCTCGCGCTGCTCCCGGCGCCTGACCCGCTGCGCGAGGAGGGCAGCCCCCAGGAGCAGGCTCAGGACGAGCGTCGGCGCCAGTTGGTGTTGCTGCTGGCCGAAATCGAAAAGCGCATCAACGAGGAAAACGCACGTCCGAAGCGCCGCTATATCAGCCCGGCCACGCGCGAGGAGACCTACGCGCTCTACTACGATCAGCTCAGACGCAAGATCGAGGACCGCGGCACGCGCGACTTCCCCGAGAGCCAGGGCCGCAAGCTGTACGGTGAACTGACCATGAACGTCACGGTCGATGCCGAGGGCCGGGTTGTGACCACCGAAATCGTCAGCCCGTCGAGCTCGCGGCAGCTCGACCGTCGCGCCGTGGCCATCGTGCATGCCGCCGCGCCGTTCGGCCCGTTCAATGCCGAGATGAGGCGCCGCGCGGATCAGCTGGTGATCACGTCGCGCTTCAAGTTCACCCGCGACGAAGGGTTGGAGACGACATTGAGCGCCACACCGACTCGATGACTGCGATGGACCGATATGTCGTGGCCGGCAATCCGGTCGAACACAGCCAGTCGCCCTTCATCCACACCGCGTTTGCGCAGCAGACCGGACAGACGATGGTCTACGAGCGCGTGCTCTGGCCCATCGACGGTTTCGAGCGCGGCGTGACCGAGCTGGCGGCCAGTGGGGCCAAGGGCTGCAACATCACCGTGCCGTTCAAGTTCGACGCCTACCGCCTGGCTCGTCGGCTCACGCCCCGAGCGTCCCTGGCACAGGCCGTGAACACGCTGCGTTTCGACACGCCGGACTGGCTGGCCGACAACACCGACGGGGAAGGCCTGGTTCAGGACCTCCAGCGCCACGCCGGCGTGGCGCTGGCCGGCCGGCGCGTGTTGCTGATCGGCGCCGGTGGCGCCGCTGCCGGCGTGCTCGGTCCCTTGCTCGCGCAGCAGCCCGCCGAGCTGGTCGTGGCCAATCGGACGCTGGCCGCCGCTGTCGCGCTCGTGCGACGCCACGAGGGTGTCGCTGTCGGGGTCGCGCTGCAGGCGCGTGCGCTGCAGGACTGCGGTCGTGGCTACGACGTCGTGATCAACGCGTCGTCGAGCAGCCTGCAAGGCGCATCCGTGCCGGTATCGGGAGTCGTACTGGCTGCGGGCGCCCTGGCACTGGACATGATGTACGGCCCGCGGGCGCAACCCTTCCTCTCCTGGGTTGCCGATCACGGCGCGCACGGCCGTGACGGTCTGGGCATGCTGGTCGAGCAGGCCGCGGCCGCCTTCGAACTTTGGCGGGGCGTGCGCCCCGACACCGCCCCGGTGCTGCGGGCCTTGCGCGAGCGCCTCGTGGCGGCCGGACTCGGGCGATGACGGCGGCGACGCGCACCGTACTGCGAGCCCTGGCGCTGGCAGCGCTGTGCACACTGGCGTTGCAGCTGTATTTTCTCGGGCGCGTGGCCTGCATGATCGTCGTGGACCCTCAATCCACCAGCTTCCAGCGTTCCGAGGCCTGGCGGATGGCCAGCGCCCGGTCGTCCCTGTCCTGGCACCAGCAGTGGCGTGACTACGCACATCTGTCGGCGGCTCTGAAGCGCGCGGTGATCGCCTCGGAGGACGCCGGTTTTGCCGAACACAGTGGCGTCGAATGGGACGCGCTGGAGCGCGCGTGGGAGCGCAATCAGGAGGCCGAAGCGAAGTTCGACCTCAGCCATGCCGCCGCCAAGCGGCATCCCGCAGCGTCCGCGACGGCGGCGGCGCCCAAGATCGTGGGCGGCTCCACGATCACCCAGCAGCTGGCCAAGAACCTGTTTCTGGACGCCGAACGCAACCTGTTCCGCAAGGCTCAGGAATTCATGATCACGTTCATGCTGGAGGGTCTGCTGTCCAAGGCACGGATCCTGGAGATCTATCTGAACAGCGTCGAGTGGGGGGAAGGCGTATTCGGTGCGGACGCCGCCGCGCAGCACTACTTCCGGGTCGACGCAGCGCACCTGAGCGCGCAGCAGGCCGCGCAGCTCGCCGTGATGCTGCCTGCGCCCAAGCGGTTCGAGAAGCGGCCCGCGTCGCCCTATGTCCTGGGACGTGCGGCCACGGTCGGAGCCCGGATGGGCGGCGTCGAATTGCCCTGACGGCCGGGCGCATCGTGCGCGCGGCAGGTTTGCCCGCCCGGCCCGGCCATCCCTAGAATCCCCCATGACGTCGTCGCTCACCGAAGAGATTGCCGCCAGCGCCGCGCGGCTGGTCGTCGAAGAAGGCTTGGAGTACGGCGCCGCCAAGCGCCGTGCGGCGCGCGCCCTGGGTCGGCGCGCGACGCGCGCGCCGGAATTGCCAAGCAACGACGCCGTCGAGGATGAAGTCCGGCAATACCTCGCCTTGTTCTGCGCCGACACCCAGCCTGCGGAACTGCAAGCCCTGCGGGCCGTGGCGGCGGTCTGGATGGAGCGGCTCGCGGTGTTTCGCCCCCACGTCTGTGGCGCGGTCTGGCGAGGCACGGCCACCCGCCTGAGCAACGTGCATCTGGAACTCTATTGCGACGACTCCAAGGCCGCCGAGCTCGCCTTGATCGATCAGCACGTCGACTACGAGGTCGGCAGCCGCACGGGACCGCGGGGGCGCCCCGTCGACGTGCTCAGCCTGACTCACCCCTGCCCGGCGCTGGGCGAGCACGTGACCGTGCACCTGAGCGTACTCGACCACGACGATCTGCGTGGGGCGCTGAAGCCCGACCCGGGCGGGCGTTCCCAGCGCGGTGACCTCGTGGCATTGCGCAAACGGGTCGGCGCGCCATGAAGCGGCGCACGGCGCTGGCCTGGACGGTGGGTTCGACGGCCGTGCTCGCCGGCGCCCTGGGCGCCCAGTGGCGTCGGCACCGTGCCGCCGCCCCCGAAGACAATGTGTGGGGTTGGCGATTCGAGACCCCCGCGGGCGGCGCGATCGACCTGGCCGCCTGGAAAGGCCGGCCGACGCTGCTGAACTTCTGGGCCACCTGGTGCCCGCCCTGCGTACGCGAGTTGCCGCTGCTGGATCGGTTCCAGCACGATCAGGCAGCCGGTGGCTGGCAGGTGATCGCTCTGGCGGTCGACAACCGCGAGCCGGTGCTTGAGTTCCTGCGGCACCAGCCGGTGAGCCTGCCCGTCGGGCTGGCGGGGGCGGCCGGCGTCGGACTGTCGCGCCAGCTCGGCAACACGGCCGGCTCGCTGCCCTTCACCGTGGTTTTCGACAGCACGGGTCGGCTGGTGCAACGCAGGCTCGGCGTGATCGAACCCGATGACCTGCGGGCGTGGACGGCCCATGTGCACTGACGCCCGCGGTCGACGCCGGCACATCGCCGCCGAGGCCGGTGCGGCCGAGGTTCCGCAAGTGCAGCAAATCCTTGCCTTCCGCAGCCATCTCGTCCCAATTGGCGTAAAGTCACGCCTCCCGGGCCAGCCCGGACAGGGCCGAGCGGCCGGCCGCAAGACGTCCGCGTGAGTCTCGAATCGATCCGGCCGAACGGTCCAAAGATGGTAGTGATTGTCACCAAGCCGGATAGATGCCGCCATGAGTTAGCATGTTGGGCGCAGAAGACGTTGATTTGCGCTTTTTGCGCGACAGGTGTCGCCCGCCAGGCGGCCCCTGCGAACAGTCGCCAAACGGCGAACGACCGCCAGGAAATGATCGACCATGGACCTACGCAAACTCAAGACACTGATCGACCTGGTATCGGACTCCAACATTTCGGAGCTCGAAATCACCGAGGCCGATGGCAAAGTGCGCATCGTCAAGGCCGACCCTGCCGGCGCAACGCACACGCACTCGCACTACGCACCGAACATGATGATGGCGCACGGCCCGATGGCGGTCTCGGCATCGCCGCCACCGCCCGTGGCACCGGCCGTGGCCGAACCGGCTGCGCCAGCGCCGGAGGTCGGCCACACCGTCAAGTCGCCGATGGTCGGCACGTTCTACCGTTCGGCCAATCCGGGCGCCAAGGCGTTCGCCGACGTGGGCGACGCGGTCAAGGAAGGCGATCCGATCTGCATCATCGAGGCGATGAAGATCATGAACGAGATCGAGGCCGATCGTTCGGGGACCGTGGCGCGCATCCTGTGCGAGAACGGGCAGGCGGTGGAATTCGGACAACCCTTGTTCGTGATTGAATAAGGTGTCGGGGATGTTCAAGAAGATACTGATCGCCAATCGCGGCGAGATCGCGCTGCGGATTCAGCGTGCCTGTCGAGAACTGGGAATCCGCTCGGTCGTCGTGTACTCCGAAGCCGACCGAGACGCCAAGTACGTCAAACTGGCCGACGAGGCGGTATGCATCGGTCCGGCGGCGTCCGCGCAGAGCTACCTGAACATGCCCGCCATCATTTCGACGGCCGAGGTGACCGACGCCGAGGCCATCCACCCGGGTTACGGGTTCCTGTCGGAAAACGCGGACTTCGCGGAGCGCGTGGAACGAAGCGGGTTCACGTTCATCGGCCCGACGCCGGCGGCGATCCGGATGATGGGCGACAAGGTCTCGGCCAAGCAGGCCATGATCCGCTCCGGCGTGCCTTGCGTCCCGGGTTCGGAGGGCGCGCTGCCGGAGGACTCCAAGGAGATCATCAAGGCCGCCCGCGCGGTGGGTTATCCGGTGATCATCAAGGCCTCGGGCGGCGGCGGCGGGCGCGGCATGCGCGTGGTGCACACCGAGGCGGCGCTCATCCACGCCGTGCAGACCACGCGCGCCGAAGCCGGCGCGGCGTTCGGCAACTCGGCCGTGTACATGGAGAAGTTCCTCGAGAACCCTCGGCATATCGAGATTCAGATCCTGGCCGACGAGCATAAGAATGCCGTCTGGCTGGGCGAGCGCGACTGCTCGATGCAGCGTCGCCACCAGAAGATCCTCGAGGAA
>Ga0182021_10011121_pt1 | contig 10675 bp, 8 predicted proteins | sample 612E3MmetaG_FD_120493 | JGI IMG/M metagenome (GOLD analysis project Ga0182021, IMG submission 120493) | Permafrost microbial communities from Stordalen Mire, Sweden - 612E3M metaG (Illumina Assembly) | ecosystem: Environmental > Terrestrial > Soil > Wetlands > Permafrost | place: Sweden...
ATCATCGCCTACGGCGACGCTCTCGCCATCCTCCAACGCCAGCCGAAACTGCTGACCGACCGCACCGACGCGCTAATTATCCTGAGCATGACCGATGTCTACAAGCTCTGCACCAAGCTGGGCGTGCCGGCGCGGCTCAAAGACGGCGGCCTCATTAACAAACTGGAAGTTATCCAAGAACTGGCCGCCGCCACCAAGTGCGACTTCGCGGTTTGCGACGGCGACATCATTACGGCCGCCGCCGGCCAACTAACCGTTACCAAAGTCGCCGGCCTCGAGGCGCTGCCCGCCGCCTACTGGGCGGTGCTCGGCGTCTGGTGGCAGCAAAATCCCACCCGCCGCGCCGAAGGTTTGGTCACCGGCGCCTGGGTGCTCGGCGCCGTCGCCGCTAAACTAGCCGAAACCGGCGCCCACGCCTCGGTTAGCGCCGTCGCCGCCGCCATCGCCAAAGTTCTAGCCGAAAACGACGGCTTTTAAGTCATCTATTTAATTGTCATATTTTTAGTTAGCGAGTTGCGGAATCAACTCGTTCAACGCGCTGTCCACGGTGACAACCGGCAGACCGCTAGCCTTAACGATCTTCAAGTGGTCTTCCATCTGAGTATCGGTAATGGCGTATTGACCTAGCATCACGGCGTTCGGATCGACCTGGTGGTAGACCAGCACCAACCAAGTGTTATCGGCCTTAGCCTGATCAACCCAAGACTGCACGTCCGCCGAAGTGGTCGACAGATAGACATTCTGCACCTTAATGTCGTAGACATTCAAATTGTCACGGGAGTTAAAGCCGACATCGGTCGAACGATGCGAGCGATAATATTTCTTTATCTCGGCGATAACGGCGTCATTGTAGGCACCGTAAGGAGTAGCGAAATCTTGGAAAGTGCCACCCAACAAATTGGACAGATCAGTCTGGCCGCCCAACAATTCATTGGTTAGGTGAATCTGATCCAAAGTAGTCAGATCCGGATGAGTCTGAGTGTGCGCGGCCAGCTCGTTACCGGCGTTGCGCAGAGACACGGCCTCGGCGACCTGCAAATAGCCGCCCCAGTGGAAAGCGCCGGAAATCAGATAGAAAGTACTCGGAGTTTGGTACTTCTGTAGCAGCGGCAAAGCGTAAGTGTACTGGTTTTCCCAACCGTCGTCGAACGTCAAGCTGATGAGGCCGCGGTTGAAGGCGAGGGGAGTATAAACGCCCAGACCGTAGTCGTCGGTCACCAGATAGCCGTTGGCGGCGATGATGTGCAGAACGGTCACCTTGACGATGCCGGCCGGCATCAGCTTGGCGGCGGAAAACTGCGCCCAAACGGACGAAGGGGCTGCCGTACCGAGATCATCGTAAGATACGGCGCCGGAGGCGGTTTCCATCTTGACGGTCACTTTGGTCGTGACATCGGACTGATACCAGTCGCTAAAGACGTAAGTCTGACCGGGAGCCACGGCCGCGGCGGTCGGCACCCACTTGGCGTCGCCGCTGGTGTAAATAGTTTGGGTGATCTTGATGCTACGGTTGCCGGCGTGCCCGGTGTTTAGGTAGCTGAAAGCGGTGGCGTTAGCGCCCCAGGTGCCCTGAGTCCAACCTTGCGGCGCGCCGGTGGCGGCGTCGGCGGTCTCCAGCGAGCAATTGGTTATACCGGAGCAGACCGCCGGCGTCGGGGTGGGCGTCGCCGACGGAGTGGGCGTGGGAGTGGGGGTGGGAGTCGGGGTGGCGCTAGACTTGGGCGTTGGCGTCGCCGTCGGGCTGACCGAGGGCGTCGGACTAACCTTCGGCGTCGGGCTCACAACGGGCGTCGAGCTCACGCTCGGCGTCGAGCTAGCCGTCGGCGTCGCGCTCAACGTCGGCGTCGGCGTCGCCGTCACGGCCGGGCCGGCCAACGCGAAGTTGTCGGTCTCCAACCAGCCGTTCGACTTGATGAGGTGAAACACCGTCATCTTAACCGTGCCCGCAGGCGGTTTCACCTGATAACTGACCGACTTCCAGTTGCTGGTAGCCATCGGATTACCAAGCGTCGCGTACGAGTATCTGGCGGTAGCGGTTTCAAACCGAGCGATCACCATACTGGCGGTCGAAGCCCGAAAAGCGTCCGCGAAGGTGTAGGTCTGACCAACGGTGACTTTAACCGGGTTAAAGAACCATTTGGCGTCGCCGGAGCCATAAGCCGACACGTCCACGCGCAAAGCGCGGGAGCCGTCGCTGGCGCCGCCGTTCAGATAACTAAACGAGGCGGTATTCTTGCCCCAGACGCCGGTCTGCCAGTCGGCCGGCATAGCCGCGTTGCCCGCGGCGACCGTTTCGACCGAGGCGTTGGCGATCATATTCGGCGCGGAGGCGCTGACCAGCGTGGTCAGCCACATACTCGAAGACATAACCACGACAGCCAACACGGCGAACGTGCGCTGCAAGGTCGCGGCCTTAACGTGGAACTTGGTGAACACCAGATACAACCCGGCCCAAACGATCATGACTACGGCCACGACCAATGCGACGCCGTTAACGCTGCCGATATTGGGCAGATGATGGGCGACCGCCCAACCGACCCAAGCGGCTATGAGACTGGAAAACAATCCTTTTCCGGTAGAACTAAACATTATTGACTCCTACTCCTTATTTAATACCCGAGGTCGCCAGCGCGTAACGCTTGGGCGACACCCAGCCCACGGTCTTGCCGCGATATTTCTTTAATACCAATACCTCGAAGCCGGTCTTGAAAAAGACCCACATGTTAATGAGGCGCACCACATAAAATAGAGGGAAAATAACCATAATGTCGATTCGTTTGGCGACCAGCGCGCAACCGATGAACACTATGGCGTACAGTCCGACCTCGGCCAGGAAGAAAGCGGCCAACGGCGTCGGATCATGAGTCACGAACAAAACGTAAAGGGGAAGTAGAACCAGCTCGACGCCGTAAACTATGGTCTGCAGCATTAACGCGCCAAGGAAAACATCAATTTTCTGCGCGCGACGGCCGAGTTTGTGCGTCACGACACCCTGGAAGAAACCGCGGTACCAGCGGGTAATCTGCTTCACATATTCGCGAACTGTGGCCGGGTCTTGCGTATAGGTCTTGGCTTTGGGAATAAACTGGATGCGGCCGAGTTTCTTACGGTGAATCTGCAAAGTAATGTCAAAATCTTCGGTCATGGAGCCGGTTTCAAAATCCAATTGTTTGATAATATCGGTACGCAAGCACGAGGTCGGGCCGGGAATAACCGTAATGACGCCCAACCACGACTGAACGCGGCGAATCAAACTCAAGCCGAAAACATACTCGTAAACCCGATACTTAGGAATGAGGGCGCCCTGCAGACTCATAACGTAACCGGTAGCGGCCACGTTGCGCTCGCTCAGGCTGGAGCGGAAAATACGGAAGTAGTCCGGACCAAAAACACCGTCGGCGTCCGAAATGTGCATCCATTGGTACTTTTTGACAATGTCGAATTTCTTGATGGCCTTGTTAACCGCGCCGGATTTACCGCTGGGCTTTACTTGAAGCACGTTGGATTTACCGAGCATGGACACGGCGATGTCATAGGTTTTGTCGGTCGAGGCGTCGCTCACCACGTAAATGTCGGCCTTGGGTTGACCGGAGCGAATAGCCAAGCGAATAGTCATCCCGATGGCCAACTCTTCGTTGCGGCCGGGGATAACAAGGGCTAGTTTTTTGCGCGGGCGCGTGGAGAGCGCAAGAGCTGGCATAGCTGGGTCACCTCTTTAACACCCTCCGATTTTTTTCTTCCCGCGTATTTTAGCATTTTCGCCCCAGCATTGTCAATATTTATAAGATACATTTGTGCAATTTGCCGAAAGCGGTATTGTGTCTGCAACCAAAAACCACGACCTCCCCACAAAGAAAAACCCGGTCGGCATTACGCCGGTCGGGCAGGCACGCGCGAAAGCGTGTCGGGTGGCCGAGTCCTAGAAACTAATCCTAAAACTCAGCATTGAGGAATGGGCGGGCTAAACCTCCCGCCGTTGGGCGTGGTCACGTACTCGTCGAACACCCAACCGCCGTCGGTCAGCCGGTCCCAGATGTCGTTGGTGGAAATCACGCGCTGACCGTGCGCCTGGCAAACAACATCCAGACGGCCGCCGTCCGACACGGTCCTCCAGATGGCCGCCGACGTGTTGTCCGCCGCCCGCACCTTCAGGCCGATGCCGCCGGTGCCGGTGACATAGTAGGTGAAAAACTTCGGCGGCGCGGGCGGCGGTTTCGGCATCGGGCTCGGAGCGGGCTTCGGCGCCGGAGCCGGCCCCCACACCGGCATCGTCTTGATGCGATCGCCCAGCTTAGCGCCGACATCCCAGGCACGGCCCGAGCTGACGTAATTGAAGTGACCGCAGCTCGACCCGGGCGGACAAACCTGGAAGTTGAACGCGCTCCAGTTGCAGATCCAGTCGTATCGGCCACAGGACGAAACCGTTACGGCCGACCAAGCACCGGAGAGCGAACGAGCCGGAGTGACGCGCAGGGCTACCATAATGCCGCTCAGAGCACGTTCGTAGTCTCCCGCGTCATACGCCTCGTTCGGCTTAAACCGCGGATCGCCCATCAGCCCCGCGCCCACAATGTGGCTGGCGATGTTGGGGAAATTGTCCCAGGTCGACAAGGTATCGCCCACCACGTGGGCGCCCTGCGAATAACCCAGCAGAACGATCTTCTGATACGGACAATCCATGACCGCCGACTCGACGTAGTCGGTCAGATAATACTGCCCGGTTCTGAGGCTACCCCAGTAGGCGTTGGTCATCACGCCGATGGTATCCTTGTCCACGGCCACCGCCGCGTAGGGGAAACCGTAGCCGCGCGCGTCCGGTACCCTCAGCTTGATCTGCTGGAACGCGGCGTAGGCTTCCCGCCCCATGCCCAACTCGGCATTGTCGTAAGGCTCGCCCGAGCCGCGCAGACCGACTACCAACAGGTTGGAGCAGGTGGCGGCCTGAGCCGGCTGACTCACCGCCGCGACGCCGACCAATGCCATAGCCGTCACGGTCGCGCCGACCACCGCTTTACGTGCCAGGTTGCTACCTATCACGGCTACCTCCGGTATAGTTGGAAAGGTACGCGCCGTATCTGTCTCGATGACGGCCCTGTTACAATATCAAACGATGATATAATAAGTCAATATATATTGTAACTTTTTATGATACAAAATTTAGATTATTTCTTCGAGCCACCGCCGAACAAGGCGCCGAAGCCGGCCGTAATGTTCGCCCACGCCTGCGACAGTTGCGTCCAAAGACCCGGCGCGGCGCTCGGCAGACTGCCGTTAGACGTCGGTTTAGGCGCGACGGCGCTAGCCACGGCCGTATTCGGATTCGGGCTGATCTGCTTAGCGCTGACCACCAACCGCCTCCAAGACGTGCCGGGCGGGGAACAGGTAATTAACGTAAAAGTCGGCGTATCGGTCTGAGCCAAAACGCTGACATCGGTCGGATCGACAATCTTACTATCTGTCACCGCGTACGTGTAGCGCGTACCCTGATAATCAACCGTGAATTGATCGCCGGGACCGAGTTTATCGAGTAAAACGAAGACGTATTTATAATTGCCGGGTTCCCACCAATCGTTCGATGAGTGGCCGAAAACCACCGGGTTGCCGATCTCGCCGGGGTTGGCGGTGTTGGCGTAGTGCACCACGCCAGTTTCCAGCGACTTCAAAACCTGGGACTCGTCCAATGTCGGCACAAAATTAACGGGCGCGTGCACGTTAATCTTCGGAATAGTCAGCTCAGGCACGTCCGCCACCCCGCCGCCGACCAGACCGCCGGTCGTGCCGCTGGGAATGATCGAATGATCGACAAACGAGTACTGGATTTGATCGATAATCACCGGCGCTTTGAATAACAACAAGGCGATTATAAACACACCGGCGGCGCCGAAAATCGGCTTAAACGCCTTGGGAATTGGCCGCGGTCGGCGCACCGCGAAGAAGTGGCCGCCGTTGGGCGCGTGCCAGCTGACGGCCGGCAGTAGCTCGCCGGACGACTCCAGCGTGGCGTCCGCCGGCGTCGACGGCGCGGCCACGGCCACGGCCGGCCCGGTCTCGGACACGGCCTCGATCATGGTTCGCGCGATGGCCGCCGCCCGCTCGTCCTGAGCCTCCTTAACCTCGGCGATAGGCAAGCCCGCGGTCGGCAAAGACGGCCGAATCGACCCGATAGACAACGACTTTAACTCGTCATCGGTCGGTTGCACTAAATTGGACTTGTAGAATTCCATCTACTACATATAATAAGACATGTGTCATCATTTAGACAGACCAAGCCGCTGTGGTGGAATGGTAGACACAAGAGACTCAAAATCTCTCGACTGTAACGGTCATGCCGGTTCGAGTCCGGCCAGCGGTACCAAAGTTAAAGCCCGACCTCGCGTCGGGCTTTAACTTTGGTTATGGCCGGGTCGCACCCGAACCGCAGGTTCGGCTGAGCAAGGCGCGCGCAGGTGCTCGCACCGAGCACGCCGCCGCGAGGGTCGCGCAGCGACAATGCGGCCAGCCACAATGCGACCAGCCACAATGCGACCTCCGCCGACGCCAAAGTCCAGCCACTATTCATTTTCCAAGTTATGCGAACCAAACTAACTCCGAGGGAAGATATTTGTCTGGTTGGCATAACTTTTCAAAAGTAGGTATTCCGACCCTCAAGAATTGCTAAAGACAAATCACTAACCTCGACCCCTCGCGGCGGTGCCGAAAATGCGGGCCAGCAAGTAAATACCAAAGCTGATGGCGGTCACGAAGACGCTCGGTTTAACCGTGCCGGCCGCTAGGCTGGCGACAATGCCGCCGTCGGCCGCGACCAGAGCGAAAAGAACGGACAGAGCAGTGACCGCCAACGGCCGCGCGGTCAGCCGCTGGGCGGCGGCGGCCGGCGTGATGGCCAGGCTCAACACCAGTAAAGTGCCGACCACTTGCGAGGCCGCGGTCACCGTCAGCGCCAAGACGAACAGGAAAACGACGCCCAGAACGCGCACCGGCACGCCTCGAGCCACGGCCACTTCGGGATCGACCGAGGCGAACATTAGCGGGCGGTAAATGTAAGTCATAGCGGCGATGACGCCCAAACCGATGGCCAGCAGGCCTAGCAATTGGCCGGTGCCGACGCCGAAGATATTGCCGAACAAAATGTTCGTCGCTTGGGTGGCGAAGCCGTGATAGAAGCTCAGGAGCAACACGCCGAGACCGAGGCCGAAGGCCAGCACCACGCCGATGGACGAGTCGCGCTCGCGCGCCTTGGTGCCGAGCAGTCCGATGACCCCGGCGACCACCAGCGCGCCCACCAGCGCGCCGGCTATGGGCCCGACACCGAGGAGCAGGCCGGCCGCCGCGCCGGTGAAGGCCAGCTCGCTAGTGCCGTGCACGGCGAACGCCATACTACGAGTGATGACAAACGGCGCTATCAGGCCGCAGCTGACGGCGACCAAGGTAGCGGCCAGCAAGGCGTGCCAGGCGAACGGTTGGCTAAGGTAAAAAAGTAGATCCATTATTAGAAACCCTCCTGGGCATCGACGTGAGTATCGAGGTGATGATGAACCGGCGCCATGGTTTCGGGATCGTCACCGCCGACCACAATGATCCGACCCTGCACGCGCAGAACGTCCACCCGGCTGTTGTATAGCTCGCTAAGGCGCTCGGAAGTCAGAACATCGGTCGGCTTGCCGATGGCCCAGCGCTCGCCGACTAGGTACAAAACCCGGTCCACATACGGCAAAATGGGGTTGATGTCGTGCGTCACGAACACCACCGCGGCGTCCGTGCGATCGCGCTGGCGGCTAATGAGGCTGCTGACCGCCTGCTGGTGGGCGATGTCCAGCGACAACAGCGGCTCGTCGCACAGCAACACTTTGGGTCGGCCGAGCAGCGCCTGCGCGACGCGCAACCGCTGCTGTTCGCCGCCGGACAGCAGGCCGATCGGCTTGTCGGCGTAAGCCGTGGCGCCGACCTCGCGAATGACGGCCGCGACGGCCGCGGCGTCTTTGGCGCGCTGCGCGCCGCCGCCGCCGAGGCCGAAGCGGTGGCCGTCCAGCCCGAAGCGCACCAGGTCGCGGCCGCGCGCCGGCAGCGAGTCATCGAAACCCTTTTGCTGCGGCACGTAGCCGATGTGCTCGCTGCCGCGGCGGGGCGGCTGGTCGGCCACCATGACCGCGCCGTGCGCCAGGCTTTCCAGACCGAGCAGCACGCGCAAAAAGCTGGTCTTGCCGGAGCCGTTCGGGCCGAGCACAGCCAGGAACTCGCCGGGCGCCACTTCCAGGTTCAGCTTTTGCCACAGCTTGCGGTCGCCAAGCTTCAAGCTGGCATCCCTGAGGCGAATAATTGATTGCGGGGATGACACAGATGGCGCGGATGACGCGGAAGACACGGAGGACGGGGATGACACGGATAAATTGATCGACACTTTGACTCCTATAATTCCTAATTGCCCAAGGCGCTAAGTATGGCTGTGGCCTGGTTTAGCTGCCAAGTTTGATAATTCACGCCGCCCGCCGGCATAGTCTCCGACACGCCGACCACCGGCACGCCCGACTGCCGCGCCAGGTCTTGGACGTGCTGGGTCACGGCGCTGGTCGCCTGCGAATTGTAAAGCAAAACCTTAACGGCTCGCGTCGTCATCAGCTTGTCCATGGCCAGCGCGTCGGCCGGCGACGGGTCATTGCCGTCCTCGACGGCACGCGCGAACGACGCCGGCGTTTTAACGCTCAAGCCCGCGGCCGCCAGCAGATACGCCGGCACCGGCTCGGTGTAGGCGACCGGCGCGCCGCCGTACTTGGCCTTGACGCGCGCCAGCACGCCACGCACCGCATCCAGTGAAGCGTCGAACTTCTGGCGGTTCGCGGCGTAAACCGCGGCGCCGGTCGGGTCGGCCTCCGCCAGCCGCACCTCAATCTCCAACGCCACCGCGGCGGCGTAATCCGGGTTGTACCACAAGTGCGGGTTGGCCCCGCTGCCGACGCCCGCCACGGTCGCCGCGGTCACCACATCGCGGTCGCCGGCCGCGTCGGTGGCCAGTAGCTTGGTCATAAAATCATCATAGCCGAGGCCGTTAACAATCACCAGCCGCGCGCCGGCCACCGCCGCCGCGGCGCGAGCGTCCGACTCGTACAAATGCGGGTCGGCGCTGGGATCGGAAATCACCGACGTCACTTGAACCCGATCGCCGCCGATCTGCCCGGCGATGTCACCCCAAAAGTTCTCGCCGGCCACCACCTGCAGCTTGCCGGCCTCAACCATCCGACCGGACTTAACCGCCAGCCCAAACCCGGCCGCCAGCGTCCCGACCACCACCGCGGCGGCCAGCAACCTCCAACCCAAATGGTATTTGTATGGTCTGCTCACTTTATTTGATAATTCTTTTTAGCTGTATCAACCGTACCAATGATGCTTTGTAATTGCAAATTATTCGCAATTATTATACTATTTTGCAATATGCAGATCCAACTCCGCCAAAAATTACGCGATCACGGCTATAGCGTCACCCCGCCACGGCTGGCGGTGTTCGATTACCTCCAAAAACATGACCCGGCGCTGGTCTCCGAGTTAATCGGCGCCCAAGACGGTAAGATCAACCAAGCCAGCATCTACCGTAGCCTGGCACTGTTCAAACAACTCGGCATAGTCCAAGACGTCGTGGTCGGCGGCCGCCGCATGATCGAGCTGTCCGAACACTACGACACTCACCACCATCACATCAGCTGCGTAAAATGCGGACTGACTGTCACCATCGGCTCCGATCCGATCATCGAGCAACGCCTCAATGCCCTGGCCAAAGCCCACAGCATTATCCCGGACAATCACCAAGTCGAAGTCAGCGGCCTCTGCGCCGATTGCTCAGCCGAATAATAATATGTAAGTATAGGCACTTTCGTGGAGGTTAGTGCCTTTATTTTTTTACCCAACAATGTTTCAAACAATGTTGGGTAAGCTGCAGAGCATGTGTCCTGACTCTGTTTTTATTTTTACAACCAAAACCCGGCTCGAGCCAACGCTTGCGCCGGGTTTTAGATTGAATGTTTATTTTACTTTTAATACGTCGCCGTAATCACAAACACCTGATGCGCCTTGTACGTACCGCCTTGGGTGGTGGAACTAATGTTAGCCACGTAGCTCATGGTATATCTCGCTGTCGCGGCGTTAGGGGCGGACTTCTGAGCTAGGATGGTAGTTGAGCCGGTGTCGTTGTAGCTGAAGCGGTTAACTGTTCCGTAGTCGGGGTTGGTGAGATCGGCGACTAGGCCGTTACCGTCGGGGTCAAAGCCGACACTCGGAACGGTGTTAGCTCGCAGGTTAAAGCCGAACTGCTCGGTGCCTTGAGTAGAGGTGAACTGGTTAGTTACCGCGAACTCATGGGCTCCGTTGTAGAAGCCTTTGGTGGCTCCACCTAGAGCGGCGTCATGGTAGGTAATGGTGTAGCCGTGTGCGGCGTTAGAGGTAGCACATATTTGGGCGGTACCAATACTCGTGGTAGACATGGTCATACTTTGAGGACTTAGGGTTACTAAGTCGCTGGCCGCGTCATTGGGATCGGCAATGTCGGTTTGGCTTGAGCAGTCAGCGGCGACGGAGTTGGCGACGCGGAAGACTAGACCCTCGGCCACATCCCCGGTAACGGTAATGGAGCGGTTAGTAGAGGTGGCAATGGCGCCGTAACCAACGGAGTCACCCGGAAGAGCGGCGG
>Ga0182021_10011122_pt1 | contig 10674 bp, 11 predicted proteins | sample 612E3MmetaG_FD_120493 | JGI IMG/M metagenome (GOLD analysis project Ga0182021, IMG submission 120493) | Permafrost microbial communities from Stordalen Mire, Sweden - 612E3M metaG (Illumina Assembly) | ecosystem: Environmental > Terrestrial > Soil > Wetlands > Permafrost | place: Sweden...
CGGCTCGTACCTGCCGACCGCGCTCAACGTCCTCCAGCTCATCGGCTGGACGATATTCGAGTTCGTCGTCATGGGGGTGGCCGCTTCCGTCATCGCCCGAACCATCTTTGGCGCCGCCAGTTATGCCGCCTGGACAACCGTCTTTGCCGTCATCGTCATCATCATGGGAGTGGGCGGTCCGATCGGCGTCGTACGGCAGTGGCTGGAGAAGTTCGCCGTCTGGATCGCGCTGGCCACGGGGGTGTGGCTCACCGTCCACGCCTTCACCACCATGGACGTAGCTGCGTTCTTCCGTCAGCCGGGCGACGGATCCCTGCCGTTCGGATCCGGCGTCGATTTGGCCATCGCGCTGCCCATCTCGTGGCTGCCGCTCGTGGCGGACTACAACCGCTTCGCTCGGTCCACGCGCCGCGGCTTCTGGGGCACCATGCTGGGATTCTTCATCACCAACGCCTGGTTCCTGTCCCTGGGCGTGCTGCTGCTCCTCGGGTCGAAGGTCGCGCAGGAACCAAAGGACTTCGCGTCTGCCATCGCCCTCACGGCCGGCTGGATCGCCCTGCTCATCCTCCTCGCCGACGAGACGCATAATGCCTGGGCCGACCTGTACTCCTCGGCTGTCTCCCTGCAGAACCTCTTCCCGAAAGTGAAACAGCGCTGGCTCATCGTGGCCATTGGAGCCGCCTGTTTCCTCGCGGCAGTCTTCGTCGACATCACGCGGTACCAGAATTTCCTCTACGTCATCGGCTCCTTCTTCGTGCCGCTCTTCGGGATGGTCGTCGCAGACTTCTTCGTGCTGAAGAGGCGGCGCTACCGGGTGAAGGAGTTCTACCGCGCAAAAGGCGCGTACTGGTACACCGGGGGTGTGAACATACTGGCGATGATCGCATGGGCCGGCGGGATTGCCGCCTATCACCTCGCCAACCCGGCGACCCTCGGCGCGATCTTCCCTGCCTGGCAGAAGGTTGTTCCCCCGTCCCTGGGGATCGCGGGCGGGTCAGTACCCGGCTTCGCAGTGGCCTTCCTGCTCTCCCTTGCGTTCGGATTCGCGGGCAGGACCCGCTCGAAAGGACTGGAGGACACGACATGACGGCTCAACCGACGAAGAGCTTCGGCGCTATCGCGGCCGAGCTTCTCGACAGGGTCCGCAGCAGGCACCCGCTCATTCATCACATCACCAACTGGGTGGTCATGAACGACACGGCCAACGCCACCCTTGCGCTGGGCGCCTTTCCCGTGATGGCACACGCCCGCGAAGAAGTGGAGGAGATGGTCGGCGCGGCGGGCGCCCTTGTGCTGAATCCCGGAACGCTCTTTCCGGAGCTCGTGGAAGCAATGCTCATGGCGGGCAAGCGCGCAAACGAGCGCGGTGTGCCGATTGTTTATGACCCGGTTGGCGTCGGTGCCACCCGGTACAGGAACGAGACCGGCGAGCGCCTGCTGAAAGAGCTGCACATCGACGCGATCCGCGGCAACTCCGGGGAGATCGGCGCCCTGGCAGGCGCCGGCGGTGTCGTAAAGGGCGTGGAGTCGGTGGAAGGCGTGGCCGATCCGCAGGCCGTTGCCCGGGAGCTTGCCCGGCGACGGGTTACGGTCGTCGCCATCACGGGCAAGCGCGATATCCTCTCCGACGGGACCCGGGTGCTGGGCGTCGACAACGGCCACGAGATGCTGAAGACGATCACCGGCACCGGGTGCATGGCCACCACGGTCGTGGCAATCTTCTGCTCGGTAGAACCGGACAAGCTGATCGCCTCAGCGTCCGCGCTGGCCTGTTACGGGCTGGCGGCAGAGCGCGCGGCTCGCGGGACGAAGGGACCGGGATCCTTCCGATCCTCCCTTCTCGACGAGCTGTACCACATCACCCCTGCCCTGCTGGAAAAAGGGGCGCGCGTGGTGGACCTCGCGTAGAAAGATGGACAGTCCCGCGCCCGCGGCGACATACCTGCTCTACCTCGTGACGGATGCCGGGCTTTCCCGCGGTCGCAGCCACCTCCAGATCGTCGAGGCCGCCGTCCGTGGAGGGGTGACGATCGTCCAGTACCGGGAGAAGGACTCACCGACGCGCCGCATGATCGAGGAAGCCGCCGCGCTGCTCGCCCTCTGCCGGGCCGCAGGGGTCCCCTTCATCGTCAACGACAGGGTCGACGTGGCCCTGGCCGTGGATGCAGACGGCGTGCACGTGGGCCAGGACGATATGCCGGCGTCCCTGGCACGCCGGCTCATCGGACGGAAGAAGATTCTTGGTGTTTCGGCAGGCAGCGTCGCGGAGGCCCGGAAGGCCGTCGATGACGGGGCCGACTACATCGGGGCAAGCCCGGTCTTCTCGACGCCGACGAAACCGGATGCACCGACGCCCCTCGAGGTCGATGGGCTTCGGGCAATGAGCGGGGCGGTGGCCGTCCCCGTCATTGCCATCGGCGGGATCAACCGGGGAAACGCGGGAGACATGATGAGAGCGGGCGCCGTGGGGATTGCCGTGGTCTCGGCCATCGTCGGCGCCGAGGACGTGGAGGCTGCGGCGCGGTCTCTTCGCGAAGTGGTTGAAAGAGTGAGGACGGGATGAAAATCGAGCAGCTCGGCGAGTTCGGCCTGATCGAGAGGATCCGCGCGGCCCTTCCCGGGCCCGGCCCGAACGTCATCATGGGCATCGGTGACGACGTGGCGGTGCTCAGGACCTCCGTTGCGGAAGCCGTCTCGGACGTCGAGACTGTGTGGCTGGCCACGTGCGACGTGCAGGTGGAAGGCGCCCATTTTCTGCGCGATGCAATCCCGCCGCGGAGCCTCGGCCGAAAGTCATTGGCGATCAACCTGAGTGACATCGCCTCTGCCGGCGGCAGGCCGCGCTATGCGCTCGTTTCTCTCGGCCTCCCCGCCGACCTCGACGTCGGGTTCATCGACGAGCTGTACGCCGGCCTCCGGGAGGAAAGCGTCGAGTTCGGAGTGGATATCGTCGGCGGCAATATCTCGCGCTCACGGCTGGGCATCTTCATCGACGTCTTCCTCCTCGGTGAGGCAGAACGGGGGAATGTCGTCCTGCGTTCGGGCGCCGCGGCGGGAGACATCGTCATGGTAACCGGAAGCGTCGGCGACGCGGCGGCGGGGGTGGCGCTCCTGCTCGATCCCGGCCTGGAGTCGACGACGAGCGCGGCGTATGCGGCCATCGCGCGGTCGCGCCGTGACTGCCCCGCGCCGCGCGTCAGGGAGGGCGCGCTGATCGGGACAATGCGCCGGGCCAGTGCCATGATCGACGTTAGTGACGGCATTGCCGGCGACCTTCGCCACATCTGCGAGAAAAGCGCGGTCAGCGGGCGTCTCTTCGCCGACGCGCTGCCAGTGAGCCCGGAGAACCGCGCCCTCTCGCGCGCGGCGCGCCGCGACGAGTGGCACTTTGCGCTTCACGGCGGCGAGGACTACGAGCTTCTCTTCACGGCGGCACCGGCACACGCCGAGGAGCTTGCACGGGAGATCACCGCGGAAACGGGCACGCCGGTCTCCGTAATCGGTGAAATGGTCCCTGCCGGGCGGCCGGCTGAGCTCGTCCTTCCCGGGGGGAACACGCGGCCGCTGGAGGGATCCGGATGGGACCACTTTGCGACGAAAGAAGGAACAAAGTGAAAAAAGCCATGACGATTGCAGGCTCGGATTCCGGCGGAGGGGCCGGGATCCAGGCCGACCTGAAGACATTCGCAGCACTCGGTGTCTTCGGAACCAGCGCGATCACTGCGCTGACTGCGCAGAATACGACGGGCGTCGAGGGCGTGTACGCGATTCCTCCCGAGTTCATCGCCCGGCAGATCGATGCCATCGTGAAGGACATCGGGGCGGATGCGGCAAAGACAGGCATGCTCTCCAGCGGGGCGATCATCGAGGTTGTCGCGGCAAAGATACGCGAGTACGGCCTGCGACCCCTTGTCGTCGATCCCGTGATGGTGGCGAAAAGCGGTGATGCACTGCTGGAACCGGAGGCCCGGGGCGCCTTGATCGCCGTGCTCCTGCCCCTGGCGACCGTGGTCACACCGAACCTTCCCGAAGCGGAAGTGCTCTGCGGCTTTCCGGTCACCGACCTGGAAGGGATGCGCCGGGCAGCGCGGACGATCCATGGCCTGGGGCCGCGCTTCGTCGTGGTCAAAGGCGGCCACCGGGAGGACCCCGGCTCCAGCACGGATCTCTTCTATGATGGAAAGAACTTCGAAGAGCTGTCGGAGAAGAGAATCGATACAAGGAACACCCATGGGACGGGATGTACGTTTGCATCGGCAATCGCCGCCCGTCTTGCCCGGGGCGACGAAGTGCTCGATGCGGTTCGCGCTGCAAAGAAGTACGTCAGCGCCATCCTTGCCGCCTCCGCGGGCCTGGAGATCGGGCACGGCCACGGACCCATGAATCACATGGCCCTTCTGAAGGAGCCTTCATGAGCGCAGAGCACGCATACTCGGCACGGCTGGTTTGGGAAGGGAATCGGGGTGATGGCACTTCCACCTACCAGGGATACGGGAGAGAATGGCGCATCCAGGTGGAAGGCAAGCCCGACGTCCTCGGTTCCGCCGATCCTTTGTTCCGTGGAGACCGTGACAAGCACAATCCGGAGGATCTCCTGGTCATGGCTCTCAGCGCCTGTCACCTGCTGAGCTACCTGGCCCTCTGCGCCCGGAACAAGATCTCCGTGCTGAGCTATGTCGACGAGGCCTCCGGGCTCATGACGACGACACCCGACGGCGGGGGCCATTTCGTGTCGGTGACCCTCCGTCCGAGGGTTGAGGTGACGGACACCGGCATGCAGGCCCTCGCGATGGAGCTGCATGAAATGGCCCACGCAACCTGCTTCATCGCCAGCTCAGTGAATTTTCCCGTTCACCACGCCGCGGTCGTGACGGTCCGGGAGTGAGCGGCGAGGGGATTCTTGACTTTTCGTTTCGTGCAATCCATATTGAACGCGCGCAGGTAGTCGTGAGTTGAAAAAAGCCTTCATTGCGGTCGCCTTACTCTTCCTTTCCTACAGCACTTTTGCACTGGAGTTCCGAAAGACGTCCTGGCTGATGACCAAGGAGGAAGTGATCGCCTCGGAGGCGGGGCGCGTCGTTTCCGAATTGAGCCTGCCCGGTCAGCAGCAGATCGTCTTCCGGACGCTCGTGAATGGGTTCCCGGCAACGATCACCTATCTCCTGGAGAACGACAAGCTTCTCTCTGCCTCCTACACGTTCAAGAGGGACATGGACCGCACGGCATTCGACGGCATGAAGCAGGATCTGATCAAGCAGTACGGGAAACCCGTGTTCGAAAAAGAGAACCTCCTCGGGTGGAGACCCGAGAAGACGGAAATTGCCCTTGCGCACCTCCCGGACGGCACCACGTATGCCGCGTACTGGGAAAAGACATACTTTGCCAGGATCAACAACCTGGCAGGAACCGGCGGCACGGCGAAGTTCTGATCTCTTCGCCCGGGATCGAGAACGTCAGATGACGTAAAAGGACCAGGAAATGCGCGAGATAGCCGACAGGTGCCTTCGCCGCACGGAAGCGATCCTGGGCAAATTCCGCTACAGAATTGCCGGTACCGACGAGTGCCGCGGCGCTGAGGAAAACTGATGAAGTCGGTCCTCGATCGCATCGCCTTCTACCAGAACCGCAGGGACGAAGTCCCGAACCAGGAGCTTGCACAACAGCTCGCACAGGCGGACAACCGCCAGGGTATCAGGGAGATCGCCGAGAACCTCTCCAACAAGAACCCCAATGTCCGTTCCGATTGCCTGAAAGTGCTCTACGAGGTGGGGTACATCGAGCCCGGCCTGATCGCCGAGCACGTCGAAGGCATCCTTTCACTCCTCCACGAGAAGAACAACCGGCTGGTGTGGGGGGCCTTGATCGCCCTGTCCACGATCGCTGAGCTGAAGAGCGCGGCGATCGGCCGGCACGCAGAAGAGATCATGAGAATCATGGAAAGTGGATCGGTCATCACGGTGGACAACGGCGTGAAGACCCTCGCGGGTGTTGCCTCGAAGGAGCCGCGCCTGAGGAAGGAGCTGGTCGCCTGGCTCTTCGACCACTTGAGAACCTGCCGGCCGAAGGACGTCCCGCAGCACTCGGAGAAGACGCTTGTCGCGGTCGATCGTCAGGCACGGGCGGAGTTCATCAAGATCCTTAACGCTCGGCTTTCCGACCTCAGCCCGAGCCAGGCGAAGCGGGTGAAGAAGGTCATCAGCTCGGCTGGTACGTGATCTTCGCGCTGTCGATCAGGGTGAGGGCCGTGGTCAGGCCTTCAACCCCCGGCGTGATACCTCCGCTTGACCCGTCGAGCGATCCCGTACCGAAGGAGACGAAGATGCCCGTCGAGGTGCCCTGCCCCACGACGATTTCGCAGCGGTAGATGACTGATGGCTGACCATTCACGCCCGCGGTGGCCCGCGGAAACTTCTCATTGTAGTCGTATGACCGATTGACCTCGAGCATCGCGACGTAACGGCCCGGTGGAAGTCCTGCCGCGGGCGAGTCATGGCGAATCGCGCCCGACGCCGTGGCCGCGCTCACAGCGTCGGGCATCTTCGCTGTTCCCTTCTGAAGATGGTACCAGACCGGCAGCGCTTCAGGCCTCCCTCCCGCCGGGGACGAAAACCATCTCTTCGTCGCGCCCTTCGCGGTCACATAGAGCGTAGAAACGAAACGGCCGTCCGTTGTCTCGAGCCAGCAGGCGATCTGCGGGTAGAGCGGGAACTTGAACAGGACGAGGAACGTTGTCGTCGACTGGTAGTCGGCGCCCGGCGTCATTTCGAGGGTGAGCCGGGTGCCGTGAATGGCGGTGACCAACGGAGCCGGCTGACTTCTTGCGCAGGAGGAGAGAAGCGCGACGACGGATAGAACGACGCCTGGGACGATTGTCTTTTTCACAGGGGACACTCTCGCACGGAAGCGCGCTTGATTCCTATCCGGCGGGCATCTATCATTGAACGCAACCATGCGCAGCTTCGAGCTCGTGCCGCGGGGCCCCTTCGACCTCGCACACCAGGTACGGTATTTCGGCGAGTGGCTCCACGAGAAGGACGACGTGAATGCGATCGTCCTTCCCTTTCCCGTCGAAGGCTGGAAGGGCTCCGCCGCCGTGTCCCTGACCCAGGCCCCTGACGGCCGGATCCTCGGAAACGTTTCGGGTCCCGACGAGGTGCTGGATGGCGCGCGCGACCAGGCCCTCGCATGCCTCTCCCTGGATATCGATGCTTCGGAATGGCCCGTAGTGGGGAAGCGCACTCCTCCGATCGGCGCGCTTCAGGAGAAGTACCGGTGGCTGAGGCCTGTCCTCTTCTATTCGCCCTATGAGGCCGCGGCGGGTTTCATCATCGGCCACCGGATCACGATCCGGCAGCGGCGCGCGATCATGGCACGCATGTCAGATGAGCTCGGCGAAAAAATCGAGCTGAAGGGCCAGGTCTTCCCCGCGTTCCCCGGGCCCCACGTCCTGGGCGGAATCGCTTCCTATGAAGGCATCAGCGCCGAGAAGATAGAGCGGCTGCACGGGCTGGCGCAGGCAGCCCTGGACGGGTGGCTGGACCGTGCTTCCTTGCGGAAGCTTTCCACCGATGATGCGCGCACGAAGCTGAAAACCCTGCGCGGCGTCGGACCGTTCTTCGCGGACGGGATCCTGCACCGGGGCGCCGGTCTGGTCGACGATGTGCCGAACGACGATCTGACGCCCCATGCCGTCCAGAAATTGTATGACCTCGCAAAGCTGCCCGGACGGGACGAGCTGCAGAAGATCGCCGAAGGCTGGCGGCCATTCCGCACGTGGACGACCGTGCTGATCCACGTGTGGCTGCGAAGAGAGGTCGGGCTGCCACAGCGCAACATGAAACGGTCCAGGAAAGGATGAGGAGATGAGTGACGATCTTCGTTTCCCCGTGGGGAAGTTCGCGTACACCGATCCGCCGGGAAAAGTCAGAAAGGAATGCATCTCCGCGTTTCGCGCGGCCCCCGGGCTTCTGCGGGACGCGGTGAAGGGCCTGGGCCCGGAGCAGCTCTCCAGCAGGTACCGACCCGAGGGGTGGACCCTTGCACAGGTCGTCCATCACGTCGCAGAAGCGGATGCCAACGCGTACCCCCGGCTGAAGTACGCGCTGACCGAGAACACCCCGCCCAGCGTCATGGTCGCCCCCCAGGAAATCTGGGCCGAGCTTCCCGATGCGCGGTCCGTCGAAATCGGCGCGTCCCTCGCGATGTTCGAGGGCATCAGGCTCCGGTGGGCGGATGCGTGGGAGTCCCTGTCGGAGAAGGACTTCAACCGCCAGTGGAGGCACACGTGGTTCGGCCTGGTGACCGTGGACTTCCTCCTCCAGCAGTACGCATGGCACGCACGCCACCACACGGCGCACATCACCTCTCACAGGAAGAGGATGGGCTGGTAGGGCGCGACTCGATCCCGATCGCGCCTTTCGGACCCGGCTGCCGCCGGCCGATGAGAATCCCGGCGATGACTGCCGCCGCCCCCAGCACGTGGACCGGTCCCAGGTGCTCACCGAGCACGAGCGCTGAAAGCACGATGGCCGTCACCGGGAGCGCGGCCGTCGCCAGCCCCGTCATGGTCGCCGAAATGCGAAGCGCACCCCGTCCCCACAGGACATAAGCGACGTTCGTTGCCACCGCGCCGTAATAGATCACCGATGCCCAGCCAACCGGCTCGATGCGGTCCAGGCTGAAACCACGCAGGTCCCTCAGCGCGAAGGGAAACGTCATCAGAGCGCTCATGGCGACGAGCACCGTCGTATTGGTGACCGACCCGATGCGGCCTCCCGAGGACTTTCGAAACACGGTGAGGAGCGCTTCGCAGAGCATTGCGCCCAGCACGAGAAGGTTCCCCGCCAGGTACCCGGCCCCGGTGCTCGCGCTCCATCCCCACAGGTTGACCAGGAGCAGCCCCGTCACTGAAAGCAGGACGCCGGCGATGCCCGCCGTCCCGATGCGCTCGCGCAAGGCAACGGCGGCAAGGACCGCCATCACGGCCGGTGCGGCACTGGTAATGACTCCGGCGTTGATCGCGGAGGTCAGGCGCAGCCCGTAGAGCGTCAGCGCGCGGAAGAGCACGATGCCGAAGAAGGCCTGCAGGAACATGTATGCCAGCTCCCGGCCCTTGAGGAGGCGCAGCTCGCGTCGATGTACGATCTGTGCCGGCAGGATGGCGACCAGGGCAGCGACGAGGCTCAGCTCCATGGCGAGGAACACGGGAATGCGCACGGAGAGGAGCTTCCCAACGACCACCGTACTGCCGGCAATCGACATGGCGCATAGCACCTCGATCAGGCCGCGTCTCTCGCTTCGTTCGTTCATGTTTTCACCACCGTCAGAGTACGCGTCGGTGAGTGGTTTTCAGAGAGCCAGTCTTCGAGATATTCTATGGTGCCACTTCCAAGGAGGGCCGACATGTCCTTCATCACCGTCGACCGGCGCGCCGGGGCTTCGCTCACGCGGCAGATCTACGAACGGATCCGGGACCTCATCCTCTCCGGAACCCTCGCGGCCGGGTCCCGCATGCTGTCCACCCGTGAGCTTGCCCGGGAGCTGCGCGTGTCGCGCAACATCGTCATGGACGCCTTCGACCAGCTCATGGCGGAAGGCTACGTGCAGACGCGGGCCGGGGCAGGCACGTACGTCGCAACGGGCGCGCGGTTCAGCCCCCGCGCCCTGCCTGCGCTTTCCCTCCTCGGCCGTGTGGGCTTCCGGCCTTTCCACACCGACCTGGTCGATTTCCGCTCCGGGCTTCCCAACCTGCACCGGTTTCCCGTCTCGACCTGGCAGCGGCTGAGCAGGGCCGTGTGGAACGACATCACCCCCCTGGATCTCTGCTACAGCCAACCGGAGGGGCGTGCGGAGCTGCGGACCGAGATTGCCCGCTACATCGGAACCTACAGGGGCGTGCGGTGCCACCCCGACCAGATACTGGTCACCGGGGGAACCACGCAGGCCGTCGGCATCGTGAGTCGCCTGCTCTTGCAGAACGGGACGCCGTGCATCCTGGAAGACCCTGTCACGCTGGACATCCAGCTCATCGTGTCGGGCCTCGGGGGGAGGATCGTTCCCGTTCGCGTCGACGGCAGCGGATTGGACGTGGAAAGGCTCCCGCCGCGGCTGCATCCGGCGTTCATCTACGTAACACCCTCTCACCAGTTCCCGCTGGGCGGGGCGATGCCGATCCAGAGGCGGGCGCGGCTCCTCGACTATGCGCAGGCACGGGGCGCCTACGTGGTCGAGGACGATTACGACAGCGAGTTCCGCTACGATTCACCTCCTATCAGCTCGATCCAGGGACTCGATCCGCAGCGCGTCGTTTACATCGGGACTTTCAGCAAGACCCTCTGCCCGTCCATGCGCATCGGGTACGTCGTGTTTCCCCCGGAGCTGGTCGACCGGGGCAGGGAGGTGAAGTGGTTCACCGACCTGCACAACTCCTCCGTGGACCAGCTCATCCTGGCCCGGTTCCTTGCGGAAGGACATTTCCTGAAGCACGTTCACGCAATGAAGAAGAGCCATCGCGCCCTGCGCGGCGTCCTCGTCGATTCGCTTCGAAAACATTGCGGCCCCGCCGCCGCGGTGTTGGGAAATGCCGCCGGCCTGCATCTCTGCGCCCGATTCCGCGGCGTCCGATTCACGAAAGGGCTGCTCGGCCGCATCGAGGCTGCCGGGGCGAAGGTGTAC
>Ga0182021_10011123_pt1 | contig 10673 bp, 9 predicted proteins | sample 612E3MmetaG_FD_120493 | JGI IMG/M metagenome (GOLD analysis project Ga0182021, IMG submission 120493) | Permafrost microbial communities from Stordalen Mire, Sweden - 612E3M metaG (Illumina Assembly) | ecosystem: Environmental > Terrestrial > Soil > Wetlands > Permafrost | place: Sweden...
CTTTCGGCTGCCAACCTCATTGCTTCCGGGGTAACGACGACCGGCTACTTCGACGCGGGCCTCGCGCCCTTGACCGTCCGCTACTATCTGGTTACCGCGGCGTTCTCAGGAGCCGAATCTGCGCCTTCCAACCAGGCGAGTGCAAGGACTGCCCACAGGTGACGGCCTGGAATTGTACCGATGATCGGTACAGCCTGTCAGACAGCGACAGCAAATAGTCTGCTTTGTGTTTGTGGCTCCCCAAGAAACGTGGTTTCCAACTACCTCTCCGCGGTGGCTGGGCGCGCAAGCCAATGATTCTGAACGGTGTGGAACTTTAAGGCGCTGCAGGTGGCTCCCCAGTCTGGACACGTTTCGAACTCTCGTGGCCTGAAACACGGCCCGCTCGAACCAGTCCAACTTCTTTCAGACCAAGGGCGTGCGCGCAGAACTGGCACTCCCATCCAAACTGGGTACCCAGCCGAGCTCCTTCTCGACTGGTCAGACCGAGCATCTTCGAGCAGAGAATCCGGTGAGAGCCGTAAACCCTTCGGCGTAGGGGGGATCTATCCGGCTGCTAGGACAGAGCCTGGGCTAGTTTCCCATAACGCTTCACGACCGCTCATCGGAAAACTACCCCCAGTTACGTCCACTTCGGCGCAGTGCGGTATCGTTGGAGTCAGTCGGGATAGGCGCGTCGCGCGGTGCATCTTTCGCTGCGTGGACAATTCGTACGGGATATTTGCCGATGCCCCACCCCTTCCAATCGTCCTCGGATGGGCCTACTTAGTGGCAATCTCGACCAGTTCGACGCGCCGGTTCTTGGCTCTTCCGTCGTCGGTCTTGTTGGAGGCCAGGGGCGCCCAGGGTCCGGCGCCGAAGGCCACCAGGCGCGCGGCGGCGATGCCGTGCTTGGAGACCAGATCGGTGATGACTGACTGGGCGCGCGCCTGGGAAAGACGCATGTTGCTGGTGGCGTCGCCGACCATGTCGGTGTGCCCGACGATTCCGACCTTCAGCGCGGGGTTGTTGGTGAGCAGCTTGGCGATCTCGTTGATGGCCGGCTCGGAGTCGGGCTTGATGTCGCTCTTGGCGGTGTCGAAGTTGATGCCGTAGATGGCCACGCTGCCGGTGTCGGCAATGCTGGAGGCCATGCCCGCGGCATCCATGGTCATGGTCACGTCCTGCGCCATGGCTTGCTTTTCGACGACGGTCTGCATGTAGTCACCGGCCCCAGCGTCGATCCGCACCCACACTTCCTTGCCGTCCTTTTTCAGACGCAGGGTGGTGCTGTACCAATTGGTGCCCCTCGAATCATCCATCACCTCTCCGCCGGCGGCACGCGCGGCGTTCTGCAGGTTGCGAATGATCTGCAGCATGCTCGTCGCAGGGACGTTCCGTTTCAGGTAGTAATGAATCTTGATCGTGCGGCCCTCGATCGTCTGGTTCGTCTTCTTGCCGTTCTGATCGACAGGGAAGGTGGCCGAATCGAACTGGACATCGCTGTATGCGTCTATCCAGAAGCCGGGCATGCGGGTGATTCCGGGGTAATCCTTCGATCCGGCCCTATCATCCGCATCTCCGAAGGCTGTTGAAGTGATTGTGATCGCGGCAAGCGCCACGAGTAGAGTGCGAAAAAAGAGTTTCATCATAGCTCCTTTGGTAAACCTTGTTTGTCGATTGGAAGTGGCCAGGAATGGTTGGGATTCCTGCCGGTGTAAACGATTGCGCGAATGGTCATTGCCGCCGGCCGCCGGATTTCACAGTAGCGTCGCCGGTGGTTTTGCCGGTCTTCAGGTCCACCTGCCCCGATCCATGCGCATCGATGGTGGTTTCGAAGTGGATGTGCATCCCCTCGGCCGTCCACTCGCCCTGCGCCTGCGCCGGGCAGTTTGCGGGCGCGGCCAGCAGCGCGGCAGCCGGCTTCTCGAAGCGCAGGTCCTTCACTTCCAGCATCACCATCGGTTGGGCACCCGGAAAGGTAATCTCCGCCTTGACGGGATAGTTGCCGTTCACGGCAACCCAAATTCTCGACTTGCCCTGGTCGCTGGAGCTTTCCGTGAGGTTGGCCGCAATGCCGTTCACGTTCTCCCGGCGCACTATGTTCTTGTTCAATGTGGCGAGTTCTTCGGCGGATGGGGCGGGGGTGGCAACCGGATCGTACATGACGGGCATGTCCGCCGCGGTGTAAGTCATCCAGGAGCAGGTGTTCTGGATTACATCGAGGGTGTAGACCTTGTGAGCCACCAGGTCGAACCAATGGCGCGCGTGAATGGCCTTGTGGCCCGCCTGGGGCGCCACGGTGACATCGACGAACTCCCTGGGGCCGAAGCGAGAGACCTTCGCCTCCGCCACGGAGTTCCCTGACATCGCTTCAAGCGCTAAGCTCGAAGAGGAGGTGAGGGTGTAGGACTGCGGCACAGGGGACTGGGCCGGAAGGAGTGGAACCAGCAAGCCGCCGAGGACGGCTAGAGGTGTGAAGCGGAGAACGCGAGCACACATCGCGTCTTCACCTTGGCTTTCTCCGCCCTGTCTATCGAGGCAGGATACGGCTTGAAAAAATCCAAGTCTAAAGACTGTATTATATGATACCAACCAAATCCGCCCAATTGCAACCGGCCTTATGCCGAGTTCCGGATCACTGCCGGCCGCATCTTGAGGCGTAGCGCCTCCTCGGACTTGATCGGGTCCAGGCAGTCGGTGCTGGCTTGTGTGGTTGGCACGCCCGGAGCGGACTCTGCATGCGGCCGATGATAGCCGCGAAGACCGAGAACGTCTGTGATCGCTGAACTCTCCCCTGAGCGTTGTCCCTACCAACTCACCAAGCCCACCCTGCCGGGCGCGCTCGGTGGCCAAGGGGGCACCGTGACCGGCGCTACTATGCAATCCCACCCCCGCGCCCGCACCACCGGAACCAGGATCTCGGTGCCCCGACACATGCCCATAGCGCCGGGCAGGGTGATCAGCCCGAGCCTGCAATCGATCATCGAGAGGTTGGTCCCGACCGATGGCGCTACGCCGCCCTGGACCATCCCCAGGGTTCCGGTTCCGAGACCGATGAGGCCGAGCCGACAGTCGATCATGTGCTAGCTCCCAACAGGCACCCACGCGGGACTACCGCTGGTGTGCACGTACTGGGTGTGACCAGGGGCGAGATCCGTGTACAGGTCACCATCGTTGCCGGCGCGCAACCCCGAGGTCGTGTAGAGATACAGCTCATTCACGGACGGGCCATTGCCGTCGCCGTTGTAGGCGGTGGTGGTGAGGCGGTAATACCGATATCCGGTCGTCACGCCGGTGAGCGTGAACGTACGCATTTCCGGGTTGCCCCAAGAGGCCTGCCCGGTTCTGGTATCCAGTTCAGTCCAGGTCGTTCCATCGTCCGACCCATTCAAAGTCCACGCGTTTGGCGCTCGGTTTCCGTTCCCTTTGACCGCGTACTTCGTCAGCGTCGGACCAATGCTTCCCAGGTCGATCTGTGCGTAAAACGGCAACCCGTACGGAGCCAGGCCTGTGCCGTCGGAACCGTCGAACACGTTGAATGCGTGCGTGCCCCACTCTTCCTGGTCGGAGCTGGCCACGTACGGAGAGGGCGCACCATCGCCGGTCATGTTGTGCGGCGCCAGGTCGACGTCTGAGCCGTTGGGGCTTCCGAACCCCGAATACACGGCATTGCCCGAGCTCGATCCGGTCGGCGGGATCTGCCATGTCCCATCGGCCTTGAGGTATTTTCCGGCCGCGGCCGCGCCAGCGGCCGGCGCGGGCGCGAGCCCCGCCGTTCCGCCTGTACCCGTGTCCCCCACCAAAACAGCGCTCGATCCGGTCGGCGGAACCTCCCACGCCCCGTCCGCCTTGAGGTGTGGATGCCGCTGGCGACCTCTATATTGCGGAGAACGCCAACATCCGGAAACGCATGGCAGAATTGGGGATATCCTGCGAAGCAAGGGCAGGAGCGGGAACACCGATGGTGTCAACAACCGGGGAGCCTGGGTTCGGAGAGAAAGTGTTTGGCTCCCCGGCATGGATTCGAACCACGATTCACGGCTCCAAAGGCCGCTGTCCTACCATTAGACGACCGGGGAGTGGCGGAGCATGGCGCCCCTTTGCGTAGTGTAGCAGCCGCGCTGCGGCGTCACCACTCCGCGTAGGCGGTGCCGTCGAGCGGGCTGGTCTTGTCCGAGCCGCTGTGGACGTCCCAGATTCCGGGCTCGGTCTGGCTGACCGAGCTGGTGGCATCTTCCATGACGATCTTCCACGTGCCGCTCGAGCCCGTAATGGGGTCGATGGGCACGGCCCGCAGGTAGCCTTCGCTCACGAGGTCGTCCAGCGCCTGCGGGGCCTTCTGCTTGTCGTAGGTGTACTCGTCGATCATCGTGCGTAGCGTGAAAAGATTGCTGCGCAGCAGGCTCTCCTTGGCCCGCAGGATGGCCTTCTGGTACATCGGCACGGCGATCGAAACCAGGATCGAGACGATCGTCATCACGATCATCATCTCGATGAGCGTGAAGCCCAGGCGCGGCCGGGCGCGCTCCGTCACTCCGCTACCATTCCGCATAGGCCGTGCCATCGGGCGCTTTGTCCGTGCTCTTGGTGTAGACGTCGAAAACGTTCTGCCCGCCCCAACCCGTCGAGTCCGGGTCGTCGCGCGTGCTGCGCAGCCCCCACTCGAACGAATTCGTCATGGGGTCTTTGGGAATGCGGCGCAGGAACTTCAACTTCTTGTCGGGGCTGCCTTGCGGCCGCACGCCGTCGACGAGCTGCTGGAGGCTCTCCGGATAGCCCTCGCTGTCGATCTTGCCCGGCTGAATCAGCCGGTTGTCCGAGGCATCTTTGTACTTGTCGATGGCGGCACGCATCTCGCGCAGCGCCCAGCGCAGGTCCTTCTCCCGCTCCCGGCGCACCCTGAAGCGCGCCAGCGGCAGCGCCATGGTGGCGAGCAGCATCATGATCGTGAAGGCCACGATCAACTCGATCAGGGTCAGCCCGCGCTGGTTCCGGCGACTCATGTTACTTGATGGTCACGGCGGCGTGCGGGACGTCCCCGGAAAGCGTCTGCATCCCCGAGTTCCGCGCCAGCAGTTCGGTGAACGTAAGCAGGGCGGTCCCGAGTTTGAGCGCCTTGAAGCTGAATACAGCCAGGGCTCCGGCCCCGTTCATGCCCGAATAGCCGGGGAGACGGTTGAGGTTCACCGTCGCATCTCCGGTGTCGTTCAGGATGTTGCGCGTGAAGATGATCTTCTGGCCGTCGCTCGAGAAGAAGCCGCCCGCGGCGATCTCCTCCAGGCGCAGCAGTTGCGGGTCGAACTTGAGCTTGAACGGCGCCGCGAACAGGTCGCGCGCATCGTCGACGTCAAGCTGAAGATTGAAAACCTGGCCGGGCTTCACCTCGATGGCACCGGGCTGGAGGGACAGGTGCGTGCCCGCGCCCGAGGCCGGGGCGGCGGGCGCGGGAGTCGAGGGCGGCGCGGAAGGGACGATTTGCGGAGCGGGCTGTGTGTCCGCCGCCGGGGCCGGCGGGAGTGCCGGAGGGACGCGCGGCGCCAGGCTCAGGTGCGTGTTCTGCTCGGTGCCGGCCGCGATCGCGCGCAGGTTGACGTCGGTGATGCCCGGCGTCCGCACGATGTGCGGGATCAGCGCGATCAACAGCTCGTTCCTGTCCTTCTCCATGGTGTTGCTCGTGAACAGTTTCCCGAAGAACGGGATGTTCGAGAGGCCTGGAACGCCCGTAACGTTCTTGGTGTCCTGATCCTCCATCAGGCCGCCCAACAGGCTCACTTCGCCCTCCCGGATGCGGATCTCGTGCTCCACCTTCCGCTGCCCGATGATGGGCTGCGAAATGCCTCCGATATCGACGCTGGAGATCAGGCTCGAGATCTCCAGGACCAGCTTGAGCGTGACCTCATTGTCTCCGTGGACGGTGGGAGTGATATCCACGTTGACGCCGATGTCGGTAAACGTGAAGTTCTGATAGAGGCTGCCGACGCCGGCCGTGGTGCCGCCGAACGGCTGGATGCCTCCCGATGCAATCGGGTATTTCTCGCCGATGTGCAGGCTGGCCTTTTGCCCGCTCGCGGCCCGCACCTGCGGAGACTGGAGCACCTTGGTGGTGGAATCGCCCATGGTCGCCTGGAGCAGCGCGCCCGGCAGCGTAACCGCAAAATCGCCGGTCGAAAGACGGCCAAGACCCGACAGCGCGACCTGCGCCGACCCGGTTGTGGATGTGGTCGTCGTCGTTATCGGCGTGGCTGTGGGAGAGGCGGTTGGTTGGGCCACGGGGTTGCGCGGCGTGAACTGGATGACCGTGTTGATTCCCCCCGAGGTTCCGTTCGAAGAGAGCGTCGCCGCCAGGCTCCGGCTCTTGCTCCGGTTGGCCTCCATGACGATGACATCGATCACAACTTCCGATTTCGGCTTGTCCAGATCGTTCACCAGTTTCTCCGCGAGCAGGATCTGGTCGGGCGTTCCGCGGACCACGATGGCGTTCACGGCCCCGTAGACGAAGACCTTCTTGATATCGGCCACGGTGCGGAGAACCGTCGAGATCTCCTGAAGTTCCTGCGGAGCGGTCGGGTTGGTCAGGTAGAACACCTGCACCGCATTGTCTTCGAAATCCCGGCGCTTCGGCATGCTGTCCGTGGTCACGAAGATGGCATTGGCCGAGAGGGGCTTCCAGAAGGCGTGGGTCATGGTGGCCAGGTAGTCGAGCGCGTCCTCGAGCGTGGAGTTGCTCAGATCCACCGTCGTGTTGCGGCGGGCGTTGGGGTCGTTGGCGTAGTCGGGATCGAAGACCACGTTGATGCCGGCCAGCTTGCCTACCGTCTCGAACAGCACCTTGGGAGGCTGGTTGGCCATGCGGAGGTTGATGGGCTGGCCGGGAAGCGGCTTAAGCGTCGGCGGAGGTTCGAGCCGCGCCAGTTTCTGCGCCTCCTGCTCGCGGGCCAGTTCGGCGGGTGTGAGGGTGCGTTCCTTGGGTGTCAGCTCGGCCCCCTGCATCCGGTTGCGCTCGATCATATCGACGGTGCGCCTCAGTTCCTGTTCGGCGGCGGAGGAGGAGGGGTCGATGGCGTAAGCCTTCTGGAATTCGGCCAGGGCCTTGTCCACCTCTCCGGCGGCGCGCAGCTTCTGGCCCAAACCGACGTGCATCTGTCCGGCCTGGAATCGGACCCGCTTTATGGCGAGCTGGTAGGCTACGTCGGCCGGGTCTTCCGCCAAGGCCTTCTCGTAGGCATCCAGGGCCGCATCCCAGTCCTTGCGCGCCTCGGCTTTCTCGCCATCGGCCAGGAACCTGTCGCCTTTGCGCGTGTGCGCATCGCCGACTGCCGCAAACGCCACCAACAAGGCGAATGCCCATGCCATCGTCACGTGCCGGTCAAGCCTGTGCATCTTATTGGATTCCCAGGGGTTGTGTTAGTATAGTCTCGGCGGCGCAGCCCGATCTCACAAAAGAATTGACGACCGGGAGCCGGCCGGCGTGGAGAGGAAAGTTGCGGAAACAGGCTGGCGACATCAAGATCCTGGCTGCCAACCGGCAGGCCGGACACAACTACCTCCTGCTGGACCGCTATGAAGCCGGGCTGGTCCTAACCGGCACGGAAGTCAAAGCCGCCCGCGAGGGCAAGATCCAGCTCAAGGACGGCTACGCCGAGGTTCATAACGGCGAAGCCTGGCTGGTGAACGCCCACATCAGCCCGTACTCCCACGGAAACCGAATGAACCACGACCCGGTGCGCAGCCGCAAGCTGCTCCTGCACCGGACCGAGATCGACAAGCTCTTAGGCAAGACGCGCGAACGGGGCTTCACGCTGATCCCCACCAAGGTCTATCTCAAGGCCGGCCGGATCAAGTGCGAGCTGGCCCTGGCGCGCGCCAAGAAACTACACGACAAGCGAGAGGCCGAGCGGGCGCGGGCAACCGAGGCCGAGGCGCGCGCGGCGGTCCGCCGCCATTCACGTTGAATCCTATGGAACTCAAATTCGAGGCGAACCCAATCGAGCAGGTGGAGAGCGATGCGGTCATCGTGATCGCGTTCGACAAGGAGAGTGCGGCGTCGGGTCTGACGCCCGAAGTCACCATGGCGGTCAACGCCGCCACCGGCGGCTGGATCGAGGAGCTGTATGAATCGGGCGAGTTCGCGGGCAAATCGCTCGAGATGTCGCTGCTACACCGCCCCACAGGCCTCAGGGCGAAGCGGCTGCTCGTGCTGGGAGGCGGCAAGGCGCGAACATTCTCCGCCGCCGAGTTGCGGACCGCGGCGGCTGCGGCCGTGCGGTTTCTGAAATCCAAAGGCGTGCGATCGGCCGCGCTGGCGCTCGATGCCGGCGATTCGCTCGATGGGCTGATCACGGCGGCCGCCGAAGGCGCCATCCTGGGAGACTACGAACTGGACCACTACAAGACCGGCGAGAAGGAAACCCAGCCGCTCGAGAGCTTTGGGTTGGTCGCGCCGGGAGCCGACGGAGCCATGAACGAGGCCCTGGACCGGGCGCTTATCGTCGCCGAAGCCCAGAACTTCGCACGAGCCCTGGCCTCCGAGCCGGCGAACATCCTGACGCCAACCGTCCTGTCCCACCGGGCGCGCGCGATGTGCATCGGAGAGGCCCTCCAGTGCGAGGTGATGGATGCCTCCGCCATGCGACAGCTCGGAATGGGCGCGCTGTTGGGGGTGGCGCAAGGCAGCGCCGAACCGCCGGTGCTCATCGTCCTGCGCTACCGGCCGTTCGATGAGGCGGCCGGCGGAGTACACCTCGGGCTGGTCGGTAAAGCCGTTACCTTCGACAGCGGCGGCATTTCGATCAAGCCCTCCGAGAACATGGACAAAATGAAGTACGACATGTGCGGCGGAGCGGCCGTGATCGGCGCCATGCAGGCCATCGCCCGGCTGAAGCCCCGGATCCCGGTGACGGCCATCGTCCCCGCGGTCGAGAACATGCCCGGGAGCGGCGCCCAGCGGCCGGGCGATATTGTCACCACGCTCTCGGGGAGGACCGTCGAAGTCCTCAATACCGACGCCGAGGGCCGTCTGATCCTGGCCGACGCGCTCTACTATGCGAGCCAGCAGGGCTGCACGCACCTGGTGGACGTAGCGACGCTGACCGGGGCTATCGTGGTGGCGCTCGGGCACCTCAACACCGGCGTGTTCGCGAACGACGACGCCCTGCTCGAAAGAGTGCTCGCGGCAGCGCGCGAAGAGGGCGAGAAGTTCTGGCCCATGCCGCTCGACGAGGAGTACAAGGACGAGTTGAAGAGCCCCTTCGCCGACCTTCCGAACATCGGCACCCGCTGGGGGGGCGCCATTACCGCGGCCATGTTCCTGAAGCAATTCGCGGACCCGCTGCCGTGGGTCCATCTCGACATCGCCGGCACGGCCTACCTCGAGGAGAAGAAGCCCTACATGCCCAAGGGCCCCACCGGCGTAGCCGTGCGTACCTTCGTTACGCTGGCGACGAGCTGGCAGGGCTGATCTCGGCCGGTGCTCCGGCCGGGGCGCCGGCCCCACCCACGGACTGGCCGTGCGAAGCGGGCACATGCCGCCGCTCCGCGTCCTGACCGGCGCTGCGGTCATCCTCGCATACCAACTCTTCTTTGTCTTGCGCGGGCTCTCGGCCCACTTTGCGGCCGACGACATGATGAACATCTACTACTTCTGGGGAAAAGGACCGTGGCGCCTGATCCAGAATCTGGTCCTGTTCTGCTCCACCTACCAGCGGCCGATGGGCGGCGTCTTCTACAGCCTGCTTTATCGGTTTTTCGGGCTGAACCCGCTCCCGTACCACGTAGCCATCACCTGCCTGATCCTGGTCAACACCCTGCTGGCCTATCGCTTTGCCGTTTTGGTCTCGAAGTCGCAACTGATCGGCGGTTTGGCCGCATTCGTCGTGGCCTATCACCCCAACATGGCCCAGGCGGTGTTCCTGCCTTCCTTCGTTTACGACGTCCTGTGCTTCACCTTCTACTTCCTGGCGATCGACTACTACCTTTCCATCCGCGCATCCGGAAGACCGCTCAGGGCCGGACAGATCGCCGGCTTCCTGCTGTTGTATGTCGGCGCTCTGGAATCCAAAGAAATGGCGGTCACGCTCCCGGCAGTGGTCCTGCTCTACGAGGTCGTCTGGCAACCGGCCGCGGCGTGGCCGCCCGCGCGCCTCATCCGGTGGGCTCGAAACCAGGCTCTTCCAGGGTTGCTGGCTGGTCTGCTGACGTGCGTCTACCTTCTAGGAAAGGTGCTGGGGCCGGATCCCGTCATCTTCCATAACCCGGCCTACACGCCGTTGTTCACCTGGACCCGCTATATGGAGTCCACCGTCCGGTTTTTCGATACCGTCTTCTTCGTGCAGGTCTTCCATCACTTCTTCACCCCCGGCAAGGTGCTCATTGTGTGGGCGCTCCTGTTGGGCGCCGCCTTGTGGAGGAGGGACAGGCGCCTGTTGTGGCTGTGGCTGTTTACGGTCGTCGCTCCTCTCCCGATATGCTTCGTTCCGGGCCGGAACGGCATCTGCCTGTCGATCCCTCTGGTGGCCTGGGCCGTTTCAGGAGCGATTCTGTTCGTCTGGCTGTGCGACACGGTTGCACAGACCCGGCTTCTCGCCCGCGTTCCCATCCAGGTCACACGGGGAGCGCTTATCCTGCTGGCGCTCGGGATGCTGGTGCGCGTGACCGTCAGGCTGGACCGTATCAATGCTCCTGGGATGCGGCAC
>Ga0182021_10011126_pt1 | contig 10672 bp, 7 predicted proteins | sample 612E3MmetaG_FD_120493 | JGI IMG/M metagenome (GOLD analysis project Ga0182021, IMG submission 120493) | Permafrost microbial communities from Stordalen Mire, Sweden - 612E3M metaG (Illumina Assembly) | ecosystem: Environmental > Terrestrial > Soil > Wetlands > Permafrost | place: Sweden...
ACCTGCGACAAATTATATGAGATTAATGCCTGTCCCAACGACCTGCAGCGTCTCCTGCCCGAAGGTTACACTCTGGAGGAACACGACATCCTGCTCCGCGGGCTGTGCAACGACTGTTCCATAAACAAGCGCTTGACCGGGAATAAAAAATTGGGCTGAGCAATATCAATCTATTACATACTGGGCGTTTTTTAAATTCCTGAATATCTCTCCCGGGAGACTCAGAAACTGTTTGGGGCAATGTTGCTATCGTCTACCTTCTAAGTGAAGACAAAAAATACCTGGCAATGCAAAATTTTCAATTACCGCCGAAAATGGCGCACAGACTCGAATATATTATTGCCGATAAGGTATCCGGCGGTTTCCCGGCTCAACAGCCCTTGTAGAAACATAACAAATAGCTGGTAGAGTTTTTACGTCTCTACCAGCTATCCTGTATACCTTAAAAAGATTAATCAGCTATTTTATCCCTGCATAACCGCCGTCTTTCGGCGCAATTTGTTGCCGCGCCAGTCCGGGCAGCAGTTTGGACATCCCTTCGCTGTTCTGATTACACCACGCATAGATGATACCGACATCCCAACCGATGCAGAAGTGCTTGACCCCCATTTCGATAAACGGCTTCGCCAGTTCGAAAGAGCCTACTTCCACTCTGGGAGCGACGCCTTTCTTCAGCGCCATTTCAATCATCCGCTTCTGTATATCCATCATCTCCGGCGATCTCGCCTGGGCCGGTTTGCCGTAGCTGATGGAATAATCGCTGGGCCCGAATTGAACCATATCCACGCCCGGTACGGAAAGGATTTTCTCCAGGTTGTCCATCGCGCCGGTTTTCTCAATCATAATCGCGATCACGATGTCGTCCATCGCTTTCGCCCAGGCCTCGGGGCCGTCCGCCACGTAGCCGACGCTGCGGCGCATGCCGTAGCCGTGCACGCCGCCGGCATCAGGCCTTTCCGAACGTACCGCGCGGATGCAGTCTTTGACGTCATCCACGGTGCGGATATCGGTGAAAAGCACACTCTGGAAACCGGAGTCAATGGCTCTGGGGGTAATAAACCCGCGGCCGTTCTCCTCCACTTTCATCATTCCGCCCAGGTTGGGGAATAATTCGATCGCGCGGCAGAAATTATCCATTACTTCCAGGCTGAACGGAGAATATTCGCCGACATACTCAATATAATCAAAGCCGCCGGATTGCCCGACCACCTCGGCCATTCCCGGCCACGGCCCGATTAAATGCATTCCCAGTGTTGGTTTGCCGGCTTTCAGCAGTTCTCGCAGTCTGTTGGGTCTCACGTTAATCTCCTTACTTTTATATCGTACTGACTACTTAAGCAACATAAATATTATGCTGTCAGTCGTTGAAATATTGCAAGCTATCCTAACCGTGGTCTAAATTTGTTTTCATCAGAAGAAAAAACCCCAAATGGCCGGTTAATCGCCGTTCCGGTATTCGTAGTCAGCTGGTTCGTCTCCGGCTGATTCCACCCTTTTTCCCTTAATAGGCAAATTCCGGTGGGTCAATGGAGAATCTCCCCTTTCCCACTTCTACATCCAGCCACCCGGTAGGCAGCATTTTTTCATATATTTCATTGCATTCCGCTATTTCCTGTTCAGACAGCGTAATTTCAATAGCAGCCGCGTTTTGGTTAAGCTGGTCCGGGTAGTCAACCAGGCTGAGCAGTGACGTGATATTTTTATTCGATATCAACCATGCCAAAGCCATCTGAATCGGAGTATGACCGTATTTGTTTGCAATGTCTCTTAATTGCTGCACTGCTTCAAGGTTTCGTTCATTCCAGTAACGGTGAGTGTAACCGTCGGAAACAAAACGTCCTATTTTAGGGCGTGGGCTTCCCGGTGTATAGGCGGTAACCTGTTTCTCCCCCTGTGCGTAGATTCCTCCCGCCAGCAGCCCGCCCGCAAGCGGATTATAAACAAACAGACCAATGCGTTCGCTGTTACAAAATGGTATCGTATCCCACTCGGGCATACGACTGAGTAAATTATAACGGAATTGAATACAATCGAAACGGGCCAGGTTATGCTTGTCGCTGATCCAGAGTGACTTGGTGATTTCCCATGTTTGGTGATTGGAGCATCCGGTGTACCGGACCTTACCTGAATGTACCAGGTCGTCAAAAGCTCTCAATGTCTCGTCCATCGGTGTTTTAGGTTCACGGCCGTGAGCCAAATATATATCGATATAGTCTGTCTCAAGCTGCTTTAGACTTCCCTCGACTGACTCCATAATCTCTTTTCGGGACAGCCCTTCTGTTTTCGTCGTAATGATGATGTCATGACGAAAGGGTTTGATTGCTCTGCCCAGGATTCCTTCGGATATCCCGGAACCGCTGCCGCCGATAGGGTAGATTTTAGCCGTATCAAAGTGGTTTATCCCTAATTCGTGCGCTCTATGTACAATCTTTACGGCATCCTCTTCCTTTGTCTGATTCCCGAAGTTCATACACCCGAGACTTAATTCTGACACCACCAGTCCTGTTCTGCCCATTTTTCGATACTTCATAAGTTAACCGCCTCATTGATTATTAATGTAGCTTCTCAGAAGACCAGACCCGCTCCAGGAACTTAAGTAAATTCTGATTGGATATATCGGGCGCATCTTGGTGAGGACTATGCCCCACACCCTTGACCTTTGTTAAGACCGAACCGGCAATTCCTGTCTCCGGGATTTTTACAGCTGTCGCAAAAAGCAATCGTTATCTACCTTAGACATAAATACACTTCTTATCAAAGAATTACTTATTATAACACCAGGCTATGGATTTGCCAAAAATATCAAGGAATATAATATGGTGATTAACATATAATGAATATGTTGTTTTTAAAATTCGGATGTAGTCTCACTATTTTTAGGATTGATTTGAGTTTGGGTGATACATGGGTCGTTGGATAAGAATTAGACAATATTAAAAAGCTTTAGCAGCTATCAATTTCAATAAATTAGTTCTAAATAAAAACCGTCTAAACCTGGAATACTGCCTTCAACAACTAAAAACCCTATTTCCCCTTTACAGACTGCTGAAATAGTCCATCTTTAGCCAAAATCTTCCGTTAGAACGCCTTCGGTTTCTTGAAAATCACCCTCTATTCAGTTTTCAACCGACTTTTCAGGTCATATTATCCTCTTTTCAGGCGCATATCTCAGTTATTTAGCAAGCCGATGCTGCCTCTAATGGCGGTCTGCACAATAATCTCGCCATCCGTTTGATATTGGAGGTAATGGCAGAAAGCAAGGTATGTATCCTGGCTCTGGCTAATCCGCGATAGCGGCATCTCCTCATCCCGCACCATCTGGCCAGGTCCGCGACCTTATGCTCGATTCTGTAACGGTTACGGTAAGCTTCCTGCCCGGCTTCGCTCTGCATTCTTTCCCGCATCTCCTTGTATAAGGGCTCGTAGACGCTGATATTCACTCCCCGGCCGTGTTTTTTGGAATCAACCGGGAAACATGATACTTTCAATCGGCAGTTACTGCATTGACGGTATGAGAATTGAAAGATGATTCCTTTCCGGCGCTGGGATTCGGTGTGTACCACTTCTATCTTGCGGTGAGGGGCGATACACCCCGCGGGACAGGTCAGGGTATCATTGTCTTTGTCGTACTGGAAGTCGTCCTGGGTAAATAAGCCCGGGCCCAGCCGATTGAATCTATCAATCAGACTGATGTTGCCGGTGATGTGCTTGCTATCCAGGATTTCCAGATTAGCGCCGATTCCGCAGGCTTTATCCGCGCTTAATTCCTGCGGCACCAGTGAGACAGATTCTTGCTGCTGTTGGAGTAATACCGGGAGCTGATTGCCGTCTGGTTTATTGGCTGATGTGGTCTCCACTGCGGTGATAATCTCCGATTCTTCCTCCATGACCACATGACCTTTATAACCGGCCCAATGTTTACTGTTCTTCTTGCCCATCCTGGCATCCCGGTCCACCGGACTGACTAATCTGTCTACAGCGCCGTCTTCCCTGTCGGCGACAGCTTTCTCCATCAGGTTGATATTATCGCGAAGCCTTTCAGTTACTTTGAGTTTGCCTTGTTTTAGCTCTGCGTTGATTCCGTCCAGCAGGGCTTTGGCCCGGTCGATTTCTTCTTCGAGGTTGTCTTCTTTGCGGGTGTATTTATCCTGCTGGGTGAAACGTAAATCATCGAGTCCCAGTTTATTGGCTATTTGTGCGTCCTGCTTCTCGACGGTATTGAGCACATTCTGGCGGCATAACTTAATCAACCCGGTGAGGCTGTTGATGGCGATATCGGCAATGATGTGAGTGGAGTCGATGATTTGCCTTTTCCCTTTGACCAAACCTTTATCGATGCACTGCCGCACAATCTGTTCAAAGACCTGCCGGAACTTTTCCTCACCCAGGCGCTGGGCTCTAAAGAAGGAGATGGTAGTATCGTCCGGCACGTCTTCATCCACGGCCAGTCCCAGGAAGTACTTGTAGGCGAGGTTAATGCGGGCGTTTTCAATGACTTGCCTGTCCGAGTCTCCGTAGAGGTATTGCAGCAGGCACAGCCTGAGCATGAACTCCGGGTCTTCCGCCGGCCTGCCGAAGTCCGGTGTATATCTGTCCTTCACCATGGCATTGACGAAAGAGAAATCGACGACCTGATTGATTTTCCGGAGCAGGTGGTCTGAAGGCACAATCTTATCGTACAGGTAGTTGCCGTAGAATGATTCCTGCACGGACTTCGCTTTGAGCATGACAACCTCCTCTATGTGATTTGTCTCTATTTTACAGGAACCCTATTCATTTGTTAAGGTGCTGGGATAAAGTTTTGAAGTGGCATATTTAATTAATCATTGAAGAAATTATTTTCTCGATATTTTCCAATGGAATCCCAATACAACTAAGATTGAAGTAAATACCCCTGTGGTTCCAGTCGGCTTCGAAATAAAGAGACTGTTCTTTTTTGCGTGTTGAAATGTTTTGGGGAATTTCTTGCATTATGATTACTGATGTATTCTTGATTATCTTTTCTAATTTTTGCTTTAGTAATTTATTTTCATTCCGGGTTATCACTCCATTAGATTCTTGAATCCAAAACCATGCGCTATTATCGCTCCTATAATCAAGTTCTAAAATAGATTGAAGTTTCTTTTTGGATATATGATAGTCTTCAAGAGTAAATCTTGACGGTAAATCGGCAGGAAATATAGCAGTAAAAGGAAACTTTCGCGACAATGTTACCGAATTTATTCTATTTTTAATTTTGCGATTATATTTGGAATATGTTGTTATACCAAGTGCAGAAGCTAAAAATACAAGCAACGAACCTCCAATCGGTCTTAAATAATTGATATTGGTAGGAAGAATGATAGGAAATATTATAGAAAACAAGAATATGAGGTTAGACACCAGATACGAATATCTACGAGTGGTGAACCAAGCGATGGCAAGAAAGATCTCTATAATGGCGGCTAACCAAAAACGATAATCCTTAATATCGGCATACATGCCTATCAGGAAAATAAGGGCAATAATGAGAATTATATAAATAAGAATAATACTATTGCCTGATTTAAATATTTTTTTATGATTAAGCATGCTTCTGATGAACAGCTCCTTTAGATGAGATTATAATTGCGGAAATCTTTCAAACAAATTACAATAATTTCCTCTTTAAATCAATACACTACATAAGCAAGATTCAACAAGGTATCTTGTAAACAAAAGATTACTTTATGGCAAGTTCCAAGAAGGTGTCTTATCTGGTTCATCAATTTCTCTGTAAGTAAAATAATCGCTAACATGATCAATTATATAATTCGCCCCTCCTCCGATTACAGTCCCTGTGGCAGCTGAGCGTATTACAGCATCCCCATGTGCACCCGTTAACCAGGTGTGAACAGAATCGGGATTAGGCCAGCGCCCTTTAACATTTGGGTCAGGTATCAATGCATCTAATGTGCCACTTACCACACCATTTACAGCCATATCTTTTGGAGAAATATCATTCCCCGAAATCATTTCTTCTACTCCAGTGGAAGCTGCACCAACCGTAGCATTGATCGCGATTGAGCTTATAGGATTTATTATAGAAGCGATAACAGCACCTCCTGCAGGACCTGTAGCACAACCAATTACACCAACAACAAATCCTCCTACTGCTGCACCTAGTAAGCCCCTCCCAGTTATATTGTTTGAATTAGTCAAAGCGTATGTTCCCATACTAACCATTGCAGAAACTCCGCCAGCCATTAACAAAGGTACCGCAGGACATAATGCAAACGCGGCTACAACCGCAACAACTGCAACGGCGACTATTGCTACTTTCAGTGCTGTCTTTAAGAAAGATTTCAAGGCGAAATGACCCGTTGGGTCGTTGCGGTTTAAAGGATTATTGAAACAGTATGAATATTTGTTAAGGGACTGTGGATTCTGCAGGTCTGTAGCAGCCGTATCTGCGCTGATAAACCTCCCAATCGTCGGGTCGTAGTAACGGGCATTATAGTAGTAAAGCCCGGTAGAGTCAAGGATTTGACCGGTAAACTGGCGGTCTATAGCTAAATTACCCTGACTTATTCGGCACAATCCTTTAGGAAAATATCTGCCTTCTCCAGCAATTCCGGTATCGCCAGCTGTTGCGGGCACTTTTCCACGCACTGCTCGCACTTCGTGCAGTTATCCGCCCGCTGCTCCGCCGTCATCCGCCCGTAATCCCGCCGCGGCCGGACGGCATCGCCGTAAATCACCGCGTCGTTGTAGAGGTTGAAAGTGCGGGGGATTTCCACCCCGTTCGGGCACGGCATGCAGTACCGGCAGCCGGTGCAGGCAACTGCGTTTGAGAAATAGGCATCTTTAACGCGTCTTACCAGCGCCACTTCGTCTGCGGTCAGGTTGTGCGGTTGGGAATGTTCCTCGCTGGCGACATTTTCGACCACCTGCTGCATGCTGCCCATGCCGCTGAGCACGGTGCTCACTTCCGGATGGTTCCACACCCAGCGCAATGCCCACTCCGCCGGCGTTCTTTGTACCGGCGCTTCGGCCCACATTTTGGCCACTTTCTCCGGCGGCCGGGATAGTTTCCCGCCGCGTATCGGTTCCATCACCACCACCGCCAGACCTTTTTTGTGCGCGTATTCCAGCCCCTTTGTGCCGGCCTGGTTGGTTTCGTCCATATAGTTGTATTGAATCTGGGCCAGTGTCCAGTTGTCATAGGCGTCGATAATTTCCTTAAAAACATCGTAGTTGTCGTGGAAAGAAAACCCGAGGTGCCCGATGCGGCCTTCCGCCAATTGACGTTCCGCCCATTTTATCACCCCGAGGTCGCGCACTTTCGCCCACCGCATTTTATTCAATCCGTGCAGCAGGTAAAAATCAATTTTGTTATCTAACCGGCCGAGCTGTTCGTTCAGCAGCCGGTCGAAATCTGCGGCGGTCTGAACGTCCGGGCAGGGCAGTTTGGTCGCCACTTTCACTTTTTCACGGTAGCCGTCCCGCAGCGCTTTCTCTACCACCACTTCGCTGTAGCCCCGGTGGTAACCCCAGGCCGAATCGATGTAATTCACACCGTGGTCGACGGCATAACGAATCATCGGGATGGCCTGCGCCTCATCAATTTGAGCATGGTCTTCATTCAAAATCGGCAAACGCATCGCCCCGAATCCCAGCGCTGAAACTTTCCAATCCAATTTACCGAACTTACGATACTTCATATCTCAACCTGCCTTTCTCTTCCCGCTTTAAGATATACACAATAAATCTTGATAATATTGTAATAAAAACTGAGTTAAATGACAAACAGCCGTTTGACAAATATCACCCTGTTGTTGTTTAATACCCTCACCAAATTAAAAGGATGGTTGCACATGTTTGAAGTGTTATGTTACGGCGATTCTAATACCTGGGGATTCGACCCGGCCCGCGGCGAAAGATTTAGCGGCGAGCAGAGGTGGCCCGGCGTGCTGCAAAAAACTTTGGGTGCCGGCTATCATGTCATCGAGGAAGGTCTCGGCGGCAGGACCACCGTCTGGGAAGACCCCATTGAAGGGCATAAAAACGGCAGGGAATACCTGATCCCCTGCCTCGCCACGCATTCCCCGCTCGACCTTGTCATCATCATGCTGGGCACGAACGACCTCAAGTACCGGTTTTCCGCCACTGCTCAGGATATTGCTGCCGGCGCCGGGATTCTGGTAGATACCGTCAACAAGAGTGTAACCCCTAAAGATTCCAAAACGCCGAAAGTATTGTTACTGGTTCCTCCGCCGCTGGGAAAACTCTCGGAACTTGAGGAGATGTTCGAAGGCGGCCGGGAAAAATCCCGCAGGTTCTCCAAACATTTTAAAGCTGTTGCCGATATGTACGGCTGCGAACTTTTTGATACCTCTGCCGTCATCAGATCCAGCGACATCGACGGCATCCATCTGGAAAAAGAAGCCCATCAACAATTAGGCAAAGCCGTGGCCGGAGAAGTTAAAAGAATCCTGAAGTAATCTTCTTTTCCAGAGGAGAGATCATGAAAGCTGCTGTTGTTACCGGCCGCCGCTGTATTGAAATCCGGGAAATACCTGCGCCGGAAGCGCTGCCCGGCACAGTCCTGCTCAAGGTTAAATTATGTGCTATCTGCGGCACCGACCTGGTGTTCGTGGACGACCCCCGTTTGGATAATGTCAATAAGTTCGAAGCCGTGCTGGGACATGAGTGGGTCGGGGAGGTAGTGGAAGTTGGCGCCGGCGTTACCGCCTGGTCCGTCGGCGACCGTGCCGTCGATTTCCGGGCGAGTTGCGGCCGGTGTTATTGGTGCCGGCGGGGGCTGCATCACCTTTGTACCGGCGCCCAAACCGGCGTCCCCGCGTTTGAAGGCGGCATCCGCACTTCGATGACCGGCGCCATGGCCGAGTATATCATCCGTTCCCCGCAAAGCCTCAAGAGCATTATGCATGTACCGGATAATGTCTCCGACGAGGAAGCCGCCATGACCGAACCGCTCGATGTCGCACTGGCGCCAATCTATGAAGCCGGGATTAAACCCGGCGATTCCGTCGCCATCCTCGGGGCGGGGCATATCGGTCAGTTGACGCTGTTGGCCGCTAAAGCCGCAGGCGCCGCCCCGATTATCATTACCGATAAAATTAAATCCCGTCTGGAAAAAGCACTGTCATTGGGGGCAGACTATGCTCTCAACTCCGACGAAGGTGATGTCTACCAACACATTGTGGAAATCACCGGAGTCGGCGCCGATGTTGTCATTATCTGCGTCCGCGGCGCGGACGTCCTCCGCCAATCAATGAATGCCGCCCAGCGCGAAGGCACTATCGCCATTGTCGGTTTCCCCAAACCCGCCGAACTGGACCCGATTTACTGGCTGGAAAAACATTTGAAGATTATCGGCTGTGAACCTTTTCTCAAATACAACGCGCAGGCGCTGAAAATGCTGGAATATAAACGCATCAACTGCAAACCGCTCGTGTCCGCCGTTGTGCCGCTGGCGGATGTGCAGCAGGCTTTCGATTCTTTGTATCAGGGCAAAAACACGCTGGTAATGCTGAAACCCTGAATCAAGTAAGTATTGTTTCCCTCAGATTTTAAAACCGGTATCGCGCACTTTTTCCGGCGGAATCCCCTTTGCCTTTTGTGCAATCAGAAACATCGTCAGCGATTCGATATCGATGATCCGGTTCAGTGGGTGCAAATACCGGCTCAATTGCTCGGAATAACTGATCGATGTCGCCATACTCTTTTCCGCGGATGTTCCGCCTTCGACACGGTAGTCCATCGACTGCGCCAGATATTCATCCGGCAGTGCTGTCAGGTTGAGTTTAAACTCCGGCGCGCGGTAAGCCAGCGGGCTGTGTTCCAGCACATACAGCGGGTAGACCACAAAACCCAGTTCCAGCCATTTGTGCAGGCGCTTGAAGAAATTAAAAGTCTCCAGCGCATCCTCATCTGTTTCCCCTGGCATTCCCACAATGCTGAAAATGTGCACCAGTATGCCGGTGTCGTGGAAGTTTTTCAGAATCAGCTCGACATCTTTCAGGTTAATCCCCTTATTGATGATGTCGTTGACCTTTTGCGACCCGGATTCCAGTCCGACGTGTCCCCCGATAAACCCGCCTGCGGCAATTTTTTCACAGAATTGTAACGATTTAAAAGTCTTCTCCATGCGGAAAAGAGCGGAAAACTTCATTTGGTTTTTGGTGCGGATGTTTTCATCGGCAATATCCTCAATGCGCTTGGGGGACAAAGACGAATCAGTGAATCCGATTGCCAGCGGGTCGTACTTTTCTTTTAATTCTTTCATGTCGCTGAGTACCAACTCGATTCTGCGCGTCCGGGTCTTTTGGGCTTTACTGTCGAAACTCGGGGTTCCCTGCTGCGGATAATAGCAAAAAACGCATCTGCCCCAATAACAGGCGCTTGAAGTCTCCAGCGGTAACGGACCTTTGGGACGGGCCGCTGCGAATTCCGGGGTACAGGCTTCATTAATGTCGAATTCGTGAATTGTCTCGCCTTTGACAATGTTGCCGTTTTTCTTGTAGATGATATTCGGCACTCCCGAAAGGTCGGCTTTCTTCTCCACACGTTCAATCAGTTCGGTAAAAGGCACCTCGCCCGGCCCCTCGATCAGACTGTCGAACATCTCCCATAACGGCGGATTTTTCGCCATCCGGTAAGCGATTTCCGTCACCAGGCCGCCTCCCAG